>Ga0101943_1001401_pt1 | contig 21304 bp, 15 predicted proteins | sample DewCreD2012metaG_5_FD_75244 | JGI IMG/M metagenome (GOLD analysis project Ga0101943, IMG submission 75244) | Hot spring sediment bacterial and archeal communities from British Columbia, Canada, to study Microbial Dark Matter (Phase II) - Dewar... ... | reverse complement strand
GCTTCTTCATCCAGATGGGGCTGACGGTGGTGATCGCCATCCTCATCTCGCTCGTGGTCTCGCTGACGCTCACGCCGATGCTCTGCTCCCGCTTCATGCGCCTGGAGGAGCGGCACGGTCGGATCTACACGGCCCTGGAACAGGGCTTCCGCGCCGTCGAGCGGGCGTATCGGTCCGCGCTCGCGTTCGCGCTGCGTCGTCGCGCCCTCGTTGTCGGGAGCGCGCTGTTGCTCTTCATCCTGTCGCTTGGGCTCTCCCGCTTCATCGGACGCGAGTTCTTCACGCCGGCGGATGAGAGCCGCTTCATCGTGCGCTTTGAGACGCCGCTTGGTTGGTCCATCGAGCGCATAGACGCCGTCGCGCGTCAGGCTGAGGAGATCCTCTTCTCCCACCCTGAGGTGCGAGGCGCTTTCGTGGGGACCGGGTTCTTCGGGAGCGTCAATCAAGGCATCATGTTCGTGAGCCTCGTCCCGAAGAGCCAGCGCGAAGTCTCGCAACAGCAGCTCATGGACACGCTGCGGAAGGAGTTGAGCGCCATCCCCGATCTCACCGTCGCCGTCGAGAGTGTCTCTCCCATAGGAGGCGGCCAACGCAACACGGACATCCAATATATCCTCGAAGGGCCGTCGCTCGAAGACCTGGCGGCGCGCTCCCAGCTTCTCGAGCAGCGCCTCAAGCGAAGCCCGGGATTTGTGGATGTGGACACGGACCTGGAACTGACGAAACCGGAAGCGAAGGTGTACATCAATCGGGAGAAGGCCGAGGATCTGGGCCTCGACATCGCCACGATCACACAAGCGATCAATATCCTCATGGGAGGCGTGGATGTCGCGAAGTTCAAAGAGGGGGGCGAGCGCTATGACATTCACCTTCGCGCGCTCCCCGGCGACCGCGATCTGCCGAGCGACCTGGATCGCATCACCGTCGTCTCGCGCGATGGACGCCGAGTGAAGCTCTCCAACGTCATCGAAGTCGTCGAGAGCGCAGGCCCCAACGTGATCAATCGGTACAACCGACAGCGCGCCGTAACGCTCTATGCGAATCTGCAAGGGAAGCCGCAGGGGGAAGCGCTCGCCGAAGTCGGACGGCTCATCGCCGAGACGTTCCCGAACGCGCCGGGATACCGCGCCGAGTTGGCTGGTCGAAGCCGCGAATTCCAACGCTCCTTCCAATATCTCGGCACAGCGCTCGCGCTCTCGATCCTCATCATCTACATGGTCTTGGCCTCGCAGTTCGAGAGCTTCGTCCATCCGTTCACGATCATGCTCTCGCTGCCGCTGGCCACGGTGGGCGTCTTCGGCCTGTTGCTGTTGACGGGGAAGACGCTCAACATCTTCAGCTACTTGGGCATCATCATGCTCGTCGGCATCGTGACGAAGAACGCCATTCTGCTTGTGGACTTCACCAATCAGTTGCGCGCGCGGGGGCTGGAGCGCACGGCGGCCATCCTGCAAGCCGGACCGATCCGCTTGCGCCCCATCTTGATGACGGCGATCACGACGATCGCCGGCATGGTGCCGGTCTCCCTGGCGCTCAGCGAAGGGGGCGAGACGCGCGCGCCCTTGGCCGTGACCGTCATCGGCGGCATGCTGACCTCGACGTTTCTGACGCTGCTGGTCATCCCCGTCGTCTACACCTTGTTCGACGATCTCGGCCAGTGGCTGCGTCGCCACCTGCTCCGGCGCGAAGAGCGCGCGCCCGAGGTCGTCCTCGAACAGGCCCCCCTCCTTCACCAACAAACGATGAGCGAGAGCGGGGACTGACTACGGCATCGGCTGATGCAGAGGAGCGAACCCGCGTGCTTCGCACATTGGAAATTTCCCCACGACCTGGGGGAATTCCCCAGAAGAAGCGGCGACACCGTCCGCGCGATCTCCTGGAACGTTCTAACCCCTATCCCTCCAAGGCGTTAAACGCCCGCCCGTCTCCCTCCCTGGTATACCATTTGCCTCTCTCCATACAGGGAGAGGTCCTATGTGGGACGTGCTGTGGCGGCGATCTCGCCCGTCCCCCGCGACGGGGGAGAACCGGCGAGCGCTCCACACCGTGCGCTCGCAGGGGTGCCTGTCCTCGCGCCCCGTTATCTTGAAGGCGCTTTTCGGACTCGCCCTGCTCGTGCTCTTCCCCTTCCCGCTCGCGCGCGCTGAGAGCACATGGCCCATGCAGCCGGGCATCTTCAACAGCTCGGAGAAGCCGTATCGCCTCAGTCGCGAGAAGCTCACTCGACTCAGCGCGAGTCTTGAGCGCGTGACCGGATGGCGAGGGATACACTTCGAGCACGACGCCTGGCTGTGCCTGAAGGAAGCCCGCCTCACCACGACCGGATCTCCAACAGCGCGAGCCATCATCCTCAAGGCGCTCCAGGAGACGATCCTCATCCTCGAAGACCACAGCCGGTCGTTGGACGTCGCCTTCGCCGCGATCCGACGCGAGGCCACACTGCAGATGGCCTCTGGGGCATACCTTCCTGTCTTCTCCTTGCGGGTGGATTTCGAGGATTTTCGGCATCTTCGAGGTCATTCCGAAGCGCTCGCGGCCTTCGATCTCGGCCTCGTGCTGCTGCACGAACTGGTACATGCGGCCTTTGATCGGCGCGACCCTCCTGGCCCACGCGGAACGTCCGATCCGGGCGAGTGCGAAGCGCTCGTCAACGAGGTGAGAATGGAACTCGACCTCCCTCTTCGCACGCATTATCACTCGGAGCATGTGATCCCCTCTTTACTCTCCGATCTCTCGTTCGGACGCCTCCGATTCGAGCGCGTGACCTGGCGCGAGGGAAAGCCCCGACGCGCGATCTACTTCGTCCAATGGCCGAAGCCGTTCGTCTCCCACTGAGCGCGCTCGTCCCTTTGCGAGAAGCCGCTCAGGATCGAGAATTCGACTCGGCGAGCGAATGCCGCCCATAAGTGATGTAGATCACAGCGCCGGGGAGGCTGGCGAGAACGGTCACCAGAAACCACAACAGCGCCAGGAGCAAGCTCGCTTCGCGCGTCACCCCGAGCGAGGAGAAGAAGAGGACGAAGGCATATTCGCGCACGCCCAGACCATACATCGTGATGGGGAGCATGCTGAGCAGCGAGATGATCGGAATGAAGACGCAAAACGGAAGGACACCGAGCGTCAGGCCGAGCGCTCGCGCGTTCGCATAATTGAGGCCGATGAGCATCAAGTGAAAGAGGAGCGAGAGCCCGACGGCCTTCCCCAGCGCGGACGGAGCCGACCGATAGGCGTCGAAGGCCTCATGCGCGCGATCCGCCAACGTCACCAGCGACCTCGCCCGCGCAGCGGAGAAGAGCCTCTTCAAACCGCGATACGGAGCATCGGCGAAGAGGGCGAAATTGAGGAGGAGATACAAAAGGGTCCCGCCCAGAAGTGGGATGACCAAAGGGCGATCGGCGAACTCCAGGCGACCGAGGGCCGCAGCCACAAGCGCCACAAGCAGGAGCGCACCGAGCCCCGTGTTCCGATCCATGAACACGGAGGCGAGCGCCCGCACGGCATCTCGCGTCTCGCGCGCCAGATAATAGGCCTTCACGGCATCCCCCCCGATGACCGTCGGCAGGAAGAAGTTGAAGAACATGCCGAGGAAATAGAGCCCGACGAACCGACCGTACGCGATCGAGAAGCCCAACGGCGCCGCGAGGACTTTCCATCGAAGCGCGCTGAGAAGTTGACCGCCGATGTAGAGCGCCAGCGCCAGCAGAACGAACTCCACACGAGCGCCGGCGAGCGCACCGAGCATCCGCCCGAGATCCGCGCGGCGAAAGAGGAGTCCGAGCAAGAGCGCGCTGACCACCCCCTTCGCCCCCATGAGCCACCACCTTCGCCCGCGCGCCCGGCGCGTTTCCGAAACGGCGCGGGACACGATCTCTCGTTCCACGAGAACGCCCCTCCCTTGAGAGCCGAATCATTGTGCCCGATCCGCCACGACTTGAAAAGGCGCACCGTTCCCGCTTCATCGCTGGCCCGCGGAACGCCCCCCCGAGTAGACTTTTCAGACGGGATCCCTCGCATCGAGTCGCCGATCGGGGGATGCCAAGCGCGACCATGAATCCGCTCTTTCACCTTTGGTTTTGGATCAGTTTGGTGGCCTGCGGCGTGATGGAGCTGCTTGTCGCCCGCTTACCCTTAGGGCCGAAGAATCCGCGGGATCGGCGCTCACTCCTCTGGCTCGGGATCGTTCAGGCAGTGGGCATTCCATTTGTCGCCATCACGACGGCGAGCGCGCCGGAGGTGTTCTGCCGTCCCCTCTTAGACGGCGTGGGGAACGCGCTCGGCGGGATCGTGGCCGCTGTGGGGATTCTCCTCCGCTGGCGGGCGAAACGGACGCTCGGAAGCTTCTTCACGGCGCGCGTCGCCATTCTTCCCGATCATCGGCTCATCCAACACGGTCTCTATCGCCACGTGCGGCATCCCGGTTATCTGGGCATCCTCCTCTTCTTCCTCGGCTGGCCGCTTCTGGTCGGCCACCTGTTGGCCCTTCCGCTCTTTTGGCTGCCGACGCTTGTGGCCTATCTGTACCGGATCAAGGTGGAGGAAGAGGCGCTTCGCGAGGCCTTCGGCGACCTCTATCGCGACTACGCGCGGCGGACGGCGCGACTGCTCCCCTTCCTCTGGTGACCTCAGAACGTGCGTCCGATGCTGAAGCGGAAGACGGACTTCTCCTCGAAGAAAATCTGATTCGGTCCGGGTGTCGTCTTCGCATTCGGGTTATACGCCCAGATGAGGCGGAAGGGGATATTGATGACGGGCATCTGGAACCGAAATTCGATGCCGAGCGAAGCGCGATAGTCCCGAAGCCCACGCAACCCGCGAGCGCCCTCCGAGAGCAAGATCTCGCTCCTGGTATTGCCGAGCCCGCGAATCTTCACCTGCGTGAAGCCATCGGGCACCTCGCTCGGCAACTTCCCCTGGGCGCGTTGCGCGATCCGCACCTCTTCGGGCGTCGCTAAGAATCCGTTCGGGTTGAGCAGGATTTGCTCGTACGAAGCCAACTCCGTGAGCAACTGATGGCCCAAGGGGATCACTCGACGGCTGGCGACGAACAACGGACTGATGAACTGCGAAAGCGGAGTGCTGATGATCTGCTGGTCCTTGTACCCCTTCAGGTTGAAGGCGGACCCGATGTCGAAGAAGGCGGCGACCGAGAGCGGCCCGGCCAGCGGAATGCGATACTCGAAGTTGTAGAGGAGCTGCGTATCTCCGCCCACGGGGACGAGCGTGCGCGTCAGCAGCTCGTCGGTGAAGACGAACTTCTCCAAAACGCTCTGCCGGATGAAGGGGCGCTGCGACGGCGCGGGCGCCGTATCCGGGACGACCGGCAGCGTTCGCGTCGTCTTGAACGGATCGGGATCGTCGGCGAAGATCGCCTCGACGTTCCGCGAGCTGAAACGCTGCAAGACGGGGACGACGGGAGAGACCGAGCGGATGCCGAATCCGCGGATCGAGTCCTCGCCCCCGAGGAAGAATCGGCTGAAGATGGGAATCCCGCCGACGAACGCCAGGGAATTGGAATCGAATGGCGCGCCGTAGTTGGTGATATGAGAGGCGAGCACGCGCATGCCGATGACCGTCTCCTTGCCGAGGAACTTGATCCCCGTCGGGCGGAAGTACTTGAACTCGACGGTCGGTTGAATGAGGCGGACGTTCCCGCCCAAGAATCCGCCGCTGATGCCGAGCGAGACGAAGAGGCTCTTGCCGGATGTCGGATCGATCGGATGGTTGAGGGTGTTGTAGGTGAACGAAGGCACGAGCATGCTCGTGCGGATGTTCGGCTGACGGAACGTGACCGGAATGTCATTGTTCGGATCGGCGTCGCGATTGACCGGCGGATCCTCGATCGAGTTCGCGCTGTAGGAGTAGGAGAGGCCGATGCGCGAGAATTGACCGAGGCGCCACCATCGCTTGGTGAGGGTCGCCAGCGGCGTGCTCATGAAGATGCTGAAGCCCGCCGTCTTGTCCTTGAAGAGCGATTCCCCGCGCAATCCGAAGAGCCCGGGGCTCAAAAAGCCTCCGCTCAAGATCCCCAAGCCGCCCCCGAAGAAATCGTAGCTGCGGGCGAAGAGGCTGAATCCGAGCGAGACGTTTCGATCCAGGACATACGGCTCGGTGAAGGAGAAGAGGAAATAGCGCACGAGATTTCCCTGGGCGAGGCTGAACGTCAGCGATTCGCCGTATCCGAAGAGGTTGTTCGTCGAATAATCAATGCCGATGTAGCTCCCGCCGATGCCGCTCGCCCCCCCGGTGAATTGGATCTGATTTCGCCCCTTCTCCTTCACGTTCAGCTCGATGTCCAGAAGGCCTTCGCGATCATTGGTGCGGAAGGTCGCATGTTCTTCCTTGATCTCCTCGAAATAGCCAAGCTGATTGAGCCGCAAGAGGCTCTGCTTCCAGAGATACTGATTGAAGACCTCGCCCTCGGAGACGAGCATCTCGCGGCGCAGGACTTTATCGCGCGTGTTCGTGTTGCCGGTGAACTCCAACCGATTGAGGATGAATTGGCGTCCCTCCTCGATCTCGATGGTGAAATCAGCGATCCCCTTCTTCGGATCATCGGGATCATCGCGCAACTCGTGGCGGGGATTCGCCGTCATCTGAATGTAGCCGTTGGCGCCGTAGAGATCCTTGAGCGTCTCGAAGACGCCCTTCTGGATGACCGTTGAGCGCACGACGTCGCCGGTTCGCAACCCGATGATGCGCAGGATCTGTTCATCGGTGTAGAGCGTATTCCCCTCGACCTCGATCTTCCCGAACCGATATTGTTTGCCCTCGCTGATCGGGATGGTGATCTTCAATCCCCGTTTCGGCTTGCGGAAGAGGGGCAAGGGGATGCCTCCCCCTTGTGTGATCATCTCGACCTTCGGCTCGCCGATCTGCGCATCAATATAGCCGTTGTCGGCGAGCACGAAGAAGCGGACGCGTTCGAGGCTCCGCTTGAGGGCTTCGGGATGATAGATATCGCGCGAGGTGAAGCGGGTGAGGAAGCTCGCCTGACGGACCTCCTTCATCGCCTTGCGCAGCTTCTTGTCGGAGAAGACCGTGTTCCCCTCGAACTCGATCTTGACGACGCGCACGCGCGGCCCCTCGTTGATCTTGAAGGTCACGGCGACCGCCGCCGTCGAGAGCTCCTCGACCTCGATATCCACGGTCGCTTCGGGCTTCCCCTTCTCGGCGAGCAGATCTTTGAGGACGCGCTTGGCGACTTGTCCCTTGGCCGGGTCCCACATCGCCTCCTTGCTCACGCCCACGCGCCGTTCCCGAAAGCGTTGGAGCACATCGCTCTCCTGCACCGACTTCAGGCCGACGAATTTCAGGTCGCGGATGATCGGATTCTCCTCGACCTCGAAGGTGACGATCTTCCCTCCCTCGGGGCCATCCTGCACGTAGACGCGAATGTTGCGGAAGAGGTTCTGTGCCCAGAGCGCTTGAATGTCGCGTTCGATCTGTGCGGGATTATAGGGGTCGCCTCGACGGGTTTGGATGTAATAGCGGATCGAATCGGCCGTCAGGCGGCGATTCCCACGGATCAAGACGTCCTCGACGGTCACCTGCGAGCGGGCGAGCACAGCGACGCTCGAGGTCGCAATGAGCGACCACGCGCCGAGGATGGCGACGAGGGTTCGCCTCATAGCGTTCCTCCCGATCTCCCACGCCTCACGTGGATTCCAGAGATCAAAAGAGCCGGACATGAGCCGCCGTCCTCTCTCACGACCTCCTCATGTCCGGCTCGACGAAGATGCTCCGCCGAAACACTCATCGCACGAGCACGGCATCGTCCGGCTTCTCGACGGATACCGGACGATAAGCCAGCGAATCGCCTTCGAGATAGACCTCGACGACTGAGCCCGGACCGAAGCGCTTTCGAATGATAGCTTCCGAGAGCGGATCTTCCACGTATTTTTGCAAGGCGCGCCGCAGCGGTCGCGCGCCGAAGGTGCGATCCGAACACGTCTTCTGGACGATCCACTGCTTCGCCTCATCGGTCAGGCGGACTTCGATCCCGACGTGCGCCATCGTGCGATTCAACTGCGAGACGAGCAAGTCCACGATCTTCAACAAGTCCTCATCCGTCAGCGGATCGAAGAGGATGATCTCATCGAGCCGATTGAGGAACTCGGGATTGAACGTCTGCCGGACGGCATGCATGACCTCCTCTTCGATCTTCGCCTGCGCTTGCTCGGGTGTGGCCTGGAAGCCCACATGGCCGCGCTTCTGAATGAAGCGCGCGCCGATATTGGACGTCATGATGATGATAGCGTTCTTGAAGTCCACCGTGTTACCGAGGCTGTCGGTGAGATGCCCATCCTCCAGCACCTGCAGCAGGATATTGAAGATGTCCGGATGCGCCTTCTCGATCTCGTCGAGCAAGATCACACAGTAGGGATTCCGCTTGACGCGCTCGGTGAGCTGTCCGCCCTCCTCATGGCCGACATATCCGGGCGGCGATCCGATGAGCTTGGAGACCGAATGCTTCTCCATGAACTCGGACATGTCGAAGCGGATCAAAGCGCGTTCGCTGCCAAAGAGGAATTCGGCCAGGCTGCGCGCGACTTCGGTCTTACCGACTCCCGTCGGTCCGAGGAAGAGGAAACTCCCGACCGGACGATTGGGGTTCTTCAATCCCGCGCGCGAGCGGCGGATGGCACGGGCCAGCGCCGAAATGGCCTTGTCTTGACTGACGACGCGCTTGTGCAACTCCTCCTCAATCCGCAAGAGCTTCTGCTGCTCCTCCTCCTTGATCGAAGTCACCGGGATGCCCGTCCAGCGCGAAATGACCTCCTCGATGTCCTCGCGCACGACGTCCACGACCGGCTCATCCTCGAAGAAGTCGGGCTCCCATTCGTCCGTATAAAGCCGCGAGCGAGAACGGAAGAGGAAGTGGCTGATGTCCGAGGAAGAGCCGCGCGGCCGCCGATTCATGAGCGCCGCCGCCTGCCGCAGTTTCACGCGCGCCCCGGCCTCGTCCAGAACATCAATCGCCTTATCGGGCAGGAACCGATCGGTGATGTACCGATTCGAGTAGTACACGGCCGCGCGAATGGCCTCCTCCGTGTAGCGGACGTGGTGATACGCCTCGTAGCGATCCTTGATGCCCATCAGGATGCGGATCGTCTCCTCCTCGGTCGGCGGCGCGACCTTCACCGCTTGGAAGCGGCGCTCCAACGAGCGGTCTTTCTCGATCGTCCGTCGGAACTCGGCGGGCGTCGTCGCGCCGATGCACTGGATCTCCCCGCGCGAGAGCGCGGGCTTGAGGATATTGGCGGCATCGAGCGAGCCCTCGGCGCTACCGGCTCCGACGAGCGTATGCAGCTCATCAATGAAGACGATATACTGCGGGTTCTCGATCAATTCCCGCATGATGGCCTTCAACCGCTCCTCGAACTGCCCCCGATATTTCGTGCCGGCGACGATGAGGCTCAAGTCCAGAGCGACGATCCGCTTGTTCCGGAGGAATGGAGGGACATCCCCGGCCACGATCCGCTGCGCGAGCCCTTCGACGATGGCCGTCTTGCCGACGCCCGGCTCGCCGATCAAGCACGGGTTGTTCTTGGTCCGACGACAGAGGATTTGAATGACGCGCTCCAGTTCCGCCTCGCGCCCGATCAAGGGATCGAGCTTATCGGCCAGAGCCATCTCCGTCAGATCGCGGCTGAATTCGGCCAGATGCGGAGTCTCCTTCTTGGCCTGTTGCAACCGCTCGACACTGCTGCGCGTCAACTCCTCGCGCACGTGCTGCAGCCGCAGCCCGCGCTCGTAGAGCAACTCGGCAGCCAGACTGTTCTCCTCCCGCAGGATCCCCAGCAGCAAATGCTCCGTCCCCACGTACCGATGGCCCAGACGCTCGGATTCCTCATCAGCATATTTCAGGACGCGTCGAGCTTCTTGACTGAGCGGCAGATCCACGGACGAGGTCGAGACCTTCTCCCGTACGACGGCCCGGCTCTCGATCTCCTTGCGAATCGTTTCGACCGCCGATGGCGATCGCAGGAATCGCGCGGCGAGCGTTTTATCCTCCCGCAGCAACCCCAGCAGGATGTGCTCGGCCTCGATGGCGGAGGCCCCCATCTGACTGGCTTCGTAACGGGCGAAGAAGATGACGCGTCGCGCTTTTTCCGTATATCGCTCAAACATCGCCCCCTCGCTTCTTCTCAAAAGTCCTCTCGCAGCGTCCCGTCGTGTAAGTGTAGCACGCGGTCGCAGCGACGGGCTATGGCCTCATTGTGGGTCGCGATGATGGACGTCAGTTGCCGGGTCCGATGCAAGTCCTCCAGCACCGCGAACACGAGGGCCCCAGTGCGGGCATCCAGATTCCCCGTGGGCTCGTCCGCCAACAAGAGGCGCGGTTCGTGCACCAGGGCCCGCGCCAGGGCGACCCGCTGCTGCTCCCCTCCGGAGAGTTGTGCGGGTTTGTGCGCGAGCCGATGCCCCAGTCCCACCTGCTCCAGCATCGCCGCCGCCCTCCGCGCGGCCTCCGTCCGCGCCATGCCGCCGATCAACAGCGGCATCATCACGTTCTCCAACGCCGTGAATTCCGGCAGCAGCCCGTGAAACTGAAAGACGAAGCCGATCATCTGCTGCCGAAACCGAGCTAAATCTACCTCACTCCCGGAAAAGATGTCAAACCCCTGGAGGATCACTCGACCCGAGGTCGGGCGATCGAGCCCACCCAGCAGATGCAACAACGTGGATTTCCCCGAACCCGACGCCCCGACGATAGCCACCATCTCGCCTTCGGTGACGCTCAAGTTCAAATCCCGCAGCACCAGCACGGGCTCCGGTCCATCCGTGTAGACCTTGCAGAGCCCTTCGGCACGCAGCAGGATATGCGTTCGCCGCGCGCGCCGATCGCGTTCGACCGCCTGCGAGCGCACGTCACTCATAGCGCAACCCCTCGACGGGATTGAGGCGCGCCGCTTGCCGCGCCGGATAGATCGTCGCCAGGAAACTGATCCCCAGGGCGATTCCCGCCACAATGGCCGCATCCGCGACGCGCGGGCGAAACGGCGCGTAGGCGATCGAGAAGACCGTCTCCGGCAGACGAATCCACTGATACCGATCCGCGAGCCAAGAGAGCAGAACGCCTGTGCCGAGCCCCAGCACCGTGCCGATCACCCCGACCAGAACCCCCTGCCAGATGAAGATGCGCATGATCGAGGCCGAGCGCGCGCCCATCGCCCGCAGGATCGAGATGTCCCGCGTCTTCTCGATGACCATCATCACGAGCGAAGTGATGATGTTCAACGCCGCGATGAAGATCATCAGCGTGAGGACGATGACGACGATCACCCGTTGAATCTGCAAAGCCGCGAACACCGGTTGATTCAGCTCCTGCCAATCCGTCGTCGTGTATTCCGGCCCGGCGACCTCGCGGACGCGCCGCGCGATCTCCTTCACGGCGTAGATGTCCGCGACCTTCATCTGCAGCACGGTGGCCGGCTGCTCCGTGCCCAACAGCCGCCGCAGTGCGTCCAAGGAGACGTAGCCCCAGGAGGAATCGTATTCGTAGAGCCCTGACGAGAAGAGGCCCACGACGCGCAGCCGTCCCAGACGCGGGACCAAACCCAAAGGGGTCAATCGCCCGTCCGGCGGGACGATCGTCAACACATCCCCCACCTTCACGCCCAACTCCTCGGCGACGACGCGCCCGAGCAGAATGCCGGGCACACCCTCAGCGTCCTCGGCCAGCCGCTCGACCGACCCCTGAACGACGATGTTCCACACTTCGTTCGCCTCTCGCGGAGCCCGCACGTCCACCCCCTTCAGAATGAGGCCCACGCCATGCCCCGCATATGAGGCGAAGACCTGCTCATAATGGGTCGGCGCCACGGCGCGAACGCCCGGCACGCGGGCGACCTTCTCCTGAAGCGCCGCCGGAATCGCCCGACCATCTTTCCGAAGGAGATTCAAATGCGCCGTGCCCGAGAGCAACTTCCCTTGGATGTCCTCATTGAATCCGTTCACGAGCGAGAGCGCGATCACGAGCACGGCCACACCGGCAGCGATCCCCAGGATCGCGATCAGGCTGATGACGGCGATGACCGCCTGCTTTCGCTTCGCCGTCAGATACCGCAGGGCGATGAGCAGTTCGAACGGACGCACGCGAACGGCCTCTTGCACGGCCTCAACCACTGACTTCATGAACGACCCTCCCCCGGATGGAAGGGCGCACGGCTCCGAGGACCTTCAGATGACCGTCCCATCCGGAATGATGGCGTTGCGGGGAATGACGACGATCCCGTCCCGGATGTACCAATTCTCCCCATCGGCATGCTGCCGCCCCTCCACGTTCAGAATCCGGACGTTCGCGCCGATGCGCGCGTTCTTATCAATGATCGCGCCCACGATCTCCGCTCCCTCGCCGATGCCCACGACGGGAATCCCTCGCGCGCGATCGGCCTCCATCTCTTCGAGCGTTTGGTAGAAATCGGCCCCCATGACGATCGTGTGCGCGAGCCGAGCCCCTCGCTCAATGCGCGAGCGAACGCCGATGACGCAGTGAACCAACTCCGCCCCGTTGAGGATGGAGCCGTCGGCGATGAGGCAATCATGGATGCGACACTCCCGAATCTTGGCCGGAGGGAGATAGCGCGGATGCGTGTAGATCGGCGCATCCGGATCATAGAGGTTGAACTCCGGCAGCGGGCGCGTCAACGCGATGTTCGCCTCGTAAAACGCGCGGATCGTGCCAATATCTTCCCAATAGCCGTCGAAGAGATAGGCGTGGACCCGATAGCGTCGGATCGCCTCGGGAATGATCTCGCGCCCGAAATCCACATACTGCGGATGCTCATCGAGCAACGCCTTCAGCACCGACTTGCGGAAGACGTAAATCCCCATCGAGGCCAGATACGGACGGCGTGCGGCCTCCTCCGAAGAGAGGCCGATCCGCGCCGTATCCGTGCGCATCTCCTGAAGGGCGGCCCCTTTCGGCTTCTCGCGGAACTCGATGATCCGTCCCTCGGCGTCAATCTTCAGGAGCCCGAACTCGGACGCGCGCTCCCGCTCGACGGCGACGACCGAGAGCGTGACATCGGCGCGCGCGCGCTCGTGATGGGCGATGAAATCCCGATAGTCCATCCGATAGAGATGATCGCCGGCCAGGATCAAATAGGTCTCCGCGCGCCATTGCTCGAAATGGCGCCAGCCGCGACGCACGGCATCGGCCGTCCCCTGAAACCAATTCCGGTTCTCCAGCGTCTGTTCGGCCGCCAAGATGTCCACGAAGCCCTCGGTGAACGGACCGAACTGATACGTGCGCGAGATATGGCGATTGAGCGAGGCGGAGTTGAACTGCGTGAGGACATAGATGCGCGTGATCCCCGAATTGATGCAGTTGCTCACGGAGATGTCCACGAGGCGATATTTCCCCGCCAACGGAACGGCCGGTTTGGCCCGGTCCTTCGTGAGGGGGAAGAGTCGCGTCCCTTGTCCCCCACCCAGAATGATCGCCAGGACATCGTCTCGGCGCGCCATCAGTCCTCCACCTACGCCTCACGTCACGCGCCAGATCGCCGCATTCGCGCCATCGAGCATTTAGTGTATTACAGGCCCAGGAAGAATCCAAGCACACCTTCATCCGTTCGAGCCCGCCCACCGACTTGACCGAATATTCGCCGATGGGCTACGCTTACGCGGCTCATTCGTGACGCCGAGGAGAAAGGAGACCGCACCATGGACCGAGAGAAGATCCTGACGGCTCTCAACAGAGCGTTGGCTCAAGAGCACGCCTGCTTCATCCGCTATAAAACGCACGCGGCCGTGATCACCGGCCCTTACGCCAAGCCCATCAGCGAACAACTGGATGAGATCGCCGAAGACGAAGAGCGCCACGCTCGTGACCTGCGCGATCGCATCACGGGATTGGGAGGCACGCCGACGATGGAGGTCACGGAGGCCGATCTGATCCCAGCCGCGACGCTCGAAGAGATCCTTCGCGTCAACGTCGAGGAGGAGAAGAAGGCCATCGCTCTCTATCAAGAGATCCTCGACATGATCCCGCGCGAGCAACGGCTGCTCTACGAAACGATCGAGCATATCCTCCAGGACGAGCAGGAGCATCTTGAGGAGCTGCAACGGCTTCAATCCTGATCGCCCGCCGACGAGATCTCGGGAGGAGGACACGAGCATGCCGGGAACCGCTCCGCGCCTTGTGGTCATCGGCGGGGTCGCCGGCGGCATGTCGGCGGCGGCGCGAGCCAAGCGCGTCAATCCCGATCTGGAGGTGATCGTCCTCGAACGCGATCCACATGTCTCTTACGGCGCTTGTGGGATCCCTTACTTTCTGGCCGGTCTGGTGCTGGATCCGGAGCGGCTCATCGTCTACACGCCTGAATATTTCCGCCGCGAGCGCGGCATTGACGTGCGCACGAACACCGAAGCCGTGGAGATTCGACCGGCCGAACGCACCGTCCTCGCGCACGATCGCATGCGCGGCGTGACGGAGAAGATCTCCTACGACCGACTCATCATCGCCACTGGCGCCACGCCCATTCGTCCCGCCCTCCCCGGCGCCCAGCTCGATCATATCTTCGTGCTGCGCAGCCTGAACGATGGCTTGCGGATCCATCGCGCGCTCGTCGAAGATCGCCCCCAGCACGCGGTCATCCTGGGAGCCGGATACATCGGGCTCGAAATGGCCGAAGCGCTCCGGATGCGCGGCCTGCAGGTGACCGTCGTCGAGGCGCTCGATCACGTCCTCGGCCAGACGGAGCCGGAGATCAGCCGGATCGTCGAGAAAGAGCTGAGCGCTCACGACGTGCGCGTGCTCCTGAGGACGCGCGCCGCCGGTTTCGAGGGCGATGCTCGCGGACGGGTTCGCGAAGTCCTCACCGATTCGGGCGAACGGCTCACGGCGGATCTTGTCCTGATCGGCATCGGCATTCGCCCGAACGTGCGCCTGGCCGAAGAGGCCGGGATCGCACTCGGTCCCACCGGCGCTATCGCTGTAGATGAACGGCAGGAGACCAATATCACGGGCATCTTCGCCGCCGGAGATTGCTGCGAGGTGAAGCACCTGGTCACCGGACGACCCACGTGGATCCCACTCGGTCCGGCCGCCAACAAGCAAGGGCGGGTCGCCGGAGATAACGCCGCCGGACGACGCGCGACGTTCGCGGGCGTCGTCGGAACGGCCGTCGTCAAAGTCTTCGATCTCGAAGTCGCGCGCACCGGACTCTCGCTTCAAGAAGCCCTCGCTGCCGGATTCAAAGCAAAGAAGGTCTCGACCACGGCTTCTTCGCGCGCGGGATACTATCCAGGGGCTCACCCGATCACCCTCGTCCTCATCTTCGACGAAGCGACGCACCGGCTGCTCGGCGCTCAGATGGTCGGGCGCGAGGGCGTGGCCAAACGCATTGATGTGTTCGCGACCGCTCTTCATGCGCGGATGACTCTGGAGGAGATGAGCCAGCTTGATCTGAGCTATGCGCCGCCCTTCGCCCCGGTGTGGGACCCGATCCTGACCGCCGTCAATGTGGCGTTGAAGGCGTGAGGGCCGCGCGCGCTCACGGGAGGGGACGATGAGAAGCGTGAAGGATCGCATCGTCATCATCACGGGAGCCTCCTCGGGGATCGGCGAAGCGACGGCACGGCGCTTGGCGCGCGAGGGAGCCGTCGTCATCCTCGCCGCGCGACGGCGAGAGCGCTTGGAACGCCTCGCCGAAGAGCTCACGGCTTCCGGAGGGCGAGCGCTCGCCGTCCCCACCGACATCACCGTGGAGGCGGACCGACATCACCTCGTCGAGCGCGCGATGGAGACGTACGGGCGCATAGATGCGCTCATCAACAATGCAGGGTACGGACAGCGCGGGCCCATCGAAGGCGTGCCCATCGAAGCCATCCGGCAGAACTTCGAGACGAACCTCTTCGCACTCATCGCGCTCACACAACTGGTGATCCCTATCCTGAGAGCGCAAGGGAGTGGGCGCATCGTGAACGTCAGTTCGGTCGCCGGGCGCATCGCCCGCCCCTTCTCGGCCGTCTACGACGCGACGAAACACGCTCTGGAAGCGATCTCCGATGGGCTTCGCGGGGAGCTCGCCCCTTTCGGCATTCAGGTCATCGTGATCGAGCCGGGATTCATTCAAACCGAATTCCTGCGCGTCGCTGATGAGGTCTCGCGTCCGGCACTGGAGCGTTCGCAGCCCTACGCGCCATTTTTAGCCGATCTTGACCGCCGGTATGAGCGCTTGCGGCGATGGGCGGGACGTCCGGAAGACGTCGCGGCCGTCATTTTGCGGGCGCTGACGGCGGCGCATCCGCGCCCTCGCTATGCCGTGCCCGGGCACGCGCGCGCGCTGTTGGCGCTCAAGCGCTGGATCCCGGACCATCTGTTCGACGCGCTCTTGCGCCGGCAGATGGGATTGGTTCGCCGCCGTCCTGGGGATCACGGCCATCTCCTTCCGCTCGATGGGCGGCATGCGTGACCGTTCCCCTCCGGCTTCTTCGACACGTAATTCGCAGACCGGCCCACGAGGGCCTCATCCGGAGGCGACTGATGCGGTACAATACTCCACTTGGACGAGTCGGAGACGGAACGATGGCGAGCGACGTGACGCTCACGGACGCGCGCGGGACACGGACGGTGAAGATCGCCCCGCGCGGGATCATCACCCGACATCCGGAACCGGTCGGAGCGCCGAAGCCGCCGTGGATTCGCGCCCTGCTTCCCAGCGGGCCGGTGTACAGCGAGCTGAAGCGCTTGGTCGCCGAGCTGCGGTTGCACACGGTGTGCCAAGAGGCGCTCTGCCCGAACATCGGCGAGTGCTGGGGACATGGGACGATGACGATCATGCTGCTCGGGGGCGTGTGCACGCGCGCCTGCCGCTTCTGCGCCGTGGCGACGGGAAATCCGCGCGGATGGCTCGATCCCGAGGAACCGGAACGCGTCGCGGAAGCCATCGCCCTCTTGGCCCGACGCCATGGCTTGAGATACGTCGTGCTCACGAGCGTGGATCGGGACGATCTCCCCGATGGAGGAGCCGCGCATTTCGCCGAGACCGTGCGCCGCATCAAAGCCCGAGTGCCCGAGATGAAGGTCGAGACCCTCACGCCGGATTTTCGAGGCGATCTCCGCGCCGTCGAGATCGTGCTCGAAGCCGATGTGGACGTCTTCGCCAATAACGTGGAAACGGTGCGCCGCCTCACCCCCCGCGTGCGCGATCCCCGCGCCGGGTACGATCAAACGCTGAGCGTCCTCGCTCATGCCAAGCGCTTCCGTCCCGATGTGCTCACCAAAAGCAGCTTGATGCTCGGCCTGGGCGAGACCGAGGCGGAGATTCGTCAGACTATGCGCGATCTGCGCGCCGTCGGCGTGGATATTCTCACCCTCGGGCAATACTTGCGTCCGACCAGACATCATCTCCCGGTCGTCCGCTACGTGACGCCAGAGGAGTTCGCCCGCTATCGAGAGTGGGGATACGAGGAGGGCTTCCGCGAAGTCTTCAGTGGACCGCTCGTCCGCAGCTCCTATCGCGCCGAACGCGTCTTCGCCGAAGCCCGGGGCGAAGCGAGGAACGCTGAACCCTGAGAAGACTCAAAAGGCCCGGCTTCCTCACCCGCTCAAGAAGATGTAGACCTTCCCCTCACCAGGAGGCGATAAAAACCCTCCCGGCTTGATCGAACCGATCAAGACATCGCCACGCCCATCGGCGTTCACATCCCCGGAGGCCAAGGCGACGGAGAACTGAGCGTTCGGATCCGGAGGGGAGGCTTGAAACGTGAAGTCGGCCGTCGCATCTAAAGCCGCCCCACCGACAAAAAGATACGCGCGTCCGACAGTACTGCCTCTTTCAACAGCCAAAGATCCCACGAGAATATCCGCCCCTGCGTCCCCCACGACGTTTCCGACAGCGACCGTCCCCCCAAAGCCATCATTCCGACTGGGCGCCGGAGCTTGAAGCTTAAGATCAGCTACAACGTCGAACGGCTGGCCTCCCCGAAAGAGATAGACTTCTCCCGGATCGCTCGAAGCCCCGCGGAGATTTGGACGCGGCACTCCGATGATGGCATCTTCAATGCCATCCCCAGTGATGTCTCCAACGGCGAGCGCTTGGCCGAAACCACTGTTTCGTACGGGAACCGGCTGCTGCAACGTAGCATCCGCCGTCGTATCAAAGGGCGACCCGCCTGCGAAAAGATGCACGCGTCCGGCATTTTGAGCCGACCCCACATCCTCATTAGGGGCTCCAACGAGCACATCATCAAATCCATCTCCGGTGACCTCGCCAACGGCGAGAGCGAACCCGAAGGCAGCGCCGCGCTGCGGTTGTGGAGCCTGAAGCACGCGAGGAGGTCCTGGGAACGACGGCCCGCCTTCGTACACGAAGACCTGTCCGGCCTGTTCCGCAGTTCCGATCTTCACATTCTCAGCGCCGACGAGGACGTCATCCCGTCCGTCCCCATTAATGTCCCCAACGGCGAGCGCCCACCCGAAATGCGCCAGGGGATTCAAGCTCGGCAGCGGAAGCTCCCCATCGGCCTGCGCGTCCAGAGAAGGACCGCCGAAGAAGAAGTACACCTTCCCCGTCCCCCGTTGCGCCCCCCCGTTGGCGAAAAGCGCCGAGACGAGAACGTCCGTCCCGCCATCTCCGTTCACATCGGCGAGGGCGATGGCCCAACCGAAACGAGCATCCCGCTCCGGCGTCGGTGCGCGAAGGATCAGATCCGGGGAGGTCTCCAAGGGCGCGCCGCCAAAGAACACGAACACTTGCCCGGCATTCGCCTTGCCCTCGACGTCCACAAGGACGGCGCCCACGAGAAGATCGGCGATCCCATCCCCGTTCACATCCCCGCTGGCCAGCCCGAATCCGAAGCTGCCCTCAGGAGGAGAAGGCTGAAGGACAATGGGCCCCTGAAATTGGGCGAGCCCGAAGCCGGGCCAAATGAGCGGCGTCAGGAAAAAGACGAAACAAAACACCCCACGTATTATGCGCATAGATATGCCCTCCCCAAAACCCCTCTGCGCTCAGAAAGCTACTCCTCGGCGGAGTCAGAAACCTCCTCCACCACCTCAACCGTCACAGGAAGGTTTGGAAATCGGGTGGCAGGAGTCCCGCAAACGGCCCAATGCAGAGGAGGACCAAGGGAGGGAAGAGGAGGAATAGTAGCAAGCAGACGCCCGGGAGCACAGCGTATCCCAACGTGAGCGCCAGTGGAGCGAGCCACATAAGCACGCCGACGAGCTTCTTCATGCTCATACCTCCATCGAGATTTTCGTCGGCCCCATCATAACGATCGCCCCGAGCGCAGTCAAGGGAGATTCTGCGAGAACGGTGCCGTGCTTTGTCGCGTCGAATCTCAGGGTTGAGAAAGCGCTGAGGCGACCCCGGAATCGGCCCTCAATGCGACGCGTCATCGCCTCGAAGGTGCGGCTTTCCATGCTCGGACGTCCTCAAGGCCTTCAAGAACCCAACATCGAAGATTCCTACACCTCAGTGCAACGAAGTCGTAGCTTGACAGGCAGGGGAACCCGCTGGTACTTTACTCCCTCCTATGGCAAGGCGGTGGGTGTCGGCGCGAGGGGTAACTGTTCGAGATGCGTGGTTCGTCTTCTCGCTCTTTCTTCTTCTGGCGAGCGATCTCACGGCACACATTGCTGCTCCGGCGAGCGAACGTTCGCTGACTTCGTCTCAAGTGAGGATCTCCCGCCCCGCGCTTCCCTCCGGTGCGAATTCGCCTTCGGGAACGGCACATTACGGCCCTTGCGCGTGTCAACATGGGCACGTCCCCTTCCTTTCGGCGACGGTAGAAACGGTTCTCCCACCACCGGCCCTCGCGCCTGCGGAGTGGTCGTCTCTCACCCGAAGCCTCCGCCTTCTGCCGACGGATCGCGTTATTCGTTCCCCTCCTTTTAGCGTGCTTCGGCTCCGATGCGCCGCTCGGGCGTGACAGCCCTCGCATGATCCCCAACGCGGGATCGCCCCTTTGCTCTGGCGAGAGGCTGCGCGTCAATGTCCCACTTCAGTTCGGCCATGAAGCGCGCATGAGGCCGAATCGAGTCGCCTTGGCAAGAACGCGGCATCTTTCGCAAAGAGGAGGGGCAACGATGAATCGCATACGATCCTTGGTGCTTCGTTCGACTTGGTCGGGCTCATGGCGACTGAGCAGGAGCCTCTTCTACGCCCTCGGACTCGTGCTCCTCGCGCACGCCTTCGCTTCCGGGGCTCAGCCTTCGAGCACACTGCGAGGACGAGTCATCCTCCGACCGGCCGGCACGCCGGCGCATGGCGTGACGGTGATGCTCGTGCCGGGAAATCGCTCGTCCGTGACTGATGAGACCGGCACGTACGAATTCTCCGAGGTCCCTCCAGGACGATACACGGTGATCGCCCACTTGGAGCGATTGCCCGATGTCGTCCGAACCGTCGAGATCGGCCCCGGGACGACGGTGACCGTAGATATCGAATTCACGCTCTCTCCCATTCGCGAACAGATCACTGTGACGGCGAGCGGGCGCGAGGAGACGCTCACTGAAGCTTTTCAGGCTGTGACGTCGCTGGACACAACGGACCTTCTCGGTAAAAACACGACGTCGCTTGGCGAAGTCTTGGAGTACCAGCCGGGCGTCGCCAAGCGCAGCTTCGGTCCGGGCTCGTCGCGCCCAGTGATTCGCGGCTTTGACGGAGACCGCGTGCTCGTCCTTCAGGATGGCATCCGAACGGGCTCGCTCTCCTCGCAATCCGGCGAGCACGGCGAGCCCATAGACCTTCTCAGCCTGGATACGGTGGAGATCGTCAAAGGTCCAGCCACATTGCTCTACGGAAGCAATGCGCTCGGCGGCGTCATCAACGTCATCACGCGTCACCATCAGATCCATCAACATCCGCACCAAGGCCTTCGGGGTTACCTGACGGGCATCGGCGGTTCGACGAACGACCAAGGAGGAGGCAGCGCTGGGCTCGAATACGGCTTTGGCCGCTGGCTCGTGTGGGGTAACGGCGGAGGACAACGCACGCGCGATTATCGCACGCCGCTTGGTCGCGTCCCGAACTCCGAGACGCGTGGGGGGAACGGGACCGGAGGATTCGGGCGCTATGGCGAGCGCACTTTCCTCAGCGTGAGCTACGGCTATGACGTGCGTCGCTATGGCGTCCCCTTCGCCGGAGAGCTTCACGCCAAGCATGACGGCCATGGCGAAGAGGAAGAGCAACAGGAGGCCGAATCCCTTGTGGACCTGAAGGCGCGACGCCACAACGTGCGCGCCAGTGGCGGCGTGCGTGATCTCGGCGCCTTCCTCGATCGCCTGCAGGTCTTCTTCGATTACACCGACTATCAACACCGCGAGCTGGAAGACGGCGCCCCGAAG
>Ga0101943_1001398_pt1 | contig 21341 bp, 23 predicted proteins | sample DewCreD2012metaG_5_FD_75244 | JGI IMG/M metagenome (GOLD analysis project Ga0101943, IMG submission 75244) | Hot spring sediment bacterial and archeal communities from British Columbia, Canada, to study Microbial Dark Matter (Phase II) - Dewar... ... | reverse complement strand
GTGGTACCTGCCCGCCCTCGCCCGCTTCATGGCCCCCGACCCGCTCGAAGGGGACCCCGCCCTCCCCACCAGCCTGAACCGCCTCGCCTACGCGCTCGATGACCCGATCACGCTCTCTGACCCCACGGGGCCCCGACCGCCCTGCGAGGACTGCACGGCGCAGGAGTACCAGGAGATCGTCGGGGCATGGGCCGAGGCCCAGACCCAGGCCGCGGCCTCGGGCAGCGGCGCCTACGACCCGGGGCGAGCGGCGGAGGGGCCCGTGGGGGCCGACGGTGGGTACGCGGGGATCTCCGCTGCCCTGGCGGAGGGGTCCCCGAGCGGCACCACCGCCCGGAGCTCGCCGGTCCTGGTCCTGATCTCGCCCCAGTGCTTCGGGGACGGGGGCCCCTACCCGCTCGACCGGCGCGTGTGGCTCCTCGGGTACCCGGTGGGATGCGGCGCCGCGGCCGCACCCGCGGACGAGGAGCCGCTCGCCCTGCACGGTGCCGCCACCTGCGCGATCGATGGGGTCTACGCCACCGTCTCCTGCGGACCCGACCTGGTCACCTTCCCCGACCCCCGGCGACCCGCTCCGCCGCTTCGGCCCACCTTCGAGCCACCGCCCGACCCGCTGCCGCGGAGGAACCCGGTGACGGGGCTGCCGTACTTCCCACGCCTCAGCAGTTGGGCGAAGTGGATCTATGCGGCGGCCCTGGCGGCTACGGCCGCCGAGCGGATCCGCCAGGCCATCGGCGGGCAGCCGGCGGTGACTGGACGCAGCAGGGGGAACCCGCCCTGCCCGTATCCGGATGGGTGCCTCTACGGGGTGCCGTAGGGTGGCCTGATGCGCCTCGCGGTGGCCGGGCTGTTCGTCGGTGTTGCGGTCGTCGCGGCGGTGGGCGCGTGGCGATGGCGCAGGTGGCCGCGTCTGGTGCTCGTGAGCGCCGCGGGTGCGAGCACGGGCGTTGTCGGGGGGGTCAGCATGGGCCGCGGCTCCGTTCCCATCCTCATGATGGGGATCGTCGGGGCGCTGGCGGGCGTCTCCACGATGCTCTTGAGCGGCCCCGGCCCATCGTGGTACCGGGTGCGGCTGGGGCAGGAACCCGCGTTGCGGCGGACGTTGGAGCTCACCTGGTTCACAGCGCTGCCGTGCTTCGTGGCGCAGCAGTTCGGGTGGATCCACGGGACGGCAGAGGCGCTGCTCGTGGTCCTCACCTGCCTGGCCGGCCTTTCCCATCTCGGGCTCCTCGTCTGGGGCCGGCCGGCACGTCAGCGCCGATAGCCCATGCCAGGTTTCCATCGGACACCGGTGTTTCTGGGACCGCCGAGGGTGCATCCTGGCGTTCGCCGTCTGGCTGGTGGAGTTACCCCGCTTCGGTGGACACCGATAGGCTTGGGGCCACGGCCCCGGGAGGGAGTCCACGCCTGCGAAGAAGAGCCCATCCGCCGTATCCGGCCGAGTTCCGGGCCGAAGCGGTCCGCCTCGTGTGCGCGGCGGCTCGATCTCCGGGGTCGCCCGGGTCCGCGGCTGCTCGAGTGACGGCGGCTTGCCGCACGTGCCACGCGGTGGGGGGACCGACGATGTACGTGAGGGAGGCCGATCGCACGTGAGGGAGCCGACCGCGCTTCCCATCTTCTGGTTGCCGTTCCTGTACGTGGTGTTCAAGCTCTGGCGGGGATGGGCTTCGTGGCGTGACTTCTGCCTCGTGGCGCTCGCGTCCGCCGTCGCGGCCGCCACGGATCGGTACAGGGATACGAGCCCGGCTCGGGTCATCGGCGTCGGCGTGTGCGGTGCCGTGACGGGTGCTGCCATGCTGTCGGCCGTCGGCCCGCGCACGGCTCCCGCGCGCGGCCGATGGGGCGGACCCCTGGGCGCAGCTGTTGGTCCTGCCTGGTCGCGCTGGTCACCGGCATGCTGGGCGCGGCCCTTTGGGCGACCGAGGCTTTCAGCCTCGCCGTCAGGACGCTGGTGACCCTCGCTTCCGTGATCTCCGTCGGTGCGAGCCTGATCTGGTGGTTACGTGGCGCGCGCCTTCGGATCGACGGATGCGCGTGACCCTTCGGGACTCCGGGCACACGCACCACCCGCGCCTTCACGCCGGAGGCGTGCCCCACGTCGCGGCTTCCTACGGCGCTTGCCGATGCCGCCCCGGGACTGGGGCTCGCGCCCGGTCTACCGCGAGCCCCAGCCCGTGATCGGCCCCTACAACGGCAACCCGCTGTACGCCCAGGCCTTCGCGAAGGCGAGGCGCTGGTACGGGTACCTGGACCGATGAGGCGCGAGCGCGTGCCGGGGCTGAGGCTCTGGCGGATGGTGGGTGCTGCTGCTCCGGCTGTGGCTCGCCGGCGCGCTCGCGATCGTGAGCGGCCTCTGCGTGCTGCTCGTGCGCCGCACCCCCAGGGTGCGCGCGGGACACGCGGTGGCCCTCAGCGGACGCCAGTGCTGAGGGCCGCGGTGAGGGCGGTGGTCCTGAGCGAGCGGTTCACCCACCGGGCGGGCGCGTCGAGCGGGACGGTGCGGATCAGCTGCACGCCGAGGGTGATCCCCTCAGGCGCCCCAGCGACCCCCGCCGGGCGCGCATGGTCCACGCCGGGCTCGTCCCTTCGCGACCTGCACGGGGATGCCCTCGGCGTCGCACGAGGGGGCCATGTGCTCCTTCGAGTCCGGGTGCGGAGGTGTGCGAGGCGCTGCGATCCCTGAGGGGTTGCGCGCGGCAGCATAGAGGCTCTATCGTTCGACCATGGAGGGCTCCGCGGCTCCCCGCACGCGACGGGTGGTCGTCCTCTGCCTGCTGGTGCTCCTATCGAGCGCGCTCCCGGCGGTCCTGGGTGCCCGGCCCGCGCAGGCAGACCTCGTTCCTTCGCCCGTCTCCGCCGTGGTGGATCTGCGGCTGGATACGTTCGTCGCCGCCGAGCAAGCGGGCGGTCGGCTGTACGTCACGGGGGAGCCCGATCGCGTGCTCGTGCTCGACCTCGCCGGGAACGAGCTCGCTCGCATGACCGTGGTCGATCCGGGCGGGCTCGAGGTGGTCGGGGACACGCTGCTCGTGGTGAGCGTCTCCCGGGGCAAGATCCAGCGATTCGATCTCACCACCACCCCACCCACGCGCCTGGACCCGCTCGACGTCTCCGCCGCAGGGAGCCCCGACGACATCGCGTACGCCAACGGGCGCCTGTGGCTCACGTCCGAGCAGGACTGCAACGGGCCCTACCCGCTGTGGTCCGTCTCGCTGGATGGCACCGATCTGCAGGGCTACGAGGTCGAGGGGTATCGATCCTGTCGCGCGCTCTCCACCGACCCGCACGCGCCGGGCTGGCTCGCGTTGGTCGACCCTATGCACGATGTCGTCCTCGTGGATGTTTCCGGCGCGGCGCCGGTCGCCACCGACACGCGGATGACCACCGGTTGCCCCCCATAGTTCGGGCCGAACGCGGACACGTTCCTCCTTGGACCGTACGAATACTCGATCGCATCGCTCGCCCCCCTCCGCGAGTTCCTGAGCGATGACTGGCGTCAGTGCTGGGCTCTGCGCGTGAACCCCGCCCATGGCGGACTCGTCGTCGGAGCGACGGGTGGCACGGAGATCGAGGTCTGGTCCTACGATCAACCGGCATCCCCCTATGCCTATTTCCCGCTCCCGAGCTGGAGGTATGGGAGCCTTTGGGGTTCCAGTTTGGCCTTCGATGGAACCCACGGTCACTCGCTGCTCTTCGGCCCCGATGCGCAGTGGCTGTACGCGTTCATGGGCTACGACACCGTCGCGCCGACGGTGAAGCTGGTGATGCTGCGGCCTTTGGAGCGGATGCCCTGGCTGAAGCTCCTGGACTTCGGGCTGGACGGCTATCGGATCATCAAGTACGGGACGGCTATCGGATCATCAAGTACGGGGAAGAGCTCGAGCTCAGAGCCCGACTGACCGGCGGGACCTCGGCAGCTATCGTCCGTCTGTACGCTCGACCCCACGGTCATCACCGCTGGCGGCTGCGGGGCGAGGCAACGGTGGACGCGCATGGGCTCGTCAGCTTCATCGTGGCTCCCCGCCTCAATACCAAGTACCGGTTCGTCTATCCCGGGGAGGAAGGGTGGTTCCCGACCACCTCGACCATCGGTACCGTACGCGTCCGGGTCCTCATGGCGGCCAAGTTGCTGCGCGCCGCCGCGCGCGATGGGGCATGGCGCATCTACCACACCGATCAGCCCGTGTTCTACGCGGCCGCGGTGTATCCCCCGTACCCGGGCGAGTACGTCGAGGTCGATCTGTATCGGTATCGGGACGGGGTGTGGCGGCAGATCGCCACGGATGACTTCCGGCAGGATCGGGATGGCGTGATCGTCGTGTACGTGCGTGCGGGGGCGCTCCGCCCGGGCCGCTATCGCTTCTCGAGCTGGTTCGAGCCGAGCTCGCACGATCGTGAGGGCAACTCCGCGCCGTACCGCTACTTCAGGGTCGAGCCCTGAACCCGCTCGTCCGGTAGCCTCCCCGATGTGGCGCCCGAGGGGATCCTGCTCATCGACAAGCCGTCCGGGGTGACCTCGCACGACGTGGTGGACGCGGTGCGGCGGGCGCTCGGCACGCGCAAGGTGGGGCACGCCGGCACGCTCGACCCGATGGCCACGGGCCTGCTCGTGATCGGGGTGGGGCGCGCCACGCGGCTGCTGCGGTTCCTCGGCGATCTGTCGAAGACCTACGAGGGGACCGGGGTGCTCGGCATGCGGACGACGACGCTCGACGCGGAGGGCGAGGTCACCGCCACCGCGACCGTGGAGGTCTCGCGCGAGGAGCTCGAGCGTGCGTGCAGGGCCCTGGAGGGGGAGTCGCTCCAGCGGCCCCCCGCCTACTCCGCGGTGAAGGTCGGGGGTCGCAAGCTCTACGAGGCCGCGCGCCGGGGCGAGACGCTCGAGGCCGAGCCGCGACCGATCCGGGTCGACCGGTTCGAGGTGCTCGCCTTCGCGCCGCCGCGGTTCGACTTCCGCGTCACGTGCTCCGGGGGCACCTACGTCCGGGTGCTCGTCGCCGACGTGGGGGAGGCGCTGGGGTGCGGGGCGCACCTCGCGGCCTTGCGCCGCACCGCGATCGGGCCGTTCCGGGTCGAGGACGCGAGGCCGCCCGCCGACCCCGGCGAGCCGCTGCCGCTCGAGCGCGCCGTCGCGCACCTGCCCGCGGTCCGGCTCGAGCCCGAGGAGGCGACGGCCGCGGCGAACGGGAGCATCCTCGCGCCGGCGGGGATCGACGGTCCCTACGCGGTCCTCGGTCCCGACGGGCGCCTGATCGGCATCTGGCGCGACGTGGGCGCGAAGGCCAGGCCCGAGATGGTGCTCGGCCCGGCGCGCTGAGCGCGCGCTCCGCCGGGGCCGCGCGAGCGCCGTCGGGTACGCTCGGGGGCCGTGGAGCTCATCCGGGGTCTCGCCTCGCTGCCGCCGCCCGACGGGCCGACGGTCGTCACGATCGGCTCGTTCGACGGCGTCCATCTCGGGCACCGGGCGGTGCTCCGCCGGGCCGTGGAGGAGGCGAGGGCCCGCGGGCTGCGCTCGGTCGCGGTGACCTTCGACCGGCACCCGCGCGAGGTCCTCACCCCCGGCCGCGAGCCGCGGCTCCTCACCACCGTCGAGCGCCGGGCCGAGCTCATCGGCGAGCTCGGCATCGACCTCGTCGTCGTGCTCGAGTTCACCGAGGACTTCTCGCGCTGGCTGGCCGAGGAGTTCATCGAGCGGGTGCTCGTGCGGGGCCTCCGGGCGCGGCACGTGGTGGTCGGCGCCGACTTCACCTTCGGCTACAAAGCGCTCGGGACGCCGGAGATGCTGATCCAGCTCGGGCCCTCCTTCGGGTTCACGGCCGAGCGGGTCGAGCTCGTGCACCAGGGGGAGCGGCGGATCTCCTCATCGGCGATCCGTGAGGCGCTCGCCGCCGGCGACCTCGCCTGGGCCGAGCGCGCCCTCGGGCGGCGGTTCGTGCTCGACGGGACCGTGGTCCGGGGTGCCGGTCGGGGCGCCGGGCTCGGGTACCCCACGGCCAACCTGCAGACGCCGCCGCGGCTGCTCCTGCCGGGCAGCGGGGTGTACGCCGGGCGGGCCCGGGTGCCGCAGGGCGAGTACGTCGCGGCGATCAACGTGGGGACCAACCCCACCTTCGGGGTCGAGCCCCTGCACGTCGAGGCCTACCTCCTGGACTTCTCGGGCGACCTGCTCGGGCAGCCCATCTCGATCGAGTTCTGGGTCCGGCTGCGCGACGAGGAGCGGTTCGCCTCCGCCGAGGAGCTCCGGGCCCAGATCGCCGAGGACGTCCGCCGCACCCGCGAGCTCGTCCCGCCGCCCGCCTCCGCGTGAGATGCTCCCGGGCATGACCGGGCGCCACGCCCGCCGTTCCCGCCTGCCCGTGGTGCTGGCGGCATCCGTCATCGCCGCCGGCATCGCCGGTGGGCTCGCGCTCACCCGGAGCGGGGAGCCGCGGGGGAGCGCGGCACCGGAGCCTGCCGTACCCCCCAGCCCATCGGTCGAGGTTCCCAGTCCCACGCCGAGCCCGACGCTGGTGGGGCCGAGCCCGTCCCCGGAGCCGGCGAGAGGGACGATCGTCATCCACGGCACGGGGGACGTGAGCCTGGACCCGAGCTACGTGCCCGCGCTGCGCGCGAACGGGTACGGGTGGGCCTGGAGCGGGCTGGGAGGCCTGTTCCGGCGCGACGACCTCACGGTGATCAACCTCGAGTGCCCCCCGACCACGGTCGTGGCCCCGATGGACAAGACGTACGTGTTCCGCTGCGACCCGGAGGCGCTGCCGGCCGCCCGTCGGGCCGGCGTGGAGGTGGCGAGCCTCGCGAACAACCACGCGTTCGACCAGGGGCCCGAGGGGCTCCTCGACGGGCTCGCCAACCTGCGCCGCGCCGGCATCCTGCCGATCGGGGCCGGCCGCGACGAGCGATCGGCCGACGCGCCCCGCTACGTCGAGGTGGGGGGCTGGGAGGTCGGCCTCGTCGGGGTCGGCGAGGTCATCGACCCGGACATCCAGGTGGCGACCGGCGACCGGCCCGGCACGGCGGTCGGCCACGACTTCGCACGAGCCTTGCGCGCCATCCGCCGGGCCGAGGCGGAGGCGGATCTCGTGGTGGTCGTCATCCACTGGGGGGTCGAGCTCGACACGGAGCCCCGTGCCGAGCAGGTGGTCGAGGCGCACCGGATGATCCGGGCCGGGGCGGACGTGATCTTCGGGCACCACGCGCACCGGCTCCAGCCGATGGAGGTGTACCGCGGGCGCCCGATCTTCTACGGGCTCGGTAACTTCGTGTGGCCGCGCTTCTCGGTGGCCGGCGCGACGACCGCGGTCGCGGAGGTGGTCGTGCGCCCTGACGGCAGGATCCGGGGGCGCCTCCTGCCGGCGACCATCGTCTCGAGCGGCCACCCCGTGCTCGATGCATGAGGCCTGCGCGTCACGGCGACGCGTAGGGCGGTTATGCTCAGCGGTAGGACTTCGAAGGTCGGTCCGAAGGGGCAGGTGGTCATCCCTAAGGAGCTGCGGGAGCGGCTCGGGATCCATCCGGGGGATGAGGTCACCTTCTCCCTGGTCGAAGGCGGGGTCCTCGTCGAGCGCGTCGAGGTGCACAGGGAGCTCCGCGGGGCCTTCCAGGGCGCGGGTCTCCTGGAGACGCTCGAGGCGGAGCATCGGGACGAGGTCCGGCGGGGTCGGTGACGGGGGCCTGCCTCGACGCGTGGGCCGTTCTCGCCTGGCTCGAGGGGCTCGAGCCGGCCGCCGGGCGCGTGGATGAGGTGCTCCGGTCGGAGGCGCCGATCATGTCCTGGATCAACCTCGGAGAGGTGCTGTACGTGCTCGCTCGCCGACGGACGCAGGCCGAGGCGCTGGAGGTCGTGGCGAGCCTCCGGCGGCGCGTGCGCCCGGAGCTGCCGACCGAGGCCCGGGTGATCCAGGCGGCCGAGCTGAGGGGTCGGCACCCCGTCTCCTACGCGGACGCGTTCGCGGTCGGCACGGCGATCGCCCACGGGGCCACCCTGCTCACCGGCGACCCCGAGATCCTCGCCGGACCGAGGGAGTGGCCGACGGAGGATCTCCGGTCGTGACGGCCCTCGGCCCGTGACGGGCCCGCCGTCCTGGTAGCCTTCCGTACCGGATATGGCACTCACGCAGGAAGAGAAGGCGCGGATCATCGCCGAGTACCGGCGGGGCGAGAACGACACCGGCTCCACCGAGGTCCAGATCGCCGTGCTCAGCCGCCGGATCGCCGAGCTCACCGAGCACCTGAAGACCCACAAGAAGGACCACGCGTCCCGGCGTGGGCTCCTCATGCTCGTCGGCCGCCGGCGCCGGCTCCTGGAGTACCTGAAGCGCGAGGACATCGCGCGGTACCGCGACGTGATCGCGCGTCTGGGTCTGCGCCGGTAGCGCCCGGCGTCCAGGGAGGGATGCGAAGGACCCACTGAACCGGACCGGAGGTGGGGCAACCCGCGGTCGGTTCTCAGTCGCGAGCCTCCGAGCGCACGCATCGGCGGTTCACCACTGGAAACCGGCCGGGTCCCACCTCCGAGCAGCGCGCGGCGCAGCCGCGCCGCGCAGGCACGAGACGCGGGCCACGCGGCCCGCAAGGAGGAACCAGGCCGATGGCCATCACCCTTTCCCGGAAGATCGGGAACCAGACCATGACGTTCGAGACGGGCAAGCTCGCCCGGCTCGCCCACGGCTCCGCGGTCGTCACCTACGGCGAGACGCAGGTGCTCGGCACGTGCACGACCGCGGCTCCCCGCGAGGGGATCGACTTCTTCCCGCTCACCGTCGACGTCGAGGAGCGGATGTACGCCGCCGGGAAGATCCCCGGCGGGTTCTTCCGCCGCGAGGGCCGGCCGTCGGAGACGGCGATCCTCACGGCGCGGCTCACCGACCGGCCGCTGCGGCCGAGCTTCGCCGAGGGCTTCCGCGACGAGGTCCAGATCGTCCTCACGGTCCTCTCGGTGGACATGGCCAAACCCTACGACATCCCCGGCATGAACGCTGCGAGCCTCGCGACGCTCCTCGCCGGGCTGCCGTTCGAGGGCCCGATCGGGGCCGTCCGCATGGGGCTGATCGGCGGGCAGTGGGTCGTGAACCCGACGTTCCAGGACCTGGAGGAGGCCACCTTCGACGTCGTCGTGGCCGGCCGCCGCAACGACCAGGGCCAGATCGACATCCTCATGATCGAGGGCGAGGCGCCGGACAACACCTGGTCCCTGCTGCAGGGCGGGGAGGGCGCGGTCGCGCCGACCGAGGAGGTCGTGGCCGAGGGGCTCGAGGCGGCCAAGGCCGCGATCGGCGAGATGATCGACTTCCAGCAGGAGTTCGTGGCGCTCGCCGACGTGCAGCCGCGGCCGTGGACCCCGCGGCCCTCGTACTCGCCGGACACCTTCGAGGCCGTCGAGGCCTTCGCGCGGGGCCGGCTCGAGGGCGCGATCGTGCCGGACAAGGCCGAGCGCGAGGCCAAGCTCGCCGCCCTGAAGGAGGAGCTCATCGCGCACCTGCGGCAGACCTGGGGCGAGGTGATCGCGGCGCAGCGCGAGGCCGAGATCTCCGCGGCCTTCAAGGAGGTCCAGAAGCAGGTCATGCGCCGGCGCGTGGTCGAGGAGGGCATCCGCCTCGACGGCCGCGGGCCGAGGGACATCCGCCCGATCTCGTGCGAGGTCGGCCTCGTGCCGCGCGCCCACGGCTCGAGCCTGTTCCAGCGCGGGGACACCCAGGTGCTGAACGTGACGACCCTCGGGATGCTGCGCATGACGCAGATGATCGACACGCTCGACCCCGAGGAGTCGAAGCGGTACATCCACCACTACAACTTCCCGCCGTTCTCCACGGGGGAGGTCGGCCGCATCGGCAGCCCGCGCCGGCGCGAGATCGGCCACGGCGCGCTCGCCGAGCGGGCGCTCGTGCCGGTGATCCCGACCGAGGAGGAGTTCCCCTACGCGATCCGGCTCGTCTCGGACGTGCTGGCGAGCAACGGGTCCACCTCGATGGCGAGCGTGTGCGCCTCGACGCTCTCGCTCATGGACGCCGGCGTGCCGATCAAGGCGCCGGTGGCCGGCATCGCGATGGGCATGATCGCCGAGGACGGTCGCTACATCACGCTCACCGACATCCTCGGCGCCGAGGACGCCCTCGGCGACATGGACTTCAAGGTGGCCGGCACGCGCGAGTCCGTGACCGCGATCCAGCTCGACATGAAGGTGACCGGGCTGCCGGGCTCGGTGCTCGCCGAGGCGCTCCAGCAGGCCAAGGAGGCCCGGCTGAAGATCCTCGACGTGATGCTCGCGACCATCCCGGCCCCGCGCTCCGAGGTGAACCCGAAGGCGCCGCGGATCCTCACGATCCAGATCCCCGTGGACAAGATCGGCGAGGTGATCGGCCCGAAGGGCAAGCGGATCAACGAGATCATCGCGCTCACCGGCGCCGACATCGACATCCAGGACGACGGGACGGTGTTCATCGGCTCGCGCGAGGGCGCGGGGGCCGAGGAGGCCGCGCGGATGATCGAGGAGATCGCGAACCCGCGCCCGCTGCAGGTCGGCGAGACCTTCACCGGCAAGGTCGTGAAGCTCGCGACGTTCGGGGCGTTCGTGAACCTCGTGCCGGGTCGGGACGGGCTCGTGCACATCTCCAAGCTCGGCCGCGGTCGGCGCCTGTCCAGCATGGAGGAGTCCGGGCTGAAGGAAGGCGACACGATCGAGGTCGAGATCCAGGACATCGACGCCATGGGCAAGATCAGCCTGAGGCCGATCGGCCCGGAGTGGGCGGTGCCGGAGGGGATGGAGGTCGAGGAGCGGCCGCGCGAGCGCCGTCCGGCCGGGGAGCGCCGTCCGCGCGAGGGCGCCGGTCCGCGCCGGCCTCGGCGCGAGCGCGGCCGCGACGAGCGCCGGGACGGCTGAGCGCCGATGCCCATCGAGCGGACCGGGTTCGGCTCCGGCCTGCGCGTCGTCACCGAGCGCATGCCGGGGCTGCGCTCGGTGGCCCTCGGCTTCTGGGTCCTGGCGGGCTCGCGCGACGAGCCGCCCCCGATCAGCGGCTCGAGCCACTTCCTCGAGCACCTGCTGTTCAAGGGGACCCGCACGCGCAGCGCCCGGGACATCGCCGAGGCCTTCGACGCGGTCGGCGGGGACGTGAACGCGTTCACGGCCAAGGAGTACACGGCCTACTACGCACGGGTGCTCGACCGCGACCTGCCGATGGCCGTCGAGCACCTCGCCGACATGGTCCAGCACTCGGTGCTGCGCCCCGCCGACGTCGAGGCCGAGCGCCGGGTGATCCTCGAGGAGATCAACGTCCACGAGGACACCCCGGACGATCTCGTCCACGACCTGTTCACCGAGACGCTGTGGCCGGGGCACCCGCTCGGCCGACCGGTGCTCGGCACGCGCGAGAGCGTCCGCGCGGCCACCCGCGAGCAGATCCGCCGCTTCTACCGCCGGCACTACGTCCCCGGCAACCTCGTCGTGGTCGCGGCCGGCAGCGTGCGTCACGAGGAGCTGCTGCGGCTCCTCGGCGAGGTGATGGACACGGGCCCGATGCTGCCGAACGGGCCCGAGAACTTCCGCCTGCGCCGGGCCGAGCGGCCGCCGGAGCCCTCCGGGCGGACCCGGATCGTGCGGCGCCGGACCGAGCAGGCCCACATCTGCGTGGGCACGAACGGCCTGTCGCGCCAGGACCCCGACCGATTCGCCTTCGGCATCGTGAACGCGGCCCTCGGTGGGGGGATGTCCTCGCGCCTGTTCCAGGAGGTGCGCGAGCGGCGGGGGCTCGCCTACTCCGTCTACAGCTACCACTCGATGTACGCCGAGGCCGGGCTGTTCTGCTGCTACGCGGGCACGACCCCCGCCCGCGCGCAGGAGGTCCTCGACCTCATGCGTCGCGAGATCGAGGACGTCGCCGAGCACGGGCTTCGGCCGGATGAGTTCGAGCGCGCGAAGGGCCACGTGAAGGGCTCGCTCGTGCTCTCCCAGGACGATCCCGGGAGCCGCATGTCGCGCCTCGGCAGGTCCGAGATCGCGCACGGCGAGATCCTCACCGTGAGCGAGATGCTCCGCCGCATCGAGCAGGTGAGCCTCGAGGACGTCCGCCGCGTGGCCAAGCGCGTGCTCTCGCAGCCGATCTCGCTCACGGTCCTCGGTCCGTTCCGGAAAGGAGAGCTCTCGTGATCCGCGTCGGGGTCATCGGGGCGTGCGGGCGGATGGGCCAGATGGTCTGCCGCGCCGTCGCCGAGGCGCCCGACCTCGCGCTCGTCGCGGCGATCGACCGCTCGCGGGTCGGCCAGTCGATCGGGCCGCTCATCGGCCACCCCAAGATCGACGTGCCGGTCTCCGAGGAGCTCGACCGCCTCCTCGAGGCCGAGGTCGAGGTGGCCGTGGACTTCACCCACCCGGACGTCGTCATGGACAACATCCGGTGGTGCGTCACGCACGCGATCCACATGGTCGTCGGCACCACCGGCATCGGCGATGCGGAGCTCGCCGAGATCCGCTCGCTGCTCGAGGCCGAGGGCTCGGAGTCCAACGTCATCGTCGCCCCGAACTTCGCCCTCGGGGCCGTGCTCATGCAGCGGTTCGCCGCGCAGGCGATCCGCTACTTCCCGGCCGTGGAGGTCATCGAGCTCCACCACGACCGCAAGGCCGACGCGCCCTCGGGCACCGCGCTCGCGACCGTCCGCCGCCTCCTCGAGGAGCGGCACGAGGGCTACCGCGGCCCCGGCGCCGAGACCGTGCCCGGCGTGCGCGGGGGCGAGGTCGAGGGCGTGCGCGTGCACTCGGTCCGCCTGCCGGGGCTCGTCGCGCACCAGGAGGTCATCTTCGGCGGGCAGGGTGAGACCCTCACGATCCGCCACGACTCGACCGACCGCTCCTCGTTCATGCCGGGGGTGCTCATGGCCGTGCGGTCCGTGATGACCCGCCCGGGGCTCACCGTCGGGCTCGAGCCCCTGCTCGACCTCCCGCCGGGGCCGTGAGCGCGAGCATCTGCTGCCTGTTCGCCCACCCCGACGACGACACCTACGGCGTGGGCGGCACGCTCGCACGGCTCGCCGGCTCGGAGCTCGAGCTCACCGTGGTGCTCGCGACGAGCGGCGAGGCGGGGGAGATCGCCGACCCCAGCCTCGCGACGCGCGAGACGCTCGGGGCCGTGCGCGAGGCCGAGGACCGCGCTTCGTGGGCCGCGCTCGGCCTGGAGCCGGACCTCCGCTTCCTCCGTTACCCGGACGGGAAGGTGGCCGACGTCCCGCCGGAGGACCTCGTCGGCGCCTTCGTGGCGATCCTGCTCGAACGGCGCCCCGACCTCGTCGTCACCTTCGGGCCCGACGGCATCACCGGGCATCCCGACCACGTCGCGGTCGGCAAGGCGGCGACCGAGGCGTTCCACCTCGCCCGCGCGCAGTCGCCGGACGGCTTCCTCCGCCTCCTGTACACCGTGCTCTCGGCCGAGCGCCTCACCGCCCTGAACGAGGCCCTGCGCGCCCGGGGGCACGAGCCGCTCGACCCGCTCCAGCCCTTCGCCCCGCGCGGCGTCCCGGCCGAGCGCGTCGGCGTCGTGGTGGACTGCTCGGAGGTCGTGCCGCGCAAGGTGGAGGCGCTGCGCCGCCACCGCACCCAGGGCGAGCTCGAGGACCTGCCCTACGAGCTGTGGCCGGTGGTGCTCGGGCGGGAGGAGTTCGAGATCGCCTGGCCGGAGCGCTCGCCTACCGGCCGCGTCCTGCACGATGTGCTGGAGGGCATGCCGGACGCGTAGGCTGCGGGTCCGTGGACGTCGAGATCCGCACCATCGCCGAGTCCGAGCTCGAGGCATGGGTCCGCGTGAACGAGCTCGCCTTCGGCGGAGAGCCGGAGCCCGGGCAGCTCGAGCTCGAGCGCTCGGTGACCGAGCTCGACCGGGCGTTCGCCGCCGTCGAGGACGGCGAGATCGTCGGCACCGCCGCGGCGTACTCGCTGCGGATGCGCGTCCCGGGGGGCGCGGACGTGCCGACCGCCGGCGTGACGATGGTGGGGGTGAAGCCGAGCCACCGCCGCCGCGGCATCAACACCGCGATGATGCGTCGGCTCCTCGACCAGGCCCGCGAGCGCGGTGAGCCGCTCGCGGCGCTGTTCGCCTCCGAGGGTCCGATCTACGGTCGCTTCGGGTTCGGCATCGGGACGCTCCACGGCTCGATCGACATCGAGACCTTCGGCTCGGCCTTCGTCCCGGCTCACCGCCCGGGCGGGCGCGTGCGCATGCTCCCGCTGGAGCGGGCGATGCCGACCCTCCTCCGGATCTACGGGCGGGTGCGCGAGCTGCGGCCGGGGACGATCGAGCTCGACGAGCGCCGGATGCGCTACGTCCTCCACGACCACGGCGAGGAGGCCCGCGTGCCGCACTTCGTCGCCCTCCACGAGACCGACGGCGAGCCCGACGCCTACGCCGTCTACAAGATCAAGCATGACTGGCCGAAGGGGATCCCCGGCAACGAGCTCATGGTGTACGACCTGCAGGGGGCGACCCCCCGGGCCTACGCCGACATGTGGCGGTTCGTGCTCGACGTGGACCTGGTGCGGCGCGTGACGGCCTGGCACCGACCGGCCGACGAGCCGCTCCTGCACCTGCTCACGGACCCCCGCCGCCTCCGGCTCACCCTCCGCGACGGGCTGTGGGTGCGGCTCGTGGACGTCCCGACGGCGCTGCGGGTCCGCGGGTACGCGGCGGAGGGCCGCCTGGTGCTCGAGGTGCGAGACGCGTTCTGCCCGTGGAACGAGGGCCGCTACGCGCTCGAGGTCGGCGGGGACGCCGTCCGGTGCGTCCCGACCGACGTCCCGCCGGACCTCCTGCTCGACGTGGACGGCCTCGGGGCGGCGTACCTCGGCGGGGTCCGGTTCCACGACCTGTGGCGGGCGGGCAGGATCGCGGCTGCGGCGCCCGGGGCGCTCCAGCGGGCCGACGCGATGTTCGCGACGACGGCCGCGCCGTGGTGCCCGATGGCGTTCTGATCTCAGGCGAGCCCGAGCCCCTGCAGCGCGAGCCACAGCCCGAGCGCGGCGAGCCCGAGCGCGAGGACGTCGCCGAGGACGCGCAGGCCGCGCTCGCTCACCCGGTGCGCGCCGGCGCCGAGGAGCACCATCGCCGAGTCCATGATCGAGACCCCGACGAGCAGCGCGAGGGCGGCAGCGACCGCCGTCGGCCGACCCCCCGCCCGCGTGGCCGAGGCGATGACCGCGGCGCCGCTCGTTGCGAGGAACACGTAGACCCCGGGGTTCAGCAGCACGGTGACGACGCCGCGGAGGGCCGGGTGCAGGCCGGCGCGGTCGTCCTCGCGCACCTGCGGCCGCCGGTTCGCGCGCAGGGCATCGACCGCGAGGAAGACGAGGAACGCGCCGCCGGCGACCTGGACGGCCCGCAGGAACCGCTCGCCGGGCGCGAGCTGGGAGAGCCCCGCGGCGAGCGCGAGGAGCATGAGGCCGAAGGTCGCGTTCGCGCCGGCCATGACCCGCAGGCCGCGCCCGACGCCGCCGCGCGAGGCCTCGGTGAACAGCAGCAGCTGCACCGGCCCCGGCGAGGTGCCGAGGGCGAGGCCGAGGCCGAAGGCCGCGAGCGGGACCGAGACGTCCACCTACCGGCGGAGCTCCTCCACGCGGACGGGGCCGTCGTCCTCCCGGACGAGGAGCACGCCCTCGCACTCGGCGAGGGGCTCGATCTCGGCCCCGACGAGCCCGAGCACGCCCCGCTCGATGAGCGGGGTGTGGCCGATGGCGAGGCCGCGTCCGCCCTCGGGCACCGCGTCGAGCAGCGCGGCGAGCACGCCCGCCATCGCGAGCGGCGAGCGGTCGGTGCCCTCACCGGCGAGGCCCGGGATCACGGCGTGACGGGGGAGCGGTCGCCCGAGCCCCCGCAGCAGGTGCGCCACGGTCTCGGCGGCGCGCTGCGCCGGCGAGACGAAGATCACGTCGTAGCCGTCCGGGACGGCCGCCGCGAGCTCGCGGCCGAGCTCCTCGGCCTGGGCGCGCCCCTCGGGCGAGAGGCGATCGGCCTGTGGGTCGCGGGCCGCGTGGCGACGGACCTCCAGCGTGCGCACGGTCGTGGCTCCTCGGGCTTCGTGTAGCATGGCCGGCCGTCCATGAAGACTACCGGCCGTCTCGGCCCGCTCGCCCTCGCGCTCGTGCTCGCCCTCGTGGGCTGCACCGGAGCCGCGGGGAAGTCCGACGGCACCGGCACGGGCTCCCCCGAGCCGGTGGTCCGGCCGGGGCGCTCCGGCGTGTACCGGTACGTGAACGCCGGTCTGAGCGCCACCCTCGACCTGCCCAAGCGCACGCTGGAGATCGAGAACGACACGGGCCGCCCGCTCGCCAAGCCGGCCTTCTACGTCCTGCACGCGACGGACGGGCACCGCGTGGAGGGTCGGGTGATCGACCCGACGGGGATCCCGGCGGGGGAGACCGCCAGGTTCGATATCGAGCTCGACGGCATCGCGCCGAAGGACATCGGGCTCATCGTGCTGCTGATCGGCGGCGACAACTACGGCGCGTTCGTCCAGACCTGACCCCGCTCAGCGCGAACGGGGCTCGGCCTCGCCGGCCGCGACGCGCGCGAGCACGAACAGCAGGTCCGACAGGCGGTTCAGGTAGCGCAGGACGGGCTCGGACACGACCCCTCCGGCCTCCCGCATCGCGACGGCGTCGCGCTCGGCCCGGCGGGCGACCGCTCGGGCCACGTCGAGGGCGGCCGAGGCCGGGTTCGCGCCGGGGACCACGAAGGCCTGGGGCAGCGGATGGGCGAGGACGAGCTCGTCGATCCAGGTCTCCAGGCGCGCCACCATGGCGTCGGTGACGAGCGAGACCCCGGGCTCGAGCCGCTCGCGAGCGCCGGGATCGGCCGCGAGGTCGGCGCCGACCACGAACAGCTCGCGCTGCAGCTCGAGCAGGCCCTCCCGGAGGCGTGGGTCCGTCGACAGCGCTCGCGCGAGGCCGAGGACGGCCACGGTCTCGTCCACCGTCCCCGAGGCCTCGGCGGCCGGGTCGGCCTTGGAGATCCGCCCCCCGTACAGGCGGCCGGTGGTGCCGTCGTCGCCGGTCCTCGTGTAGATGCGGGGCACGGGCGTATCCTACGGCCGTGGCTCGGGGCCGGGGGCCGGGGCGCCCGGTCGGCGCCCGGTCGCAGGGCCCGGCGGGCGCGGCGCCCGGAGGAGGCGGTATGCCGGTGGGGAGCTCGGCACACGCGGCACGGGTTGGTCGGATGCCTCGGGGCGCACGTGCGCTTCGCGGGACACCAGCGGCACGCGATGCGCTCGGAGCTCTCGGAGGGCATGTGCAACATGTGGCGCATGTGGCCCTTGTGATGGTGGATGGGCGGGTGCTAGCATCGCGGGTCGGGGCTCGAGGTCGGAGCCCCGGCGTCGGGGCTCGCCGCCCGCGGGTCGAACCGAGGAGGCAGCATGGGCGGTAGGTTCGGGGCGGTCATCACCGCCATGGTCACCCCCTTCCGCGAGGACCACTCGCTCGATCTCGACCGGGCGCAGGAGCTGGCGGCGGAGCTGCTCGCGAGCGGCTCGGACGCGCTCGTCGTGGCCGGCTCGACGGGCGAGTCGCCCACGCTCACCCACGAGGAGAAGCTCCGCCTGTTCCGTGCGGTCATCGAGGCCGCGGAGGGGCGCGGCAAGGTGCTCTGCGGGACCGGGACCTACAGCACCGCGGAGACCATCGAGCTGTCGCGGGCGGCGGAGGAGCTCGGCGCCGACGGGCTCCTGCTCGTCACCCCCTACTACAACAAGCCGCCGCAGCGCGGGCTCCTCGAGCACTTCCGCCTCGTGGCCGGCGCGGTGGACATCCCCATCGTCGCCTACAACATCCCCGGGCGCACCGGCATCCGGATCGAGCACGACACGCTCCTCGCCATGGCCGAGGTGCCGAACATCGTCGGCGTGAAGGACTCCACCGGGGACTTCCAGGCGATCAGCCGCCTGATCAGCGAGGCCCCCGCGGACTTCGAGGTCTACTCCGGCGACGACTGGGCCACCTTCGGGTACGTGTGCCTGGGGGCGGTCGGGGTGGTCTCGGTCGCCTCGCACCTGGTCGGCGAGCAGATCCGCCGGATGATCGAGCTCATCGAGGCCGGCGACATCCCCGCGGCGCGCAAGCTCCACGAGGAGCTCACGCCGCTGTTCAACGCCCTGTTCATCACGAGCAACCCGATCCCGGTGAAGACCGCGCTGGAGATCGTCGGCAGGCCGGTCGGCCCGCCGCGCCTGCCGCTCGTCCCGGCGACCGCCGAGGAGCGGGCGAGGATCCAGCGAGCCCTGGCCGATGCCGGACTTGCCTAGCCGCGCGCCCGAGGCTCCGGCCCGCGTCGTCTTCCTCGGGGGCGTGGGCGAGGTCGGCCGCAACATGGCCTGCGTCGAGCTCGAGGGCCGGGTGCTCATCGTCGACGTCGGCCTGTCGTTCCCCACCCACGACCAGCCCGGCGTGGACCTCGTCCTGCCGGACTTCGAGTACGTGCGGGGCCGCCGCGAGGACGTCGAGGCCGTCGTGCTCACCCACGGGCACGAGGACCACATCGGCGCGCTCCCGTACCTGCTGCGCGAGTTCCCCGACCGCGTGCTGCCGGTGTACGGGACGCCGTTCACGCTCGCGCTGCTCGAGGGCAAGCTCGAGGAGCACGGCGTCCGCGACCGGGCCGAGCTGCGGACCGTGACCCCCGGCGAGGGCGCGAGTATCGGACCGTTCTCGATGCGGTTCATGCGCGTCACGCACTCGATCCCCGACGGCATGGCGGTGGCGATCGACACCCCCTACGGCTCGATCCTGCACACCGGCGACTTCAAGATCGACCAGACGCCGCTCGACGGGCGACCGACCGACCTGCACGCCCTCGCCGAGGAGGCCGGGCGCGGGGTCCACCTGCTGCTGTCCGACTCGACGAACGCCGAGGAGGCCGGCTACACGGCCTCGGAGCGGAGCGTCGGCCCGGTCCTCACCGACATCGTGGCGCGCGCCCCGCAGCTCGTGGTCGTCGCCTGCTTCAGCAGCCACATCCATCGGATCCAGCAGGTCGTGAACGCCGCGCGCGCGAACGAACGGGTCGTCGTGTTCCTCGGGCGCTCGATGCACCAGAGCGTCGCCGCGGCCCGGCGCCTCGGGCTGCTCAGCGTGCCGGACGAGGACGTGCTGCCGGTCGAGGCCCTCGCCTCCTTCGATCCCGCGCGCGTGGTGGTGATCTGCACGGGGTCCCAGGGGGAGCCGCTGTCGGCCCTCTCGCTCATGGCGGCCCGTGAGCACAAGTGGGTGCGCCTGCGCGAGGGCGATGTGGTCGTGCTCTCGAGCAGCCTCATCCCCGGCAACGAGCCCGCGATCCACCGGGTGATCGACGGGCTGTACCGGACGGGGGCCGACGTGTACCACGTGCCGGCCGCGCCCGTGCACGCGAGCGGGCACGCGGCCGCGGAGGAGCTGCGGCTCATGCTCTCGCTCGTCCGCCCGCGCTGGTTCGTGCCGATCCACGGGGAGCGGCGGCACCTCGCGCACCACGCGAAGCTCGCCACCGAGGTCGGGATCCCGCCCGAGCGGGTGCTGATCTGCGAGGACGGCGACGTGCTCGAGGTGGGGGAGAAGGTCGAGCTCGCCGGGCGCGTGCCGGCGGGGATGACGTTCGTGGACGGCCTCGGCATCGGGGACGTCGGCGAGGTCGTCCTGCGCGACCGGCGCAAGCTCGCCGGCGAGGGGGTCGTGGTCGTGGTCGTCGCGATCGACGCCCACCACGGCCAGCTGATCTCCGGCCCGGACATCGTGAACCGGGGGTTCGTCTTCGAGCAGGCCGCGGGCGACATCCTTGAAGCCGCGCGGGAACGCGTCAGGCTGTCCCTGCGCGAGTCCGCCGAGGCCGAGGTCACCGACCCCGGCGTGCTCGAGCAGAACATCCGGCGCGTGCTCGGCCGGTACTTCTACGAGGCGACGCAGCGCAAGCCGGTGATCCTGCCGGTGATCCTGGAGGTGTGATGGGACGCAGCGGGAAGCGGGGGAGGACCCGGTCCCGGGCCCGGACGCCGGTGCGCGAGCACCTGCGGCCGTGGGCGCGGGACGCGCTCGGGATCGGGCTCGTCGTGTTCGCGCTCATCTCGATCCTGGCGCTCTGGTTCGACGCGGCCGGGGTCCTCGGCCGGGGCATCGAGTGGTCGCTGCGGGCCACGATGGGCGCCGCCGCGGTCTCCTTCCCGCTCCTCGCGCTGTACTGGGGCGTCCTGCTGCTGCGGGGCACCGTCGAGGAGGAGCGCCCGCGGATGGCGATCGGGTTCGCCATCGCGCTCGCCGGGGCGCTCGGGCTGCTGTCGCTCGCGCGCGGCAACCCGCGGCCCTTCGGCGGTCTCGAGCCCGTCCGCGACGCGGCCGGGATCCTCGGGGCGCTCGCGGCATGGCCGCTCGGCAAGCTGCTCTCGCGCGTCGGGGCGGCGATCGTCCTTTCGGGGGTGAGCCTGCTCGGCGGCCTGGTGCTCACCGGGACGCCGCTCGCCGCCGTCGGCCGCCGCCTCCGGGAGCTCCTCGAGCGGGGGCGCGAGCGCGCCCGCGCCCGCGAGGTCGGGACGACCGCGGAGCCCGCGCCCGGGCCGCCGCCCCGGCGCGAGCGGCGGCGGGCCCGCACCGAGCCGGATCTGCCCATCGTCGAGCTCCCCGAGGAGCCCGTCGAGCCGGCCGAGCCCGAGCCGATCGAGGTCCCCGAGATCGTGCGCCCCGCCCCGAGGGGCGGGCGGTACCAGCTGCCGCCGATCGACCTGCTCCGGACCTCGCCGCCGTCGGCCGGGGGCGGACGCGACCAGGAGCACCAGAAGGAGGCGCTCGAGCGCACGTTCCACACCTTCGGCGTGCCGGCGCACGTCACGGCGGCCCACCGGGGCCCGACCGTCACGCTCTACGAGATCGAGGTCGAGGCCGGTACGAAGGTCAACAAGGTCCTCTCCCTCGCCGACGACATCGCCTACGCGCTCGCGACCCCCGACGTGCGGATCATCGCCCCGATCCCGGGGAGGTCCGCCATCGGGGTCGAGGTGCCGAACAAGGTCCGGGACTTCGTGATGCTCGGGGACATCCTGCGCTCGCGGGTCGCGAAGGAGGACCGGCACCCGCTCTCGGTCGCGCTCGGCAAGGACGTGCACGGGCGCGCGCAGATGGTGAACCTCGCGCGGATGCCGCACCTGCTCATCGCGGGGGCGACGGGGGCGGGCAAGTCCAGCCTCATCAACTGCTTCATCACCTCGATCCTCATGCGGACCACGCCGGACGAGGTCAAGCTCGTCCTCGTGGACCCCAAGCGGGTGGAGCTCGCCCACTTCGCCGACCTGCCGCACCTGCTCGTGCCGGTGATCGTCCACCCCAAGCGCGCGGCCGAGGCCCTCGCCTG
>Ga0101943_1001393_pt1 | contig 21543 bp, 14 predicted proteins | sample DewCreD2012metaG_5_FD_75244 | JGI IMG/M metagenome (GOLD analysis project Ga0101943, IMG submission 75244) | Hot spring sediment bacterial and archeal communities from British Columbia, Canada, to study Microbial Dark Matter (Phase II) - Dewar... ... | reverse complement strand
CAAGCTGGAAGCGGTGGGAGCTTCCTTCCGGGCGGAACACGGAGGCGAGCTGCTCGAAACGGATGATCCCTGGTTTCGTCCTCTGGACCTGTGCCTGGGCCCGGATGGATGTGTCTATGTGGCGGACTGGTACGATCGGCGGGCCGCTCACCTGGACCCCATCGACAACTGGCACAAGGACAGCGGGCGCATCTATCGCATCGAGTATCAAGGCGGTCCCCGCTATCCGCAGGTGGACTTGACCCGGCAGAGCGTGGCGGAGCTGGCGGCCTTGCTGCGGCACCCGAACAAGTGGTACCGCGCCACAGCCCGGCAACTGCTGGCGGAGCGGCGCGATCCGGCCGCCTATGCCCTCTTGCGTCAAATGCTCGAACAGGAGCGTGACTGGCCCGCTCTGGAAGCCCTCTGGGCGCTCTATGCCAGCGGCGGCTGGTCGGAGGCCGTGCTGCAACGGGGCCTGGCTCATGCCCACGAGCAGGTACGGGCCTGGACTTTCCGCCTGGCGGCAGACATGCCGGAACGCTGGCCCGCCGGCCGCCTCTCCCCCCAGCAGCTCCGCGCCCTGGGACAAGACAGCAGTCCCGTCGTTCTGGCCCAGTTGGCCTGCTCCGCCCGCCGCATGCCCGCCGCCGAGGCCCGCCTGTTGCTCCACAGCTTGCAGAACAACCCCCGTTGCGTCCGCGATCCTCATCTGCCGCTGCTTATCTGGTGGGCCATCGAAGAGCAGGCCACCCGCTGGCTTGCCACCGCTTCGACCTCAGCCGCAGGGCAAACCCCGGACGCCGCCGCTGCTATGGAATGGATCGCCCAGGAGGCCCTCACCCGTCCGGACACACGACCCCTAGCGGAAGAGCTGGTCATCAAGCTGGCCCGGCGCCTCATCGCCGAGGAGCGGAGCTACCGCTTCCTCACCCCCCTGGCCCAGACCTATCCGCTCCCTCTGCTGCTGCGCGGCATCGCCCAGGGACTGGAAGGGCGCAGCCTGCCGGGCGTTCCCGAACCGCTGCGCTCCCTGCTCGACGCCTGCCAGCGCGAGCATCCCGAGGATCCGCTATTGCGCGTGGTTCAAGCCCGCATGCAGGTTCCCGCGGCCCTAGCCGAGTTGCGGCGGATCGTCGCTCAGCCCCAAGCTCCGGAAAAGGATCGCCTCACCGCCCTCCAGGTCCTGCAACAAGTCCGCGACCCCCAGGCGAAGGAATTGTTCCAGGCCCAGCTCCGAGCCAGCGGCAGTGACACCCTCCGGCTCGCCTTGCTCGGCGCTCTGGAGGCGTATGATGACCCCGCGCTGGCAGATTTCGTCTTGCAGCAATATGCGTCCCTTTCGCCAGCGGGGCAGCGCCGGGCCTTGCAATTGCTCCTGAGCCGTCCGGCCTGGACGTGGAAGCTCTTCCAGCAGTGGGAGGCGGGCCGTTTCCCCAAAGCCCATCTGACCCTGGATCACGCCCGCGCCGCCGTCGCTCACAATCACCCTCCCCTGACGGCGTTGGTGGAGAAACACTTCGGCAAGCTCGCACCAGCCACCAGCGGCGAAAAACAGGCCCGCATCGCCTGGCTCAACACCGCTCTTAGCCGGGAAAAACACGCCGATGCCACCCGCGGCAAAGCCCTCTTCCGCAAACTCTGCGCCGCCTGCCACCAACTCCACGGCGAAGGCGGGAAAATCGGACCGGACCTAACCACCGCCGACCGCCACAATCGCCTCTACCTCTTGACCCATATCGTGGACCCCTCCGCCTACATCCGCCCGGAATACCTGGTCCAAACCGTGCTCACTCACGACGAACGCCGCCTTTCTGGCATCGCCGCCGATCAAGGCTCGACGGTCCTCCTGACCACCGTGGTCAACGATCAGCCGGTGACTTTCTCGGTCCCCAAAGCCGACATCGCTGACATCCGCCCCTCGCCTGTGTCGTTGATGCCGGAACGCCTCCTCGACTCTCTCAGCGATCAGGAAGTTGCCGATTTGTTCGCCTATCTGCAAAGCCAAGCTCCTCCGTCGGCCCCTTCCGCCCCGCCCGCCAAGGAACAGACCTCCACGACCCAACCGGCGAAGCGGCGCCCCTTGCGCCTGGCCCTCATCTCCGGCTCGTTCGAGTACAAATCCGACGCCTCCCTCCGCCAGTTCCGCAAATTGTTGGAGGAGCGATACGCTCTCGAATGTGTGCTCCTCTCGGCCCAAGCGGAAAAAGACACCTCCCTGCCGGGAATCGAACAGCTCCAGGAGTGCGATGCCGCCATCTTCTTCACCCGCCGCCTGCGCCTGGAAGGAGAATCGCTCAAGATCATTCAGGAGTTCGCCCGCTCGTCCAAGCCGATCGTGGGGATCCGCACGGCCAGCCACGGGTTCCAGAACTGGCTGGAGATGGACAAGGAGATTTTCGGCGGGGATTACCAGGGGCATTACGGCGCCGGCGTGGTCTGTGAAGTACGTCCCGCTCCCGGCGCCAGCGAGCATCCGGTACTCCGGGGCGTCCGCCCCTTCCGTTCCCAGGGCAGTCTCTACAAAAATCCGCGCCTGGCTCCCGATGTCCAGGTGCTGCTGACCGGCACCATTCCCAGCGGTCAGACGGAACCGGTCGCCTGGGTGCGGACCCTCAAAGGCCGCCGCATCTTCTACACTTCCCTCGGCCATCCTGACGACTTCCAGGACGAAAACTTCCAGCGCCTTTTGCTCAACGCCCTGGAATGGACCCTCCAGCAACCCCTGCCTTCCCGCCGCTGACAGGGACGTGGCACGGGGCCTGGGCGCTGCGGCGATCTTTTCAGGAAGACTGGAAGAAAACGCGGCGCTGCCCCTGACCCGCTCCGCTTCGGCCTCGCTGCAATCCCCGCTTTGGCCTCGCTTCAATCCTGGAGGAAGGGATTGGTTCGCCGTTCGTGGCCGATGGTCGTGGCCGGTCCATGTCCGGGATAGACCACCGTGTCCGGGGGCAAAGGCCAGAGCACCCGGCGAATGCCGGCCGTCAGAGTGGCAAAGTCGCCGCCGGGGAAATCTGTCCGCCCGATGCTTCCGCGGAAGAGCACATCGCCGCCGAGCACCAGAGACGGCTTTGGTTCCCGCAGGATGTACACCACATGCCCCGGAGAATGGCCGGGAATCTCTCGCACGTCCCAACTCATGCCGGCGAGGTTGAGCTGCTCCCCGTCACTCACCGTCCGGTCCGCCGGCGGGCTGACAATATCGAAGCCGAATAGGCCGCTGAGATTGAGCATCGGGTCGGTGAGCATGGGGGCATCTCCCCGGCCAATGATCAGGGGCGCCGAGGGGAAGCGCTGCTTCAGGGCTGCATTGCCGGCGATGTGATCCACATGACCGTGCGTGCACAGAATCGCCGCTAGGGTCAACTCGCGGTCGGCGAGGACATCGAGGATCACATCCGGTTCGAAGCCGGGATCGACCACCAGCGCCGCATTGCTGCCTTCCACCCAGAGCACATAGCTGTTCTCAGCGAACGGTGCCGACTCCACAGTGACGATCTGGACAGACATCGGCGGGACCTCAGAGCTTCAACTCAAAAACATGGACAGGCAACTTGCACTCAACTTGCTCTTCGCGCCGGGACCACCCGCGGCTATGTACTCCCTACTGTCAGGTTCTATGGACCCTCGGACCCGGATGGGCAGGAGAGGAAGCTATGCGGCGGGCATTCGCCATCCTGAGTATTGCAGTGGCGGGCTGGTGTGGCGGGAGTGTGGCACAGATCACGGGAGGTAGTCCGCAGGCGGCTTCGCCGTCGGCTTCTACGGCCTTGCCATCGGGTTCCACCGCTTCGTCGTCGAGTCCGTCGGGTTCGGCGGCTTCGGCTTCCCCCTCTGCGACTTCTCCCTCCGCAGCGGCAGCCGGAGTGCCGGGAGCACGAGGTGTCGAGGCGTTGTCGGCCCTGCTCCGGGAAGCCACCGCGGCCCATGCCCACCTGCGGGACTACACCTGTACCTTCACCCGCCAGGAACGCCTCCAGGGTGTGTTGGGGGCGGAAGAAGTCGCCCTGATGCAGGTTCGGGTCCAACCGCTGGGCGTTCGCGTCCGCTTCACACAGCCCCAAGCAGTCGCCGGTCTGGAGCTGGCCTATTCCGCGCAGAGCCGGCCTGGGAAAGTCCGCCTCCGCCCCGCCGGTCCAGACGGCCTCAAGGGATTCCGCCTCCTGGAAACCGACGACCCCAAGTTCCTCGCCGCCCACCGCTATCCCCTGCCCCAATGGACGATCGGCGCTCTGCTGCAACGCCTCCATGCCCTGATAGAACGCGAACGCGGCCTACGCAACCCCATCGAAGTTTTGACCGCCGACTACCTCTATGCCCAGCAGGACGTGACACGCTATGAACTTCTCCTGCGCCGGCCCCATGCCTTCCGTTCGGCTGCCCGCGCCATCCTCTACGTGGACAAAAAAACCAAACTCCCCCTCCGCTATGAAGCCTACACTTCGACCCAGCCTTCCGCTCCGCACTCCGACTTGCTGGAAATGTACAGCTACACCGACCTGCGCCTTAACACCGGCCTGAGCGAAAAGGTCTTCGCCGAATAGACTGGAATGAAATTTTCTCCGAATAGGTCGGAACGAATGGGCTGGAATCTGTATTGTTTTGCTCCTGTCCCTGGTATAATAAAGGCGGTCGATCGGCGAATAATACTAGCAAAGCATCCGGGCATGTCTTTGCGGAATAAAGACGATGCTGCGGTGATGGGTTCCGTCCGGTACAGAGGAGGAAAGCCATGAGTAACTATCTGGTAGACGGCTATCATGTCGAGTCGGTGGCGGCGGAAGCTCCGGTGAGCGAGCGGGTCGCTTTCATCCGCCGTACCTATGCCCACGTGGCGGGTGCAGGGGCAGCCTTTGTCGGTCTGTCCGTGTTCCTGCAAGTCAGCGGCATCGCCGAACAGGTCATGCTGCAACTGTTCACAAGCAAACTCGCCTGGCTGGGCCTGATGGTCGTGTTCATTGCCGGCACCTGGGTCGCTCACAGCATGGCCTATGCCCGCTCCAACGTCGGCGTGCAATATGCTGGTCTCGCCCTGTACGTCCTCCTGTACACGCTGTTGTTTACTCCGATCCTGACCCTGGCCAGCCAGCCGAAGTACGGCGGCTCCCCGCAGCTTCCGCTCCAGGCCGGAATCGTCACCCTGGCGGTGTTCGGCGCCCTGACCGTGGCGGTCTTCGCTTCCGGACGGGACTTCTCCTTCCTGGGGCCGATCCTCTGGGTCTGTTCCTTTGCTGCCCTGGGTTTGATCCTCGCCGCGGTCCTGTTTGGTTTCTCGCTTGGCCTGGTCTTCTGCGCGGCCATGGTCGCCCTCTTCGCGGGCTACATCATCTACGACACCTCGAACATCATCCACCATTACGGTACGCATGAGCATGTCGCTGCCAGCATGGCCCTGTTCGGCTCCGCCGCCATGCTCTTCTACTACATCCTCCGCATCTTCATGGCCGTCCGCAGTAGCGACTGAAGCCGCATCGGTTCGTGTTGATCTGCTGGTCCAGCAATAACGGCGCCCGCCGGGACTCCCCTCGGCGGGCCTTTCATTGGCTCCGTTGCGTTTTTTCTGAGAGAGCGGCGTTGGACTTCCCCCGGCTTTCTGCCATGAGCTGATAGCCGCTCGGCTTTGGAAATGACGCGTCCGGCTAAGGCGGGAAACAGCCAGCGGTCAGCGGTCGATTTCACCCATAACAATGTCGATACTGCCGACGATCGCCGGAATGTCTGCCATCAGACAGCCGCGGCAAAGTTCAGGGACTACGCTGAGGTTGCAAAAGCTACTGGAACGGGCACGTACCCGCAGGGGGACATTTTCCTTGCTAGGCCGTCCGACCACGTAAAAGCCCATTTGGCCGCGGGGGCACTCGGTCTCCACATAGCACTCCCCGGCAGGCAGATGGCGCGGCGGCTCGACCCGGTGGGCATACTTCTTCCGCAGCAACTCCTGCCACTGGGCCTCCTGGGCTTTCGCTTCCTCAGCGGAGAGCGTTCCCCGCCGCTGCTCATACTCCTGACGCAGCCGTTCCTCCTCGGCATGCAGAGCGTCGTAACGCTCTACCGCCTGTTCCACAATCCGCACGCTCTCGACCACCTCCCGCATCCGTACATAAAACCGATGCCAACAGTCTCCAATTACAGTTGATGGCGGAGCATCCTCAAAAGGCGGAATGGGGATATCGAAAGAATAATTTTCGTAGCCGCAATAGGGTTCAATTTTACGCAAATCCCATGCCGGGTCCCCTTGCTGCCGATTCAAAGAGGCGCGCAATACAGGACCGCTACAGGCATACGACAACGCCTGATCTTTACTCAACACACCAATGCCGGCGGTCCGCCTCACAAACATGTGATTGTGGGTCAAGAGGGCATGGTACTCTTCAATCCGGGGCCGGAAATAGTCGAGAAAGTGCCGCACCCGCTGCGTCCATCCCGCGGGCAGATCATCATGGACTCCGCCGATAGTGATGTAGCTATATGTCAAACGTGCTCCACAGACGTCTTCAAACAAATCCAGAATATGCTCCCGCTCGCGAAATGCATACAAAAATGGAGAAAAGGAACCCAAATCCAGACCATATGCTCCCATGCCCACAAGATGGGAAGCAATACGATTCAATTCGCAAACAATGACACGTATGATGTTGGCTTTTTCGGGAACAACGATTCCCGCCAATTTCTCAATGGCGAGTGAGTAACCCAGATTCATATTCATCCCGGCCAGGTAATCCATACGATCTGTGTACGGGATGAACTGGATGGGCGTGACATTCTCGCCGATCTTTTCCGCACAGCGATGCAAATAACCCAGATGGGGGGTCACCTCCTCGACCACCTCCCCATCAGTCCGCAGGACCAGCCGCAACACCCCGTGGGTGCTCGGATGCTGCGGTCCCATATTCAGGAGCATCTCGTCCGTGCGGACATCCATTTCCACCAACTGGCCCGCCGCCGGTACCGGCAACTCCAGGACCTGATCAGTCACCCGCTCCGCCATCAGCTTCTCCCTGTGGATCGATTACTGGGCCCTGCGTACCTGGTCCCGTGGCCGCAGTGCCTGCCGGGGCGTCGCCGCCAGGACCTCGATCTCCCGCATTTCCGCTCAGAATTATGTTAGGAAAATCCCCGCCACGCAGGTACAATGATGCCAGCCTTGACCCGTTGCCGATGTAATCCCGCCCAGAATGAGCCTTCCCTTCGCCGGAGACGCTGCCATGTTCCCGCGATGCATCCTGATGACTGTCCGAGCTATGTCAGCGGCGGTGCTGATGGGGGCGCTGCCGCCGTCCCTCCTGTCTTTCCCGGCTCCAGAAGCCGATCCGCCGGGGGCGCCTCGTCGGGAAGCGCATCCGGTCAATTGCTGGGTTTTGCAGAGTCCGCGGCCCGGCCAGCCTGTCCCCGATTTTCCCTACGAAGGCAGCGGCGGCTACGATCCGCTCCGCCGGCGCTGGATTCATCACGGCGGCCATGATGGCATCCCCCAGGGGTTCCAGACTTTCCTCTTCGACCTGGAAAGTGGTCGGTGGGAACAACGTTTTCCGCCTACTTCGCCCCCCGGCGCCTGCTGTGTCGATGGCGCGAATGTCTTCGACCGCGTCCAGGGTGTTTTCGTCCGCTTTCCCGGCGGCAGCCTGGGCCACGGCTACCAATGGAGCCGCGGTGTCAAACTCAAAGAGTCCCATGTATGGATCTATGATCCGCAAACCAACGAGTTCATCAATATGAGACCAGAACCTTATGGTATGAAAGGACGGCAATCAGCACCTATCGGAGGCTTGAATAGTAGTGGAACTTATGACCCAGAACATGAATTGGTCATCAGCTTTGGCGGGCAAAGTAGCTCTGGTGCACATCAGCGATTATTTGCTTATGATGTTTACTCGAATCAATTGTACATCCTGCCGGCGAAACAGTCGCCGCCTGCCCGCGATGGCGCCGCCCTCGCCTACGATCGCAGCCAGAACCGCCTTGTGCTCTTTGGCAGCCAGTATCTGGTCGATGAACGCACCTGGCTCTACGATTTTCAAACCGAAAACTGGGAAGCCCTGAAGTTGGAACCCCATCCCCCGGCCCATAAAGTCACCCGCGATTACTGCACCATTCCCCGCATGGCCTACGACTCCCGCCATCAGGTCTTGCTCCTCGTCGTCTGGAAGGCCCAAGATGGACATGAAACATGGGTATTAGACTTAAAACAACGACAATGGCGGAAAATGAATCCAGTTCAGGAACCGTCTCCCAGCAAAAGTCGCTCACGAAACCTGGATTATGATGAAGAACGGAATCTATTCATTCTGGAAACCTCATCCGACAAGACCAATCGTCCGGAAATCTGGACGTATCGTTATGCAGAACAGAAGCAGGAAAAACAATTATCTGCACCGCAATCTTTACGTGCCTTGACGGATGAAGAGGGGGGCGTGCAGCTTGCCTGGTCCGCCGTGGGCGGGGCGGAGCGCTATCGCATCTACCGGGCCGTGGCTGACAAGCCGTGGCAAACGCAATTCACTTTGGCCGGCCAGACCGACTCCTGCACCTGGCGCGATCGCGCACCTTCTGCTACCGCCACGACTTGGTATCGCATCACCGCCGTGGATGCCCAGGGACGGGAAAGCCCTCCGAGCCGGCGTGCCCGCAGCGACCCTCCTGCACCGCGCCGCCTGACCGCTTCCGCTACAGACAAGGGCGTGTCACTGCAATGGCCTGCGGCTGACCAGGCAGATATCGTCGGCTGGCATGTCTACCGGGGACGGGTCATTCCGCGCACGGTCCGCAAGGGCCAGCCTGCCGCCTGGCGCGACAATGACCCCGAATACGACCAACCGCAGTTCGTCGAAGTCCAGGACATCGTGCAGTGGCAGCGCCTCACCCGCGAACCGGTCCGCCAAACCCACTGGCATGACACTGTCACACTCCGTCAGAAATCCCCAGACAGCGACTACCCCTGGACCGTTTATGCCTATGTTCTTCGCGCGGTCAATCGCCTGGGGCGCGAAAGCGGCCCTTCGCCCTACGTCCTGACCATTCCCAGCGAACCCCGCCATGTCCTCTGCCGGGAAGTGGAAGACTTTGCGGAAATCCAATGGGAACCACCCTTGGAAAAAAATGTGATTGGATATCATATCTACATGCTTCGGGGTACATGGGAAATCATTCGCCTCACCGATCAACCGATCCGGGAAACCCGCTACCGCTATCGCGTCGGGCGGCAGCGTGTCACCCGTTTCTGGGTCACCGCTGTCGATCATTTGGGCCAGGAAGGGCAACCCTCGTCGCCGGCATGGTTCGGCCGGGCTTACCGCGGTTTCTTCGAGGGCGATTGGCATCAGTAGCTCAGCAATACCGCCAAATATGCCATTGGTATAGGAGGTAAATCTTAGTATGAAAAAGAGTCGATTTTATGTATGGACATCAGTATGTATGATGGTTTTGGCCACTTGCCTGGCTTTCGCTGCGTCTCGTGCGCCCCGCAGTGACACGGCGGGCGAGGGGAAGGTGGAGCTGGCGGCGGGCGACGTCCGCCGTTTCGGCGCCAAAGGCGACGGCATCCAGGATGACACGGAAGCCTTGCAGAAGGCGGTGGACAGCGGCGTGGGACACATCATTCTGCCGCGGGGCACCTACCGCCTGAGCCGGACCGTGACGGTCGATTTGAGCAAAACCGGCTATGTGTGTCTCGATGGCGGCGGAGTGGCGCGCCTCCTCATGACGGGTGCAGGACCAGCTCTGCGCTTTGTCGGCACTCACCAGGGAACCGCTGCTCCCCACACGGTGCAGGAGGTTGTCTGGAAACAAGAACGCATGCCACGCGTCGAAGGACTGGAGATCACCGGCACGCACCCGCAAGCCGACGGCCTCGCCGTTACGGGCACCATGCAGATGATCATCTCCCATGTGCTGATCCGCCAGTGCCGCCATGGCATTCACTTGCTCCAGCGCAATCGCAATGTGATCATTGCAAGTTCCCACATATATCACAACAAAGGAATTGGTATTTTTCTCGACCATGTCAATTTGCATCAAATCAATATATCAGCCTCGCATATCAGCTACTGTGATGAAGGGGGCATCGTCTGTCGCGGCGGAGAGATTCGCAATTTGCAAATCAGCGGTTGCGACCTCGAGAGCAATCAGGGGAAGAATAGCCCGCCCACGGCGAATGTTCTGATCGAAGGCGGTGCCAACGCCGAGGTGGCGATCAGCGGCTGCACCATCCAGCACAATCATGAAGCCCGCGGTTCGGCTAACATTCGCATCCGGGGTCTCAGCGAACGAGTGGTTCCTAAGACAGATGAACGCCGCGAGGGGCACATCACCATAACCGGCAACGTTCTCAGCGACGTCATGGTTAACGTCCATTTGGATCATGTCCGTGGGGCCGTCATCACCGGCAACACCTTCTGGACGGCTTATGAACATAATCTATTAATAGAAGATAGTTCCTATATCATCGTCGGTGAGAATAATTTTGATCGCAATCCCCGCTATTGGCGTGAAGAACGTGAGGACACTGCAAATGCCATAGTATTGCGCCGATGTTCCGAATGTATATTGAAAGGATTTGTTATCTCAGCGACGCGGGCTTGTACGGCCGCGGTGACCTTGGAACAATGCCATCGCTGCCAGGTCCAAGGGTTATCCATTGTGGATTGTGATGGTATTGGCTTGTTATTACGGGGAGTGACGCGCTCGCGCATCAGCGATTGCCTCATCCGGGATGATCGTCCCCACGCTAATTCGATCAGTATTCAAGCTCAAGGTGGGAAAGAGAACATGATCATTGACAATTATCTTGGCAGGCCAGCACAGATTGATAATACAGAAGGAATGATTGAGAGAAACTGGATGATTCGAGAGCAAAAATAAACGCAATCGTGGGTTTTTGTAATTGGATATATCGGTATTAATTTCGGGTTGTATTTAACATATCTGAGAGATGGATGCTGTCCGATGCGGTGGTTCCACGTGGCGGGTCGCTGCCTGGGATTTGTCTGGGCCTTGCCCAATAGCGTGCTGGGTTGCTTGTTCCTATTGCCGTCGTGGTTGGGGGGCGGCGGGGTGCGCTGGCGGCAGGGTGCTCTGGAGATTTACGGCGGACTGGCTCGGTGGTTTCTGGAACGGATTTGCGGTGCCGAGGCGATGACACTGGGCCACGTCATTGTGGGTCGATCGACCGCCGCTCTGGATTACTGCCGCTCGCACGAACACGTCCATATCCGTCAGTATTGCCGCTGGGGTCCGTTTTTCTTGCCGGCTTATGGGTTATGCAGCCTCTGGGCCTGGTGGCGCGGCCAGCATCCGTATTATGACAATTGGTTCGAGAAACAAGCTTATGCGAACAGTGATCCTCCCTATGACATTTAGTTATCGGTCTCAACATTCCAAAGTATGGTTTCCAATACACAGCTTTCATTGACCTGTTTTCTTTCCTGAGTTCAGGGACAAACTCAACGGCAGGCTTTGAGGAAGGCGAGCAGGTCGGCTAGTTCCTGGCGCGTGAGCTGCTGATCCAATCCCGCCGGCATGATAGAAACAGTGCTGGGCGTGATGGACGCGATGTCGCGCCGGGCCACGCGCTCCTGTTTGTCCGCATCGAGGACGAGGACAATTTCTTCGGGATTGTCCCGCGTGATGATGCCGTTGAGGACCCGTTCATCGGCAGTGATGACGCGGACCGGTTCGTAACTGCGTACGAAGCTGGCGCTAGGAAAGACGATGGCTTCCAGCAGGTCGCGTTCGCCACGGATGCTGCCGATGCGGGTGAGGTCCGGTCCGACAATCCCGCCGACGTAGCCGACTTTGTGGCAGGCGGCACAATTGGCTTTCGCCGAGTGAAAGACGCGTTGGCCGCGGCGGACATCAGCGGGGAGTTTCTGCAATTCTGCCAGCAACTGATCCAGACGGGCTTTTTCCGCGGCGCGATCCTGTTCGAGCAGGGCGTAGAATCGTTCGGCTTCCGCTCGCAAGGCGGGAACCTTGTCTAGGATGGGCTGGAGCATTTCGCGGCGGACGAGGCTGCGGCATTCCGGTTGCTCCAGGGTTTCCAGGAGGGTCCGCACGACTTCCGGCGAGGGAGTTTTGCTGAACACATCGAGGACTTTGGGAATTTCCAGGGGGTGCACATGGGGGAGGGTGCGGGCGAGGCGGCGGAGTTGATCCGCGGAAAGGGGGCCGCGGGCCAGGGCGGCAGCAGCCAGGGCACGCGGGGAGGTGTCGGCTTGGCGATGCAGGTATTCGAGTGTCAGTGCCAGGTCACTTTCCGAGAGGGTGTGGCTGGGGGGCCGGGAAGCCAGGATCAGGAGGCGGACCTCGGCGGGAGGCGTTCCCTCCGGCCAGAGGCGGGCGAGGGGCAAGGCCGCCTGGAAAGCGGCGAACGAGCGGGCTTCTGCCGGACTGTTCAAGGGCACGGCGCGAAAGACCGCGAGAGCGGCCTCGTAAAGGGAGCGCTGGGTGATCTGAGGCGCCAGAGCAATCAGGGCCTTCTGCCAACTTTCGGGCAGAGTCTTGAGCCGGCTGTGTGCCATCACCGTGAGAGCCAGGGGGGCCGTCTTTTCCTGGGCGGCAGCTTCGGCGACGACCTGCTGGATCAGCGGATGGGTCACGAAGCGGGTGAGCCGATCGACTAGCTCCTGTCGCTGGGCAGCATCCAGGCGTTCGAGGTGGCGGAATTGGTTGCGGAAGTAACCGGCGAGATGCTCGCCCCACGGAGGATTGCGTCCGGCGATCCACCAGGCAGTGGCCCGTAAGTCGGCATCGGGGTCGTTGAGGGCGGCCAAGACCGGCTGGGGGTCCGAGCGGGCAGCGGGGAGATAGGAGAGCACCGTGAGGGCGGCACGGCGGACGCGGGGGGAAGAATGGCGCAAGCCAGCGGCCGTAGCGGAAGCGTCTCCGATTTCCAGCAGCGCGTAGGTGAGGGCATGATCCAGGGGGCGGTCGTTCGCCGGATCGGCTAGTGCCTCCAGCAAGGCCGGCACGGCCTGGGGATCGCCGATGCGCCCCAACGCTTCCGCGGCCCAGCGCCGCTTCATGAGGTCCGCATCACGCAAGGCAGCAAGGGCTTCCTTCAGGCCGCTCGCATCTCGTTCCAGGGCGATCCGCTTGAGGCGGGGCAGCGGTTCGGGAAGGGGAGCCTGGCGCTGCTGATGCGCCCCGACACGTTTGATGCGGTAGATGGCCCCGGTCACATCCGGCTTCATGAATTGCGAGGTCGGGCAGCAGATTTTGTACCAGCCGCCGGTGTCCACCACCAGCAGCGAACCATCGCGGTCTTCCAGCACATCCGTGGGATGAAAGTCTATGTTATCGGAGACGAGGAAGTCAAAATCCTGGCAGGTGTACGTCGAGCCATGAGGCGTCAGAACGTGGCGGCTGACCTTGCGGAGATTGAACTGACAGCAGAAGAGATTGTGGCGGTATTCCGGTCCGAACTGATCACTGGTGTAGCGGTGCAGGCCGCAGGGGGCAGCCGGCCCCATATGAGTCAACACTGGCATCAACTGGGGCGACGTCCAAGGATGCTCATAGATCGGATCGTGATCTTTGCCGTAGATACCGCCATAGATGGCATGGATCAATCCATCTCGTTTTCCATAGGCTGGATGTTGGAAAAACGTTGTACTGAAGATCATTTCTCCATTAGGCATAAAGACAACATCCACGGGGTTATCCATACCGCCGGTGATGACCGGTTCGATCTGCTTGCCATCGGGAGTGGCTCGGAAGATGTGGGCGGCACGGGTGACAAACTTCCGTCCGGAGGGCAGGGTGTATTCCTGCCGGGCGAAAGCCCCTTTGCACCAATAGATGTAGCCATCGGGGCCGAGATAGGGGCCGTGCAAGTCGTTGGCACAGCCGGTGAGTGTCTTGCCGTCGAACCAGACTTCCTCCCGGTCGGCCTGACCATCCCCGTCGGTATCCGTGAACTTGAGGATTTGAGGCGGAGCAGCAACATAGAGGGAACCTTTGTACCACATTGTCCCTTCAGGGAACATGATGTTTTTCACAAAGACATTGGCTTTATCGAAAACGCCGTCTCCATTTGTATCTTCCAGACGAAGGATACGATGAGGTTTCTTCTGGAGCTGGATTTGTACATTTTCATTGGAACCGCTGGAGTCGGCCACATACAGCCGCCCCTGGTCATCGAAGGCCGCTGTGATGGGGCGGGGCGCCAGATCGCTGGCAGCGGCCACTTCGATCACAAAGCCGTCGGGCAACGTGAAGGTGTGGCCGTTGAGGCGAAACTGCCGGGTGGCGGGGGGGACCGCCGGTGAGGCTTTTCCCTCAGACGCCGAAGAAGTGGCTGTGCCTCCCGCCGCGCCTACAAGGACCGAAGACAGCAGCCCTCCCCCTCCGAGGAGAGCCAGAAATATCCCACTTCCCAGGGACAGGCGCCATCGAAGCCAAGCGTGCAGCATGGAGGTTCTCCGTAGCAGTGCGGCCAGTTGGGATCGATCAGCGGGTGTAAAGAGGATCCGCCAGTGCGTGTAAGATAACATAGCCGCCAAGTGGCGGGATAAGGAGAGAAAAAACCATGGCGCTCCGTTTCGTGATGGTGGGCGGCTTTCTAGGGGCGGGGAAGACGACCACCTTGGGCCGCCTGGCCCGGCACTATCAGGCCCAGGGGAAACGAGTGGGGATCGTGACCAACGATCAAGCTGCTGGCCTGGTGGACACGGTCACGTTGCGCCAGCAGGGGTGGGCAGTGGAGGAAGTCGCCGGCGCCTGCTTCTGCTGCCGCTTTGACGAGCTGATGCAGCGGGTCGGTGCCTTGCAAGCCGCGGAGCGCCCGGAGGTGATTTTGGCGGAACCCGTGGGCAGTTGCACCGATCTGGTGGCGACTGTGATTCAGCCGCTGCGGCATCTCTATGGCCAGCAGGTCCAGGTGGCGCCGTATGTGGTGCTGTTCAAGCCGAGTCACGGCCAGCGCATCTTGCGCGGTCCCAGTCAGGAAGGGACAAAGCCAGGGGGATTCAGCCCCAAGGCCGCTTACATTTTCCGCAAACAGCTTGAAGAAGCCGACGTCATCGCCCTCAATCGGATCGATGAACTGACTGCCGCAGAGCGGGAGGAATTGGTGCAGTTGGTGCGGCAGCATTATCCCCAGACGCCGCTGTTGTGCCTCTCCGCCCGCACTGGCGAGGGGTTTGACGCCCTGGTGGAATGGCTCGAACAGGAAGGGGGATTTGGCCGCCGGATTCTGGACATTGATTACGACATCTACGCGGCGGGAGAAGCCGAGCTGGGCTGGCTCAATGCGGCCACGCGGTGGCAATCCAGCACCGGCTTCGCCTTGGATGAGATTGTCCTGGAGGTAGTGCAAAACCTGACGGAGCGATGCCAGCAGCAGGGGGCGGAAATTGCCCATCTCAAGGGGATCGGGTGGGAAGAAGGGGGGAGCTACGCGGTGGCCAACGCGATCACCAGCGCAGGAGGCAGTCAGTTGAGTTTGGCCAGCCGGGCGATAGTTCAGCAGGCGGAAGTGATCATCAATGCCCGGGTCGCCGTCGAGCCGGAGTGGCTGGCCGAGCAACTCCGACAGGTCCTCGCCGCTGAGGGGCAACAGCGGAACATCGCGGTGGAACTGGTCCAGATGCAAAGCCTGCGCCCCGGCCGCCCCGTGCCCACCCACCGCTACGCCCAAGCCTATGCCTGACCAACCGGCGGCATCGATAAGCCAATCGGTGGAGCGCTTCCGAAGAACGGCAAGCGTTTGAGAAGAGTCTTTGCCAGCGCTCGCAGTCGAGCGCCTCCATCCTTCTGATCTGAGTCCTATGGGGGAATGGGAAGGGCAGAAACGGGATTCCTCATTCCTTCAAGACGGGGCACATCTGCCGGGCCGGTCCGTTCTTCATTCCTCCGAGGCGGCGGGCGCTTCTTGCAGCAACGGTAAGGGATTGGAAGCGAAGATCCACTCAGCAATGGGCCGGCCTTCCACGAGATGCTCCTGGACGAAACGGGGAATGCGTTCCGCCGTCATGCCCATGTACCAGGTTCCCTCGGGATAGACGACGAGGATCGGTCCGCCGGTGCAGACGCGGAGGCAATCGACCTTGGTGCGGTAGCACGCCTGCGGCCCTTCGGCCAGGGATAGATTGCGGCGCTTCAATTCTCCTTTGAGGCATTCCCAGGCCGCGGTTCCCACTTCTGTGGAGCAGCAATTCCCGCCGACGCAGAGGAAGACATGGCGATGGTAGCAGCCGATTTTGAGCTGGCTGGCGATGCGAGCGAGGCGTTGGCGCTCCGCGGCCAGGGGATCGTCCGCGCGATCCGGGGAACTCGGCTCGGTGTCAGCGAAACGTGAGGTATCTTCCATCAGGTTCACTCCTCCAGGTCCCCACCTCAAGGCAAGCGCTGGGGCAGCGGCGGGCGGACGGACAGCATGGGGGCGGGAGACCGGAACCACAGGCGGAAATGGCGGGCGATCTCGCGGAAGAGCAACACGCTGGAGGTGGCGGCAGCGATCAGCAGCCAGTCGATCAACCGCAGCGGTTCCACGTGGAAAATCCCATCGCCGAAGGTCACGATCAGAATCTGCCCGATGACGGTCAGCGAGGCGATGAGCAAAAATTGCGGGTTTTCCCAGAGGCGGTGCAAGCCGCTTTCCGCTGGATCAAGCGAGCGGCAGTTGATCTGATTCCAGACCTGGAAGAAGACGTACACGGTGAAGAAGATGGTCACCTGGCGGACATTGAGGGGGGCGAATTCCCAGGGTTCGTAGTTGGGGCCGCTGCCGGAGGCGAACCAGCCGTAGTGCTTCATGCCTAAAAGCAGGGTAATCATGACCACGACGAAGAAGGTGGCGGTGCCGAGAATGGTGACGAGCATTTCGCGGGTGACGATGTTTTCATCCCGGCGCTTGGGCGGCTTTTCCATGAGGCGCCAGCGCGGTGGTTCGCTGCACAGGGCGATCGCTGCGAAGGTGTCCATGATGACGTTGATCCAGAGCAGTTGCAGCACCGTGAAGGGGGGGCGCAGGCCGAGGAACGGCCCCAAAAAGGCGATGGCCAGGGCGGAGACGTTGATGGTCAGTTGGAACTGGACGAAGCGCTGGATGTTTTCGTACAAGGCCCGGCCCCAGAGCACGCCGCGGACGATGGTACCGAAGGCATCATCGAGCAGGACAATCTTGCTGGCTTCCTTGGCGACTTCCGTGCCGGACAACCCCATCGCCAGTCCGACATCGGCCTTTTTCAGGGCGGGGGCGTCATTGGTGCCGTCCCCGGTCATGGCGACGACATGGTTTTGCTGCTGGAGCAGCCGGACGAGGCGGTATTTGTCCCCCGGTAGGGCGCGGGCCAGAACGCGCAGGCGAGGCAGGATGCGGAGGGCTTCCTCATCGCTGAGGCGGGCGAATTCGTCGTGGGTCAGAGCCAAAGCGTCCGGGCTATCGAGCAAGCCGACTTCCCGGCCGATGGCCTTGGCTGTCTCCAGGGTATCGCCCGTGATCATCTTCACTTCGATCCCCGCCGAGCGGCAGCGCTGGATCGCTTCCTGCACATCTTCCCGCAGGGGATCGCGGATGGCCACCCAACCGTCGAAGATGAGGCCCTGCTCAAGCTCCTCGCGGTGGGCATGGAGGGCGTCTTCGTCCGCCGGCAGATGGGGGGGCAACGGCGCATGGGCGAAGGCCAGAGTCCGCATGGCTTCACGGGCGGCGGCGGCCAGTTGGTCCCGGATGGCCTCACGCACCTCCGCTGTCAGCGGGTGGACACTCCCGTCCGCCTTCTGATAGTGGGTGCTGTGTTCCAGGAGCATTTCCGGCGCTCCTTTGACCAGCACCACGGCCTGGCCATCCACCTGCGTGACGGTGGTCATCCGCTTGCGCTCGGAAGAGAAGTGCAACTGGTAGATCAGCGGGTACTGTTCGCGCCACTGGCGGTAGTCGATCGGTCCAGCACCGGTGTCAGCGCCATCGCGCAGCCAGAGGAGCAAGGCCCCTTCGGTGCTGTTGCCGATGACGGCGGGGCGGCCGTCGCGCTCTTCGAGGTTGGCGGTGGAGTTGACGGCGGCATTGAGGAGAAGCCAGCGGCGGGCCGCTTCGGCCGGCGGGGCGGCTTCGGCTGAGGGCGCATCCTCTCCAGATGCCCGGCCACCGCGGCGCTGCCACACCTGCTCCCCGATGCCGTAACGGGCCACCTGCATCCGGTTCTGGGTCAGCGTGCCCGTTTTGTCCGAACAGATGACCGTGGCCGAGCCGATGGTCTCGCAGGCCACCAGTTGCCGCACCAGCGAGTTCGCCCGGCTCATCTTCCGCCAGGCGACCGCCAGCGAAACCGTCACGCTCATCGGCAACCCTTCCGGCACGGCCACCACGATGATGATCACCATGTACACGAAGTAGGAGAGCAGATGACGGATGACAGTCAAAGCCTGGGCCGACGTTTCCGGCAGGAAAATTTCCCGTGGCTCGGCGAAGAACGCTCCCCGGATTAGCAAGGCAAGGAAGATGGCAATGGCGGCGGCATAACCGACCCGGCTAATGAGCTGGGCCAAGACGGCCAGCTTTTCCTGCAAGGGGGTGGACTGCTTGGAGATGGTCAATTTCCGCTGGACGCGGGCTTCGGGCGTCTCCTCGCGGGAGGGAGCCTCGCGGTCTTCCTCCTCACCGGCGAGTTTGCGGGCGATCTGGCCGAGCAGGGTATCATCCCCGACGTTGGTCACGATCATGTAGCCGACGCCGTCGATCACCTGGGTGCCGCGGAAGACGTTGGCGGGGTCGTGGGGATCGTCATGGGCCGGTTCGGCATGCCCAGGCTGCTTGCGCACCGGTTCACTCTCCCCGGTCAGCAGCGACTGATCCACGTACAACTCATTGGCCCGGATGATCCGTCCATCGGCAGGGATTTCATCCCCCATTTCCAGGAGAATCAGGTCGCCGACGACGACTTCTTCCAAGGGCAAGGCGTGCACCGTGCCGCCGCGCACGACTTTGACCATGACCGACTCGCGGGCAGCGTTGAGTTTCTCGAACTCCCGGTCGCTGCGGTACTCGCTCAGGAAGGACACGCCGGTGGCTAGCACCACCGCGACCATGACGGCCAGCCCTTCGTAGGAGGGATGTCCCTGGGCGATGCTGACGGCCACCCCGACACAGGCCAGGGCGAAAAACAAGGAGGGCAGCCACGCCGCCAGACGTTGCCAGAGCCAGCCAGCGACTCCCGTGGCCACCACCAGCGCCAACATGCCCAGCCCCGCGGACATACTGGCCTCGAACAGGTCCACCACGATCTTGAGCAGTGAGGCAGCCAGCAAAATCTTGATAATCGGCTCGTCGAATTTCTCCAGAAACTTCTGCCAGGCGGGCACGCGCGGCAAGGGCGTCAGGCGATTGGAACCAAAACGCGCTCGGCTATCTGCTACCTCCGCTTCGCTCAGTCCGTGATCCGTCGCCTTGGGATACTGGGCGGTGATTTCTTGCAAGGAACGCATGGCAGGGTCGCTATCCAGGAAGAAAGGTCGCTGTCAGGGAAGACACACGAGGCCCGGCAGGCCTGGGGATTTCGCACACTGCAATCGCATCAGGGGCTGCCGCCGGGGTTCAGCCGGCCATAGCAGCTTGCGGGAGGCAGGGAGGGTTTCCTCCGCGGAGTCCTCTCCTGCCGGGAACTCCGGGATTCCCGGCGGAACAGCTCCCCTATTAAAGGGTTATTCTACTGTTCCATCACTTCCTTTTCCTTTTTCGCCGCCAATTCGTCGATTTTGGCTTCGTAGGATTTGAGCAGGTCCTGAATCTTGGCCTTGCCGCGATCCCGTTCATCCTCCGTCATGAGTTTATTCTTCTCGGCATCGTCGAAATGCTTGTTGCTATCCCGGCGGATGTTGCGGCAGGCGACCTTGGCGGCTTCCGCTTGCTTTTTGATCTGCTGGACCAGCTTCTTGCGCTGTTCCCCGCTCATCGGCGGCAGGCTCAGGCGGATCACCTTGCCGTCGTTGTTGGGGGCCAGCCCCAGATCGCTCGCCCGGATCGCCTTCTCGATGTCCTTGAGCATCTCCGCCTGGTACGGCTTGATGACGATCGTGGCCGCATCCGGACAGGTGATCGAGGCGATGTTCTTGATCGGCGTCGGGCTGCCGTAGTAATCCACCCGCAAGGGGTCCAGCAGATGGGGCGACGCCCGCCCGGTGCGCAAGCCCTTCAAATCGTTGCGGAACACCTCCAAGGCCTTTTCCATCCGCGTTTCCGCGTCCTTGAGAATTTCCTGAGTGGTCATAGCTTTCCCCTGCTATCCCGCTTGCCTGAGAATGCACGCTCCCGGAATCCCACCTCCACCAGGTGGCCTCATCATGATTATCCCAAGCCAGGCCAGGGAAGGAAAGATGCCGCGAGCCGCCGCTGTCCAACGGCTCATTTCCCTCGGTCGATGCCGACTTCGAGGGCAGAAACCGGAGAGCGCATTCCACGGATTGGAATCGATTCTGCAAACAAGGCGGAGACAAGGCGGGAGGGACCGGTCCTGCACCCGATTGGGCCGGCCGTTGAGATAGGCCGAGGATCGGGGGATTGGGATTGGGAGATGAGGATGGGGGAGATCAAGCCGTGGGAAAGACGCGTGTCCCCCCTCCGCCCCTGGGAGTGCTTCACGGAGTGGCTAGCGCTCGGAGCATCGATCCGGGAGAGAAAATTCGGTGAAGTACGGTTCTCGCAGGCGGCGGTGGGAATGAAGGTTGACAGCTAGCAGTTCGGTAACCCAGCGTCAAAACAAGTCTTTCAGCAGGAGCAAAACAGGTCTTTCAGCAGCCAGATGATCTCATGAGCAATCCGGAGAATGATCCACGCCAGCAGCAGCAGGCCTAAAAGGCAGCTCATAGCTCTCCCTCCGTTAGGATACCTTTGGATTCACCGACTCACGAACCAAGGCCGTCCTTGGGACGAGGCCGTCATCAGAACGCTGACCGCCTCGCGGAGTCGCAATCCCTGCGGTTCCTTTTCTAAGGATGCTCCGAAGTGCCGAACGGTTCGCTGGCATGCTGCTCTCCTGTTCGAAGGATGCCCCTTTTCGCATTCGCATTGAGGATGCCCCTGTTCTAGGGATGCTCCGAAGTGCCGAACGGTTCGCTGGCATGCTGCCCTCCTGTTTTAAGGCTGACCCTTTTCGCATTGAGGATGCCCCTGTTCTAAGGATGCCCCGAAGTTCAAAGCGGTTCGCTCTCATGTTGGCCACCCATGTCTGTCCCCCCATCTTTGCACCCCCTTTTCTCGTGCCTGTCGGTGTCATCTCAGAGGAATGATCCCGGAGCACCGCAATCGGTTCGCTTTTTTTCCTTTTTTGGCTCCCTCTTTTGGGGCATCCCGTTTTGCTGCTCCGAGGCAGCTTCCAGAAAAGGGATCACTTGCTCCTCCTTCAGCACAAGGGGAAGGGCGAGGGAAGAATGGCGGAAGTTACGAAGAAAAGTTGCGACTCGAACAGCGTCAAGCTGGCGGGGTGAGGTCGCGGGGATAGTCTTAGGCACTGATGAGGGTGCCGATGCGGTGGCCGGCGATGGCGCGTTCGATGGCCCCTTCCTGTTTGTAGTTGAAGATGAGGATGGGCAAGGAGGCTTGGCGGCACATCTCGAAGGCGGCGATGTCCA
>Ga0101943_1001386_pt1 | contig 21725 bp, 21 predicted proteins | sample DewCreD2012metaG_5_FD_75244 | JGI IMG/M metagenome (GOLD analysis project Ga0101943, IMG submission 75244) | Hot spring sediment bacterial and archeal communities from British Columbia, Canada, to study Microbial Dark Matter (Phase II) - Dewar... ... | reverse complement strand
TCTGGGCAGCAGCAGGGCGTGTACGGCTGCTACAATCTCTGGTAGGGACGGGTAATGTCGCATGACCAACCCCCCGTCCCTTATTTTCTACTGGGTGTCAAGTCCTTTTCCGAATTGGCGTGACATGGATGTGTATACTAATCCAAAATAGGTGATTACAATGAACGCGGTTCAGCAGCACACCCTCGAGTTTTTCGGTCGAGTAGCATTCTTTGCCGGGGCTAGCATGATGGCGGTCAAGGCGAGCGTGGGTGTCACCTCCGGAAGCCTGTCGCTTGGCGCATGGGTCTCGAGCCCGGAGTTTCTCTGGTTCTTGTTTGCGCTAGCGATGGGGCTACAGGCCATTTTTGGAGTCAACCGCAAGCTAATTGCACGGCGTCCCGAACTCACAGGTTTCGTCCACTGGAATTACCTGGCGCTGGGTGTGCTGTATTTTCTACTCTCGCTCTTTTACAGCTTCTTCGTAAAGCCCTCGTATCAAATCTTGCCGTGATTTTCGGTGGATGATACCGTTTCCGCTTGAATCCTTCAGCTTTGGACGCAGTCATAGGTGAAGGATTCAAGCCGACCGAAGGGAGTAGAAAAGCATTTCGGTAGTATTGTTTAGGCTTGTCAAAGTGAACGATACTACTGAAATGCGTATAACACCCAGGGCTTCAGGCTGGCGGTTGGGCTCGAGGTGCTCTCAAGAGCACGCGGTCGTGAACCTCTTTTAGCGTCGCCGCCGCGTTCCTCCTTTCAGCGCGGCAATACCCCAGTCCACAGTAAATGCCCAGCACGGCGCGCCGTACTGGGCAGTCTGCGGTGTCTCTGGCTAATGCCCCGTCACGCCCCCACAGGCAGGGCAGGGCGCAGGGTTCTGGGACGGTAGCCGGCATAGGCGAACGGCCGGGCCTGCAGGATTTCCTGGGCAGCCCGCCGTCCGCTGGCATAAGCTCCGTGCACGGTGGCGGCCCAGGCGTTGGAGGCGGTGTGCTCACCGGCAAAGAAGAGCCGGTTGCCCACCGGCTGGGCCAGAATGCGGCGGGCCTGGGAGGCCCCTACGCTGGCCTTGGAGTAGGCCCCCAGGGTGTAGGGATCGTCCTGCCAGTGGGCCAGCCGGGCCCGGCGGGGGGTGAGGTCGGGGCGGCCCAGGGCCTGGCGCAGGGTTTGCAGGGCGCTTTGCAGGGCCTCTTCCTCGGGCAGGGCCAGGAGCTCACGGGCTTTGGGGCCGGTGGCCAGGGCGGTCAGAATCTCGAAGTTTACGCCGTGGCCAGCAGCGCTGCTCCACCACTCGTCGGGGCTGTGGCCGGGCACGTAGAGCTCCACAATGCCGGGCGGGAAGACCGGCCCATCGAACAAAAAGAAGAGCTTAACCGCATCGGTGAGGCCTAAGCGGTGCAGCGCTTCTTGCTTGGCCTCGGGCAGCTCGGGCACAAAACGAATCTTGCCGGCTTTCAGCACGCCCAGCGGCACGGCGATCACGGCCTGGTCGGCCAGGAAGATTCGCCCATCGGTGGTGAGGGCCTTGACGCCAAAAGGGCCCCACTCGAGCGTCTCCACCACGGCCCCCAGCCGGATGTCCAGTGAGGTCGCAAGTTTTATCGCTAGTTAATCGTAGCCCTCGAGGATGCGGTAATCCCCCTCCTCGGCGGACTTGTCGCACAGAAACTCCAGCGCGGCTTGCGCGCTGAGGGTTTCTGGAGCATCGAAGTCGGAGATGTACTCTTGCAGCTTGTAGGGGATTTTTTGGCCCTCGAGCCGGTTGCGCTGGAGGTACGCGGCCAGCGACTCCTCGCCGATGGCCTGGGGCCAGTCCACCATCCGAATGTTGTTGTAGCCCAGCGCCTCGCAGCCGACCTCGGCAATGGTGCGCAGGCTGCCATCCGGCAGGCGCACCAGCGTATCGTCCTGCTGGTTGAAGTAGAGGGTGCGCAGGCCAAACTGTGCGGGAAGGGGATAGGTGGGAACCTGGCTGCTGTGGATGAATTCCGCGCCCAGCTCGATAGGTACAGCAGCAAAACTTCTATCGGTGCGGATGCGTCCTCCGACGCGGTGTTGGGCTTCAAGAACGGTTACCTGATGCTTGGCTTTCTGTAGGTCTTGGGCCGCGGCCAGGCCGGCGGCTCCGGCGCCTATAACGAGCGTTTTCATGCGAATCTACCTTTTTACACTTCTGCAAACCTTTCTCCCGAGAATTGTTCTGGATGCTCGGGCATCACCCTGCCGACTTAGTCGCTCCATCGCACGGTGGCATACCGTGTGGTGGCAGTTCGTCGAATTGCTTGTAATCAAGGTCTAACCAGCAATGGGAAGTTCCTTGCGGTGTTCGATCAACCTCCTTTCTGGCTTGGTTTCCCCTCGGCGGGGTAGATTTAGTTTAGCTCGAGGCCCCAAAGCCCGATGAAGGATTACGCACAATTGAGGCAAAAACCGTATTTTTTGTTGCGACAAAGCACCGGCAAACGAATCCTGGACATGATAGTGCCATATTTCGCAAGTGCATATTTATGCAAATAGAAAACGCGGCTCGAGCGGGCCGCGCTCGGGTAGATCCGCGCACCACCAGAACACATGGGTGATTAGCTATGCGCATAGGCCGGCCACTATTGCGGCGTCGAGGTCGGCAGCTCGAGCAGGGCCAGAATCTTTTCCAGCCGCTCACGCTCACTCAAAAATCCCAGCCCCCGGCGCCGCACCAGCCAGGCGCGCAGGGCCTGCTGGCGGTGGGGCAGGCCCCGCAGGCGGCACAGCTCGTCCAGCCCGTGCACAAAGGCCCCCACGGTCTCGCTGCTGTACGAACACACCGGACAGCCCAGGTACATGGGGTTGGAGTCGTACTGGAAAACCAGCCGGCCCCGGTGGTAGGCCCAGAGCAGCAGGGCGCTGTCCTCGAGGTTCATCACCGCCAGGGCGGTGCAGTGGAGCTTTTCGGAGAGCTGGGCTGCACGCTCCGCAAAACCCGCCTGCTGCTGGCACAGATGCTCCAGGTCGGGCTCGAGCGGGGGGTATAGCCACCAGTAGTCGCCGCGGGACACAGCCCCCAGGTTTTCTAATTCCCGGTGGGCCGCACTGGGCACGCCCCACAGGAGGATGTACGGCCTGGGCATGCTTTATTATGCAGCGGAACCAAAAAAAGCGCTCCACAGGGGAGCGCCTTGGGACGGAACAAGCCTTAATCGTCGGCAGCGGAGCCTTTACCAATCAGCTTAATCTCGGGCTCCCGGTTCCAGTCCTTGCCGTAGATGGCCTTCATGATGATGTAGCAGACCACCCCGGTAACGATGGGCACGATAAAGACCAGTACCCACAGCAGCCCGTTGGAGAGGCCCAGATCCACCTTGTAGCCGGCCAGGGTGCTCATGATGTAGAACATCAGCATCCCCACCACAAAGCTGGTGCGGAAGGGGTGCTGGCTGGGGAGCTCGAGGTAGCGCTGTTTCTCTTTGGAGTAGTCCAGGAAGGGAATGGCCAGGGCCCCCAGAATGATAATGGTGGGCACCAGGATGCCGCCCCAGAACTGCGGGCCAAAGGTGGCCCCCAGGAACTCAAAGCGCCAGTTGGCCGGGATGATCTGCAAGATCCCGTAGATCCACATGAAGTACCAGTCGGGCTTGACCGCTGGGGTATTGGCGGTGGGGGGGCCAAAGGCCTGCACCGGGTGGGCCAGGAAAGCCCCGGCGATGAAGGTGGTCACGGCGATGTAGACCAGAAACAGAATGCCCATCATCGCGGCCTGCTGCGGGAAGAGCGGCACCCCCACAATCTTGCCCGGTGCCACCTTTTCGGCGTACTTGGGCTGGGTGTGCTTCTGCTTGATCATGATGGTCAGGTGCACACCTATCAGCGCGATCAGGGCCAGCGGCAGCCAGAGCACGTGAATGGGGAAGAGCCGGGGGATGGTCTGGGTGTTGGTGGGTGAAAGCTCACCGGCAAAGAGAATATCCGAGAGCAGCTTGCCCACCCAGGGGGCCGCCGCGCCAATCTCGTAGCCGATCTTGGTGGCGGTGAGGGCATAGTTGTCGAAGGGCAGGGCGTATCCGGTGAAGGCCGTGATGATGGCGAGCACCAGCAAAAACACCCCCACAATCCAGTTCAGCTCGCGGGGGTTTTTGTAGGCCCCGGTCAGGTGGATGCGCAGCATGTGCAGGAAGGCAGCGGCAATCATGATGTGGGCGGCCCAGTGGTGCAGCGAGCGGATCACCGCCCCAAAGGGCAGCGAGTCGATGTAGAGAATCGAGTAGTAGGCGGCCGGCACTTCCTGCCCGCCCGAGAGCGAGCCCGAGACTGGGCGGATGGACGGCTCGTAGTTGAGGGTCAGGAAAATGCCGGTGAGCACCAGGGTGACAAAGGAGAACAGGGTGATCTCGCCCAGGAAGAACGAGTGGTGCACCGGGAAGGCCTTGCGGAAAGCCTTGGCGTATAGCTTTCCGATGCTCAAGCGATCGTCTAACCACTGATACATACTCCCTCCCTATACGTCGGCGCCGGGCTTGCCCAGGAACTCGCCCGCCACCACCACCTTGCCCCCCTCCACCTTAACCGGTAGTTGGGGAACGGGGGCCGGCACAGGGCCACCCACCACCTTGGCCTGGTTGTAGATGTCATACCGGCCGCCGTGGCAGGGGCAGAGCCAGGTGTCGTTCTGCCACAGGCTCACCGTACAGCCCAGGTGCTTGCAGACCGCTGAGTAGGCCAGCACCCCTTCAGGAGAGGCGTGCTGGCGGGTCTCCGGGCTCATTTTGGCCGGGTCGGCCAGGATGACCATGATGGTGTTGGTGATCAGGTCTTTCTTGACCACATTCTCGGGGCTTTTGGGGAAAGCGATGATGAAGGGGATCCTTTCCCGTTGAGCGGCCCGCAGGTCGTCCAGGGTAATCTCTTGCTCGGCTTTGGGGCCGGTGGCAAAAACCAGGACATCACCCACCGCCACCGGTTCTTTGCTGGGAATCTTTTCTTCGCGGGGTACCAGACCTGCGCCCACCCACAGGGTCGAGAGCACCGCGGCTCCTGCGCTCACGCCGATGGCCGCCTGCAGGATGGCCCGGCGGGTGGCGTGGGCCTGGGGGTCTTCGTGGTGGTGCTCGTGGTGATGGGCAGTGGCTTCATGATCGGCCATTGTCAAATCCTCCAAACGCTGCTACCAGGGGAAGTCGCTTTTCTCGTCCTCGGCCAGGACTTCTTCTGGCACGAAGTATTTTTTGTAGATGGCAATGAGCAGGGCCAGGATGAGCATCATCGAGGCAAACACCCCGGCCTGTAAGGTGGTGGCGTTGTAGTAGCCAATCTCGGGGTTGTTGGCGAACACCAAAGTGCGCACGAAGAAGCCCGAGAGCATCACCAGTAGAAGCGAGAGCACCACCCCAGCCACCATGGGCAGGCTGCTGGGTTCAGGTTCGTGTTTGCCGGGGCGCAGCTCGGAGCCCTCGAGCCAGTTGCTCAACAGCCCGATAAATCCATAAATGAACAGCACCATGGCAAAGGCCATCAGCCCGATGTTGCCCACCGTGAGGTGGGGCACCACCCCGGCCTCGTGCACTACCCGCATCCGGTCGTTGAGGTAGGCCATCAGAAACAACGCCGCCGAGAAGACCAGGGCGAAGTAGGGAACCACCGTATCGTTGCGGTACATCTTCCCTCCAGGGTTTAGCGGGCCGCCTTGAACTCGTCGGGCGTCACACCGCCAAACTTGTTGCTCCAGCTATTCTTGATATAGGTGGCAACTGCGGCCAGTTCCTCATCGGAGAGCTGGGCAAAGGAGGGCATGCCCCCTTTGCCTTTGAGCAGAATGTTGATGGTGTAGGCCTTATCGGCCACGTTCTTGCTGCCGTCCAGGGCCGGGAAGACCCCCGGCAGGCCCTTGCCGGTGGGCTGGTGGCAGCCGGCGCAGTTGGCGCTGTAAACCTGCTCGCCTTTGGCTTTAAGGGCTTCGTCCACGGCCGCCACCGCCCCGCCGTGATCGCCCCCATGGGCCCCTGCCTCGGCGGCAGCGGGGGGTTTGGCGACCTCCTCGAGGGTTTTGTTGGTCACGCCAGTGGCCGCAAAGAAGAGCCAGACCCCACCCAGAATTACAGCGGTGGCGATGGCCGCGCCCAGCCCTGGGAAGCGCTCGCGGCCGGGCTTCACATCGGGGTCGGCCACCCGCAGGGTCACGTCCAGGGTGCCCGAGACCTCCTTACCCTCCTCGAGGCCCTGCAGCAGCACCCCCGGGGTGTTGGCTACCTTAAAGGGCACTTCCTTTACTTCCTGCGCGCCGTTGGTGTAGTAGGTAACCACCCGCAGCAGGTGTTCCCCATCGCTTAGTGAGCGGGTGTCGTAGGTGACTTTGAAAGGGGGTTGGGTGAGCACCTGCACAGGTTCGGCGCCGCCATCCAGATACACTTCGATTCGCTCAATCGGCATTGCTTGATTCCTCCTGGCCAGGCCCGTTCAGGGGGGCTGGGCACTGCTTTCAAGACTACCAGAAAATTAGGGGCCTGCGCCCCGGTAAGACCATCATAAAAACTCGTTGAGGGGCAAATGTCCCTAGCAGGGGCTGCAACAATAAAAGCTTGCGTGCCCCAAATTGTAGCTTGGAGTAAGTTTAGGAATTGGCCCGTAACAGGGCCACGCTCCGGCGCACACCCCCCTCGCCGCCCGATACCTCGAGGGCCGCAGTACCGCCGAAGTTTTCCAGCAGCTTCCGCACCCAGGCCCAGTCCACGGCCCCTTCCCCACAGGGCAGGTGCTCGTCTTGGATGCCCCGGTTATCGTGCAGATGAAGATGCAGCAGGCGGTGGCCCAGCAGGTGGTGGTACTCCTGGGGGCCGGTGGGGCCCCGCTGGATAAGCGCGTGGCCCACATCCAGGCAGAAGCCGTACTGGGGGTGGGCCTCCAGCAGGTTCCGCAGTTCGCTGGGGGTTTCAAGCAGATCGGTTGTCTCAAGACCCAGGTTTTCCAGCGCCACCGGTATGGCCAGTTCGAGCTGCTCGAGGGCCTGATGGGCGAGCTGGTGGGCGTGGTTCACGGCCTCGGGCAGCCGCAGCGGAACCAGGCCGGTGTGCAGCACCCCGCAGGCCGCGCCGATCTGGGCCCCGAACTCGATGGCCCGCTGGGTGCGCTCGAGGGAGAGCCGCCGCACCTCCGGCACCAGCGAGACCAGGTTCCAGTCCACAAAAGGCAGGTGTACGGTAAACCCCACCCCGGCGGCCCGGCCCATCTCAGCCAGCTCCCGGGCCTTGGGCAGCCGGGGATCCATCTCGTGTTGGTCAAAGGCGATTTCCAGAAACAGGCCCAGCTCGGCGGCCAGCTCGAAGGATTGCCGGTAGCTGAGACCAGCGGTAAGGGGACTAAAACCCAGTTTCATATAGAAAAACCGGGTGGATTATACCGCCTGGGCGTTGGGGGTATGGCGTTACATGGTCTGCGGGGCTGGCTTAACTCTGGAACAGTGCAGGTTTTTCAGAACTCCTCATCCCACTCCACGATGGTCTCGCTGGTCAGGCCGGGGTGCGGCTTGGTGCTGGCGGCGGCCCCCGCTGCACTGCCCGCAGCGGTCTGGGCTAAGGTGGAGCTGCGGCTGCGCTGTACTGGGGTGCGCTGGTTTTGCAACAAACCGAACTGGGTTGCGATGCCCCGCAGGCCAATGGTGGCGAAGATGATCACCAAGAACACCGTCAGGCCCCAGAACAACTGGGCCACCAGGTTTTGCTGAATGGACAGGTTGGTGAGAACGCTCAGGAAGGGCAGCCGACCGTAGCGCGGGTCGGACAGGATGGAGCCGATGTAGGATAGGCCTTCCATCATGGCTGGCAGCAGCAGGAAGAAAAAGGCCAGGCCCAGGAAGCGCCAGTAGACGTTGCGCCCGCCGAAGGTCAGCTTAAGCAGGTAAAGCGGGAAGAAGGCCAGCAGTCCGGCCAGGATGAACAGAAAAGCCCGGGGGATGCCCAGGATGGTTTGCAGCAGCCAGATCTGCAGGCTATGGAAAGCCCCTAGGCTCCTGCCCTCCAGAACCAGGGCGTTTTCCAACAGCTCCCCCGAAAGCACCGTGAAGTCGCTGGTGCGCAGACCCACGGCGTTCTCGGCCAGGTCGAGCACCCGGTTGGTGCGTTGGGCCAGCTCGGGTCGCAGGGCCTCGATTAGGGGAGCGATGGCTGTTCTGTAGCGGGCGCTGACCTGGGCCAGGGTGCGGCGGGCGAGGTCGGTCTGCCCGTTTTCAACCTGGGCCTGGGCTTCCAGCAGGCGTCCGCGCACCTCCAGCAGGGCCCGTTTCCAGTCGTCAATGCTGTAAACGCCGGCCCCTGTCAGGCTGTCGGCCACACGCTCGAGCTGGCGGCTATCTTTGATCAGAAAGCGCAGATCCCCCAGCAATTGCTGGTAGGCATCCGGGGTAGGGGCCGCCTGGACGGCCGGGCGGGTTTGCACTGCAATGGCCGGGGCCGTTTCCCTGGGGGCCGGGGGGGTGCGGGGGGCCTCTAGGCGAACCCCCCCAGCGGCCGGGGGGGTTTGGGTGGTGGTGGTGGGGTTACTTCGCCGCTGGCTCTGGGGGCTCGAGGCCGCTCTTAGGAAGTTCTGTGCCTGGGTTAACAGCCCCTGCACATCGGTCTTGAAACCACCCAGGTTACCGCTGGACAGTTTGCCCAGGGCATCCACAAAGGCTTTGGCGCTGAGCCCGCGGGCGCGGGGCGAGTCTTGCACGATCAGGTAGAGGGCATAGGCCCGGGTGGCCTCGAGGTAGGCCCGCACCGCACTGGTCTGGGCCTGGGCCCGCTGGAGGGCGTTGGCGATGCCCTGGGCATAGGTGCGCTCAAACAAACGGCGCACCCCCTCCAGGTTGTTCGCGGCGGCCAGGGTTTGTACCTGGGCCTGCAGGCTGTTGGGCAGCCCGCTGGCCGCGAGCACCTTGGGCAGCAGGCGCCCCGCATCCTCGGTGTTGCCCTTGTCGAGGGCGTTGAAGTAACCATCGTACAGGGCCTTGCCCAGGATGGCCTTGATGATCTGGATGCGGGCCTCGAGGTCGGCGCTGCTGCGGCGCGCTAAAGCCTGGCGGGCGTCGGCCAGGGACTGCTGTATGCCTTCACGCAGCACCGGGGGCAATTCACCGGCCCCTTTGCGGAAGTTGTCCTCGGCTTGCGCCAGGAGCTCGAGGGCCCGTGCAGGGTTGCTGTTTTGTAGCGTGCGCACCTGATCCAAGATGGGTGCGAGCTGGTCGTACAGGGTGAGGGCCGGAGCGGCCCAGGCCAGGCTAAATAGCGCGATTATCGCGAACCAACGCTTCATGGTCATAACCTCCTATTGCTCAGCGCCCACCTGGAGGGCTTCGATCTTGCCCATTCGGTATAGCAATTGCCCCAGATTGGCCTCGTTGCGCGTGAGCACAGCCAGGTAGCCTTGCCCCAACGGGCGCAGCACCAGCTGAGCCTCCCTGAACACAGTGTAAAACACCCGGTAACTCCCTTTACGGTCAAGTAACCGGTGCATGGTAGAAAGCAGATCGGCCAGGCCCTCGCTGTAAGCTCCCAGGCGCAATTCGCGCCCGTAACTGGACTCCAGCACCACCGCCAGCACCCCCTCCTTGCGAGCCAGTTCCAGCACCAGGCGCTGGCGCTCAGACTCGCTTTGCAGGTCTATGTACTCGGCCAGATCGGTGACCTCGAGGGTAGGAGCCACCACTGGCTGGGGGCTGCGGGCCTGGGTTTTAAGCTGCTGTGCCAGCTGCTTTAGCTCCGGCAAGAGCCCGTTCATCGGCAGGATGCCTTTGAGTTCCCGCTGCAACGGCCCCTCGATCAGTTCGGCCCAGCGCTGCGGTTCCAGCGCCTCGGGCGACTGCCCCCCCAGCGCCCGTTTGAGCAGGCTGCTGGCTGCCAGGGGCGAGACCACCTGGGACAGGGCCTCGATGATTTTTTGTGCGGTTTTGTCCAATTGTCCTCCCACGCTGGGTTCGGGCCGGAAAGCCCCAACTCAGGCCCGGCCTGGGGATGATTATAGTGAAGGACTTGCCAAAACCTGGGTCATCTAGTACCATACCCGTTGCCTGCTCGAACAGGCTCCCTGTTGGGGCATCGTCTAACGGCAGGACTACGGATTCTGGCTCCGTCAATCGTGGTTCGAATCCACGTGCCCCAGCCAGATTTATCTCGAAGAGCTGCACCCCGACCTAGGTGCAGGGCAGTACCTCCGGGATAAACCCAACCCGGCCCCATCGACTAGCGGTTAGGTCACCGCCCTTTCAAGGCGGCGGCAGGGGTTCGAATCCCCTTGGGGTCACCAGCAGCCCTCGGTTCGCGCCGGGGGTTTTAGCTTTGCCGAGAAATTGTGAGCCCACCCATGAACCCGGTAGACAACGCCCAACGTTCACGCCTGACCTGGGGCAGCGCCCTGGGGCTGTTTATGACCGGGGCCATTGGGGCGGCGGTGGGGGCGGCCATCCCCCAGTGGCAAGCCCAGTTTGCCGTGGGCCCCGAGCTGGCCTGGTACTTCAACCTGTTTTTTGTAGGGGCTTTGCTGGGCATTTTCCTGGGCAGCCGCCTGCGCCGGCGCCACCCCTGGCTGCCCCTGGCCTTGCTGGCCGAGGGGTTGGGACTGTTGTGCATGGCCCTGACCCCCTGGATGGGCGGGGTGTTTGCGGCGGCTTTGCTGCTGGGCCTGGGGGTGGCAGTGGTCAACTTCCACTGCAACGCCCTGCCCCTCGAGCTCTACCCCAGGGGCCAACTGACTGTGCTTTATCGTGTCAACACGGCCTTTGGAGTGGGGGCGGTGCTGGCGCCCTTGCTGATGGTGGGGCTGGGCTGGCGGGTGGGCTACGCGGTGCTGGCGCTGGTGGCCCTGGGGGCGGCGGGCCTGTTGTGGAAAGCCCCCGCGGCGCGGGCACGCCCCCAGGCCGAAGCAACCCGCACACCTTCGGGCTTGCTGCCCTTTGTGCTGCTGGCAGCGGTCTCGTACGTGGGGGTGGAGCTGGTGGTCTCGAGCTTCTCCGGCCTCTATTTGCGCCACCTGGGTTACGACCCCCGCTGGGTGGGGGTGCTGCTCTCGCTGTACTGGGTGAGCCTGACCCTGGGCCGCTGGCTCCTGGCCGACTTCGTGGCCGCCAACCCCCTGGCCCGGCTGGTGGGGCTGCACCTGGGGGCGTTGCTGGTGGTGGGGTGCTATTTTGTGCCTCCGCTGGCCTGGGTTTTTCCGCTGGTGGGGTTCTGGGTGGCCCCCACTTTTCCTACCCTTTATGCCTTCACCGAGAAGCACATCGGCTACGGTGGGCTGGCCTTTTTGTTTTATGCGGCGGCGGTGGGCAGCAACCTGATCCCGGCGGGATTTGCCCTGCTACCCAGGGAAACGCTAGCCACCGGTATGCTTTTGGTGGTGGCTTGGATGGCCGGCATGACCTACCTGCTCTGGAGGAAAAGTGAAGCTGAGGGCCCTGCTCTTCGACCTTGACGGCACCCTGGCCGACACCGACCGCCTGCACGAGCAGGCCTGGCTCGAGGGCCTGTCGCGCTACGGCATCCAGGGCGACCACCACTTCTACCAGACCCAGATCAGCGGCGGCCTCAACCCCGAGATTGTACAGCGCCTGCTGCCCCAGCTTTCGGAGGCCGAAGGGCAGCGCTTTATCGAACAAAAGGAAGCCCGCTTCCGCGAACTGGCCACCACGGTACAGCCTTTGCCGGGCTTGAGGGTGCTGTGGAACTGGGCCGGCGAACGGGGGCTTGGGCGGGCGCTGGTTAGCAATGCTCCGCGGGGGAATGCCCTGTACCTGCTCGAGCGGCTGGGCCTGGTCTTCGACCACATCGTTCTGTCCGAAGAACTGCCCGCTGGCAAACCCGACCCGCTGCCCTACCGGATGGCCCTACAGCACCTGAACCTTGCCCCCCAGGAGGCCCTGGCCTTCGAGGACTCCCCCTCCGGGGTGCGCGCGGCGGTGGGGGCCGGCATCCCCACCGTGGCCCTCACCACCGGCCACCCACCCGAGGCCCTGGCCCAGGCGGGGGCTTTCTTGTGCATCCCCGACTACACCGACCCGCGCCTGTGGGACTGGCTGCGGGCGCTGGGCTAGGCCCCCTACCGCCGAATTCTTTCTCAGTCTGGGGCCCGCGGGAAGGGCAAACCGGCGTGGCTTCCCGTGGGGTGTCTAGTAGACCCAGGGAATCAGCTTTTTGACCCGCTGGCGGTAGGCGCTGTACTCGGGGAAGCGCTCTTGAAGCCAGGTTTCCTCGAGGCTGGCCTTGCGGTCGAGCCAGACAAACAGCAGCCCACACAGCAGAAGCGTCCAGAGGTTCAGATGGGCCAGGCTGCTGCCCAGCGCCCACAGCAGCACCCCGCAGTAGATGGGATGCCGCACCACCCGGTAGAGCCCCTGCTGCACCAGGTAGCCCCCCGGCCTGGGTTTGGGCAGGGCGGTCAGGTTGCGGCCCAGTTGCCAGGCCGCCAGCAGCAGCACCCCCAGCCCCACCCAGGCCAGCCCCCGCCCCAGCCCCCCCAGCCAGGGCGGGCTAAAGGAAGGCGTAACCCACAAAGCCAGCAGCAGCTGGCCCAGCAGGGCAAACTGCCCCACCACATACCCCTCGCCCCGCTCGCCCAGGCGCATGGGTACAGGATACAGCGGTTGGGGTGCATTTGGGGCTTGTGAAGGCAGGAAAATGGGATAAAATCTGATTCCAAAGTAGCCAGAACCCATAACCCTAGGTCGAAAGATAAATCCTGGACAGCCGCCTGTGCTCGGCCAGAAAAGGGGGATATTTGAATGAAAGAAGTCAATTTCAGGAACTGCAGGAGCTTGCGACCTAAGTGGTTTTTGAGCCTGTTATGCCGCTCGCGTGATGCATCTACGATTTCGGCAGATTCGAGAAACCGAGAAAGGGTCATAACGACTACGCCTATTGCACCCGTCGGGTTGGAAAGAGGGAGGTATATCGCTAATGCCAGCGACCGGTATTGACCGTGCACAACTTCTTTCGACTCTTTGTGAGTTTGCTAGTGAACTCGCCTATGACTGTCGGTATGAAGAAGCCGCTGAGATGCTCGAGGGTGCAACCCGTTGGTTCGCTCCACCGGACGTAATCGACGAAGAGATTGCGCTTGCTAAAGCTTGGGTGCAATTGGGAGTGCTACAGGCTGAACTTGGTGCATACGATGACGCACTTCGATCTTTTCGAAGAGTCTACGCGCAGTACTGGGGTGAAAAGGAGGATCAGGAGCTTCTCGATGTGAGTGCACGGGCGTGGCTCGAAAAGTCGCTTGTCCTTCTTCGAAGGGGCAACATTACTGAGGCTGCCGAGGCGTTGCTCGGCACGGTGTCCGGTTCACATTGGGACGACGACGAGCAGTTAATGTACTTGGTCAGTATCCTCGAACGTGCTTCTGCTATTTGTGGCATGCTCGATCCAAGCGAGGGGGCTGCATTCTTCACACTACTTGCGAGTGGACTCGTGGAGGTTGAGAATGAAGCCGTTCGATCTATGCTAGAAACGAACGTGCAAAGGCATCTTTCAAAAGGCATCGCGCGATGACAAAGGAAAGACACTTATGGATTTACGGCGAAAGACTTTGACTAGTCTGGCCGCATTTGAAGTGATGTATGCAAAGTCACTTGTGTCTTCGTTCACGTGTGATGAGACTATCGAGCATCATGCTGCATTGGGCGCGCTGAAAGGGCGGGTGCTATTGAGTAACACGCGTTGAACAGAACCTCAAAGACGCATTGCATTGGCACAGCGAGGGAAGTTACCTTTGCCCTCGAGCCCGCTCCACCAGCCTTCGCAAGCGCCCATCCATCCACAGCGCCCTGGGCTCACTCCAGGTGAGTTGGGGGAAGTGGGGGTGTTGTGGGTTCAGCAAAAAGTTGTAGCTCTCGGGAACCAGCACCGAGGGCACCCGCAGCAGCAGCGAGGCGTTGCTTTTTACCCACTCGTCGCCAATTTCTTGGGTGCTTACGGGGTGTGGGTAAAGGTTCCAATCTTCGGGCAGGCTCCCAGGTTCCAGTTCCAGCACGGCCTCGGGAGGCGCCGAAACCTCAAAATACACATACTCCCGGCCCGGCTTGGCGTTGAGCGCGTAGGCGAACCACTCGAGGGTGGCGCCAGGCAGGCATTCGCTCAGATACACCATCCGCGTACCGCGCCCGTTCCAGCGGCCCGGATGCAGGGCTGCCCCTTCTCCGTTGAACGCAGTGGAGGCGTAGTCTCTGGCACACACCCGCCAGAGCGTTAGCTTCTCGGCCATTACTGCACAACCCCGTGCTCGAGGCCACCCAGCAGATCCAGAATCACCTGACTGCCTGCCTCGGTGCGGGCGAACTCGAGGGGGGCCACCCCGCCCAGCGCGATGTTGGGGTGCTTGAGCCAGCGAACGGCGGCCTCGAGGCTGCCGTGGAAGCGCACCGCCGTTTCCAGCAGGTTGCCCAGGCGGTACAGGTGATCGCTTACCGCGGGAGATAGGGTTTCCTTGCTGCGCTGAAGGGTGCGAACACTTACCCCCAGCAGCTCGGCAAGCTGCGGCTGGCTCAACCCCAGCAGGCTGCCTAGGGTGTGCAGCGATTGCGCGGGTAGCCCCTTCTCAATCTGGGTCGTCAACTCCGCCAGATTTCTGGCCCGTAGGCCCAGCAACCGGGCCACGGGATGATTTTTCCTCGAGGCAGTGGGTGTATAAGCCGCGTAGGCCATGCCTTCCTCCTACGTCAACTGTCGCACAAACAGCGACATTTTTCAACATCCGGGGGAAGTGGAAGAAGGCCGTTTATTACAACGAGCCAAAGGGCCAGGCTTCCCGTGGGGTGCTCAGTTGCGCCGCAGCACCTCGGCATCGGCGGGCCGCTTGCGCAGGGTCTGGGGGGTTAGGTTGGCCCGGCGGAAGTTGGTGAGATTGAGGTCGGCCAGCACCTTGTTGCTGCTGTCGCGCAGGGTGATGGAGAGGGGGCGGGGGTCGGACTTGAGCACCAGAATTTCCATGCTGGCAAAGCCCAGCGAGGCGTCCTTGGGGGCGCCGCCAATGCGCCAGGCCGGGCCGGCGGGGGTGTTTTGCTCGCCCAGAAGCCGCAGCGTGACCCGCTGGGTAAGCTCCTCGAAGTCGCCCAGGTCGGTCAGGTTGAAGCCCAGGCCTTCGATGCGGGCTTTGGCGCGGGGCTGGATGATGAGCTGGTTGGTCAGGAACAGGTAGTTCCAGACTTCCTTATCCGAGATCACCACAAAGTTGCCCTCGAGGGCGGCGGGTTTTCTGAACTCGACCCGGGCGAGCTGCTCCTTGCCCGGAATCACCTGGAGCCGGAAATCGGCCTCCTGGGTGCTGCCGTCGGGTAGCTGCACCTTGCCCGTGACGGTGGCCTCCCAGGGCGAACGTTCCATGTTGGCCTGCACCTGGCGGGTAATTTCGGCGATGCTCTGGGCCATAGCCAGCCCAAGGGATAAGAAGGCGATTGCTAGCAGTTTTTTCATTCATTACCTCCGAACTCGAGGATGTACCTTAGCCATAGGGAAAATCCACCGTCGTAGCTTGCATCGGCGCGGAAGCCGTGGGCCTCCACCCCCAAGGTAGCAGCCCAGGGGTAGGCCACGGTTAGGCGCAGCTTAAGATAGTTGAGCTGCTCCTCGTCTAAAGGCGCGGTTAGAGCGGCTTCCAGCCGGTTGAGCTGCCCGGCCCGCAGGGTGGCCTCGAGCAGCGTCCCAGCCTCGTCCAGCTCGCCCCGCCAGCCCAAGAGGCCATATAGGCGCGCGTCGTCCACCCCCAGCCCAAAGGTGTAGGTCTGCTCCTGCCGCAGGGCGTAGCTCAGCTCCCCTGAACCGCTGGTGATACCTGCCAGGCTGTTTTTGAAGCCCAGTTGCAGGCCCAGGGTCTGCCGGGGCTCGAGGCGGTAGCGCCCGCCGAGCCCCAGCTTCAATCCGCCTTCGGCCTCCTCGCCCACCCACAGCCTCGAGCGCGGGGTGTTGCTGTACAGCGCCTCCAGGCTGGCGGCCACCGGGCCCAGGACGGCGCTGGCCCCGGCCTGCAAGCCCCAGCCGGCGAAGCCCAGGCTAAAGCCTGCGCCGTAGCTTAGCCGGCCCAGGGCGCTCAGCTCCAGCGCGCCGTTCAACCCCAGGCCCAGCGCATCGCGCTGCAACCGTGCGCGTAGCTCCAGCTCGCCCAGCGGAAGGGTGGCCTCGAGGGTGGGGGTCAGGTGGTCGGGTGAGAGGCGGCCAAAAAGCCCAAAGGTGAGGGACTGCCCAAAGCCGAGGGTCGCAAACTGAAGGCCCACCGCCGCCAGGGTGAGTTGCAGGAGACGTCGGTACAGATGAAATCCTTTCATGAGCATTCTTTTCCTCACGGTCAGAAAGAGCAGGCGAACGATACCATCCAGCGCCCCTCAGGCCGCCAGCCGTTTGCCAAAGCGCAGGCTGGCCAGGCCCAGCACGGCCAGGTGCAACGCCTGATCGGCGAGGAAGAAGCCCAGCGACGCCGGGCCCCGCGCGGGACTGGCGGTGACCTTCCACCAGTCGATGAGGTAGTGCGCAACGGCCAGCGGCGGAAGCAGCAGCGGCCAGGCCGGCACGAACGGCGCGACGAGCACCGCGGTGACCGCCGCGTGGATCGCCGTATGGATCACCAACCCCACCGGCCGTCGCTTCAGCTCCACCAGTTCGTACGGCTGCAGGACGAAGTCGGCGATGAGGTGCGCGAGGACGAAGTAGAGCCACGCGGACAGGCCGGCACCTCGACGGGTACGCCGTGCTGCCCATACTCCGCCATCGCCCCAGGAATCTCCTGCAACCGCCTGCGGGCGCCCCCGGTGCTGCGGGAGGATGGCGGACGCGACGGCACGCCCCAGAGCCTCGCCGCCCCGTCCCGGGGCAGGAGTGCCCAGGAAACCGCCTGGACGTCCCGAATCCCACGGCAGTGCCTTCGGAGACCGTCGCCTGCCGCCACTGCGGCGCTCCCAACGCGCCCGACGCCCGGTTCTGCGCCCGGTGCGGCGCCCCGCAGGGTCGCACGTGCTCGGAGTGCGGCACACGGGTCGACGAGGACGCGCGGTTTTGCCCGACCTGCGGGATTCCCCTCCAGCAGCCGGCGGCCATCGGCCCGGCGGTGGTCCTGGGGGAAACGCGCAAGATCGTCACCGTCCTCTTCGCGGACCTCGTGGGGTCCACGGGCTTGACCGAGGCGCTCGACCCCGAGGAGGCGCGAGAGGTGATCGGCAAGTTCTACCGGGTCGCCGAGCACGCCGTGGAGCGTTTCGGCGGCCGTGTGGCCAACCTGCTGGGCGATGCCGTGCTCGCCGTCTTCGGGCTGCCGGCAGCCCACGACGACGACCCGGAGCGCGCGGTGCGCGCAGGCCTGGCCATGCGCGACGCCATGCCCGCCCTCAACGAGCACCTACAGGCCGCGCACGGGCCGCGCCTGGAGATCCGCATCGGCATCACCACCGGCGAGGTAGTGGCGGCGTCGGGGTCCACGTTCGAGCGCGACTTCCTCGTCTCCGACGCGGTCACCACGGCGGCGCGCCTCCAGCAGGCGGCAGCGCCGGGTGCGGTGCTCGTCGCCGACCGCACCCACCGCCTCGCGGCGGGCGGCGTAGAGTTCCGACCGCTTCCCCCGCTGTCGGTCAAGGGCAAAGCCGCACCGCTGGCGGTGTGGGAGGCCGTGGCGCCACGGCCGGAACCCGCCGAGATGCGTCGCGTGGCGGCGCCGCTGGTGGGCCGGCACGCCGAACTGGGCCTGCTGCGCCACCTGTACGCGCGCGCCCGGGACGACGGGGTGATCCAGCTGGTCACGGTCATCGGCCAGCCGGGCGTGGGGAAGAGTCGACTCCTGCGCGAGTTCCTGGCAGAGGTGCGGGAGACTGCCCCGCGGCCGCTGGTGCTACGGGGGCGCGGCACGCCCTTCGGCGGACAGGTCGGCTACCACGCGTTGCTCGAGATCCTCAAGGGCCAGGCCGGCATCCTGGATACCGACGCGTCCGCGGCGGTGCGTGCGAAGCTCGAGACCTGGCTGCGCGGGCAGGTGCCGTCGCAGGTCGGCCTGCTGCCAGGCCTGCTGCTCACCTTCGGCGTGGACGACGGCGTGGCGACGGAGCCGGCAGCGCTGCGCGAGCGGGTGTTCGAGGCCTGGACGTCGCTGCTGCTGGAGCTGGCCAGCGCGCAACCCGTGATCGCCGCGCTGGAGGACCTGCACTGGGCCGACGACGGGACGCTCGAGCTGGTGGAGCGCCTGGCGGGGCGTGCCGAGAGCGCAGTGCTCCTGCTGATCTGTCTCGCCCGGCCGGAGCTGCTGGAACGGCGCGCGGCCTGGGGCAGTACCGCCCGCAACGGCACGCGCATGCACCTGCCGCCGCTGCGCCCGCGGGAGGCCGAAGACCTGGCCGCGGCGCTCGGCAGCCAGGGCCTGCCGCCCGAGGTGCGTCGGGCCCTCGCCGAGCGCGCCCAGGGCAACCCGTTGTTCCTCGAGGAGCTGGTGCGGATGCTGCTGGAGGGCAGCACGCCAGGCGCTGCGATCCCCGATACGGTGCAGGCGGTGCTGACGGCGCGGATCGACCGGCTGCTACCGGTCGAACGTCGTGTCCTGCAGGCGGCGGCCGTGGTGGGCCGCGCGTTCTGGCCTTCGGCCGTCGCCCAGCTCACCGGGCTGGCTCCCGGGGAGGTCGCCGCCGCGCTGGACGGGCTGGCAGACAAGGAACTCGTCGCGCGTCGGACCGCCTCTGCCATGGCCGGGGAGACCGAGTACACCTTCCGCCATCTCCTCATCCGCGACGCGGCCTACGGCATGCTGCCCCGCGCGCAGCGCCAGCGCGCCCACGCCGAAGCCGCACGCTGGATCGAAGCCCGGGTGGGAGAGCGCGTCGAAGAGGTCGTGCAACTCCTGGCCGAACACCTGACCGAATCGGGCGACGATGTCAGGGCCGCGGGCTACCTGCAGCGTGCCGGCGCCAAGGCCCTGCGGCTCTATGAGAGGGATCGTGCGGTGCCCCTCTACACCCAGGCCCTCGACGTTGCAGCGCGTGCCCGGGCCGGGCCAGCGGACGTGGCCGCGCTCTACCTCGGCCGGGGCGACGCGCACGAACTCGACGGCCACTACGAGGCGGCTGCGGAGGACTACGCGCGCGGGCTGGAGGCCGCGCGCGCCGCCGGGACCACCGGACTCGAAGCTGTCCTCGAAAACCGGCTGGGCCTCGCCTACCACCGTCGCGCCAGGGTGGAGGAGGCAGAAGCGCACTACACGCGCGCCGCCGCGCTGGCGCGCGTTGCGGGCGACGCCACCACGCTGGCCCACGCGACCGTGGACCTCGTCAACATCGCCTGGGATCGTGGCGAGGTGCGGGGCGAGCCGGAGTCCCTGGCGACGGCCATCGCCACGCTCCGCGAGGCCGCCAGCCCCTCCGGCCTCGCGCGGGCGCTCAACCTGCTGGCCATGGTCCGGTTCTCGGCCGGCGACGCGCCCGGCGCGCTGGCCGCAGCCGGCGAGGCGCTGGCCGTGGCGCAGCAGGCCCATGACCGGCAACGCGAGGCCACCAGTCTGAGCTACCACAGCATCATCAACGTGTTCTGGGGGCGGTACGAGGAGGGCGTCAGGGTCGGGCGCGCCGCCAACGCCCTGGCCGACGAGATCAAGGACCCGCGGCGCGCGGCGTTCGCCGCCACCTTCGTCGCCCGCGGCCTGGTGGGGTTGGGCGCGTGGGGAGAGGCCCTGTGCATGCTGGAAGACTGGTTCCCGCGCCTGCACGAGGTGGCGCCGATCCACGTGCCGTTTGCCCTGTACGGGCTCGCTATGGCCTGCTTCGAACTCGGCGACGCCCCACGGGCCCGGCGCGCGCTGGACGTCGGGCCCGTGCCGGCGGCACGGCATCCGTCGTGGCGCGAAGCCGCGCTCGTCTACGACCTGTACGTCGCACGGCTGGAGCACGACCGCTCCACGCTCGACCGTGTGCTCGACGAGCTGCTGGCGCTTCCAAGCGGCATCTTCGTACCCGACGATGCCGAGGCGGTGCTGCCCGTGGGCGAGGCGCTGCTGGAGGCGGGCCGGCTCGACGACCTGCGACAGTACCTGGAGCGTCGCCGGCCCGCGGTGGAGACGTTTGCCGCGCCCACGCACCTGGCCGGCCTCGCCATCGTGGAGGCTCGCGTGGCCGCCCACGCGGGGCGCCCGGGAGAGGCGCTGGCCCTCCTGGACCGCGCCCAGGCGTACAGCCAGCAGGCCGGCGACGTCATCACCGCCCGGCGGGTCCACGAGCTGCGCCTCGCCCTCCATCCCGCGGCGCACGACCGGATCGCGCTGCGCGACCTCCTCTTGCGCCTGGCGGCCACGCTGCCCGATCCCGTCCGCGAGGCGTTCCTGCAGGGCCCTCGGGTGGCGCCGTTCGTGTCGTGACCAGCAGGCCCGGACGGCGCCGGCTGGGTGCAGGGCGAGGAGGCTGCGCCGGGGTGCGCGCAGTGGCAGAGAGCCTCGGGAGTGCAGCGGGCGCCGGGCCGAGCGCACGCATCGTCTGGCTCGACGACGGTGCACGCACCGGCAGGCGTCCGTGGCCGCCTCGGGAGGCGCGGAGGCCGGGCGTCACCCCCAGAGGATCATGATGGTCCCGACCAGGGCCAGCAGCGTCCCCACGATCAGGCCGGGTGTGATCCGCTCCTGACCGGGCAGCACCAGCGGGCTGGCGACGATCACGACCAGGACCTGGAGGTTGTACAGCGCCGCCACGGTCGCGGCCGGCGCGCGGTTCAGCCCCACGTAGAGCAACAAGAGCGCCAGGGTGTTGGCGGCCGCGCTCCCCAGCAGGTCGATCCGGCCCAGGGAGCCGGCGGGCCACCGGGCCGACTGCCGCCGAACCGCCCACAGCAGATGGGCGGCGAGCGCCGACGATGCGCCGATCGCGGCGCCCAACACCGGCGCGGGCGTCAGGACCAGCGCCAGGCGGCGCATCGTGTCGCCGAGGGCGAACGCCGCCGCGCTGACGACCGCGAGCGCCAGGCCCGACAGGCTGACGGCGAACCCACCCGGTGTCGCTGCGGGCGTGCTCGCGAGGCTTCGCGGCGCGTCGTAGGCCGAGACACTCAGGGAGGACCCGCGTAGCCCCGCCGCTGGCGGCGCGGGCCACAGCGCCAGCCACAGCCCGGCCGTCACCACCCCGATGCCGCCGATCTGCCACGGGCGGGGCAGCTCTCCCAAAATGAGCAGCCCGAACGCCAGGGTGAAGACGCTGTTCGTCAGGCGGACCGTGCTCGATAACGACGGCCCCAGGCGCGCCACGCTCATGTAGGAGAGGTTGCGCCCGACCAACGTGCCAGCCAGTCCCCCGGCAACGAAGAGCGCCACGGATCCCGGGTGCACCGGCGGGAGGGCGCCCTGCCAGACGACCGCACCTGCCAGCGCCGTGAAGACCACGACGTTCATGACGATGCTGACCAGCGCCCCGGCCTCGGGCGAGATGGCCACCATGAAGCGCCGCGCAAGCACCGTGCTGAGCCCAAACGCCAGGGCCGCACCCAGCCCGGCGGCTTCCCCGATCATCGCCACACCCGCGCCTGCACGCAGCGTGGCGTTGCGGGGTGCGGCTGCCTGAGCGGTGTGGTGCTGCGGGTTTCTGCGGCGCAGGGAGGGGCTTCGGCTTTGGCGGGCGTTACGGGGTGCGGCTGCCTGAGCGGTGTGCTGCTCCCGCACACGGGCGCCTCCCCGGCCGATGTCAGAGGTGCCACGACCACGAGGGCACGGCGTGGAGGATGGACAGGAGCGTCGTGGTTCGCCATAGGTACCAGCGGGCGGTGCGGGCATCCCTGGCGGGGCGACCCGCCGGCCTGACGGTGCTGGAAGTCGTGCTG
>Ga0101943_1001382_pt1 | contig 21773 bp, 20 predicted proteins | sample DewCreD2012metaG_5_FD_75244 | JGI IMG/M metagenome (GOLD analysis project Ga0101943, IMG submission 75244) | Hot spring sediment bacterial and archeal communities from British Columbia, Canada, to study Microbial Dark Matter (Phase II) - Dewar... ... | reverse complement strand
GCCGCGGAAGGGAACTACCCCCGCCTCACCTACAGGGAGGCCGTGGTCCGGGTGAACCGGATCGCCGAAGAGGACCCCGAGGTCCCCCCCCTCCCCTACGGCGAGGACTTCGGGGCCCCCCACGAGGCGGCCCTAAGCCGCCGGTTTGACCGGCCCGTCTTCGTGGAGCGTTACCCGGCCCGCATCAAGGCCTTCTACATGGAGCCGGACCCCTCGGACCCCGAGCTCGTCCTAAACGACGACCTCCTCGCGCCCGAGGGGTACGGGGAGATCATCGGGGGAAGCCAGAGGATCCACGACCGGGAGCTTCTCAAGCGCAAGATCCGGGAGTTCGGCCTCCCCGAGGAGGTCTACGAGTGGTACCTGGACCTCCGCCGCTTCGGGAGCGTGCCCCACTCGGGGTTCGGGCTGGGCCTGGAGCGCACCGTGGCCTGGATCTGCGGGCTTGCCCACGTGCGGGAGGCCATCCCCTTCCCGAGGATGTACACGAGGATGCGCCCCTAGAACCCGGCGAGCTCCAGGAAGTAGCGGTGGAGGCGGGGGTCCTGCGTGAGCTCGGGGTGAAAGCTGCTGGCGAGGACCTTGCCCTGGCGCACCAGGACGGGAAGGTCCCCAAGCCTCGCCAGGACCTCCACCCCCTCCCCCAGGCGGCGGAAGACGGGGGCCCGGATGAAGACCCCGTGGAAGGGTCCGAGGCCCGTCACCTCCAGGTCCTCCTCAAAGCTCTCCACCTGCCGCCCGAAGGCGTTCCGCTCCACGGCGGCGTCCAGGACCCCGAGGCGGGGCTGCTCCGGGTAGCTCAGGATCTCCCGGGCCATCCAGATGGCCCCGGCGCAGGTGCCGAAAAGGGCCAAGGTGCCCTCCTCCACCCGCCTGCGCACCGCCTCCTCCAGGCCGTACTCCCGGGCGAGCTTGCCGATGGTGGTGGACTCGCCCCCCGGAATAATAAGGGCCTTGAGGCCCTCGAGGTGCTCGGGCTTCCGCACCTCCCGGGCCTCGAGGCCAAGCCGCCTTAGGGCCTCCTTGTGCTCGCGGAAATCCCCCTGTAGCGCCAGCACGCCGACCATCCTCCCCATGCTGGGGTCACCGCCCCCTTCTTTCAAGGGAAGTCCGCACCAGGCCGTAGCCTATGGATCCGGCCACCAAGGAACCGGCAAGGACCCCTACCTTGGCCTGGTCCAGCATCCCCTCGGTGAAGGCCAACCCGGCGATAAAGAGGGCCATGGTAAAGCCTATGCCCGCCAGGAAACCCACCCCCAAGATGGCCCCAAGCCCCACCCCTTCGGGCAAGGTCCCTAGGCCCAAGCGCAGCGCCAGCCAAGAGAAGAGCAGGATGCCCAAAGGCTTACCCAGGAGAAGGCCTAAGGCCACACCCCAGGCCACAGACCCCACCTGCAAGCCTCCAAGGGCCACTCCGGCGTTGAAGAAGGCGAAGACCGGCAGAACCCCGTAGGCCACCCAGGGGTGCAAGGCCTGCTCCAGACGGTGCAGGGGACTTTGGGCCTCCCCCACCTCCTCTTCCAAAGCCTCAAGCTCTCCCTCGATGGCCTCGGGGTCCTCCGCCTCCGTTTCCCCGCGGAAAGGCCTGGCCCGGCGCAAGGGAATGGCCATGGCCAGCAAGATCCCGGCCAAGGTGGCGTGGAGGCCCGACTTGAGCACGAAGTACCAGAGGGGCAACCCAAGGAGCAGGTAAGGCCAAAGACGCCAAACCCCTCCTCGGTTCAGAAGGAAGGCCAAGGCCAGGGTCAAGGCGGCAGAAAGTAGGTAAGCCACCTCGAGGCCCCCGGTGTAGAAGAGGGCAATCACCAGCACTGCCCCCAGGTCGTCTACGATGGCCAGGGCGGTAAGAAAAAGCTTGAGCCCCAAAGGCACCTTGGGCACCAAGGCCAAAACCCCCAGGGCAAAGGCGATGTCCGTGGCCATGGGTACCCCCCAGCCCCGCAACTCCGGCCCCCGCGGGTTGAGGAAAAGGTAAAGGGCCGCGGGAACAAGCATACCCCCCAGGGCAGCGCCTACCGCTAACCCTGCCCTCCGGGGGTCCCTCAGCTCCCCAGCGAGGAGTTCCCGCTTGAGCTCCAATCCCACCAAGAGGAAAAACAAGGCCATGAGGAGATCGTTGACCCAAAGAAGAAGGGGCTTTTCCAAGAAGAAGGCCCCCAAGCGAAAGCCCATGGGCACCTCACGCAGACCGAAGTACAAAAAGGCCAAGGGCGTGTTGGCCCAAAGGAAGGCCAGAAGGGCAGCAGCGAAGAGCAATGCGCCCCCCTTGGCCTCAGTTTCCAAGAACTGATCCAGCATTCTTGGATAACGCCTCTTAAGCATGGGGCGATTATATCATTCGGTAGCCCCTAAATGCCCTCTTGGATCCAGAAGAGGAGGGGCTAGCCTGCGCTCCCCCGACCTCGGGCTTCACCCGAAAGACCGACTCCCAAGAAGCCGTTTTGAGGGCTAAAAGCCCCCTCTTTTCCCTTGGCCTCCAGCATGACGTCGGCGGGGCCCGGGAGGGCGGCAAGAAGCCTCTCCCAGTCCTCCCGGGCCACCCGGAAGGCGTGGGCCCCGGGACGCTTCACGGGGTCCTGGCTGGAGAGGTGCACCTTGGGCCGGCCCCGCCAGGTGGAAAAGGCCAGGCGAAAGGCCTCCGCCAAGGAAAGCCGCCCCGGGTTCAGGGCGTGGTGGAGGGCGTCCACCACCACCCTCACTCCCAGGGCCTCCGCCGCCTCTAGAACCTCCTCCACAGGCCAGAGCCTTTCGTCGTTTTCCAGGGCCAAATAGCGGAGGACCTCCCCTTCTCCCCGAAGATTTTCCACAAAGCGCCCGAGGGCCCCGGGCTTGTCCCCATAGGCCCCGCCCAGGTGGAGCACCAAGACCCCCTCCTCCGCCCGGAGGAGGGCGAGCACCCGGGCCGAGTAGCGGAGCTCGGCAAGGGAGCGCTCCACCACCTTGGGGTCCCGGCTTCCCGGGTTCACGTAGGGCCCAGGGTGCATGGAGAGCCGCTGGCCGAGGCGTTTGGCCAGGGCCCCGAGGCGGGCGAACTCTTCCTTGTGGGCCCCTTCCCAGTCGTAGGGAAAGAGGGGGTGGGAGGCGAAGGGGATGAGGTGCTGGCCGAGGCGAAAGAGGGCGAAGCCATGGGCGGCGTTAAAGCCGAGGATCCTCTCCAGGTCCCGGAGGTTTTCCGCCACCTTCTCCCGCACCCTCTCCTCGGTGAGGTGGGCAAGGCGCAGGGTGCGGTTGGTGGTGGCCCCTAGGGTGAGGTTCTCACAGGGGTAGCCCAGGCGGATCACCGCGAGACCTCGGCCTCGAGGAAGACCTCCACCTCGTCTTGGACCTCGAGGAAGAGGAAGCGGGGCCGCATGAGCCCCCACTGGGAGAAGCGGGTGGCGAAGCTTCCCACAAAGCGGAGGCCCCCGGAAGCCTCCCGAAGCTCCCCCAGGACCCGCACGGGAAGCCTCTTCCCCGCCATCTCCAGCTCCCCCTCCACCACGAACCTGGGGCCTTCCCGGTAGGCCCGCTTGGGGTAGAGGCAGGCCTCGGGGTGCTCCCCGGCCTTTAGGATCTCCAGGGCCTTCCTGTCCCGTTCGGCGTTGCCCGAATTCCAGCCCGCCTGCTTTACGCAGACCTTTCCCGAGGCCTTCTCCAGCCCATCCCAAAGCACCTCTCCCCGGGCCGTGGGGTTCACCCCCTCCCAGCTCCCCAGGGTGTAGTAGCCCCGGTAGCGGGCCACCCCCGCCACGGCGTAGGGGGCCTGGGCCTGGGCAAGAAGGAGAAGGCCCGCCCAGAGAAGGAGCGTTCTCATGGTTCCCCCCTTTTCTCCTCCCGAGGGGGGGCCTTGGCGCCACCCGGACGAAACCTCCAGCGCTCCCCTAAGGTGGCGAAGTCGCGGAAGCCCAGGAAGAGGATGGGGCGCTCCTTGGCCTCCGCGGAGCCTTCCACGTGGACCACCTCCCCCATAAAAAGGGTGTGGTCCCCGTCCCATGGCCACTCGGACACGCGCATCTCGTAGACGGCCAGGGCCCCCTCGGGCACCAGGGTGTGGGCGAGGCAACGGGCGGGGCGCAGGGGGACGCCTAGACGCCGGGCCTTGTCCACCCTTCCTCCCGAAAGGTAGCCCGCCCGCACCACCCAGGCCCGCTCCTCCCAGGGGTAGAAGGCGAGGGCCGCCTCGGAAAGCTCCCGGAGGAGGCTTAAGGTATGGTTCTTGCGGTCCACGGCGAGGAGGAAGCGGAAGGGCTCCTTGGAGGCGGGCATCCACCAGGCCATGGGCATGAAGTTCCGTCCCACGGCGAGGAGGGCGAGGCGCATGGGGTAGAAGAAGGCCCGGTACACCTAGACCTCCAGGACCTCCGGGGGAGACTCCTTGAGGACCCCCTCCAGCACCCTCCGGGCCGCCTCTTCCGGGGAGAGGGCGTCCTTAGGGGGACCCCCGAGAGGCGTCCAAAGGCCCGTGGCCACGCCGGGAAGCCGCACCAGGACGAGGTGCACCCCTTCCCGGGCGAGCTCCTTCCGGGCGGCCTCGAGGTAGGCCTCGAGGGCCCCCTTGGCCGCGGCGTAGGCGGCGAAGCCGGGAATGCGAACGTAGGCAGGATAGGCCCCGAAGAAGACCCCCCTCGCCCCCCGCTGCCAGCGGGCGTGCTTGAGGAGGAGGGCGGCGGTGAGGAAGTGGGCGGCGAGCATCCCCTCCAGCAGGTCCCGGCCCGTCTCCCGCACCCTTGCCCTGGCCGCCCACCCCACCGCGTGGAGGAGGAGGTCCAGAGGCCCCGCTTCCTCCAGGAGGGCCCTCACCTCCAGCTCGTCGGCGAGGTCGGCGGGAATGGGCTTTCCTCCCACTTCCTGGGCCAAGGCCCGGAGGACCTGGACCCGCCGCCCCACGAGGAGGAGGTCATGTCCCTTCAGGGCCCGGGCGAAGGCGCCGCCCAGGCCCCCCGTAGCTCCGGCGATGAGAACGCGCATGGCCTTCAGGGTAGGGCCTGGGGCGGCCGCGGTTTGTAGGGCAGGGAGAAAAGCCCCAGGCGGGCCGCCTCCAGGCGTTCAAGCGGCCTCGACCCCCTCCCCAAAGCCCTCCTCGAGGCTCTTCGCCCGGGCGATGGCGAAGATGAGGAGGCCGTATGCGAAAGGCCCGCCTCGCGGGCCACCCGGGCGAAGGCCTCCGCCTGGCGGCGCTCCGCCTCCTGGAAGGGGCCTTCGGAGAGCATGGCACGGACCAGGTAGTAGGCGGCCTCCACCCCCTCCAGGGCCCGCCTGAGGGCCCCCTCGTCCTCGAGGCTCCCCCGCACCACCTCCACCCGCCCCGCCCAGGGGCGCCCCGGGAGGCGGGTCTCGTCCCGTACCAGGACCCGCACCTGGTGCCCCTTCTCCAGAAGCCTGGGCACCAGCCTCCCCCCCACGTAGCCCGTGGCCCCCGTAACCAGGACCCGCACGCTCCAAGCATACCCGCGCTCTCCTCGGGGAAGGGTGGCGGGGGACCATGGTCCAGGCCAAGGTCTTTCCCGAACGCACGGGCTACCCTAGGCCCCGTGCGGGCTTTGGTGGTGGGGGCGGGCATCGGCGGGCTGGTGGCGGCCAGGGCCCTAAGGCGGGCGGGCCTCGAGGTCTTGGTCCTCGAGGCCCACACCTACCCGGGGGGCCTCGCCGGGAGCTTCTACCACCGGGGCTTCCGCCTGGACGCCGGGGCTACCCTGCTTTCCGGCTTCGCCCCCGGAGGCCCCCTAGCCCTCATCGCGGAAGCCCTGGGGGTGCGCTTCCCCGTGGAGCCCCTCCCTGAGGGCTTCCCCCTCATGGCGGTCCACCTGCCCCGGGGGGAGGTGGTGCGCCCCGTGGGGCGGGAGGCGGAGCGGGAGGCCCAGCGAGACTTCTTCGGGCCCCAGGTCCTCCCCTTCTGGGCGTGGCAGGAGGCTAGGGCAAAGGCCCTCCTCGCCCTCGCCCCCCGCCTCCCCTGGCCCCCGGAAAGGGAGGAGTTTCCCCGCCTTCTCACCCTCCTTCCCCGGCTCCTTCCCCTCCTTCCCGACCTCTTCTTGAAGGCGGTCCACCGGGCCCCCCAGGACCCCCACTTCCTCCGCTTCCTGGACGCCCAGCTCCTCATCGCAAGCCAAGCGGAGGCGAAGCGCACCTACGCCCTCTACGCCGCCCTGGCCCTGGACCTCCCCCACATGGGCCCCGCCCTGGTGCCGGGGGGCGTGGGGCGGGTGGCGGAGGCCCTGGCGGAGGACCTCCCCGTGCGCTACAAGGCCAAGGCTGAGCGCCTCCTCCTGAACCTCCTGAAGGGGAACAGGGCCTTCGGGGTGGAGGTGGCCTACGGGGGAAGGCGGCGGGAGGAAAGGGAGGTGGTGGAGGCCGACCTCTTCGTGCTGGACGTCCCCCTCGCCCCCCTCCTCGGCCTTCCCCTCAGGGCCCCCAAGGACGCCTGGGGGGCCTTCGTGGTCCACGGGGTCCTGCCCTTTAGGGCCCCTCCCCCCTACTTCCGGCAAAACGCCAGGGAGAGGCCCTTCGCCTTCCTCTCCTTGCGCCCCGAAGGGGAGAAGACGGCCTTCGCCCTAAGCCTCCACACCCCCCTCGCCCTCTGGGAGGGGCTTTCCCGGGAGGAGTACGGGGCGCTCAAGGCCCGGTGGGGAGGGATGGCCCTAAGCCTGGGGGAAGCCCTCCTTCCCGGGCTAAGGGAGGCGGAGTTCCTCCTCTTCGGCACCCCCAGGACCTACGCCCGCTTCGCCGGACGGGCCTGGGTGGGGGGGTTCCCCCAGACCCACCCCTTCCGCTTCCCCCGGGTGCGGCCCTTCCCCAACGTCTTCCGGGTGGGGGAAGGGGCCTTCCCGGGGCAGAGCGTCCCCGCCGCGGCCCTCTCCGGCCTCAGGGCGGCCCGCCTGGCCCTAGAAGCCCTAGGTCTTGCAAGTAGCGAAGGAGAAGCCCAGCCGTCCTGCCCTCCCTTTCCGTGAGGAGGTCCAGATGGGTGAGGCTGGGGAGGACCCAAAGGCGCACCTCCGTCCCTGGGAAGGGCTCCCCCAGATGGAAGTCCTCCGCCTTCGGGTAGAGGCCCCGCCCGGCCCCCAGGGCGAGGAGGGGGTAAGGGAGGGCCCGGGGCTTGAGGCCCGGGAGGACGTAGGGGTACCCCCCCACCTCCAGGAGGAGCCGGTAGGGAAAGTACCACTCGGAAAAGCCCGTCTCGGGGAGGGCGAAGGCCCTTAAAAAGGCCCTCGGGTCCGTGGCCTCCCCCGTGTCCCGCCAGGCGATGGGGCCCGCCCTTGGCCCCCGCACGGTGAGGACGAGCCTTCCCTGGAGAAGGCCAAGGAGGCTCAGGCCCTCCCTGGCCCAGGCCCGCCCCGCGCTCACGCTGAAGACGGGAAAGAGGCTGTAGTCGTCGTCCACCCTTAGGAGGGCCAGGGCCTCCCGGGTGGCCCGGTAGGGCCCGAAGGGGAGGGTCTCCTCGGGCCTTTTCGCCGCGAGGAAGGCCTCCGCCTCGGCCAGGGCGAGCTCCTTAGGCCCAAGCCCTGGCCACGCCAGGACGGGACTCCCCTCCCCCCGAAGGAAGGCCCGGTAGCCCACAAGCCGCCCGAAGGGAAGGTCCGCCCCCTCATAAAAGGCCTCCTCCGCAAGGGGCACCACCCCGGGGGCCCCGTCCAGGAGGACGAGCCCGGAAAGCTTTTCCCCGTGGAGGAGGGCGTAGAGCCCCGCAAGGGCCGCCCCCAGGGAGTGGCCCGCGAGGACCACGGGGGCCCGGGCCCTTGCCGCCTCCACCGCCAGGTCCAGGTCCTTGAGGTGCACCTCCAGGCCCCACCCCCTTAAGGGGGCGAGGTCGGGGAGGGCGAGGGCACGGTAGTAGGCCACGGGGTCCTCCCGGAGGAAGCCCGAGCGGTCCTCCAGGCCGTTCGCCCGCCTCTCCCAGGCCCAGACCTCGAGGCCCGGGGCCCTGGCCCTAAGGTGCTCGGCCAACAGGGAGAAGTTGGTGCTCCCCCCAAGAAGCCCCGGCACCAGGAGGAGAACGGCCTTAGGCCTTGGGGCGGGGTAGACGAGGGCGTAGCTATGGTCCAGGTCCGGCCTCCCCGTATTCGCCCCGGGGAGGGCCCGGTACTCCTGGCCGAGGGCCAGGAGGAGGGCGGCGGAGAAAGCCAAGAGCCGCTTCATGCCCCTCACCTTACCTCGGCGAGGACGAGGCCGAGCCGGCCCAGCCTCTGGACCTCCCCCCGGAACCCCGCCCCTTCCAGGAGGGAAAGGAAGGCCTCCGGCGTGGGGCGGAAAAGCCCCCAAGGGCCTCCCGGCCCTAGAAACAGGAGGCCGAAAAGCCGACCTTCGGGCCTAAGAACCCGCCTCGCCTCCCGGGCCGCCGCCACGGGATCCAAAAACTCGTTCCAGGTGGGCCCGATGACCACGCCCGAGAAGGCCGCGTCCCGGAAGGGAAGCCTTTCCCCGTGGGCGAGGAGGTAGGCCCCCGGGCGGCGCCTTTGGGCCACCTTGAGGAAGGCGGGGGAAGGGTCCACCCCCACCATCCCCTCCCCCAGGGCCTCCCGGTAGACCCCGGTCCCCGTGCCCACGTCCAGAAAGGGCCCTCCCGTGGGGAGAAGCCACCCCTTGAGGAGGTTTAGCTCCCCGGCGAGGTCCAGGCGCCCCCCGGAGAGGAGGCCTGTGGAATGGGCGCGCCAGAGGTCGTAGCCTAAGGCTACGGGGGGAAACCGGTTGACGAGGGCGAGGAGGGGCCTTTCCCGGAAGGCCCGGAGGTCCAGAAAGCCCCCCTTCCGCGGAAAAACCCGGCCGCACCTGGAACACCCCTCCCCGAGGAGGGGTCCCCGGCAGAAGGGGCAGGCGAGGAGGGGAAGGAGCCAAGAGGGAACCCCCTCCCCGGGAGGCCCCGGGAAGGGGGGCTTAGGAGCCTTAGCGGCTCCCACCGAGGACGGTGGCGTCCACCACGGCCACCGCGGCAAGGGTGCCCGCTTCCAGGCTTCCCACGGCGAAGACGGTGTACATCTTGCCGCTTTCCAGGGTGACCCCGGGAAGGGCCAGGGCCACGGTGGAGGTGCCGGCCGCCCGGACCTCGAGGTCGTAGGTCCCCGCGGGCACAGAGAGGTAGGTGCTGGCCTGGGGGAAGGGAAGCCCGGCGAAGAGCACCGGCCCGCCTTTGACCGCCACGTCCACCGCCGGGGCGTCGGGGGAGGCGTGGACCACCCGGATTCGGGCGTACCCGGCCCGGGGGAAGAAGCCCGAAAGGAGGTCCGTGTAAACCCGGGGCTGGATCTGGGCCAGGAAGCCCGTGGCGGCCACGGTGTAGTAGACCCCCTCCTTGAGGTCCAGCTCGGCGTCTATCACCACGGGAGACATCTGCCCTGAAGGCACCACCTGCACCCTCACCTTGGCGGCGGGAAGGGGGATGTAGGGGGTAACCTGCTTGAAGGCCAGGCCCGTAATGGCCTTCTGCCCGTTCACCAGGACGTCCACCGCTGGGGCGTCGGGGGAGAGGTGGGCCACCCGCACCATGGCCCCCTGGGCCAGGGCCAAGCCCGCTAAAACCCAAAGGGCCATAATGGCAAAGAACCTTTTCATCTTCATCTTTCCCTCCTGGCACGAAGGTAGCAGGCGAAGGGAAGGCCTACCTTGCCCTGGACTACAAAAGCCTTACCGAAAATCGCTCCACGCCACCGGCTTTTCCCGGCTCGAGGGCCTACCCCCTGACCCAAAGGAGGCGCAGGCTGTTGAGGGTCACCAGGAGCAGAGCCCCTTCGTCGGCGAGGAGGGCAGGCCAAAGCCCGGTGAGGCCGAGGAGGGTGGTGAGGAGGAAAAGCCCCTTGAGCCCCACGGCAAAAGCGATGTTCTGCCGCACCACAGCCAGGGTCTTGCGGCTTAGGGCGAAGGCCCGGGGCAGGGCCTCGAGGGAAAGGAGGCTCACGTCCGCCGCCCTCGAGGCGGCCTCCGTCCCCTCGGCCACCGCGAGGCCCACCGTGGCGCGGGCCAGGGCGGGGGCGTCGTTCACCCCGTCCCCCACCATGGCCACCCCGCCCTCCTCCGCCAGGGCCGCCACCCGCCTGAGCTTGTCCTCGGGGGAAAGCCCCGCCTCCACCTCGCCCGCCTCCAGGTCCAGGGCCCGGGCCAGGGCCAAGGCGGCCTCCTCCCGGTCCCCGGTGAGGAGGTGGAGCCTGAGGCCCATCCCCTTGAGGGCTCCCAGGACCGCCCGCGCCTCCTCCCGGGGGGCGTCCTGGAAGGCCAGGAGGGCGAGGGGCGTCTTCCCTTCCACCAGGAGGGAAAGGGTGTGGCCCCGGGCCTCCAGGCGGGCCACCGCCCCTTTGACCTCCTCCGGGAGGGCGAGGGCTTCCGGGCGCAGGAGGCCCACCTCCTTCCCCCCCACCCGGGCGAAGGCGCCCAGGCCCGGGACCTCCCGGTGGCCCTCCGCCTCCAGAGCCCTCCCCTCGGCCTCCCGCACCGCCTGGGCCAGGGGGTGGGCCGAGCCCTGGGCCACCCCCTTGGCGAGGGCTAAGGCCTCCTCCACTCCCACGCCGAAGGGGACGACCGCCACGAGCCGGGGCCGGCCTAGGGTCAGGGTCCCCGTCTTGTCCAGGGCCAGGTGGCGCACCCTGGAGAGGCGCTCCAGGGCCGCCCCGCTTTTAAAAAGGACCCCAAGCCTCGCCCCCCGGGCCACCCCGCTGGCAAGGGCCGCGGGCACGGAGACCACCAACGCGCAGGGGCAGGCGATGAGGAGGAGGGCGAGCGCCTTGTAGAGGTGGCCCCGGAAGTCCCCCCAAAAGAGGGGAAGCACAAAAGCCACGAGGCCCGCGAGGAGGAGGACAAAGGGCGTGTAGCGGCGGCTGAAGGCGTCTATGAGCCGTTCCACCTCCGCCTTCTTCAGGAGGGCCTCCTCGGCGAGGCGGGCCATCTCGGCGAGGAACCCCTCCCCGGGAAGCCGCTCCACCCGCACGAGGAGGCTCCCGCCTTCCACGAGGCTTCCCCCGTAGACCCAGTCCCCCTTCCCCTTGGCCTTAGGGAGGGGCTCCCCGGTGAAGGCCGCCTCCTCCACCCAGGCCTCTCCCGAGACCACCCTCCCGTCCGCTGGCACCCTTGCCCCTTGGGGTACCCGCACCCGGTCCCCCAGCCTTAGGGCGGAAAGGGGCACCTCCTCCACCCCTTTTCCCCCCACCCGAAGGGCCCGCCTGGGGAGAAGGCCCCCCAGGGAGAGGAGGGCCTTTCGGGCTTGGGCCGTGGCCTGGGCCTCGAGGACCTCCCCCACCAGGAAGAGGAAGACCACCACCGCGGCCTCCTGGGCCGCCCCGATGGCCAGGGCCCCGAAGGTGGCGAGGCTCACCAGGACCTGCATGCTGAAGGGGTTCCTGCCCAGACCGCGAAGCCCCTTTAGGGCCAAGGGGAAAACCCCCACCGAAGCGGCAAGGGCGTAGGGCCAGGGGCCCCAGGGGAAGAGGTGATCCAAGAGGAAGGCCAGAAGCAGGAGCCCCCCGCTTCCGAGGGCCCAGGGCCAGGACCCGGAAAGCCCCCCTTCCCCGTCCGCGCGAAGCCGGTAGCCGAGGGGCCTGAGGCGGGCCTCGGCCGCCTTAAGGGCGTCCTCCCCCTCCAGGACCAGGTAGGCCTTGCCGCTCGCGTAGCTCACCTGGGCCCCCACCACCCCCGGCACCTCCTTAAGGGCGGCCTCCACCTTGCGGGCGCAAGCGGCGCAGTCCAGGCCCTCCAACCGGAAGACGTGTACCCTGGGTGCCTTCACGCCCCCAGGGTAGCATCGTTTGAGCGATTGTTCAAGTATTTTCTTCCGCGTGGGCCAAGGCCCCCTCCAAAAGGGCCTCCACGTGCCGGTCGGCGAGGCGGTAGTAGACCTGCTTCCCCTCCCTGCGGAAGGCCACCAGCCGGGCCTGACGAAGAAGCCTCAGCTGGTGGCTCACCGCCGAGACCGAGACCCCGGCGAGGAGAGCCAGGTCGCAGACGCAAAGCTCCCCCGCCCCTCTAAGGGCCAGCAGAAGGCGCATCCTCGTGGGGTCGGAGAGGGCCTTGAGGAGGAGGGTGGCCTTCTTCACCACCCCCTCTTCAGGTAGGGCGGCCCGGGCCCGCTCCACCCGCTCAGGGTGGATCTCGTACGCCCCGCAGACCGCCCTACCAGCCCCGCTTGGCAAGCCTTTCCTCTTCCCTAAGCTGGTCCAGGTTGATGCCCACCATGGGCTCGCCCAGGTCCTCGCTCACCTCGGCCAGGACCTCGGGGTCGTTGTAGTGGGTCACGGCCCGCACGATGGCCCGAGCCCTTTTCTTGGGGTCCCCAGACTTGAAGATGCCGCTCCCTACGAAGACCCCGTCCATCCCCAGGTGCATCATGAGGGCGGCGTCCGCGGGGGTGGCGATGCCGCCAGCGGCGAAGTTCACCACGGGCAGCCGGCCGTGCTCGTGGACCCACCTCACGAGCTCCAAGGGAGCCCCGATCTCCTTGGCGTAGGCCATGAGCTCGTCCTCGCGGAGGGACTGGACGTAGCGGATCCCCTTCCACACGGCCCGGGCGTGGCGCACCGCCTCCACCACGTTGCCCGTGCCCGCCTCCCCCTTGGTGCGGATCATGGCCGCCCCCTCGGCGATGCGGCGCAGGGCCTCCCCCAGGTCCCGGGCGCCGCAGACGAAGGGCACCTTGAACCGCCACTTGTCAATGTGGTGCTCCTCGTCGGCGGGGGTCAGCACCTCGGACTCGTCAATGAAGTCCACCCCGATGGCCTCGAGGATCATGGCCTCCACGAAGTGGCCGATCCGCACCTTGGCCATGACGGGAATGGACACCGCAGCCATAATCTCCTTGATGATCTTGGGGTCGGACATGCGGGCCACGCCCCCCTGGGCGCGGATGTCGGCGGGAACCCTTTCCAAAGCCATCACCGCCACCGCCCCCGCCTCCTCGGCGATCACCGCCTGCTCGGGGGTGGTCACCTCCATGATCACCCCGCCCTTGAACATCTCGGCAAAGCCGGTCTTGATTTGGAAGGTACCCTTCTCCATCCCGTCCTCCATCCTCCAGCTTACCGCCCGGCGGGTCAAGCCAAAAGAAGCCGGGGGCCCAAGAGCCCCCAGGGCGCTAAGGCCCACCTAAGGCAGATAGGCCAAGGGGTTGCGGGCCACCCCCCCCACCCGCACCTCAAAGTGCAGGTGGGGCCCGGTGGACCAGCCGGTGGAACCCACGTACCCGATCACCTGCCCGGCTTCCACCCACTGCCCCGCCCGCACGGCAACGCGGGACATGTGCGCGTAAAGGGTTTGTACACCGCCCCCGTGGTCCAACACCACGTGGAAACCGTAACCCACCGAGCTCCAGCCCGCCACCTCCACCTGGCCCGCCTTGGCCGCCACGATGGGGGTGCCGTAAGGAGCAGCCAGGTCGATCCCCGTGTGGAAGCGCTGGAAGGCTCCCCGCTGACCGAAGTAGGTGGTGATGCGAAAGTCGGAAAGGGGCCAACGCATGGCCCCTTCCTGGTAGCTCACCCGCCGCACCTGGGGCTGCTGGGCCTGGGCCCGCCGCGCTTCCCGGGCGCGCTGCTGGGCCAAAGCCTGCTGCCTCCTGCGCTCCTCCGCCAGGCGCCTTAGCTCCTCCTGGCGACGCCGCTCCGCCTCGAGGCGGGCCTGGCGCTCCGCTTCCTGTTTAGCCAGAAGGCGCTGGTACGTGGTTTTGGCCTGAATGCCGGGCAGGAGGACCAGGTCCCCTGGCTTCAAGTCCAAGGGATCCTTGACCCCGTTGGCCCGGGCCACCGCCACCGGGGAGAGGCCGAAACGGGCCGCCAGGTCCACCAAGGTCTCCCCCTCGGGCAAGACCACCAACAAGCCCTTGGTCCTTTTAGGAATGTAAAGGATACTCCCCGCCACCAAGCGGTCCAGGCTTTCTAAGGAAGGGTTGGCAGAAACCAGGTCCAGGACGCTTATACCATAACGGCTCGCCACTCCCTGCAGGGTATCCCCAGGGCGCACGCGGTACACCTCCACCCCCGGGGGTACCCGGGGAGAGCGGTCCTCCACAGCCACCAAGGGGATAAGAAGCCTTTGCCCCACCTGCAAGCGGTCGCTTTGCAGGTTGCTGGACCACATGATGTGCCGGGGATCTACCCCGTAACGAGCGGCAATCCCCAGCAGGGTATCCCCGGGCTTCACCTCGTAGATCACCCACCCCTTTCTGGCCGCCTGGCCCACCTCCACCGTGTTCTCGGGAAGGGGAAGGGGGCTAAGAATAGGGAGCTTGGCGAAGGCCAAAGAGGAAACCAATAGACATAAATTTCCCCACCATATTCCCCGCAACGCTCACCTCCCAACAAAACCCCGCCCAAACCTCGCGGGGATTATACCAGGGACAAGCGGGAAAAGCGCAAGGGGCAAAAAGCCTTGGGAGGCGGAAAACCCGCCTCCCAAGGGAGAATCCCGTCTAACGGGCAGCCAAGGAAGCCAGAAACTCCTTGTTGTTCTTGGTGCGCCCCAAGCGGGCAAGGAGCATCTCCATGGCCTCCGCCGGGTCCATATCCGCCAGGACCTTGCGCAGAAGCCACATCTTGTGCACCACCTCCTCGCCCAAGAGGAGCTCCTCCCGACGGGTCCCGGACTTCAGGATGTCTATGGCCGGGAAGATGCGGCGCTCCTCGAGGCGGCGGGAAAGGTGGAGCTCCATGTTCCCTGTACCCTTGAACTCCTCAAAGATCACGTCATCCATGCGGCTTCCCGTCTCCACCAAGGCGGTGGCCAGGATGGTAAGGCTACCCCCACCCCGGATGTTGCGGGCCGCTCCCAGGAAGCGCTTGGGGAAGTAGAGGGCGGCGGAGTCCAAACCGCCAGACAGGGTACGGCCCGTGGGCGGGGTCACCAGGTTGTTGGCCCGGGCCAAGCGGGTGATGGAGTCCAGGAGGATCATCACGTGCCCCCCTTCCTCCACGATGCGCTTAGCCCTCTCGTGCACGAACTCCGCCACCCGGATGTGGTTTTGGGGAGGCTCGTCAAAGGTGCTGGCGATGACCTCGGCTCCCTGGACGCTTTCCCGGAAGTCCGTGACCTCCTCAGGGCGCTCGTCTATGAGCAAAACGATCACCTTGATGTCGGGTTCATTCTTCAGGACCGCATTGGCGATCTTCTTGAGGAGGGTGGTCTTGCCCGCCTTGGGCGGGGCCACGATGAGCCCCCGCTGCCCCCGGCCGATGGGGGCTAGCAGGTCGATCACCCGGGTGGAAAGCTCATCAGGGGTGGTCTCCAGCTTGATCTGCCGGTCGGGAAACTGGGGGATGAGCTCGTCAAAGCGGGGCCGGTTCTTGGCGGCCTCGGGATCCAGGTCGTTCACCGCCTCCACCTTGAGGAGGGTGCCGTAGCGCTCGTTTTCCCGGGGCGGCCGCGCCCGGCCCACGATGTAGTCCCCGCTCCTTAAGGCATACTGCCGGATGAGCCCTGCAGAGACGATGGCCACCCTGGACTCCAGGTTGTACAGGCTCTCGGTGATGAAGCCATACCCATCCGGGCTGATCTCCAGGTAACCCTTGACCAGCTGCAGGCCCTCCCCTTGGGTCTGCCGTTCTAGGAGGGCCATGATGAGCTGGTCCTTCTTCATGCGCTTGTAGTTCTCAATCCCTGCCTCCTGGGCCAGCAAGTGGAGCTCCGGAAGGATTTTGGCCGAAAGCTCCTGGTAGGTGAGGGGTGCTTCTTGTTGGGTATCCGCTTTTCTCCTCATGGCTTGACCTTCTCCCAGTCCTCCATAAAGCGTTTCAGGCCTAGGTCCGTCAGCGGATGCTTAAGAAGCTGCTTGAACACCGCATAGGGCATGGTGGCGATGTCCGCCCCCAAAAGGGCAGCCTCGGTCACATGGCGGGGGTGGCGGATGGAGGCGGCGATGACCTTGACCGGCAGGTTCTGGACCTGGATTACTTCCACGATCTCCCGCAAAAGCTCTCCCCCATCCCAGGAAATATCGTCCACCCGACCCAGAAAGGGGGAAACATAGGCCGCCCCCGCCCGGGCCGCCAGAAGGGCCTGGTTAGTGGAAAAGATTAAGGTCATGTTTACCTTTACGCCTTCGGCGGAAAGGCGCCTGCAGGCCTTCAAACCCTCCTCGGTGGTGGGCAGTTTGACCACGATGTTGGGGTGGATACCGGCAAGCCGCCGGCCCTCCTCCACCATGGCCTCTGCCTCCAATGCGGTCACCTCCGCCGACACAGGCCCCCTTACCACCTCGCATATGGTCCGTAGGTGAGTGAACAAAACCTCCTCGGTAAGCCTCGCTCCTCGGCCCGCATATTCCTTAGCCACCAAAGTGGGGTTGGTGGTAACCCCGGAGAGCACCCCCCAGGCAGCGATCTCCCGTATCTCCTCCAAGTTGGCGGTATCCAGGTAAAGCTCCATGAGCACTCCTTTTGTCGGGAAGTGGACCGGCTTAGCTCGATTCTAGCAGACCCAGCCAGGACGTTGTCAAGAAAGGGGAAGGGCTGCTAGCATGGGCTTAGCCGCCAATGGGGGATTTTACCCCAGGGGGCACGAGCTGTAAAGGCGAGGATGGGGAGAGTACCCCTTTCCGATAGCCGCAAGCGAGCCGGGGAGGGTGGAAGCCCGGTGGTGAGGAAAGGCGGGAAGATCACCCCGGAGCCGCGGGAGGAAAGGGGCTAAGAGCCTCGAGTAATGCCCGCCGGGTGCGCCCGTGATCGCGCGGAAATGAGGGCCTGGAGGCTATCTCCAGGAAGCGCGGTGGTACCGCGGAAGCCTTTGCGCTTTCGTCCGCGCCCAAATGGCGCGGGCGTTTCTTTAGGGAGGAGCGTATGTTCAAGGAGGTCGGTGAACCCAACTTTCCCAGGCTGGAAGAGGAGGTTCTGGAGTTTTGGAAGCGGGAGAGGATTTTTGAGAAGAGCGTGGAAAACCGTAAAGGGAGGCCCCGTTACACCGTCTACGAGGGACCCCCCACCGCCAACGGTATGCCCCACGTGGGCCATGCGCAAGCCCGAAGCTACAAGGACCTTTTCCCTCGCTACAAGACCATGCGAGGCTTCTACGTGCCCCGCCGGGCCGGCTGGGACACCCACGGCCTCCCGGTAGAACTGGAGGTGGAGAAGAAGCTGGGGCTAAAGAGCAAACGGGAGATCGAAGCCTACGGCATCGAGCGCTTCAACCAGGCCTGCCGGGAGTCGGTTTTTACGTACGAGAAGGAGTGGGAAGCCTTCACCGAACGCATCGCCTACTGGGTGGATCTCAAAAACGCCTACGCCACCCTGGATCCCACCTATGTGGAAAGCATCTGGTGGAGCCTGAAGAACCTCTTCGACCGGGGGCTTCTCTACCGGGACCACAAGGTGGTGCCCTACTGCCCTCGCTGTGGCACGCCTCTTTCCTCCCACGAGCTCTCCCTGGGGTACAAGGAGATCACCGATCCCTCGGTCTACGTGCGCCTTCCCCTCAAGGAACCGGGAAGAGTGGGCCTGGAAAAGGCCAGCCTCCTCATCTGGACCACCACCCCCTGGACCCTGCCCGGGAACGTGGCCGCGGCGGTGCACCCCGAGTACACCTATGGGGCCTTTGCCGTGGGGGAGGAGGCGGTGATCCTCGAGGAGACCCTGGGCCGCAGGCTTCTCGGCGAGGAAACCCCCATTCTCAGGACCTTTTTCGGGAAGGAACTGGAGGGCCTGGCCTACGACCCCCCCTACCCCCAGGCGCTGGAGAAGGGGTACCTCGTGGTCCTGGCCGAGTACGTGAGCCGGGAGGACGGCACGGGCATCGTCCACCAGGCCCCCGCCTTCGGGGCCGAGGACCTGGACACGGCCAGGGCCTACGGCCTTCCCCTCCTCAAGACGGTGGACGAGGAGGGGAGACTCCTGGTGGAGCCCTTTAAGGGCCTCTTCTTCCGCGAGGCCAACCGGGCCATCCTGAAAGACCTACGTTCCCGGGGGCTTCTTTTCAAGGAGGAAAGCTACCTCCACAGCTACCCCCACTGCTGGCGGTGCTCCACCCCCCTCATGTACTACGCCACGGAAACCTGGTTCATCAAAAACACCCTCTTCAAAGAGGAACTCATCCGCAAAAACCAGGAGATCAACTGGGTCCCGCCCCACATCAAGGAGGGACGCTACGGGGAGTGGCTCCGGAACCTGGTGGACTGGGCCCTAAGCCGCAACCGCTACTGGGGCACGCCCCTTCCCATCTGGGTCTGCGGCTCTTGTGGAAAGGAAGAGGCCATCGGCAGCTTCCAGGAGCTGAAGGAAAGGGCCATTCAACCCCTTCCCGAACCCTTTGATCCCCATCGTCCCTACGTGGACGGGGTGGAACTCCAGTGCACCTGCGGGGGCACCATGCGCCGGGTTCCCTACGTGATCGATGTCTGGTACGACTCCGGGGCCATGCCCTTTGCCTCCTTGCACTACCCCTTCGAGAACGGGGAGGAGTTTAAGCAGGCCTTCCCCGCGGACTTCATTGCGGAAGGCATCGACCAGACCCGGGGCTGGTTCAACTCCCTGCACCAGCTTGGGGTGATGCTCTTCGGCTCCATCGCCTTCAAAAACGTCATCTGCCACGGCCTCATCCTGGACGAAAAGGGCCAGAAGATGAGCAAGTCCAAGGGGAACGTGGTGGACCCCTGGGACATCATCCGGGAGTTTGGCGCGGATGCCCTCAGGTGGTACATCTACATCTCCGCTCCCCCGGAGGCGGACCGCCGCTTCGGGCCCAACCTGGTGCGGGAGACGGTGCGGGACTACTTCCTCACCCTCTGGAACGTGTATAGCTTCTTCGTCACCTACGCCAACCTGGACCGGCCGGACCTTAAGAACCCGCCTCCCGTGGAGAAGCGGCCCGAGCTGGACCGCTGGCTTCTTGCCCGGCTCCAGGATCTGATTCAAAGGGTGACGGAGGCCCTCGAGGCCTACGACCCCACCCAAAGCAGCCGGGCCCTGCGGGACTTCGTGGTGGAGGACCTCTCCCAGTGGTACGTGCGCCGGGGCCGCAGGCGCTACTGGAAAAACGAGGATCCCCTGGACCGGGAGTCCGCCTACGCCACCTTGTACCAGGCCCTGGTCACCATCAGCCAGCTCTCCGCCCCCTTCACCCCCTTCCTGGCCGAGGTGCTTTGGCAGAACCTGGTGCGCTCGGTAAACCCCGAGGCCCCCCTTTCCGTGCACCTTTCCGACTGGCCCGAGGTGGATCCCCGCCTGGTGGACGAGGAGCTGGTGGCCAAGATGCGGGCGGTGCTCAAGGTGGTGGACCTGGCCCGTTCGGTGCGGGCTAGAAGCGGGATCAAGACCCGCATCCCCCTTCCCCTTCTCCTCATCACCGCTCCCACCGCCCTCGAGCGGGAGGGCCTGAGGCACTTCGCCTCCGAGATCGCCGAGGAGCTCAATGTGAAGGAAGTGCGGGTCTTGGAACCAGGGGAAGAGGTGCTCCGCTACCGGGTCCTGCCCAACCTGAAGCTCCTCGGCAAGAAGTATGGCAAGCTGCTTCCCAGCATCCGCGAGGCCCTGGAAAGGGAGGCCTCGAGGGTGGCTGGCCTGGTCCTGAAGGGGGAGAGGGTGCCCCTGCGTTTGGAGGACCAGGAGGTGGTCCTGGAGCCAGAGGAAGTGCTCCTCGAGGCCCAAGCCCCCGAGGGGTACCAGGCCCTGGAAAAGGAAGGGTACGTGGCTGCCCTGGAGGTGCGGGTCACGGAGGAGCTAAGGCTTGAGGGCCTGGCCCGGGACCTGATCCGCCACCTGCAACAGACCCGCAAGGAGATGGGCCTCAAGGTTTCCGACCGCATCCGGGTGGGCTACGAGGCGGAGGGCGCCTACCTGGAAGCCCTGAAACGGCACGGCAGCTGGATCGCCGAGGAGGTCCTGGCCTTAGAGTTTGCTGAAGGCCTCTTCCCCGGCCACACCACCCTCCTGGAGGACGAGGAAGGCCGGGTGCGCTTCAGCTTGGCCAAGCTAGAATAGAGCCATGGGCCAGCCCGCCCGAAAGGCCCTCAGCCTCGAGGCCTACCTCCAGCTGGAGGAGAAAAGCCCCATCCGCCATCACCTGGTGGAGGGAACCCTTTGGACCATGGCGGGGGCAGGGCGGGCCCATAACCAGATCCTTACCCGGCTTCTCCTAAAGGTGGGCCCCAAGGCCTTGGAGGAAGGATGTGAGGCCTATGCGGTGGACCGCAGGCTGAAGGTCTCGGAGGATACCGTCTTCTACCCCGACCTCATGGTGGTGTGTACCCCTTCCCCTTCCCTATACGAGGAAGCCCCCTGCCTCTTGGTGGAAATCCTCTCGGAAAGCACGGAGGACCTGGACCGGGGGAAAAAGCTGTGGCACTACCTCCGGCTGCCCTCGCTCCGGGCGTACCTCCTGGTGGATAGCCGCCGGGTAAGCCTCGAGGCCTACCTGCGGGAGGGAAACCAGTGGACCTACCTCCGCCTGGGGCCGGGGGAGAAGCTTCCTCTCCCCTGCCCCACCCTGGAGTTGGCCGTGGACGACCTCTACCGGGGCGTGAACCTAGAAGAGGGTTAACGGGTGGTATAGTAGGCCCCGTGTTGGATCCGAAGACCCTCCTCGAGCCCCTAGGGCTGGACGCCCTTTACGTGACCCGTCCCGAGAACGTGCGCTACCTATCGGGCTTTCCCCACCCCGAAGACGCCCAGGTCCTCGTTACCCACGAAGGAGCCTTCCTCCTCACGGATCCCCGCTACCCCGAGGCGGAGCAGGAAAGCCGCATCCCCGCCAAGGTGCTGAAGCGGGAGGAAAAAGAGGAGGTCTTCAAGGGCTTGAAAGGCCGGGTGGGCTTTGAGGCGGAACACCTCCCCTACGCCGCCCTGGAACGCCTGCGGGAGCTTGCCCCCGCGGAGTGGGTGCCCACCAAGGGGGTTATCGAGCGGCTCCGGCTCAAAAAGACTCCGGAGGAAGTGGAAAGGATCCGCAAGGCCCAGGCCCTGGCGGAGGAAGCCCTGGCCCACGCCCTTACCCTGCTCAAGCCAGGGGTTTTGGAACGGGATGTCGCCTTGGAAATAGAGTTCTTCCTGAAACGGCGGGGGGCCGAGGTGGCCTTCCCCCCCATCGTGGCCTCGGGGGTGCGGGGAGCCTTGCCCCACGCCAGGGCCTCGGAAAAAGCCCTCGAGGCGGGAGAGCTCGTTACCCTGGACCTGGGGGCCAGGGTGGAGGGGTACCATTCGGACATGACCCGCACCGTGGCCTTGGGAAGGGTGGACGGGGAACTCAAGCGGGCCTTTGAGGCCACCCTGGCCGCCTTGGAACGGGTTCTAGAAGTTCTGGGCCCAGGGAAGAGCACCAAGGAGGTGGACGCCCTGGCCCGGGAGGAGCTTAAGCGCTTTGACCTGGACCGCTACTTCGTCCACTCCCTGGGGCACGGGGTGGGGCTCGCGGTGCACGAGGGGCCGGGGCTTTCCCCCTACACGGAGGAAACCCTCGAGGCGGGCATGGTGGTCACCGTGGAACCCGGGGTCTACCTGCCGGGTATAGGCGGGGTGCGGATTGAGGAGCTCGTCCTCATCCGGGACACAGGGATTGAGCTCCTCTCCCGCTTCCCCCGGGGCTGGCAGGAGGTTTAGGTGCGCGCCCTTATTCTAGCCCTCCTCCTCTCCAGCGCCCTGGCCCAGACCTACACGGTAAAGAAGGGGGATACCCTCTTCCGCATCGCCAAAGCCCACGGTATGAGCGTGAGGGAACTGAAGGAGCTCAACGGCCTCACCTCGGACCTGATCCATCCCGGCCAGGTCCTGAGGCTTACGGGAAAGGAGCCCCTAGCCAAAACCCGCTTCCTCCAGGAGGGGCTTGCGGTCTGGTACGGCCCCGGCTTCCACGGCAGGCGTACGGCCAGCGGGGAACGCTACGACATGTACGCCCTCACCGCCGCCCATCCC
>Ga0101943_1001371_pt1 | contig 21930 bp, 20 predicted proteins | sample DewCreD2012metaG_5_FD_75244 | JGI IMG/M metagenome (GOLD analysis project Ga0101943, IMG submission 75244) | Hot spring sediment bacterial and archeal communities from British Columbia, Canada, to study Microbial Dark Matter (Phase II) - Dewar... ... | reverse complement strand
GGCGGGAGGTTGTCGACGACGAAGTAGCCCAGGTCCTCGAGGCACCGGGCGGCCTCCGAGCGCCCGGCCCCCGACAGCCCGGTGATGATCGTGAACCCGGGCCCCGTGCGCCGGGGGGCCTCCTCCTCCCCCTCCCCGGCGGGCGCCGGCGCCGCTCGGTCCCCCGCCGGCTCCCCGGCCCGGGCCTCGGCCGTCGGCTCGCGGACCGCGTCGGCCATCAGGCGCTCTCCCGGCGCTCCGCGGGGGCCCGGAGGTGCTCGTGGATGGCCCGGGCCAGCTCCGGCCCGATCCCCCGGACCCGCGCGATCTCCTCGGGCGGGGCCGCGCGGAGCCGGGCGAGCGACCCGAACGCCCGCAGCAGGGCCCGCTTCCTCGTCGGTCCCACGCCCGGCACCTCGTCGAGGGGGGAGGCGAGCGTCCGCCTCGCCCGCTTCGTCCGGTGGTACGTGAGCGCGAAGCGGTGGGCCTCGTCCCGGAGGTGCTGGAGGACGAAGAGCGCCTCCGAGGACCGCGGGATGCGGAGGGGCTCCGGGCGGCCCGGGAGGTAGACCTCCTCCAGGCGCTTGGCGAGCCCCACGGCGGGGATGTCGAGCCCCAGCTCGGCGAGGACGCGCACGGCCACGCCGAGCTGACCGGCGCCGCCGTCCACCACCACGAGTCCCGGCGGGTACGAGAACCGCCGGGGCCGGCGCTCGCCGTCCCCCGCCTCCCGCTCCTCGAGGAGCCTGCGGAACCGCCGGCGGAGCATCTCCTCCATCGAGGCGAAGTCGTCCTGGCCCGCCACGCCGCGGATCTCGAACCGCCGGTAGTCGGAGCGCTTGGGCAGCCCGTCCTCGAAGACCACCATCGAGCCGACCACGTCCGTCGGCCCCAGGTTCGAGACGTCGTAGCACTCGATCCGGAGCGGGGCCTGCGGGAGCCCGAGCTCCTCCGCGAGCTGGGCCAGGGCCCGGGAACGGGCCCCGAAGTCCTGGGCCCGGCGGAGCTTGTGCCGCTGGAACGCCTCCTCGGCGTTCCGCGTCACCATCTCGAGCAGCTTCCGCTTGGCCCCGCGCTCGGGGACCCCGATCGCCACCCGGCCGCCGCGGCGCTCGGAGAGCCACTCCTCGAGGACCTCGCGGCCCTCGGGGAGGACCGGGACCAGCACCCGGGCCGGCACGTCGTCCCGCTCCATGTACAGCTCGCGGAGGAAGGAGGCCACGAGCTGAGGGCGGTCCAGCTCCTCGACGCGGTCCACGACCCAGCCCTTCCGTCCCATCACCCGGCCCCGGCGGACGAAGAACGCCTGGAAGCAGGCCTCGAGGCCGTCCTCGGCCAGGCCCACGACGTCGAGGTGCTCCTCCCGCGGCAGCACCATCTCCTGGCTCTCCATCGCCCGCCGCGCCGCGAAGAGCTGGTCCCGGAGCTTGGCCGCGAGCTCGAACTCCTGCCGCGCCGCGGCCTCCCGCATCTCGCGCTCCAGCCGGCGGAGGACCGGCTCGTGGTTCCCCGAGAGGAAGTCCGAGAGCGCCTCGACGTGGACGCGGTAGGCCTCCTCGGTGATGCCGGTGAGGGCCGGCACGCAGGGGCCCGCGCACCGCCCGATGTCGTGGTAGAGGCAGGGCCGGCCCGCCCGGGCCCGCTGGTCGAAGAAGCTGTTCGAGCAGGTCCGGACGGGGAAGACCCGGGTGAGCGCGTCGAGCGTCTCCCGGATCGCGTAGGCGTGCCCATAGGGCCCGAAGTACCGCACGTCGCGCCGCTTCCGACCCCGGAGCACCTGGGCCCTCGGCCACCGCTCCCCCACCGTGATCGCGAGGTAGGGATAGCTCTTGTCGTCGCGGTAGCGGACGTTGAACCGGGGCCGGTGCTCCTTGATTAGGTTGTACTCGAGCATCAGCGCGTCGACCTCGGTCCGGGCCACGATCCAGTCGACCGAGGAGGCGGCCGCCACCATCGCCTCGGTCCTGGGGTGGAGGGGCCGGCCCCAGTAGCTCGCGAGGCGCTTGCGGAGCGAACGCGCCTTCCCCACGTACACCACCCGGCCGTCGCGGTCCCGGAAGAGGTAGACGCCGGGTTCGTCGGGGATGGTCGACGCCTCCGGCCGCGGCACGCTCACGAGGTCATCGTACGACAGGGGGGCGCCGCCCCCGGGGAGCCCTCGGGATGCCCGCCGCGGCTACTCGGCGGTGAGCGTCCCGGTCATCGTGGTCGGGTGGTAATCGCAGCGGAAGAAGTACTCGCCGGGGTCGAGCGCAGGGACCTCCGCGATCAGCATCACGGGCGCCGGCGGGTCGTTCGGGAACGACCCCGCCTCCGCCAGCTTCTCCGAGGCGGACCGGTCGGTGTACAGGGCCCAGTTGTGGGGGATCCCGGCGTCCCGGTTGTCGAAGCAGACCGTGAACGGTTCGCCGGCGGGGACCGTGAGCTCGGTCTGGTCGAAGCCGTTGCTGATCGCCCCAGGGGACGCCGTGATCCGGACCCCGTCCCGTGGGCACTCGCCCGGCGCCGGGCCGCCCGTCGGGGTGCCCGTGGGCTGGGGGCTCGGGGACGTGGGCGGCGGCGTGGTCGGTGACGCCCCGGGGCTCGCCAGGCCCGTGGGCCGCGCGAGCGCGAGCCCCTCCACGTCCTCGTAGGCCCCGAGCAAGAGTTCGCCGTGGGCCGGGTCGTACCAGGCGACGAACGCGGCCGAGCCGTCCGACGCCACCGCGACGTCGGGCGACGTCCCCCCGGCCGTCCCGTGGCCCTCGATCTCCTCGAAGCCGTCCGGCCCTCCGCTCGCGAGATGCACGCCCCGGCCGTCGTCCCAGGCCACCCAGACCGTCCCCTGGCCGTCGACGGCGACCCCGGTGCGGGAGGTCGTCCCGTCGGCCGAGGCCACCGTCGACGCGCGCCATCCGCCGCCGTCGGAGGCCGCGACCCGCACCTCGCCACCCATTGCGTACGCCGCGTACAGCCCCCCGTCGGGGCCGCCGGCGAACGAGAACGCCGCGGCGTCGGCCCGGGCCTCGATGGCCTCGGTCCCCCACTCCCCGTCGGCGGTCCGTCGCGCGACCGTGGGCGTCCCACCGTCCAGGAACGCCACCACGGGCTCGCCGTCCACGATCGCGACCCCCGCCGGGCCGGCCGAACCGCCCGCGGCGGCCACGACCTCGCTCTCCCAGGAGCCCCCGGACCGGACGGCGAGCGTCACCTCGGCGCGGCCCCCGGTGGCGTCGACGAACGCCACCGCCGGCTCCCCCGCGTCGTCGAGCGCGATCGCCGGCGGCCCGAGCGCCCCCGCCTGCCCCAGGGGCTCTCGGAGCGGGCGGACCCGTTCGACCGAGAACGACGTGCCGTCGCCCGAGGCGTACCAGACCCCGGTGTCGGCGACCCACGCCACGTGCAGCCCCCCGCCGCCGTCCACGGCGACGTCGGTCCCGCTCACGTTCCCGGGCGCCATCGAGGACAGCTCCTCCACGGTCTGGGGCCCGAACGGCACGGCCGTCGGCGCGTCCGCCGCCATCGCCACCCCGCCCCGGATCCACGAGCCGTCCCGCCGGGCGTCGATCACCACCGCCGGGACCGTGGGGGCGTCGAGGGGACGGGTCTCGGGGACCTCCCCGGGCCGGGTGGGCTCCTCGAAGGCGAAGGCCACCACCACCGGCTGACCCTGGGCATCGACCGCGACCGAGGGGAACCGGCCCACGTCGCTCACGGCGTCCACGACGATCGGCACGAAGGTCCGCCCGCTGCCCAGCTCGAGCTCGGGCTCGGGCGGCCTGCCGCAGGCCGCCGCGAGCAGCCCGAGAGCGAGCGCGAGGAGCGCGGGCTTCCTGGACACAGCGGGCGCGATACTAGCAAGCGCGGCCCGCCCGGGGCGATGGCGCTGCGCGCCGCGGCCGATGGAGGTCAGCGGGCGGCGGCCGCCTCGAGGGGCAGCGTCCCCAGGACCTCGGCCAGGAACCGCCCGGTGTGCGAGCGGGGCTCGAGCGCGATCGCCTCCGGCGGCCCGGCCGCCACCACCTCGCCGCCCGCGTCGCCCCCCTCGGGGCCGAGGTCGATGATCCAGTCCGCGGTCTTGATCACGTCGAGGTTGTGTTCGATCACCACCACGGTGTTCCCGGCGTCGACGAGGCGCTGGAGGACGGCGAGGAGCTTGCGGATGTCCTCGAAGTGCAGGCCGGTGGTGGGCTCGTCGAGCACGTAGAACGTGTTCCCGGTGGCCCGCTTCTGGAGCTCGGCGGCGAGCTTGATCCGCTGGGCCTCGCCGCCCGAGAGCGTGGGCGCCGGCTGCCCGAGCTCGATGTAGCCGAGCCCCACGTCGGCCAGGGTCTGGAGGTGCCGGGCGATCACCGGGATGTTCCGGAAGAAGTCCAGGGCCTCCTCGACGCTCATCTCGAGGACGTCGGCGATGCTCCGGTTCTTGTAGCGGACCTCGAGCGTCTCGCGGTTGTACCGCCGTCCCTTGCAGACCTCGCAGGTCACGTAGACGTCGGGCAGGAAGTGCATCTCGATCTTGATCTGCCCGTCGCCCGCGCAGTTCTCGCATCGCCCGCCGCGGACGTTGAACGAGAACCGCCCCGGGAGGTAGCCGCGGACCCGGGCCTCCGGGACCTGGGCGAACAGCCGGCGGATGTGGTCGAACACGCCGGTGTAGGTCGCAGGGTTCGACCGCGGGGTCCGGCCGATCGGCGACTGGTCGATGTCGATCACCTTGTCGATCTGCTCCCACCCCACCAACCGCCGGTGCTTCCCCGGCAGGGCCTTCGACCGATAGATCTTCTGCATGAGGGCTCGGAGCAGGACCTCCTGGACGAGCGTCGACTTCCCCGATCCCGAGACCCCGGTCACGCAGACCAGCAGCCCCAGGGGGATCTCGACCGTGATGTCCTTGAGGTTGTGCTCGCGGGCCCCCTCCAGCCGGAGCCACCGCCCGGTCGGCGCCCGCCGCCGCTCGGGGAGCGGGATCCGCCGCCGCCCGGAGAGGTACGCGCCGGTGAGCGAGCGCTCCTCGCGGAGCAGGCCCTCGAGCGGGCCCGAGTAGACGATCTCGCCGCCCGCCGCCCCCGCCCCGGGGCCGATGTCCACGATGTGGTCGGCGGCGCGGATCGTGGCCTCGTCGTGCTCCACCACGATCAGGGTGTTGCCCAGGTCCCGCAGCCGCAGGAGCGTGTCGATCAGCCGGCGGTTGTCCCGCTGGTGGAGCCCGATCGAGGGCTCGTCGAGGATGTAGAGGACCCCGACCAGCCCGCTCCCGATCTGGGTGGCGAGCCGGATCCGCTGGGCCTCGCCGCCCGCGAGCGTGGCCGAGGCCCGGTCCAGCGTGAGGTAGTCGAGCCCCACGTCCACCAGGAACCCCAGGCGGGCCCGGATCTCCTTGAGCAGGCGCTCGGCGATCATCCGCTCCCGGTCGGAGAGCTCCAGGGTGTCCACGAACCGGAGGCACTCCCGGATCGAGAGCGCGGTGAGCTGGGCGATGTTGAGCCCGCCGACGGTGACCGCGAGCGACTCCGGGCGCAGCCGCGCACCGCCGCAGGCCCGGCAGGGGACCTCCCGCATGTACTGCTCGAGGCGCTCCCGCTGGGTCTCGGAGTCGGTCTCGGCGTGGCGGCGCTCGACGTTGGGGATCACGCCCTCGTAGGTCGTCCAGTAGGCCCGGACCCGCCCGTAGCGGTTCCGGTAGCGGACGTAGATCTCCTCGTCGCTCCCGTAGAGGAGGACGTCCCGCGCCTCCTCGGGCAGCTTCCGCCACGGCGTGCGCAGGTCGAACCCGTGGGCCTCGGCCACCGCCTCCAGCACCCGGTCCCAGTACTCGAGGCGGGACCCGGCCCACGGGGCGATGGCCCCCTCCGCCACCGAGAGGTCGGGGTCGGGCACCACGAGGTCGGGATCCACCTCGAGGCGGGTCCCCAGCCCGTCGCAGGTCTGGCAGGCGCCGTAGGGCGAGTTGAACGAGAAGTTCCGGGGCTGCAGCTCGTCGAAGGACAGGCCGCAGTTCGTGCAGGCCAGGTCCTGGGAGAAGGTCTGAACCTCCTCCTTCCCGTCCGTCTGGACCGCGACGGCCGCGATACCCTCCGCGAGCTGGAGGGCCTGCTCGATCGAGTCCGCGACCCGCCGGCGGATCCCCGGCTTGGCCACCAGGCGGTCGACGACCACCTCGATCGTGTGCTTGTAGTAGCGGTCGAGGCGGATGGGCTCCGACAGGTCCCGGACCTGGCCGTCGATCCGGGCCCGGACGAAGCCCTTGCGGGCGAGGTCGGCGAGGAGCCGCTCGTACTCGCCCTTCCGCCCCCGGACCACCGGCGCGAGCACCTGGAACCGGGTGCCCTCCGGGAGCTGCATCACCTGGTCCACGATCTGCTCGGGGGTCTGGCGCCCGATCGGCCGGCCGCAGCGGGGGCAGTGGGGGTGGCCGATCCGCGCGTAGAGCACCCGGAGGTAGTCGTAGATCTCGGTGATGGTCCCCACGGTCGACCGCGGGTTCTTGGACGCCGACTTCTGGTCGATCGAGATCGCCGGGGAGAGGCCCTCGATGAAGTCGACGTCGGGCTTCTCCATCTGCCCGAGGAACTGCCGGGCGTAGGCCGACAGCGACTCCACGTACCGCCGCTGGCCCTCGGCGTAGATCGTGTCGAAGGCGAGCGACGACTTCCCGGAGCCGGACAGGCCCGTGAACACGATCAGCACGTCGCGGGGGAGCTCGAGCGTGACGTTCTTCAGGTTGTGCTCACGGGCGCCGTGGATGACGAGCCGGTCGGTGCCCACGGAGGGCATTCTACGGGCGGCCGCCGCCCGGGCCGTCCTGGGGTAGGCTCGGGGGCCGTGGGCGTCGACCTCCTGCGGTACCGGGAGGAGTTCCCGGTGCTCGAACGGAAGGCCTACCTGATCAGCGCCTCCCTCGGGCCGATCTCCCGGCGCTCCCGCGCCTACCTCGAGGGGTTCCTGGAGGCGTGGGAGACGGAGGGCGCCCCGGACCACGTCTGGTTCGAGGACGTCTTCCCCACGATGCGGCGCTGCAAGGAGGTCTTCGCGGGCCTCGTCGGGGCCCGCCCCCACGAGCTCGCGATCACCACGAACGTGTCGGTGGCGCTCTCCACGATCGCCTCCTGCGCCGATCTCTCCTCCCGGACGAAGATCGTCTGCTCGGAGCTCGACTTCCCCACCGACGGGCACGTCTGGCTGGCCCACGTGCGTCGGGGGGCCGAGGTGGTGTTCCTCCGCTCACCCGACGGCCTCACGGTCCCCCTCGAGGCCTACGAGGAGGCCATCGACGAGCGGACGGCGGTGGTGATGGTGAACCGCGTCCTGTACCGATCGAGCGCCCTGGTCGATGCCGCGGCGATCTGCCGGATGGCCCGGGAGGCGGGGGCGTGGTCCGTCGTGGACGACTTCCACGGAGCCGGGATCGTCCCGGTCGACGTCCGGGAGCTGGGCTGCGACTTCTACGTGACCGGCGTCCTGAAGTGGCTGTGCGGGGGGCCCGGGCTCGCCTTCCTCTACGCCCGGGAGGAGCTCCTCCCCCGGCTCCAGCCCCTGGTCACGGGGTGGTTCGCGACCCGGGATCCGTTCTCCTTCGACCTCGAGCACCTCGAGCTCCACCCCACCGCCCGGCGCCTGGAGCACGGGACCCCGCCCGCGGCCGCGGCCTTCGTGGCCCGGGGGGGCCTGGAGATCGTGGCCGAGGTGGGCCCGGGGCGGATCCGGGAGCGGCAGGGGGAGCTCACCGACCTCGTGATCGCCCGGGCCGACGAGGCCGGCCTCCCGGTGCGGACGCCCCGGGACCGGGCGGCCCGGGGTGGGGTGGTGAACGTGGGGGTCGGCCTGGAGGCCCCGAAGATCTGCCACGCGCTCCTCGAGCGCGGCGTCTGCACCGACCCCCGGGGGGACGGGCTCCGCGTGTCCCCGCACTTCTTCACGACCGAGGAGGAGATCGACCGGCTGTTCCGGGAGCTGCGCGCGCTCCTCTGACCCCGGGCCGGGGGCCGGGCGCGGCGGCGCGAACCTCCCTTGCCGCCGCTGCCGGCGGCCGCGCTAGGATGTGGCCGGTCGGGCCCCGCGCCTGGGGCCGGGCCGGGTGGCGAGGCTTCGGTTCGTTCGGATGCGATGAGGACGACCCGGCGCATCGTGGCCGTCGGGGCCGCGGCGGCCCTCCTGGCGGCGGTGGGGGCGCCGGCCTGGGCCGCCCCAGGCCCCAGCGTCACCACCCCCTACCCGGCGGTCGTGGTCGGTCCCGGGGAGACCGTCACCTTCGAGCTCACGGTCTCGGCCCCCGGCCGCCAGCGCGTGGACCTCGCGGTCCGGGACGTGCCGAAGGGCTGGCGGGCCGTCCTGCGGGGAGGCGGCTTCGTGATCGACGGCGTCATGACCGACCCCGACCAGCCGCCCGCGGTGGAGCTCGAGGTGGAGGTGCCGCCCGACGCGGCCCCCGGCCGTTACGGCCTCGAGGTCGTGGGGAGCTCGGCGACCGGCACCGACGTGCTCCGGATCGACCTGCGGGTGAGCCGCGGGGCGCAGGGGGGCGTCGCCCTCACCACCGACAGCCCCCGGCTGGCCGGCCCCGCCGACTCCACGTTCACGTTCGACCTCCAGCTCCGGAACGACACCCCCCGGGACGCCACCTTCGACCTGGGAGGGGCGGGACCGCCGGGCTGGCTCGTGGACGTCCGCCCGGTCGGCGAGCAGCTCGCGACGTCGATCCGCGTGGGCGGAGGGGAGAGCGAGAGCGTCCAGGTGGAGGTGGACCCGCCGGACGACACGGTGGCCGGCCGCTACTCGGTGCTGGTCCGGGCGGCGGGCGGCGGGCTCTCCGCCCGGGCCGAGCTCGTGGTCGAGATCACCGGGAACTACGAGCTGGTCTTCACCACCCCCGACGAGCGGCTCAGCGCGGACGTGGGGGCGGGAGGGACGACGACCGTCGTGATGGTCGTGCGGAACACGGGGACCGCGCCCCTCGCGGACCTCCGCTTCGACGCGGACCCCCCGACGGACTGGACGGTCCGGTTCGTCCCGGAGCGGATCCCCCAGGTGGCGCCGGGCGATTCGGCGCAGGTGCGGGTCCTGATCACGCCGTCCGGGGACGCCGTGGCCGGCGACTACATCGTCCGGCTCTCGGCCCGGAACGACCAGGTGAGCGAGGACGTGGACCTCCGGACCACGGTCCGGACCTCGGGGCTCTGGGGGTTCGTGGGGATCGCGCTGATCCTCGCGGCCCTCGGCGGCCTGTGGTGGGTGTTCCAGCGCTACGGCCGGCGGTGAGCCGCCCATGGAGGAACCCGCGGTCGTCACCAGGGGGCTGACCAAGCGCTACGGGGACCTCGTCGCCGTCGACCACCTCGACCTCGAGCTCCACCGGCGCGTGGCGGCGGGCGAGCGCGAGGCCTTCGAGGCGCTGTACCGGCGGTACGGGGCCGCCGCGTACGGGCTCGCCCGCCGGGTGACGGGCCAGGAGGCCCTGGCCCAGGAGGTGGTCCAGGACGCCTTCCTCGCGCTCTGGCGCGCCCCGGAGGCGTACGACCCGTCCCGAGGCACGTTCCGCTCGTTCTTCCTCTCGCTCGTGCACCACCGGGCCGTGGACACCGTCCGGCGAGAGGAGCGGCTCCGCCGCCGGGCCGAGCGGGCGTCGAACCTCGAGCCCTCGGCCGGCGAAGACGTAGCGGAGGGCGTCGTGGACGAGGCCGACCTGGCCCATCGGCGCAAGCGGGTGCTCGAGGCGCTCGGAGACCTGCCCCCGGAGCAGCGGCTGGTGCTCGAGATGGCGTACTTCGGAGGCGCCACGCAGGCGCGGATCGCCGAGGCGCTCGGCATCCCGATCGGCACGGTGAAGACGCGGACCCTGGCGGCCATGCGCAAGCTCCGCCGGGCCCTGGAGGAGGAGGCCTGAGTGCAGGGGACGATGGACGAGCACGAGCGCATCCTCGAGCTGCTCGCCGGATCGGTCCTGCTCGCGCTCGAGGGCGAGGACCTCGAGGAAGCCGAGCGCCTGCTCGCCGAGCACGTCCCCGACTGCCTCACCTGCCGGAGCGCGCTCGCCGAGCTCCAGGCCACGGCCGGCGAGCTCGCGCTCGCGGCGCCGCCGATCGAGCCGCCCGAGCTGCTCCTCCCCAGGCTGCGCCGCCGCATCTCCGAGGCCGACGCGGGGCGGCGCCGCGGGCTCGCCGTCGCGGCGCTCGTCGCCGGCGTGACGGCCCTCGTGGGGATGGCCGGCCTCTCGATCTCCCTCGGGAGCCGCGCCACCCGGGCCGAGGCCGAGCGGATCACGGCGGTCGAGATGCTGAGCGCGATGCGCGACCCCTCGGCGCGGCCGGTCCCCCTCGAGGCGACCTCGACCGCTGCGACCGGCGGCCTCGTCGAGGTCGCCCACCAGGAGCGCCTGTACCTCTACGGCGAGGACGTCCCGGACCCCATCCCCGGCCACGCGTACCAGCTGTGGCTCGGCAGCGGCGGCACGTTCACCCCGGTGGGCGAACCCTTCCTGCCTCGCGACGGCATCGTGCTCCTGCGCCTCACCGTGGATCCCAGCCGGTTCGACGAGATCCTCATCACCGAGGAGCCCCTCGGGGAGGTCCCGGAGCAGCCCACCCTCGAGCGTGGCCGCGCCTGGCACGCCGACATCGCGGCCTGAGGCGACGAGCTCACGAGGCGGACCGCGCGACCGCGACCGGCCGCGAGGCCCGGATGAAGCCCCAGAACATGACGACGATGCCGACCGCGAGCGTCGCCGAGAATCCCACGACCTGGCCGGTGAGGGCGAACGCGGACCCGGCCGCGACGATCGTCGCGCCCACCGCGATCCCGAGCGTGCCCGAGAACCGATCCCGTAGCTCCGGCCGCCCGCGCATCCACCAGGCCGACCAGAGCGTCCCCCCGACGAGGAGGAAGTAGGCGGGGAAGGCGTAGTACCGGGCGAGGTCCAGCACGAACGGATCCCCCGCCCAGGCCTCCTTCCCGAGCGGCAGGTCCCGACCCAGGGCCGCGAGGTCGAGCGTCCCCGTGCGCACCCGGGCCAGGGCGAACGCGGTCCCGAAGAGCAGGAGCACGAGCGTCCCGAGCCGGACGCGCCGGTCCTGCGAGAGGAGGAGGATCTCGCCCGCGGCCAGGTACGGCACGTTGAGGACGGCGCCGAGCGCCCAGTACCAGCGGTACTCGGACCCGCTCCACCCGTCGCGGACCCCGAGCGCGAGCGCGAGCGAGGCTCCCGCGTACATCAGCAGCGCCAGCGCCCAGAGCAGGTGCGCGGGGCGACGGCGCTGGGTGTATCGTTGGAGCAACGCGGCCGCGAACACCAGCGCGACCGCCGCCGCGCCCGAGGGAACCAGCCACATGCGATCAGGATAGCCCGGGAACGAACGGCGGCGACGGCGCGTCTGAGGGTTGTTCGGCCGAGAGAGGGGGGCACGACCATGTCCGATGCACGCTCCGCCCCACGGCGCCGGCTGGGATGGCTCGCCGGCGCGACCACGTTCCTGCTGCTCGCCTCGATGCTGGCAGCCGGGCCGGCTCCGGCGCTCACGCCGTGCACGAGCCCGCCCGCCACGATCTCGCAGGCCAAGCTCACCCCCGGGACCCTCGGGACCGGCCTCACGACGCTCGACGGCACGACCCCGGTCCCGTTCGACTTCGAGGTCGTGGGCACGATCCCGGACGGCTGGATGCTCGGCCTGGACGCGATCGTGATCCACGTGACGGGGCCGTCCTCGTTCCTGGACGCGACCGGCGGCGTCTTCTTCGGGATGTCGGGCTCGCCGACGTACGTGAACGGCAAGCTCGCGGGCGCGGTCTCGGGGGTCTTCTGGGACGACCCCACCTTCGGTGTCCTGACCCCGGCCAAGGCGATGCTCGAGGTCCTGGAGTCCGCCCAGGGCTCACCGCTCAGCCTGGCGCGCACGATCCGTCCGACCGAGGAGGTGCGGCGGGCCATGGCCCGCGAGCTCCGCGTCGCACCCTCCGAGGTGACCGGCACGTTCCAGCAGCTGCCGACGCCCCTCGGCGTCGCGGGGCTCCCCCCGGCGAAGGTGCGTGAGCTCCAGGCGCGCCTGGACGAGCGGGGGGAGAACTTCTTCGTGTACTCGGGCTCGGCCGCGCGCGCCTCCGCGAGCGCCGTGACCCCGATCCCCTTCGCGCCCGGCGAGCCGCTCGGCGCCGCGATCTCTTACGGCGACGCCTCCCTGTACGCCACGGGCACCGCCACGTTCACCTGCGGGGACTACGTGGTGGCGTTCGGGCACCCGTTCTTCTGGGACGCGCCCGGCGAGGTGTCCCTCGGTCTCGCGGGCGCCGAGGGGCTCATGCTCGTGAAGGGGGGTCAGGGCCTGTGGCCGGGCTACCGGTTCGCGCTGCTGACCGAGCCTCGCGGCACGGTGACCCAGGACCGCTTCGCGGGGATCGCCGGCGTCGTCGGCCAGGAGCCGTCGGCCGTTCCGGTCCGCAGCCACCTCATGAGCCGGGACTCCGGCGCGCGGCGCGCCGGCCTCACGGAGGCCATCCACACGTGGGGGTGGTGGCTCGAGTACATCGTGTGGGGCCACCTCTGGCTGAACTACTCCGCCGTGCTCGGCCACTACCCGGCCGAGGGGACCGCCGATCTCGCCTGGACCATCTCGGGCACCACGGCGGAGGGTCCGTTCACGATCTCCAACCACTGGATGACGTACAGCGAGTGGGACGCGACCGACGTGATCTGGCGGCTGCTCTCTGCCATCGACGTCCTGCAGTTCAACGACCTCGAGGACGTGACCTTCACCGGCATCTCCACCCACGGCACCATCACGAAGGACGAGCTCGTCGGCGAGATGACCCGGCTCCGTGTCGCGAGCACCTCGCAGCCGGATCTGCGCTCGCGCGCAACGCTCCTCGCGCGACCGGGCGACGTGGTGACGGTGCAGGCCCTCCTCGATCTCGCCGAGGGCGGCACCCAGGCCATCACCGCCTCGTTCCGCGTCCCGCGCGGGACCTCCGGCGACCACCGCATCGTGGTCCGCGGCGGCAAGGAGCGCGGCCTGTGGGAGGACTTCTCCTCCTTCGACGACCTGGTCCGCACGTTGAACGGTGGCGAGCACCCCGACGACCTCGTCATCGCCGGGCTGGGGCGGACGCGACTGCGTCCGCAGGATCTGCTCATCGAGGGTCGGGACGCCTTCCGGCTCCGGATCGTCCGGTAGCGGCGTCGAACGCGGGGGAGGGAGCCGGGGACGCCGGCTCCCTCCCCTCGTTGCTACCCTCGGCGCGTGCGCCCGTTCACGAAGCTCACGCTGCTCGCCCTGTTCCTGCTGCTCCTCGCCGCGGCCATCGCCCAGTTCACGATGACCCCACCCGAGCGCCCCTACCCGGGGCCCGTCCCGGGCACGCCCTACCCGACCGCGCCGGCCTCCCCCTGAGCCGACTCAGCCGCCGAGCACGACGGCGTCGCCGACCTTGAGGCCGAGGAGCTCGGCCGCGCTCCCTCGGTTCACGACCAGCGCGACGAGCCCGTCCGAGTCCACGAGCGCACCGACCGCGCCCGCGGCGAGGTCCGAGAAGGTGTCGACCCGGGGGACCGCCCGCGCGCCGATCTGCAGGATGGGGCCGAGGCCCGCCGCGTCCAGGTCCTGCGGGCGGGCGTTCAGCTGGACGTTGCCGAAGGCGTCCACGCTGAGGACGCGCGCGCCCACCGAGCCGGGCGCGACCATCGGTCGCGGCACCTCGAGCACCCGGAGCTCCCCCACCGGCACGGGGGGCCCGAGCTCGTCCAGGGCCGCACCGCTCGCGAGGTGCGCCGCGGCCGGCGCGAACACGTCCCGGCCGTGGAAGGTCCGCGAGACCGGGTGGAGCAGCACCTCCGGCGAGGCGATCTCGACCGCCCGCTCCGCCCCGCCGAGCTCGGCCCAGGCCAGGGAGAGCAGGCCGTTGTCGGGGCCGACGAGGTGGGCGCCGGAGCGCGCCTCGACGGCGATCGGCCGGCGTTCCGAGCCCACGCCGGGATCCACGACCGCGAGGTACACGGCGTCGTCCGGCATGAACCGCGTGGCGCGAGCGAGCAGGAGCGCCCCCTGGAGCACGTCCTGGCGGGCGACGTGGTGCGTGAGGTCGATGACGCGCGCCTCCGGGGCGATGCGGGCGATCACCCCGTGGCAGACCCCGACGAAGACGTCGGCGAGCCCGTAGTCCGTGCAGAAGACGATCGGTCGCGTCATGGCGGCGCGACCTGCTCGAGGTACTGCAGGATGAGCGTCCGAGCCCGACCGGCCTGGTTGCTCGAGAGGATGTCGGTCCCGTGGGCGTCGGTCGTGAGGATCTCGACCCGCTTCGGGGGCGGCGAGAGATCGTACAGGCGCTCGGCGTCCGCGGCCGCCTGCCCGTCACCGGTGCCGGCGATGAACAGCTTGGCCGCGGTCACCCGGGTCAGCACGTCGGGCGTGAGGTCCATCCCCTCGAAGGACGCCGGAGCGGACAGCGTGATCACCGCCTCCACCGAGACCCCCTCCTGGGCGGCCGCGACGAGCGATGCCGTGCCGCCCATGCTCGCGCCGATGAGCACGACGCGGCGCGCCCCGCGGCTCCGGACGAAGTCGATCGCGCCGAGCACGTCCCGCCAGATCTCGCCGAGGTCGCGCTCCCCCGCCGAGCAGCCGCCCACGCCGCCCGGGCAGTAGCCGCGGAAGTCGTACGTGAGGACGAGGTACCCGGCGTCGGCGAGGTCCTCCGAGAAGGACCACCACGACCGCTGGTCGGCCGGTCGCATGTGCGAGAGCACGACCGCGACCGAGCCCTCCCCGATCAGCCGCCCCGCCAGGCGCACCCCGTCCGCGGACGGGAACGACACGGCCCGCGAGCCCTCGGGGGGCGCGCTCGGCGGCTCGGCGCCTCGGCAGGCGACCATGAGGACCGCGACCGTGAGGACCGCGACCGAGAGCGCCCCGGCGGGCGCTCGCCGTGCCACCCATCGCCGCCCCGTCGCTCGCACGGACGGAGCCCCCTCGCGCCTAGCGACCCTGCTGACGGCGCTGCCAGCGGGTCTTCTTCAGCAGCTTCTTGTGCTTCTTCTTCCGCATCTTCTTGCGGCGCTTCTTGATCAGCGACGGCAAGCGACGTCCCTTCTCCTCGAGCCCTACCCGGATCCGAACAGGTTCCGGAGGTCCACGCGCCTGGCGCGGTACCCCTCCTCCAGACGAACGGACCCCAGTCTAAGCGCCTTCGGACCGGCTGCCACGGGGGTGATCAGGCGCAGCAACCCCTCCTGGGGCAGGTGCTCGAGGTAGCCGAGGCCGAGGTACCCGCCGGCCCCGTCCGAGAGCCCGACCAGCAGGTGGTCGAGCTGGGCGAGGTCGAACAGCGGCGGCAGGGCCGGCATGAACACGGTGGGCTTGACCCGGAAGCGGTGGAGCTCGCCCGAGAAGTACCGGGCCATCGCTCGCTCCCGGTTCTCGGCCCGCTGCTCGACGGAGGTCGGCACCACCTGCGGGTGCACGCCGAGCGGCACCACCTCGGTGTCGAAGAACCGCTGGATGACGCCGAGCAGCGGCAGCAGCTCCTCGCCGCGCTGGAGCCCCACCACGAGGTCCGGCTGGAGGAGCTCCACCTTGTGGTACTTCAGGATCTGCCCGTGGACGCCGGACACGAGCCCGCTCGTGTCCACCACCACGAGATCGGCGCCCCGCTCCTTCGCCTCCCGGAAGAGCCTCGCCACGGCGGTGACGACCTGGAGCAGGTGCCCCTCGGGCGAGGTCGAGCCGACGAACCAGAGCAGGTCCTCGCGGGCGAGGCGTTCCGGCTCCAGGTCCTCGGCCCGACGGAGCAGCTTCAGGGTCACGGTGGCCGGCGGCCCCACCGTCTTCTGCCCCACGTCCGCGTCCAGGAACGCACAGACGCGGCCCGCCTCGAGCGCGGCGCGCAGCAGCGCGCGCGAGAGCGTGGTCTTGCCGGTGTCGAGCCCGCCGATCACGAGGACGGTGCGTTTGTCCCGCACCGCCCGCTCGACGAGCGCCTCGTGCTCGTTCACGTCCGCCTCCGGATCTCGGTGCCTCCCGGAGGCCGGTCTTCACGCGTGGATGCTCAGGCCGGCGTGGGGCCCTCCCGACCCCGGTTGCCGGATGCGGACGGGATGCTCTCGTCGCGGGGCCGCTCGACCCCGTTCGCGCGTTCGAACCGTGCCTCGATGGAAGGTGTGCTCGTCAACGTGCCCCTCATCCTAGCGGGACCGGCCGGGACGGCCGTCCCTCAGGGGAGGCGGGCGACGATCGCCTGGAAGCAGGGCCAGTAGTCCTCGGGACGCACGTTGTCGTCCATGACCACGACCACCTCGGTCCGCCCGAGCGCCCGGGCCACGACGAGCGCCGGGTCGTTCACGTCGGCGATCGAGACGGTCTCGATCCCCGCCTCGATGGCGCCCCCGGCGAACCCGTGGTCGGCGAAGACGAGGTCCGGACGCTGCTCCGCGATCATCCGGCGGATGGGCTCGGCGCTGTGGGTGTGGCGCATCGAGCTGCCGTCGGTGAGCATGGCCACACCCTCCAGGTAGCGCACCTCCCAGGGGTGGTCCCGGCCGGGCTCGAGCCAGGGCACCGCCTCGAAGGGCTGCAGCAGCTCCACCCCCCGAGCCCGCAGCTGCCTGCCGACCTCGATGTACAGGTGGGCGAGCCCGACGGGGTGCCCGGTCGCGAGGATGACGCGCTCGCCGCGGCGCACGGCCTCGGCCAGCCGGTCGCCGAGCGCCTCGCACGCGTCCAGCACGAGGTCGGGGTCCACCGGCACCGGCCCGGTCCGCCGGTCGGGGGACGGGTCGAACCCGGCGGCGCGGCCGACGAGCGCGAGGACCTCCTCGGGGTCGAACGCGCCGGCGATGCCGGACAGTCCGAAGAGCTTGTCGGGGTCCCCCGAGCACATCAGCTCGATGTTGCGCCGGACGTTGTCCATGGGGTGGCTGACCTCGGGGCCGGCGATCCGCCCCTCGAGCAGCCCGCGCCGCAGCTCCTGCCGCGAGCACGATCGGGGCTCCCAGCGGTCGTCGATCCGGGGCAGCTGGCGGGCATGCGCTGCGGTAACGTCCATCGGACACCCATCGTACGGGAGCGGAGCACATGTTCGAGATCTCGCTGCAGGGACGGACGGCGATCGTGACGGGCGCCGGGCGCGGCATCGGGCGGGCGATCGCGGTGGCGCTCGCGCGGGCGGGTGCCGACGTGGCCGTGGCCTCGCGCACGCCCTCGGAGCTCGAGGCGGTGGCCGCCGAGATCCGCTCGCTCGGCCGCCGGGCGATCGTCGCCCCCACCGACGTGACCGATCGGCTCGCCGTCGAGGCGCTCGTGGACCGGACGGTCGCCGAGCTCGGTCGCCTCGACGTCATGGTGAACAACGCGGGGATCGCGCCGTTCACCACGCCGTTCCTCGAGACCGACCCGGAGGACTTCGACGCCTGCTTCCGCGCCAACGTCGACGCGATCGTGCACGGCGCGCGGGCCGCCGGCCGCGTGCTGCTCGCGCAGGGCTCGGGGTGCGTCCTGAACCTCGCCTCGATCGACGCGTTCATGGCCGAGGTCGGGCTCGCCTACTACAACGCGGCCAAGGCGGCCGTCGTGAGCCTCACGCGGACGCTCGCCCTCGAGTGGGCCGCGGGCGGCGTGCGCGTGAACGCCATCGCCCCGGGCTGGATCGACACGCCGATGAACGCGCCCGAGAAGGCCGACCCGCAGGCCGAGGCGCGGATCCTCGCGCAGATCCCGATGGGCCGCTGGGGGCGCCCGGAGGAGATCGCCGCGGCTGCGGTGTTCCTGTGCTCGGACGCGGCTTCGTTCATCACCGGCGAGGTCCTCGTCGTCGACGGCGGGCAGACGGTGACGAGCGCCCGGGAGCGCTGACGTGGAGCTCCGCGGCGCCGTGGCGGTCGTGACCGGGGCCTCCTCGGGGATCGGGGAGGCGACGGCGCTCGCGCTCGCGCGGGAGGGCGCCCGGGTGGTCCTCGCCGCCCGCCGGCTCGAGCGGCTCGAGGCCCTCGCCGAGCGGATCGGCGCCCGCGGGGGCGAGGCCCTGCCGGTGCGCTGCGACGTCACGTCGGTGCGCGACCTCGAGGAGCTCGCCGCGCGCACCGACGAGGCGTACGGGCGCTGCGACGTGCTCGTGAACAACGCGGGGATCCCGGGCGGCGGGCCGTTCCGGACCCTCACGGCGGAGCAGATCGAGCAGGTGGTGCGCGTGAACGTGCTCGGCGTGATGCTCGGGACCCACGTCTTCCTGCCGATGATGCTCGAGCGGCGGTGGGGGCACATCGTGAACGTCGCCTCGCTCGCCGGCCGGTTCGCCACGCCCGGATCGTCGGTCTACGGCGCGACGAAGCACGCCGTGATCGCCTTCAGCGAGTCGCTCTTCTACGAGCTGCGACCCTTCGGGATCCTCGTGACCGCCGTGAACCCCGGCTTCACGCGGACCGAGGGCTTCCCCCAGGAGGGCATCCCTCGGCCGCTCGTCATGCGCCCCGAGCGGGTGGCCGGGGTCATCGTGGACGTCGTCCGGCGCGGGCGGGCGCCGGAGGTCTCGGTGCCGAGGGCCCTCGCCGCGGCCCAGGTCTTCCGCGTGCTCACGCCGCCCCTGTACCGGCTCGGCGTCGGCAGGCTCGCCGCGGGCCCCCTCGGGTCGCGCATCACCCCGCCGCGCCCGCCAGCAGGCACGGCGTGATATGTGTATGCTGTGCGCATGCTGACCGAGCGGCTTCAGATCCTCATCTCCCCCGAGCAGCGGAGGCGCCTCGAGGCCGAGGCCGCTCGGCGCGGAACCTCGGTCGCCAGCGTGATCCGTGAGGCGATCGACGCCTCCCTGGGGGGTATCCCCCACGAGGACCGCCTGGCGGCGCTCGAGGCGATCCGCGCCATGCGGGGTCGATGGCTCTCCGTCGAGGACCTCGAGCGGATCGTCGAGGAAGAGCGACGAGCGGGGGGATGACCTTCTTCGTCGACGCCAACGTGATCGTGTACGCGGCCAGCGAGGGTCCGCTGCGGCCGGCCTGCGAGCGGCTCCTCGAGGCCATCGCGACGGGCCGGGCCGAGGGCCGCACCTCACCCGCCGTGCTCGAGGAGGTCTGGTACGTCGAGCGCTCCGGGCGAGCCGGTCGGCTCGAGGGCTTGGCGCGACACGCGTACGTGGTCTTCGCTCCGCTCCTCGACGTGAACGACGCCTGTTTCCGCTCCGCGCTCGACCTCCGGGCCCCGCACCTGGGGCCCGCCGATCGGGTCCACGCCGCGACCTGTCTCGTGCACGGCATCGGGACCATCGTGACGGCGGATGCCGCCTTCGACCGCGTCCGGGGACTGCACCGGATCGATCCGGGTGATGCCCGGGCGATCGAGCGCCTGGGGGCCTGAGCTCAGCGGAGCGGGCCGCCGAGCTGGTGGACCTTCAGCATGTTCGTCGAGGCCTTCCCGGCCGGCATCGCGGCGGCCATCACGACCGCGTCGCCCTCGCGGGCGAGGCCGCGCTCGCGCAGGCCCCGGTCCATGAGGCCGATCATCGCATCGGTGTCGACAGGGCGCTCCGCCGGGAGCGGTCGCACCCCGTGGCGCAGCTGGAGCGCCCGGCGGACGGCGCCGTCCGGGACGAAGGCGTACACCGGCACCCGCGGACGCTCGGCCGAGAGCAGCCCCGCCGTCCGGCCGGACTCCGTGTAGCAGGCGATCGCCACCACCGCGGGGTCGTCGGCGGCGATCTGGGCCGCCGCGTGGGCGACGGCCGAGGCCTCGTCCCGGTGGGTGCAGGGGGGGCCGGGCACCCGGAAGCTGCCCGCCCGCGCCTCGGCGACCTCGGCGATCCTCGACGCGGCGCGGGCGGCCTCGGCCGGGTACGCGCCGATCGCGGTCTCGCCGGAGAGCATGATGGCGTCGGCCCCGTCCAGGACGGCGTTCGCGACGTCGCTCGCCTCCGCCCGGGTGGGCCGGGGGGCCCGGATCATCGACTCCAGCATCTGCGTCGCCACGATCGCCGGGCGCCCGGCGGCGCGCGCCGCCCGCAGGAGCTCCTTCTGCAGGAGCGGGATCTCCTCCATCGGGAGCTCGACCCCGAGGTCGCCCCGGGCCACCATGACCGCGTCCGCGTGCGCGAGGATCTCCCCGATCGCCTCGACGGCGGGACGGGTCTCGATCTTCGCCACGATCGGCACGGGGCGGGAGCCCATGAGCGCGCGCAGGCCGATGACGTCCGCCGCGTGCCGCACGAAGGACTGCGCGACGAGGTCCACCCCCAGCTCGAGCGCCCGGGCGAGCGCCTCGCGGTCGCGCTCGGTGATCGCCGGGAGCGAGAGACGCTCGGCGGGGACGTTGAGCCCCGCGCCGGAGCGCACGGGGCCGGCGCGAGCCACCTCCGTCACGACCTCCTCCCCGGTCTCGAGGACCACGAGCTCGACCGCGCCGTCGGAGAGGAACACCCGGTCGCCCCGGCGCAGGTCGCGGCCGAGCCCGGGGTAGGTCGTGCTCGCGCCGGCGGCGTCCCCCGGCGGGCCACCCGGCCGCAGCACGAACCGGGCGCCGGCCTGGAGGAGCACCTCGTCCTCCCGGAGCTCGCCGAGCCGGATCTTCGGGCCCGGGAGATCGGCCATCACCGCCGGCTCGAGCCCCGCCCGGGCCGCGGCCTCGCGGGCGGCCCGCACGAGCGCGGCCTGCTCGGCCGCATCCCCGTGGGAGAGGTTCACCCGCAGCACGTCGGCCCCGGCCTGGAGCAGCCCGTCCAGCGCCGGGGGACCCGAGCTCGCCGGCCCGAGCGTGCACACGAGCTTGACGTGCCTGATCACGGCGCGAGCCCGAAACGGGGGAAGATCGTCCGGCGCACGAGCCGGATCACCTCCTCGACCCGCGCGTCCCGCTCCGGCTCGGGGAGCGGCTCCTCGAAGAAGGTCGTCGGCACCTCCGCCCGCAGGCGGAACTCGATCTGCTCGATGAAGGACTCGGGCAGCTGATCCGGGAGCTCGGCGCCGGCCATCTCGGCGAAGGCGATCGTCCACGCCCGCGGGGCCACCCGGGCCCACTGGTAGCCGCCGCCGCCCGTCGCGACCCATCGTCCGCCGGCCGTCTCGTGCGCGAGCGCGTGGAGCAGCCGCGCCGTCTCCCGGTAGGCGTTCGTCGTCAGGCGCAGGTGGGCGAGGGGATCGGTGGCGTGCGTATCGCAGCCGAGCTGCGTGAACAGGACCTGCGGCCGGAACGCCCGCAGGAGCGGGGGCACGATCTCCTCGAAGGCGTGCAGCCAGGCTCGATCGCCGGTGCCGGGGGGCAGCGGCACGTTCACCTTGGTGCCCTCGGCCTCGCCCTCGCCGAGCTCCTCCACGAACCCGGTGCCGGGGAACAAGGTCAGACCCGACTCGTGCAGCGAGATCGTCAGAACCCGCGGCTCGCGGGAGAAGACGGCTTGCACGCCGTCCCCGTGGTGCGCGTCGACGTCCACGTACGCGACGCGCTCGACCCCCCGCCCGAGCAGCCAGGCGATCGCGATCGCCGGGTCGTTGTACACGCAGAAGCCCGAGGCCCGGGCCGGCATCGCATGGTGGAGGCCGCCGGCGGCGTTGAAGGCGTGCGCCACCCGCCCCTCGAGCACGGCCTCGGCCGCCACGATCGAGGCGCCGACGACGACCGCGGCCGCCTCGTGCATGTCCGGGAAGACCGGGTTGTCCCCCGGACCGTACCCGAAGCGCTGCCACGGGCCCTCCTCGCCGTGCCCCGCCCGTCGCGTGGCCTCGACGAACTCCGGGGTGTGCACGAGCAGGATCTCCTCGTCGGTCGCGGGGCGCGCGGCGAGGACCTCCACGCTCGGCAGCTCCATGAGCCCGCAGGCGCGGATCAGCTCCCAGGTGTACAGGACGCGCTCCGGGCGGAGGGGGTGCTGCGGGCCGTGGTCGTACGCGCGGGCCTCCGGCGCGAGGACGAGGCCGGCGCGGCCGCCCATCGCTCAGCCGCCCGGGCGGGTCGCCCGCGCGACCGCGTCGATCGCCTCGACCGCCCGCTCTATCGCGAGGTCGAGCTCCTCCTC
>Ga0101943_1001367_pt1 | contig 22018 bp, 21 predicted proteins | sample DewCreD2012metaG_5_FD_75244 | JGI IMG/M metagenome (GOLD analysis project Ga0101943, IMG submission 75244) | Hot spring sediment bacterial and archeal communities from British Columbia, Canada, to study Microbial Dark Matter (Phase II) - Dewar... ... | reverse complement strand
CCCGTCCGCCACTGACCTGCACCCGAAGGCACAGGCCCGTACGACTTGCATGTGTTAGGCACGCCGCCAGCGTTCGTCCTGAGCCAGGATCAAACCCTCCACTGGCTCAACGATGTCCGGAAACCGTTTCTTGCCTCGCGGGCGTTCGCCGCCCGCACCCCCAGGGACGGTTCGCCCCGGGGTCGAGGCCACGCACCCAACCCAACCCGACTTGTCAACGAAGGGATCGATAACCTATCACTGGAGAGGACCGACCGTCAAGCCCGAGCACTGAACGACCGCGACGTCGGTCATTCCTCTTCCTCGTCGGTCCACTCGTCCTCGTCGTCGCCCCAGTCCTCCTCGTCCCAGTCCTCGTCTTCCTCCTCGTCCCAGTCCTCGTCCTCCCACTCCTCGTCCTCCTCGTCCCAGTCTTCGTCTTCGTCAAGCGGGAGCTCTTCCTCCTCGTCGTCGTACCGGGCCACGAGGAGACGCTCGAGCTCGTCCTCGGCGACGAGGACCGTCCAGGGGTGCATCATGCCCGACTCTCTCCTGTTTTCGCCTACGGGGTTCTTCCGGCCGTGCCGGACGGCGCAAACGTAGCGGGGGCGCGTACGGTGTCAAGCCCCGCGCCCCGCCTCCGCAAAATTTGCACCATGGTCGGCGAGCCGCCGCGCCTTTTTGCGCTCGCTGACCGTACGGCCGCGCTTGCGCAAGCGAACTCGCTGCGGGGTGACCTCGACCCATTCATCGTCCGCCACGAAGCCGAGCGCTTCCTCCAACGTCCAGCGCCGCGGCGGTTCCAGCAGGATGTTGTCGTCGGCATGCGCGGCGCGGACATTCGTCAGCTTCTTGGTCCGTGTTACGTTGACCTCAAGATCCTCCGGTCGTACGTGCTCACCGACGACCATCCCGGCATAGACCGGTTCGCCAGGCGCTACGAAGAACGTGCCACGAGCCTGCAGCTGGAATAGCGCGTACGCCACCGCTTCGCCGTCCGTGAGGCTGACCATGACGCCGCGCGCTCGGGACGGGATCGGACCCGCCCACGGCCCGTAGCCGATGTGTCGTTGATGCACTACCACCTCGCCGCGGCAGGCGGCGAGCAATTCCCGACGCACGCCAAACCAGCCTCGAGCAGGTACGCGGTAGCGCAGGCGCACGCGATCGCCGGGCAGGGGTCGTAGGTCGAGCAACTCACCGCGGCGCGGACCCAGAACCGCGGTCACGGCACCGACGGCGTCGGCCGCTACCTCCACGGTGGCCTCCTCGTAAGGCTCCTGCCATTGGCCCGTTCCGTCCCGACGAAGCAACACCTGCGGCCGCCCGACCGCGAACTCCCATCCCTGGCGCCGCAACGCTTCGAGTGTGACACCCAGATGGAGCTCCCCGCGGCCGGCCAAGCGCACAGCGGCGTCGCTCTCCTCGACGCGAAGCGCGGGGTCGCGCGCGGCGGCCGCCCGCAGGGCGGCGGCCAGCTGCCGGAGGCTTACCACAACGCCCTCGCGCCCCGCCAACGGGGACGTGTTGACGACGACGTCGACCGCCACGGTCGGCTCATCGACCGGTAGGCTGGGCAACGGCGCCACGTCGGCGTCGGATAGGACAATCGTATCTCCGATCGCCACGTCGGGCCCGACGGCCGCAGCCACGAGATCCCTCGCCACGACGCGCGGCGCCGGCACGCGTTGGAGGCCGTCGTACACGAACCAGCGCGCCGGCCGCGCCGCTCCGCGCGGGGATCCGTCGGGACAAAGCACGCGCACGGCGTCGCCGTCGCGAGCCGATCCCTCCAGCACTTGCCCCAAGGCAAGACGCCCCACGAACGGCACTTCATCGACCGCGACAACCCGCACCCGCAGCGGAGCATCCTCAGCGGCCGCCTGCGCCGGCACGCGCGCAACCAGCACCTCGAGCAGCGGAGCGAGGTCCGTCGCCTGCTCCAAGTCGGCTAACGAAGCGGCCGCCCGGCCGGCACGTCCGACGGCGAAGAGCACCGGCGTATCGAGGACTTCCGGGTCCTGCGCCAATTCGAGAAGCAGTTCCAACGTTTCCTCGCGTACCCGTTCCGGATCGCCGTCGGGCCGATCGACCTTGTTGAGGACCACAACCACGGGCAGCCGCCGTGCCAGGGCGCGCTCGAGCACGAATCGCGTCTGCGGCATGGGGCCCTCGGCGGCGTCGACCAACAGAAGCACCCCGTCGGCCAGCACGAGCGAGCGTTCCACCTCGCCCCCGAAATCCCCGTGGCCGGGCGTATCGACGAATTGCAAACGCTGGTTTCGCCAGGTCACCGCGGCGAACTTGGCCGCGATCGTGATGCCTCGCTCCCGTTCGAGGGGCAGTGCGTCGAGTGCAGCGCCGTCCGCGCCGGCTTGCCGGAGCAGGCGGTCGAGCAGTGTCGTCTTGCCGTGGTCCACATGGGCGACCACGGCGATGGTGCGGCGCTCCATGACGGGGCTCAAGCGCGGGTAAAGCGGTAGCCGAAGAGTTTGTAGACGAGTTTCGCCACCGCGAAGTCCGGAGCGTGGACGCCGGGCAGCGGAGCGAGCTCGACCACGTCGGCGCCGACGACGTCGAAACGGGCGAACGTCTCGCGCAGCAGGCCAGTCACCTGGGCCCACGTCAGGCCGCCCGGTTCCGGGGTTCCGGTCGCCGGCAGGAACGACGGATCGAACACGTCCACGTCGAGGGTCACATACACCGGACTCCGCAGCGATGCCAAGACGCGCTCCATCCAATCGGCGTCGTGGCTGATCTCGTGCGCGAACACCGCTGTCAATCGCTCCGGCTCGGCGCGAAGGCGCTCGGCCTCCTCGCGTGACAAGGAGCGAATGCCGACCCCAACCACCCGAGCCACATCGGCGCAGCGCGCCATGGCGCATGCGTGGGAGTGAGGCGACCCCTCGAAGCGGTCACGCAAATCGGCGTGGGCATCGAGCTGGAGGATCGTCAATTCGCGCCCCCGGGTTGCCTGCCGCCGCGCGTGCACCCGAACCAAAGGGGGCGTCAATCCATGCTCGCCCCCGATGGCTACGACAAAACGTGATTCCGCCGCTTCGAGAATCCGATCGAACGCCTCTTCCAAAGCGACGACAGCCGCATCGGGGCCGGCGACAGGCAATGTCAGCGCCGGTAACGTGGCGATACCACAGACCGCCGGCTCGCTGCCGAGCTCCTCGTCGTACAGTTCAACGTAGCGCGACGCACGCAAGACGGCCTCGGGGCCAAGCCGCGTCCCGCCGCCGTAGGACACCGTTGCCTCGTAGGGAATCGGCAACACCACCCCACGCGCCGCCTCCCACGCCGCGGTCTCGGGTTCGAGACCCAGAAAATTCAGCGGGACGCCCCAAGGCAGCCCCGCCAACGAGGCGGGAACCCTCATGCCACGGGTTCCGTCAGCGGGCAGGACAAGCCGGGCCCCGGCGCACGCACACCCTGCGCCTGGCAGGTCGGGCACAGGCCATACACCTCCCACCGCTGCCGCACGGCGCGGAAACCGTAACGAGACGCGATCTCATACTGAAGCCGCAGCAACTCCTCGTCGTCAAACTCCACCACGGCACCGCAATTCGTGCACACGATATGACCGTGCGCTGGCCGGTGCCCGAAGAGATGCTCGTAACGCTTGAACCCCTCTCCGAAGTCGTGGGCGTCAACAAGGCCGCTGTCGACCAAAAGCTCCATCGTCCGATAGATGGTCGCCTTGCCGATGTGATGCCCTTGGCGACGCAAGGCCGCCTCGATCTCGTCGACGGACAGATGTCCTGGCGAGGCGAAGACCACGTCGGCGATCAGTTCGCGCTGTTTCGTGATCGGCAAGCCACGCTCACGCAGGTATCGACGGAAAAGCTGAAGGTATGGGGACGGCATTGGCGGCGCACCCACGAGTCGTCAAACAATAATCGTTTTCGATCGGCATCGTCAAGAGATCCTTCGCTCGGCCCGCTCCACAGCCACTTGAAGCAACGGCAGAAAGTCTTGCACGTTGGTGATCACGCCGAAGGCCTGGTGGGTGCCCCGATCCTTCAATTTGTTGACGACGAACTCCGTGCTATCGACACAGATCGTTGGCAACGGACGGACGTCGCCGCTCGCCTCGTCGTAGACGTACGCCGGCAGCATGTTGCCAGTGGCGATGGCGTGGAGCGCCGTGGCGAGGAACAAGGCCATCTCCGTGCGTCGGGTGTAGGCGCGCATGGCGTCCTGCGCCGCCACGGCGTCGGTGATCGTGTCTGGCAGAGGGCCGTCGTCGCGGATGGAGCCCGCCAACACGAACGGCACGTTGCGCCGCACGAGCGCATGGAAGAGGCCGCGGGTCAACCACCCCTGCGCCACCGCCGCATGCAGGCTGCCGGCGCAACGGACACGGTTGATGGCTCGCATGTGGTGCGCGTGGCCGCCGGGTACCGGCACACCGCGGTCGTCCATGCCCAGCGTTGTGCCGAACATCGCCGCCTCAACGTCGTGCACAGCGACGGCGTTGCCCCCAAAAAGAGCCCCAACGTAACCGCGCTCAACGAACCACTCGAGGACTTCGCGACCGCGGGCGTGGACGACAGCCGGCCCCACCACCCAAAGAATCAAACCACCGCGGTGCCGTGTCTCGACGAGGAGACGCGCCATGGCGTCGTAATCGACGGGCTTCTCCCGCGACACCTCAGAACTCATGAACTTGAACTCGTGCGCCGCGGCCGCCGGTTCCTCGGGCTGGAAACCAACCGCGTGCACGTAAATGCCTTCCGACCCGTCCTCCGCATAGCCGACGGCGACGGGCTGCCCAGCTCGCACCCGGCGCCCTTCCACCGCCCGCGGCACGCGGTCAGGGTCGAGCACCAACGCGGCGTCCATGCGAGGATCGCGGGGCAGCTTCCACACCCCGTCAATCTTCACATACGTGGGCAGATTCGAGGTCGAGAAGAATCCTTCCGGCAACACGCCATCGGCCGGCGCCGGTTGCCACCTCGCATTCGGCGCCTGCTGGAACACAGGAAGCGTGAAGTCAGGGGGCACGTAGCGCATGGCTGGCAACGAGCCGGCGCGTAACCTGCGTCGTGCGGAGGTACGGGTCAAGGGCCGCACTTGTCGATTCCGACGGTGTACAATGGGCCCGCAACATTCCGCGATGGGAGGCGGCCGTGGCCTGGACGATCGACGACGCGCGTGAGCTCTACAACATCGACGGCTGGGGCATCGGCTACTTCGGCATCAACCCGAAAGGGCACGTGACCGTGCACCCGACTCGCGATCCCAACTGCGGCCTCGATCTGTACGAACTGGCCTTGGACCTCGACGCGCAAGGCGTGCGCTTGCCCCTGTTGCTCCGCTTCTCCGACATCTTGCGTGCCCGCCTGGAAACCATCACCAGCCGGTTCCGGCGGGCCATCGACGAGTTCGAATATCGCGGGAGCTACTCGCTGGTTTACCCCATCAAGGTGAATCAGCAGCGGCACGTGGTCGAAGAAATCCTGACGTTCGGGGCGCCGTTCGGCGTGGGGCTCGAAGTCGGCAGCAAGCCCGAACTCCAAGCCGCGTTGGCGCTGACCGAACGCACGGACCACGTCATCGTGTGCAACGGCTACAAGGATGAAGAGTTTATTCGCCTGGCCCTCATGGGTCAGAGGCTCGGGCACACCGTGTTCGTCGTGCTCGAAAAGCTGAGCGAGGTGGACCTGCTTCTTCGCGTCGCACAAGCCATGGGCGTCGAGCCGCTGGCCGGCGTGCGGATCAAGTTGGCCACGACGGGCGTGGGGCGTTGGTCCGACACGGCGGGCGAGCGGAGCAAGTTTGGCCTCAGCGCCGCCCAAGTCATGGACGTGCTTGACCGGCTGCGTGCCGCCGGTCGGCTCGACTCCCTTCGGCTCATTCACTTCCATCTGGGCTCCCAGATTCCCGACATCCGGCACGTCAAGCTGGCGATGACGGAGGTGAGCCGCTTCTACGTCGAACTGCGCCGGTTGGGCGTGCCCGTCACGCACGTCGACGTGGGCGGCGGATTGGGCGTTGACTACGAGGGATCGCGATCCGCCCAGCCGGCGAGCGTGAACTATTCCATCCAGGAGTACGCCAACGACATCGTCTACACCTTGGCCGAGGCGTGCCGCGAGGCCGACGTGCCCATGCCCCACATCCTATCGGAAAGTGGCCGCGCCCTCACCGCCCACCACGCCTTGCTGCTCGTGAACGTGATCGATCTCGAGACCCAGAACGTGGCACCCCCGCCCCCGCCCGAAGAGGGCGCTCATTCCCTGGTGCACGACTTGGCGGCCAGCTACGCCGAAATCGAGGACCGCAACCTCCGCGAAGTGTACCACGACGCCTTGTTCGCCAAAGACCAGGCCCAAATCCTCTTCAACAGTGGAGTGCTCCGCCTCAAAGACCGCGCCGCGGTGGAACGCTGGTACCTCGCCATCCTCAACGAAGTGGCGCAGCGGGCGCGACGAGATCCCGAGGAGTACGAGGACATCCTCCCCGAGCTGGAGGCGGCCCTCACGGACCGGTACTTCTGCAACTTTTCCATCTTCCAGTCGCTGCCGGACGCCTGGGCGATCGATCAGCGGTTCCCCATCATGCCCATCCACCGCTTGGACGAGGCGCCGGTGCGGCGCGGAACCCTGCAAGACGTGACTTGCGACTCCGATGGCAAGCTCGACGGTTTCATTGGCGATGAGCAAACCCTGCCACTTCATCCGTTCCGCCACGGCGAGCCGTACATCCTTGGCATCTTCTTGACCGGGGCGTACCAGGAAATCTTAGGAGATTTGCATAACCTGTTTGGAGACACAAACGTCGTGCATCTCCGACTGGTCGACGGCGGCTACGAAATCACCGATCTCGTGCACGGCGACACGGTGACCGAGGTGCTGCGGTACGTCCAGTTCGATCCCCAGACTCTGATCGCCAATTTCCGCCGCAAGGTGCAAAAAGCTGCGGGGCTGACGCGCCAAGAGGCGAACGCATTCATCGCCGATTACATCGACGGGCTGAGCGGGTACACCTACCTGGAAGGCGGGTGGGAGCATCGGGAGGGTGGGGAAGAAGCGGGGCCCTCGTACCGGTGTGCCCCGGCGACAGTGGGGCCGGTGGACGAAGAGTAGGACCCGAAGGTGATCGGTCCCGGGGCGGCTGCGGCGCGCCGCCGACGCTTCGTCCCACAGCGTCGGAGCAGCCACTTGGCCCGCACCGTGACTCGCGCGGCTGCACCGGCCGTCGAACCGCGGCCCAACCACCGCCTTCTAGCGTCCGGAGCGCTACCGTTCCTGGGCTTCTGGCGACGACGGCAACGGCACCGGTGCCACGGGCTCTGGTTCTTCCACCAAGGGCGAGTGCGTCACCACCGGATGGGCCTCCGCTTTTTTCGGGAAGAGGAGCGAGGCGATCACCGCAGTCGCGAGCACGACCCCCACAACGCCGAGCGAAAGGCCAATGGGTACATGCCAGCCCACCATGCCGACCAGCATCTTCACGCCAATGAACACCAACACGACCGACAGTCCGAGACGCAAGTAATGGAAACGGTGGACGATGTTCGCCAAAAGGAAATACATCGAGCGCAATCCAAGGATGGCGAACACGTTCGAGGTAAACACGATAAACGGATCGCGAGTGACCGCAAAAATCGCCGGAATCGAGTCGATCGCGAACATGAGATCCGTCGTTTCCACCAGGACGAGTACCACGAACAAAGGCGTGGCAACGCGGCGAGCCCGATCGCCCCGAACCTCCTGCACGAAAAACTTTTGCCCGTGGTATCGCGGCGTGATCGGTATGTAGCGCTGCAATAAACGCAGCACAGGATTGGAATCGACTTCAATGTCACGCTCCTCTTCGCGTGCCATCTTGATTCCGGTGAACACAAGGAACGCACCGAAGATGTAGAGGATCCAGTGGAATCGCTCGACAAGGTAGGCCCCCAAGCCAATCATCGTGCCGCGCATGACGAGGGCCCCAAGGATTCCCCAGAACAAGACCCGATGCTGGTACTGCGGTGGAACGCGGAAGTAGGAAAACAGCAATACGAACACAAAAATGTTGTCGACCGACAAAGCAAATTCGATGAGATAGCCGGTCACAAACTCTAGGCCTTTGCGCGCACCGCTCACCCCGAACACGGGCTCGAGGACGCCTGTGAAAATCCCTACAGCAAAGAGCGCGGCAAGGGCGACGATGCCCGCCGTAAACAGCGCGGCTTCCCGCAAGGATACGACGTGTGCTTTGCGATTCAGGACGCCGAGGTCGACAGCCAGAATGGCGAAGACGATGACAAGGAAGGCGGCCCAGTGCAATGCGTCCGTCGAAGCCCAGCGAAGCATTTGCATGTCCTCGTCGTTTTTCGTTTCCGGTCCGAAAAACGCAGAAGGCGAGACCCTCGCGGCCACGCCGGCGGCGAAGGTCTCGCCCGCAAGGTCCTCCAACCTTTCGGTCGGACCGTGCGAGCCAGGCGCTCGCAGGGTTGACAATCCGACCGCCCGAGGTCCGGCCTCGGGGGGCTACTCCCCTTCGCGGCCACCATAGCAAAAGGCCGCCACGCTTGTCAAGCGACGAGGAGTTTCGCCGCGGCGATCGCCAGCACCGCCGCGAGGAGTCGTCGTAACAGCGGGACGGCCATCCGGCGACTTCCGGCCCAGCCACCGACCGCGCCACCGATTGCTGCGGCCAGGACCCAGGGCAGCGCGACCGTGGGGAAGGGCCGTCCGGCGCTCAGGTAGCCGAGCAGGCCGGCGGCGGAATTCACCCAGATGAGCGCCACCGACGCCGCCGCGGTCTGCCGGGTGGTGGCCCACCGGCGCCATAGCAGCAGCGGACTGAGAAAAATTCCGCCGCCCACGCCGACCAGGCCCGCCACCCATCCGATGACGCCGCCCCAAAGGAAACGCGCCCACGCCGGGCTCGAGCGAACGCTTCCGTCGTTCACCGCCGCCTGTGGTGCCCCCGCGAAGAGCGCCGCCGCGGCGTACGCGAGAACGAGGCCGAGCACCGCGCGATAGACCGAAAGCGGCAAGCCGAGCCGACCGCCAAGAAAGGCGAAAGGCACGCCCGCGATCGCGAACGGAGCCCAGAGACGCCAGCGAAAATGCCCCGCCGCGCTGAAGTTCGCCACGCCGAAGGTGGCGACCAGGAGATTGAGCGCCAGCGCCGTCGGCCGCGCCCATTCCAACGGCAAGCCCGCCAGCGCAAACAGGGCCAAGTACGCCGACGCGCCGGCGTGCCCGACCGCCGCGTACAGCGCGGCCGCCAGCGCAATTCCCCCGGCCAAGGCCAGCGTGGACAGTTCGGTCATCGAGGCGCACCTTGATCTTTCCTCGTCGGCGGGGGTAGGTTGATCCGCTCCGACCATGCGCGCAATCCATCGCCGGCTCGTTTGGGGTGGTCTCGGCCTCGTCGTCGGCGTCCTCGCCGCCTGCCAAGACCCGTATGGACCCCTCGAGCCTTTGTTGACCGAAGAGGCGGTGACCCTAACCACGCCCACAAGCCCGCGCACGTCGCTCCCTTGGGCCCTTGATGTCTCCGTGCCGCCGGGCACCTTCGGCATCGGTGGGGGGCGCTTCCCAGAGCGTGCGAACGACGCCGGCCAGTGGGATTTCGCTCTGCGCCGGAGCGGTGACGCCTTCGAACTCGCACCGGCGGCCCTCTACGGGCTGCCCAACGGAGCGGCCCTGAGCGATCCGATCGAGGGGCGCGCCTTCGACGACCTTCGAGAAGTGCCGCGCAACCAGCCGTTCCGGTCCGACGTGGCGCGACCCGTTCGGCCGGGCCTGATCTACTTTGCCCGGTCGCGCACCTTCGCCTCCGGCTTTTACGGCTGCCAACAATTCGCGAAGGTCCAGGTCGTTGCCGTCGACGCCACGGCCGATACCGTGCGCTTGAAAGTGGTGGCCAACGCCAACTGCGGCGATCGTCGCCTCGCTCGTTGAGCCTACGGCGATGCTGGATCTCCGGCGCCTGCGAGAGCAGCCCGAGGAAGCCCGTGCACAACTCGCTCGCCGCGGCCAGCCGGACGCGTTGGCCCTGCTCGCCCGTGCGCTGGCGCTTGACGAGGCTCGGCGCGCGCGCGTGCGCGAACTCGACGCTCTGAAGGCGCAGCGCAACGCGGCCTCCGACGAGGTCGGACGTCGCAAACGGGTCGGCGAGCCCGTCGACGCGCTGCTCGCCGAGCTGAAAGAGCTGGCCGAGGCGATTCGCCAACGCGAAGACGAACTGCGGGCGCTCGAGAGCGAACTCGAAGACATGTTGCTCCGCATCCCGAACCTGCCGGACCCCGCCGTGCCCGACGGTGGGCCGGAATGCAACCGCGTCGTCCGCACGTGGGGTGAGCCACGCCGCTTCGACTTCGAGCCACGTCCCCACTGGGAGCTCGGCGCGCAGCTTGGACTGCTCGATTTGGCCAGGGGTGCGAAGATCAGTGGCAGCGGTTTCCCCCTTTTCCGGGGGGTCGGCGCGCGGCTGGAGCGCGGCCTGATCGCCTTCATGCTCGATCTCCACACGCGCGAGCACGGCTATACGGAGCTGTGGCCCCCCTTCCTGGTGCACCGAGCCTGCATGGTCGGCACCGGTCAGCTGCCCAAGTTCTTCGACGACGTCTACCACGTGCCCAGCGACGACCTCTTCCTCATACCCACGGCGGAAGTGCCGGTCACGAACGTGCACCGCGACGAAATCCTCGACGGCGCGTCGTTGCCGCGGGCGTATTGCGCCTACTCGCCTTGCTTTCGCCGCGAAGCCGGGGCCGCAGGTCAGCAGACGCGCGGTTTGATCCGAGTCCACCAGTTTGATAAGGTGGAGCTCGTTCGCTTTGAACGGCCGGAAGACTCGGACGCGGCGCTGGAAATCCTCACCGCGCACGCGGAACGGGTGCTCCAGATCCTCGGGCTCGCCTATCGCGTGGTGTTGCTGGCCAGTGGCGACTTGGGGTTCGCCGCGCGGAAAACCTACGACCTCGAAGTGTGGGCACCGGGCGCGGGGCGTTGGCTGGAGGTCTCCAGCTGCTCGAATTTCGGTGACTTCCAAGCGCGACGGGCGCAAATTCGATTCCGACGGGCACCGGCAGCAAGACCGGAGTACGTCCACACCCTCAACGGTTCCGGTCTCGCGTTGCCCCGCACGGTCGTCGCACTTCTCGAGACCTACCAGAACGCCGACGGCAGCGTGGACCTACCGGAAGCGCTTTGGCCTTACGTCGGTTTGCGCCGTCTCGAACCCGCATGACTCGGTTGGACTTGTCGTCCCTCAATCCGCCGCAGCGTCAAGCGGTCGAGCACTTCGCTGGCCCCATGCTCGTACTGGCCGGGGCGGGCAGCGGCAAAACCCGTGTGCTCACCTACCGTGCCGCTTTTCTGGTGGATCGGCACGGGGTGGCGCCGTCGAACATCCTGGCGGTCACCTTCACGAACAAGGCGGCCGACGAGATGCGCGAACGCATTGCCGCGCTCCTCGGCGTCCGCGCCCACGGTCTGCAGGTAGGGACGTTCCACGCCATTGCCGCTCGGCTGCTACGACGCTACGCCGGGTACCTGCAGCCAGTCCGAGACGACAAGGGCCAGGTCCACGCATGGAGCTCCACCTTCCAGATTTACGACGCGGACGATGCGGAGCGAGTCGTCCGGCGCATCTTGGTTGACGATCTTCGGCTCGATCCGAAACGTTTCGTGCCGCGCTCCGTCCATGCGACGATCTCGTTCGCCAAAAACCACCTGCGGACCGCGGCGGACCTCGCCCGGGATGCCGATCTGAGCGGCGACCATTACCTGCTCCAGGTAGCCCGCGTCTTCGAACGCTACGAGTGGGCGTTGGCTCGCGCCAATGCCCTCGACTTCGACGATCTCCTCATCAAGCTCGTCGAGGTAGCGCGCCATGAAGGCGTCCGAGTGCGCCTCCGCGAACGCTTTCGCTTCCTCCTTGTCGATGAGTTCCAAGACACGAACCCGGCGCAGTATGCCTTCCTTCGGGAGCTGGCCGCGCCGGAGCGTGGGGGGCACGGCAACCTCTTCGTCGTTGGCGACGACGATCAAAGCATCTACCGCTGGCGTGGGGCAGATCCCTCGCTGATTCTGCGCTTTGACGAGGACTTTCCGACGGCCGTCGTCGTCAAGCTCGAGCAGAACTACCGGTCCACGGGCCGCATCCTTCGAGCGGCCAACGAAATCATCCGGCACAACACGACGCGCCGAGGCAAAACGCTTTGGACGGCCAACCCCGAAGGCGAGTCGGTTCGTATCGTGGAGTTGGCCGACGAAGCAGCAGAAGCGGCGTGGATCGTCGAGGAGATCGAGCGTGCTCGGCGAGAGGAAGGTCGCTCGCTTCGCGATTTCGCGGTGTTGTATCGCACGAACGCGCAATCGCGTCCGCTCGAAGAGGCGTTGCGGCGGGCGGGTTTGCCGTACCGCCTCATCGGGGGAGTGCGCTTTTACGAGCGGCGCGAGGTGAAGGACGTCTTGGCCTATCTGCGACTCGTCGCCAATCCGAAGGACGACGAGGCGTTCCGGCGCGCGATCGGCTGGCCCGCGCGGGGCATCGGGGACAAGACGCTCGAAGCGGTAGCTCGCTGGGCGGAACGCGAAGGCGTCGGTCTACTGGAGGCAGCGCGCCGCGCGAGCGATGTGCCCGATCTCCGGCCCAGCGCTCGTCAGGCCCTTGCAAACTTCGCCGGCGCCATCGCGAAGTGGGCGGCCGTTGCGGCGCAAGGGGAACGGATCGAAACCTTGCTGCGCGAGCTTCTGACCGACGGGGGCTTGTGGGACGCTTTGCGTCTGGAAGACGACGCCGAGGACCGCTTGCGCAACATCGACGCGCTCGTTGCCGGGGCGGCGGACTTCGATCGTTTGTGGGAGTCGGGCGACCCCCGGGTCCGCGGTCTGCTCGTCGACGACGAAGAGGACGGGGGCGCGCTCCGCCGTCTCGACGCCTTTCTCGCGCAAGCCGCGCTGCTGGCCAGCGTCGACAGCTACGATCCCACCGCCGACGCCGTCGTGCTGATGACGCTCCACGCGGCCAAGGGACTCGAATTCGACGTCGTGTTCATCGCGGGGTTGGAAGAGGGGATCTTCCCGTTGGGCCGCGCCTACGACGAGCCGGAGGATCTCGAGGAGGAACGTCGCCTCTTCTACGTGGGTGTCACCCGAGCCCGCCACCGCCTAGCGCTCACCTGGGCGCGTCGGCGACGGCGCGGCGGGGAGTGGCTCCCGTCGGTGCCTTCCGGTTTCTTGCAGGCGCTGCCCGACGATGTCGTCGAACGCCTTCGACCGGGCGACGCCGGCGACCGTCGCCCCCGTCCCTGGTCGTGGGCCGGCCCGCGGCGTTCCGTCGAGCGCCCGGCGCTCGACGTCCGACGCGGCGCGATCGGATCCGCCCGTTTCGGTTGGATGGACCCCGACGAGGCCGATTGTGAAGTGGCCTCGGCGTCGTTCGTCGACACCGACGCCTGGGGCCCGATTCGCGTCGGCGTGGAGGTCGAGCATCCCCAGTTTGGCCGTGGCCGCGTGCGGGCGCTGCGAGCCCGCGGCGGGGACGCCCGTGCCGTCATCGAGTTCGAGGATGTGGGGGAGAAAACAGTGGTGCTTCGATACGCGAACCTCGTCGTCTTGGAGTGATGGCCATTGACCGTACCGAGGTGGCGCGGGTGGCGCGGCTGGCGCGCCTGGCCCTTGCGCGGGAGGAACTCGACGCCCTGGCTCCCCAGCTCGATCGCATCGTCGAGTATGTGGCCCAACTGGCCGATGCCGATTCGGGTGACGCGGGCATTGAGCGCTGCGCTGCCCCGGCGTCGCTCGGGGTCGACCGCGTACCGCTCCGCTCGGACGACGACGATGACCGGCCGGATGCGCTGGCCCGTCCGCCCGCCGAGGACGCGCCGGTATGGCGGGACGGATTCTTCCTCGTGCCGCGCCTGGCGGCGTGGGATCGGAGCGAAGAGGAACCATGAGCGCGATGTCCGTCGCCGCCCTCGCCGCGGCGGTGGCTCGCGGCGAGCGGGATCCGCGGGACGTGGTCGCCAACGCTCTCGAACGCTGGCGGCAAAGCGATCGCGGCCCCGAGCCGATCCATGCCTTCCTGGCGATCGATGAAAGCGTCCTTGAGCGGCAAGTCGATGCCCTCCGTGCCAAACAGCGGCGTGGCGAGCCGTTGGGTCCATTGGCCGGGGTGCCCGTCGCCGTCAAAGACAACATCACGACCGTCGACCTACCAACCACCTGCGCCTCGCGCCTTCTCGACGGGTATCGCCCGCCGTACGACGCGACCTGCATTCGGCGTCTCCGGGCTGCCGACGCGCTCGTTTTCGGGAAAACCAACCTCGACGAGTTCGCTATGGGCTCGTCGACGGAGTTCTCGGCCTTCGGCCCCACCCGCAACCCTCACGACCGCACCCGGGTTCCGGGCGGAAGCTCCGGTGGGTCGGCCGCGGCGGTGGCGGCGGGCATTGTGCCCGCGGCGCTGGGCTCCGACACCGGGGGGTCCGTCCGCCAACCGGCCGCTTTTTGCGGCGTTGTCGGCTTGAAGCCCACCTATGGCCGCATTTCCCGTTACGGCCTTGTGGCCTTCGCCTCGTCCCTCGATCAAATCGGGGTCTTCGGGGCAACGGTGGCCGACGCGGCCCGCGTTTACGCGGCGATCGCGGGCCCCGACCCGCGCGACGCGACCAGTTTGCCCGAAGCCGCGCCGCCGGTCGACACCCCTCGCGCGTCCGTTCGCCGGATTGGCGTCGTTCGGGAATGCTTTCCGCCGACGCTCGATTCGGCCGTGGCCACCCTCTGTCGACGCGCGGTGGAGCGATGGCAGGATGCCGGCATCGAGGTGGTCGAGGTGTCCGTGCCCAGCTTGCCGTACGCCGTACCGACATACTACATCCTGGCCACCGCCGAGGCCTCGGCCAACTTGGCGCGCTACGATGGCGTGCGCTACGGCGTTCGGGCACCCGGCGCGACGCAGCTCGACGAGGTCTACGAGCGGACCCGTGCCTTGTTCGGTCCGGAGGTGAAACGACGGATTATCCTTGGGACCTACGTGTTGTCCGCGGGCTACTACGAGGCCTACTACGCCCGAGCGCAGCGAATGCGCGCCCGTCTGACGGCCGAGCTCGAAGCCGCGCTGCGCGAGGTCGACGCGCTGTTCCTACCGACCGCGCCGACACCGGCGTTTCGTCTCGGCGAGCGACTTGACGATCCGCTGGCGATGTACCTCGCCGACGTGTTTACCGTGCCCGCGAACTTGGCCGGGTTACCGGCGCTGTCCTTTCCGGTGGGAAGAGCGGGCGTCCTGCCCGTCGGTGGACAGCTGGTCGGTCGGCGCGGCGACGAGGCGACGGTGATCACCTTGGCGACCGTCTGGGAACGCATGGGACCGTCGTGGACCGAGCTGGAGGCGCCCGCATGAGCGCATCCGTTGCCGTCGATCTCGAACCGGTCATCGGGTTGGAAATCCATGTGCAGCTGCGTACCCGCCGCAAGATGTTTTGCGGCTGCCCGAACCTTTACGGCGCGCCGCCGAACACCTTGGTGTGCCCCGTCTGCCTCGGCTTGCCCGGTGCGCTCCCGGTACCCAACGGGCAGGCCGTGACGCTGGCGGTGCGAGCAGCCTTGGGTCTCGATTGCCAGGTTCACCTGCGCTCCGTGTTCGCCCGGAAAAACTACTTCTACCCGGATCTGCCAAAGGGCTATCAAATCACCCAATACGATTGCCCCCTGGCCACGGACGGCGTTCTCGATCTTTGGCCCCCGCCGGAGCGTTGGCCCGCCCGCGTGCGCATCCGGCGCCTTCACCTCGAAGAGGACGCTGGCAAGTCCCTTCACGACCGTGTGCCCGGCGCCACCGCCGTCGACCTTAACCGCGCCGGCGTCCCGCTCATCGAGATCGTCACCGAACCTGACCTCGTGGCTCCCGAACACGCCCGTCTGTTTCTGACGCGATTGAAGCAGACACTGGAATTTCTCGGCGTCAGTGACTGCGACATGGAAAAGGGCAGCCTCCGCGTGGACGCCAACGTCTCGCTTCGACCGCAAGGCGCCACCACCTTGGGCGTGAAGACGGAGCTCAAGAACCTCAACTCCTTCGGTTTCCTCGAGAAGGCGCTGCACGCGGAGATCGCTCGACAGAAGGCGGCGCTGACGGCGGGGCAGCCCGTGGTCCATGAGACGCTTCTCTGGGACGCGGCGCGCCAGCAGGTGCGTCCAATGCGCTCGAAGGAGGAGAGTCATGACTACCGTTATTTTCCCGAGCCCGACCTGCCGCCCCTGCTGCTGGAGCCTGCGTGGATCGCCGAGCAGCGCGCCACGCTGCCCGAGCGCCCGGCGGCGCGCTGGCGACGCTTTCAAGAGCAATACGGTTTACCGCCACAGCACGCCGACGTGCTGACGCTCGACCGGGCCACCGCTGACTACTTCGAGGCCGTGGTGACCGCCGGCGCGCCACCGGCCGAGGCGGCGTCGTGGATCATGGGCGAGGTGCTCGCATGGACGCGGGAGCACGCACTGGACGTGGGTTCCTTCCCGATGCCAGCGACGCAACTGGCCGAGTTGGCCGCCCTGGTGCGCCAGGGGGTGCTCTCTCGGGCTCTGGCTCGGCAGGTCTTCGAGCGGGCGTTGCGGGAAGGTCGTTCGCCCCGATCGATCGTCGAGGCCGAGGGGCTCGCCCAGGTCCAGGAGGAGGGTGCGCTCGCCGCTTGGGTCCACGAAGTGCTGGCCGCCCATCCTCAAGAGGTGGCCCGCTATCGGGCCGGCGAGACGAAGCTCCTCGGCTGGTTCGTCGGCCAGGTGATGCGGCGTTCCCAGGGAAAGGCGGACCCGAAGCGGACGCAAACGTTGCTCCGGCAGGCGTTGGAGGCGGCAGGATCGACGTCCTGACCGCCTATCCCCAACGCAAGGTCGCCCCACCCACCGCCGCCAACAGGTGGCGACTGGGCCCGATGCGCCGCTTTTCCCACGCGCCTTCGGTTCGCGACGGCACCGGGAAGAACGAATCCGCAAGCTCCCGCACCAAGCGCGGCCGCCGATGCGCTCCTTCCCGCGCAAGCAAACGACGAAGCTGCTTGGCCGTTGCTAAGGCACGCTCCCCGGTGGGATCCTCTCGCGCTGTCGTCGACGCTTGCCGATGCCGCAGGTAGTCAACGATCGCGTCGAACGCTAGGGCAAGGTACTGGTGCCGCAGCGCGGGGGGCAGCCCCCAGCGGGGCGAGCGAGCAAGCGAGCCAAACACCGTATGCCAGCGGTCGCTGTCCTGAGCACGGATCAGCCCGCGAAAGATTCGTCGGTTCGTGCGGAATGAAAACACCGTAGCCGACAGCACACGATCAAGAAGCGCGTCGGCTTCCGAATGGTCCATTTCGGTTACAACGTAGCGCGTCAACGCCACGTACGTCGGACCCAGCGCCAAATCCAAGCGTGTTTCCCAATACGTGTGGCCAAGCGCGCGCCTGGCCGCCAAGACCATCTGCCGCGGCACGAACAAGTTGTGTGCGACAACGTCCGCCGCCAGGTGGCTAAGGTAGCCGAGAGCCATGGCCCGCAAGCGGTCCGACGTCGCCCGCTCGTACACCTCCTCGCCCACGTGCCAAAAATGGCAGTGGCGGCCTTCGGGCACGTACTTCTTCGCCATCGAAATGTCAGCCGCCACCGAACCGTAGAGAAAATCGAATGGGTAGAGCGCGACCACGTCGCGTACCGCCGCGGGCACCAAATGCAACGCGTCGAGGAGGCCGAGGCCCAGGTAGACATGCGTGCCGGGGCCCCAAGCCCACGCCGGTTCCGCGACGGCGAGGAGCAACGCCACCGCGGCAAGGGCGACGATCACCTTACCCACCCACCTTCTTGCGCGCCTTGCGCAACCGTTTGGCCAGAACCGAGAGCTGCTCCTCGACGGCGTGGTTAAGCTCCTCGCGGGCCTTCTGGAGCACCTCGGCGAGGTCGTCTTGCCACTCCCCCCATGCGTCCCGTCCCGCGCGCCCCAGCTCACGCCCGAGGCGGGCCGTCGCGTGTGCGCTCTCGTTCCAGGCGTCCTTCGTGCGGCGCAAGCTCTTGCGCAGTTCCTTCCGATACGGTTTCAGAGCCTTGCGGACCCGCTTGCCCGGGCTCGGCTCCGGCCACAGGAGCAACGCCAGCCCCGCGGCCATCGCGGCTCCGATGGCGAATAACGTGACCGTTTCCCACTGTTTGTTGCGCGCCATTGTGTGCCTCCTGTCGTCGCGGCAGACCCTAGATCGTCCGCCGATCCGACGGCGATCGTCGCAAGGTTCGGGCCCCCGTTTGCACGCCACGCAGCGTGGCCGCGGTCCGCACGAACCACCGCTCCGCTTCCTCCTGCATCACCCGGGCGAGGGCATCGAGCTCAACGAGCCTCGCCTCCAGGCGCTGCGTGGCGCTGGCCAAGCGCTCCTGACCTTCCACGAGGAGCAGATGCACGCGTTGCGTGTCCTCGCGCAAGGCCGACGTCAAAAAATGCACGTTCTCCGCAATGGCTTCCGCGTGGCGAACCACCGGCTGGAGGTCGCTTTGCACGCGGTCGAGCGCCGCGTTGATACGGCCGTAAAGCCGCCGTGTGTTCCATGCAGCCGGCAGGAGAACGGCGAACAGCGCGAGAAGGGCCAAGGCGATAACAATCGTCGCCACGCCGACCGCTGTTTCCACCCAGTACTTCAACCCTGTCGACGGCGCGGACACCATGACGATCGTGTCCGCCACTGCCCGCGTTGCCTGCGCCAGCCACGCCGCTGCCATTCCCATTCCCTCCGCGTTAGCGGGTCGCGTTCGTGCCGCCCAACGGGGACGCCAGCCCTAGGACCCGGTTCACCGGCACGGTGAAGGCGATGCCTGTGCCAGGACGGGCCAGCCCGCCCAAGGTCGCGTCGAGCAGGGCGAACACCGCGTCGACCAGCTCGTCCGGTAGCACACTAAACAGCATGTAGTTGCGCGGCCGAGCGTAGCGGGCGAACGCGTCCACGTCGACAAAGATTGGACTCTCCTGGAGCAACACCCGGGCCATCCCTTCGCTGGGGACCAAGGTTGCGCCCGCCGCCCCGAGCTCGACCAACCCGCTCAAAACCGCTTCGAGCTTGTCCTCCTCATGCACTACCGCGACGAGAAGTTGCACCGCTACCTCCTGGCTGGGCGCCCATGCTATCGTCGGAGGGAACGGTCGGCAACCGGCGGCATGCCCGTTGCATCCCCGGACCCCATGCCAAGCCGAAGGAGAGAGCCGTGCCCAAATTCGTCGTCGAAGGCGGCCGTCGCCTCCACGGTCGCATCCGGCCTTCGGGCAACAAGAACGCGGCGCTGCCGATGCTCGCCGCGACGTTGCTCACGGACGAGCCGGTTGTCCTGGAAAACGTGCCCGACATTCGCGACGTCCATACGCTCATCGAACTCTTGCGCCACCTGGGCGCGGAGGTGCACTGGAGCGCGCCGAACGAAGTGACCGTTTGCGCCCGCAACGTGCGCTCGACCGAGCTCGATCCCAAGCAGGCCGCCCGTATCCGCGCATCGATTCTCCTGGCCGGGCCCATGCTGGCCCGAACCGGACGGATTCGCTTGCCTCCGCCGGGCGGGGACGTGATCGGCCGTCGCCGCTTGGATACGCATTTTCTCGCGTTCCAGCGCCTCGGCGCGTCGATCGAGGTGAGGGCGGCACCACCGGTCTTCGAGCTGCGCGCCGAGCGGCTCGTCGGCACCGACATCTTTCTTGACGAGCCCAGCGTCACCGCCACCGAAAACGCCCTCATGGCGGCGGCCCTGGCACGCGGCACGACGCGCCTGCGCAACGCCGCTGCGGAACCCCACGTGCAGGACCTCGCCCGGATGCTGGTGGGCATGGGGTGTCGCATCGACGGCATCGGCACGGGCATCCTGGAGATCGAGGGCACGGAACGTCTGCGCGGCGGTCGCTTCCGCATTAGCCCCGACCACATCGAAGTGGGCTCGTTTATTGGTCTGGCCGTCGTGACTCGCAGCGAACTCTGGATTGAGGACGCCGTGCCCGAACATCTCGACGCCATCCTCATTGGGTTCGAGCGTCTCGGCGTTCGGGTGGAATGGCACGACGGCGTGCTGCGCGTGCCCGCGGAACAGGAGCGTCGTGTTCGGCCCGATTTCGGAGGGCACGTGCCGAAGATCGACGACGGCCCTTGGCCTGCGTTTCCCGCGGACTTGACCTCGATCGCGGTGGTGACCGCCACGCAGTGCGAAGGGACGATCCTCATCCACGAGAAGATGTTCGAATCGCGCCTCTTTTTCGTGGACAAGCTCATCGCCATGGGCGCGCGGATCGTCCTCTGCGATCCCCATCGCGTGCTCGTGATCGGCCCGGCGCCTTTGCGCCCGGCCATCGTGGACAGCCCCGACATCCGCGCCGGCATGGCCCTCCTCATCGCTGCGCTCGGCGCCGACGGCCGCAGCGAGATCTACAATATCGGGCAGATCGAGCGCGGTTACGAACGGATCGACGACCGCCTGCGCGCTTTGGGCGCGCGGATCGAGCGGCGGGATTCCCGTGGCGATCCCGTTGCCTAACCTTGCTCCACCCTTTTCCGACGAGGAGACGACGGATGGAAACGACGGATCGTAAGAGCAGCCGCAGCGCCTGGTCGAGCGGCTTGAGCACCGGAGTGAAAGCCGGTTTGGGCGTGCTGCAAGCCTTCGTGGAGGCCGTTCAGGAAACCCTACAAGAAACGCTTGCCCGCCACGACGTCAACGCCGAGCAGGCCCGGCAACGCCTGCGCGAGGCCAGCCAACGGCTGCAAGCAACTCTCGACGAGTGGCGCGAACGGGTGGACTTCGTTCCGCGTCGCGAATTCGAGCAATTGCAGGCGGAGGTGGCGCAGTTGCGCCAGGAGCTGCAGGCTCTCCGCCAGGCGTGGGTCGGCCGCTCCGGCGATCACGCCGCGGGGCCTCCGGCCACCGAGGAATGACGCCGCGGGTGGTGGAAGAGGTGCGGGCGCCTCTACCGATCCCGCTTTGGCTGCACCCGGAGTGGGCCTCGGCGTTCCCTTGGTTGGTGCAGGGCACGACCGGCCAAGGGCGGGACGGGTTCGACTTGGGCCTCGGCGGCGACGCGGCGGTGGGCCGCGTGCTCGATCGCTGGCGCCAGGTCCGGCAGACCCTCGGCTTCCCGACGCTGTTCGTCGGGCGACAAGTCCACGGTGCCTCCCTCGCCCTCCACGACGCCGCGGCCGTGCGCGGGCTAGCCATTCTCGATGACGTCGATGGCCATGTGGTGCCGCAACCGGGCGTTGTGGCAGCCGTGACCGTGGCCGACTGCGTGCCCGTCTTCGTGATCGACCCTGCGCGCCGCGTCGGCGCGCTCCTCCACGCGGGGTGGCGCGGCGTGGCCGCGGGGATCCTCGAGCGCGCGGTGGGCTTGCTCCACATGCGCGGCAGCCCTCCGGAACGGCTGCTCGTCCACCTCGGCCCGGCAATCTGCGGGGCGTGCTACGAGGTGGGGCCCGAGGTCCACGCGGCGGTCCGACCCGACGTGCCGCCGCCAGCGCATCCGGTGCCGTTGGACCTTCGGGCGGCGCTCGCCGATCGCGCCGTGCGCGCCGGGGTGCCGCGGACGGGCGTCACGCGTTCCGCCTTTTGCACTCGTTGCCACAGCGACCGGTTTGCCTCCCATCGGGCCGGCCGACACGAACGCCAGGCGGCCGTGCTCGGCGTCCGCCGCACCCCTTGACAGCGTGCCGATCGGTCCTCTACGTTCCGTAGCTTGCCTGTGCTGGCGTAGCTCAATCGGTAGAGCAGCGGATTTGTAATCCGCCGGTTGGGGGTTCGAGTCCCTTCGCCAGCTCTGCCGGAGCGCGGGCGTAGCTCAGTTGGTAGAGCATCAGCCTTCCAAGCTGAGGGTCGCGGGTTCGAGTCCCGTCGCCCGCTTGCCGTGCCGGCCGGGCCCCGCGCCCGGGGAGGGCGAACGCAGCAACCGCAACCGAGCAACGACGTGACGTGAACGATGGCCAAGCCGAAGTTTGAGCGGACGAAGCCGCATGTCAATGTGGGGACGATTGGGCATGTGGATCATGGGAAGACGACGTTGACGGCGGCGATTACGAGGAGACAGGCGGCGAAGG
>Ga0101943_1001364_pt1 | contig 22046 bp, 15 predicted proteins | sample DewCreD2012metaG_5_FD_75244 | JGI IMG/M metagenome (GOLD analysis project Ga0101943, IMG submission 75244) | Hot spring sediment bacterial and archeal communities from British Columbia, Canada, to study Microbial Dark Matter (Phase II) - Dewar... ... | reverse complement strand
GGCGTCAGGCGATCCTACCCCACAACGTGCCGTTCACGCTGCTGGGCGCGGGGCTCCTGTGGTTCGGCTGGTTCGGCTTCAACGGCGGCAGCGCGCTGGGGGCCAACGCCAGCGCGGCGCTGGCCTTCGTCAACACCATGCTGGCACCGGCGGCCACCCTCGTGGTCTGGACGCTGCTCGACCTCGTCCGCACCGGACGCGCCACGGCGGTGGGCGCGGCGACCGCGATCGTGGTGGGCCTGGTGGCCATCACGCCGGCTGCCGGCTTCGTCGGCCCGATGGCCGCGCTCGCCCTGGGGGCTGCCGCCGCTGTCCCCAGCTACGGCGTGATCCTGTGGCGGGCGCGCACGCGGCTCGACGACTCCCTCGACGTGCTCGCCGCGCACGGCGTGGGCGGCACCGTGGGCGCGCTGTTGACCGGCGTGCTGGCCCAGAAGCTCTGGAACGGCACCGCCGACGGCCTGCTGTTCGGCAACCCGCTGCAGCTGGGCGTGCAGGCCGTGGCGGTGCTGGCGGCGGCGGCCTACAGCGCTGCGGGCACGCTGGCGCTGCTCAAGCTGGTGGGCGCGGTGCTGCCGCTGCGCGTGGCGGATCCGGACGAGGAAGGTGTGGGGCTCGATGTGAGCCAGCATGGTGAGGAGGCGTACACGACCGGAGAGGGCGCCATCCTGGTGTTGTCCGAGCCGGCGCCGCCCGCGCCGACACCGGCGCCGTCGCCCGCGGGGAGCCAGGCGTGAGGGCTGCCGGCGGCGGGCCGACGGGGAGGCCGCAGGAGGCTGGAGGGACGTCGGCGCGAAGCGTCGGAGGGCGAAGCGTCGGAGGGGAGACGGGAATGAAACTCGTGGTCGCCATCGTGCGTCCTGAGAAGCTGACCGCGGTGCTGGAGGCGCTCTTCCACGCCGAGGTGCGCGGCCTGACCATCAGCCGGGTGCAGGGCCACGGCGGGGAGATCGAGCGCGTCCAGACCTACCGCGGCACCACGGTGAAGATGGAACTGTCGGAGAAGGTCCGGGTGGAGATCGGCGTGTCCGATCACTTCGTCGAGCCCACCGTGCGGGCCATCCTCGAGGCAGGCCGGACCGGCGCCGTCGGTGACGGGAAGATCTTCGTGCTCCCGGTGGAGAAGGTCTACCGCATCCGCACGGGCGAGCAGGACGAGGCCGCGGTGACGCCGGTGACGGTCGCCGGCTGATGGCCGGATCTGGCGGAAAATCTCCACAGTCGTACCGTTGACTAGGCCTGGCGGGGCAACCGCCTGCAGAAAGTGCGTGTCACGCCGGTGACGGTGGCGGGCTGATAGCCGAACCATCAAGGCCAGCGGAGGACCCGGGACTGGCGGAAACTTTTCGAAGCGCCGCGGGGTGCCCACCGGTCGGCGGTACTCGTCGTGGGAACGGCACGACTGCCACTTATCGCTCGCGGCGGGTCACCACCCGAGGTCCGTGTGGCATGATAGACTCATGACATGAGCGCGAGGAGAACTTTCACAGCTTACGTGGAGAGAGACCCCGAGACAGGTCTCTACGTGGGCATGATCCCGGCCTCCCAGGCGCCCACACCCAAGCAGCCACCCTTGAGGAGCTCACGGAGAACCTCAAGGAAGTCGCACTTCTGGTCCTGCAAGCTACGGGGGTGCCTGAGGGCCCGGAGCCGGATTTCGTGGGACTCCAGAAGATCGAGGTAGTGGCCTGAGCCGCATCCTGTCTGTGGACGCGCGCACCATGGAGCGCGTCCTTTTGAAGCTCGGGTTTCGTCCGGAGCGCCAGCGCGGTAGCCATGTCTTCTACCGGCACCCTGATGGGAGGTTTACAACGCTGCCGCATCTCCGGGTCGCAGCCTTGCCAGACCACTCCTGCATGCCATCCTGAAGGAGATCGGGCTTCCCCGAGAGGCGTTCTTGCGAATGCTGGCGGAGGTTTCTTCTTCCGCCGGTGCCTGCGCCGCAATGAGCCTGCCCCGAGAGGCGTTCTCGCGAATGCTGGAGGAGGTTCAGCTGGCAGGTCCGCCGCTTGGCAGCCGGGTCCCACGTTAGATGCGCAGGGCAACTCAGGGCAAGACGACGGGGGTTGCCCTTCGCGCAGCCGGATGCTAGCATCGATCGCGATACCTCCAACAGGAGGTCGCGTATCTCCGCCTCAACCCGCTTCGCGCAGCCGGATGCTAGCATCGATCGCGATACCGAAGTCCATAGCGGTGATGACGGAGACGAGTAGGCGCGGCGCTCGTGGTGGAGAGAGCCGGCGGGTGGTGCGAGCCGGCCGGGGCCGCGACCGAATCCCCTCCTGAGCTGCGGCCGATGCCGGCACCGCTGGGGGCGGCAGCCGGTCGAAGGCCCCGGGATGCGCCCGTGATAGCGCACCGGAGGGCCCGGTGGGCCGTGCGTGGCGTGCTGCGACGCTGGTCGGCGCGCCCCGCGCGGACACCGGGAACGCGAGTGGCACCGCGGGGCGCACCCCGTCTCGATCGGGAGGCGGGGTGTTTTGTTTGCAATGCGGAAGGCGGTGGCCTGTGCCCGGCGCGTGGAGTGCGGAGCGGACGCAACGTATGGCGTGTCGTGTGGACGTTGGAGGCACTGACCGGCCTCGGTGTGCTTCGCTTGCCGTCGGCGACGCGACGTATGGGACGTTCGGAATGCGGAGGAGGTGACCCGTGCAGCAGTACCTGCTGATCCCAGGCCCCACGCCGTTGCCCGAAGAGGTCCTGCGGGCCGGCGCCCGGCAGATGATCAACCACCGCGACCCCGAGTTCGGCCAGCTGCTGGCCGAGACGCTGGCGGCGCTGCGGCGGGTGTTCATGACCCGTCACCCCATCATCCCCTTCGCCGCGTCGGGCACCGGCGGGCTCGAGGCGGCGCTGGTGAACCTGTGCTCGCCCGGCGACGAGGTGGTGGCGGTCTGCGCGGGGGCGTTCGGCGAACGGTTCGCCGCCATCGCCGAGGCCTTCGGCCTGCGCGTGCGGCGCCTGGAGGTGCCGTGGGGGCAGGCGGTCGATCCCGAAGCGGTGCGCGCGGCCCTGCGCGCGACGCCCCAGGCCAGGGTGCTGCTGGTCACCCACAACGAGACGTCGACCGGCGTCCGGCAGGACCTGCGGGCCATCGCCGAGGCCGCGCGCGGGCACGACGCGCTGCTGCTCGCCGATGCCGTGAGCTCCCTGGGCGCCGTCGAACTGCGCGCCGACGCCTGGGGGCTCGACGTGGTCATCACGGGGTCGCAGAAGGCGCTGATGGCGCCGCCGGGCCTGGCGCTCGTCAGCGTGTCCGACCGGGCGCAGGCCGCCATGCGGACGGCGCGGCTGCCGCGCTTCTACTGGGCGTTCGACCGCATGCTGGCCGAGCTGGGCGATACGGAGGCCTACACGCCGTTCACACCCGCCATCGGCACGCTCTACGCGCTACGCGAGGGGCTGCGTCTGGTCGAGGCCGAGGGGCTGGAGGCGCGCTGGGCCCGGCACCGCCGCACCGCGCGCGCCGTGCGGGCGGGTCTGCGGGCCCTGGGGCTGCGGATCGTGCCCGACGAGCCGGTGGCCAGCGAGACGGTGACAGCAGTCTGGCTGCCCGACGGGGTCGCGGCCGGGGCGTTGCTGGAACGCCTGCGCGTCGAGCACGGGGTGACGCTCAGCGGCGGCCAGGGGCAGTTCCGCGGCAGGATCGTGCGGTTCGGGCATCTGGGGTGGGTGCCCGACGAGGCCGTGCTGGCGGGGCTGCAGGCGCTCGAAACGGTGCTGCCACAGGTGGGCGGGCCGGCCGCCCGGGGCGCGGTCGCTGCCGCGCGGGAGGTCCTGGCCGGCGCGCCGGCCTGACCGGGTCCACGCGCCCCCTGCCGAGAGGCGCCTTGACAAGGGCGACGGCGCGGGCAGGTTGACGGCGGTTGCGACGGGACACCGAAGGGCTGGACGCCATCGATCATCGTCAGGACACCAGGAGTGCGTCGATGGCCTCAGACAGGTTGCACCGGCACACCGAAAGGCTGGACGCCATCGAATCGATAGGCACGGAGACGGCACGGGGAGCGGTTGACGGAGAAGCCGACCGGACGGGCGAGGGAGCAAGGATGGACCGGATGCGCACGGAGACGGGTGCCGCGCTGGCAGCCGACGGGGCGCCCGCGGGCAGGCAGACGGTGGCGCAAGGACGCGAGGTGGGCGCTGGGCGCCAGCACCGGCGCGCGGAGGCGTCCGACAGGGCACCGGGCGCACCGCGGCCACGGGTCGTCGTGGCCGACGGGCTGGATGCCCTGGGACTCGAACGTCTGCGCGCGCGGGCCCGCGTGGACGTCTTCGGCGGACTCGACGAGGCCGGGCTGATCGGCGCGCTGCAGGGTGCCGACGCGGTGATCGTGCGCAGCCGGAGCCGGCTCACCGCCCGGGTGCTGGAGGCGGCGCCGCAGCTGCGGGTCGCCGCCCGCGCCGGCGTCGGGGTGGACAACATCGACGTGGAGGCCGCCACCCGCTGCGGCATCCTGGTCCTCAATACTCCCGAGAGCAGCACCGTCAGCACCGCGGAGCACACCATGGCGCTGCTGCTGGCGCTGGCACGCTGGATCCCGCAGGCCCAGGCGTCGCTGGCGCGCGGCGAGTGGCGGCGCGAGGCGTTCGTGGGGATCGAGCTCTACGGCAAGACCCTGGGCGTGATCGGCTTGGGGAAGATCGGCGCCGAGGTGGCGCGGCGCGCGCAGGCGTTCGGGATGCGCGTGGTGGCCCACGATCCGTACATCAGCGAGGACCGGGCCGCCCGCCTGGGCGTCCAGCTGGTCGACCTGCCGGCGCTGCTGGCGGCCAGCGATGTCGTCACCCTGCACGTACCCCTGACCCCGCGCACGGCGCGGCTGCTGGGGCCCGAGCAGCTGCAGCGCATGAAGCCCGGCGCGCTGCTGGTCAACTGTGCGCGCGGGGGACTCGTGGACGAAGACGCCCTCCTGGCGGCGCTGGAGGCGGGCCACCTGGCCGGTGCGGCCCTGGACGTGTTCGAGCACGAGCCCCCGCAGCGGCGTGCGCTGCTGGCGCACCCGCGGGTGGTGGCCACGCCGCACCTGGGCGCGTCCACCCGCGAGGCGCAGCGCTCGATCGCTGTCGACGTGGCCGAGCAGGTGCTCGAGGCGCTGGAAGGACGGCCGGTGCGCGGCGCGGTCAACGCCCCGGCGCTGGTGGCCGAGACGTGGCAACGGCTGCAGCCCTACCTGGTCCTGGTGCGCTACCTGGGCCTGCTGGCGCAGCAGCTCGCCGACGGCCAGATCGAGGCCGTGGAGCTGCGCTACGCGGGTGCGGTCGCGCACGAGGATCCCGCGCCGTTGACGGCGGCCTTCCTGGTGGGGCTGTTCAGCGGGGTCTCGGCGCGGCCCGTCAACATGGTGAACGCGCCGGTGCTGGCGCGGGAGCACGGCATCCGCACCAGCGCGGTGCGCGAGGAGGAGAGCGAGGACTTCCAGAGCCTGGTGGCCGTGACGGTCCGGACCACCCGGGGGCCGCTGGCGCTGGCCGGGACGCTCTTCGGCCACCGCGAGCCGCGCATCACCCGCATCGGCGACTTCCGGCTCGACCTGATTCCGGCCCGCCAGCTGCTCTTCGTGTGGAACGCCGACCGGCCGGGGATGATCGGCAAGGTGGGGACGATGCTGGGCGCGCACGCCGTCAACATCGCCAACATGCACGTGGGCCGCGTCGCGCCGGGCGGGGTGGCGCTCATGGTGCTGACCGTGGACACCGAGGTCCCCGCCGAGGTGCTCGCGGCGCTGGCCCGGCTCGACGGGATCAGCGCCGTGCGCGCGGTGCGGCTGGACTGAGCCACCGCGGCCGCCCGCAGGAGGCGCGACGATGCTGGACCTCAAGAAGATCCGTGAGGCGCCCGATCGCTACCGGGCCGGGCTGCGCAAGCGCGGGCTCGACCCCGGGGCGATCGACGCGGTGCTCGACGCCGATCGCCGGCGTCGGGAGCTGCTGCAGCAGATCGAGGCGCTGCGCGCCGAGCAGCGCCGGGCTTCGGCCGAGGTGCCGCGCCTGACGGGCGAGGCGCGGCAGGCGCACCTGGCGACGCTGCGGGACCTGGCCGAGCGGCTGCGGGCGCTGGAGCCGGCGCTGGAGCGCGCGGAGGCCGATCTCGACCGCCTGCTGCGCGCCCTGCCCAACCAGCCCGACGACAGCGTGCCCGACGGCCTGGACGCGTCGGCCAACGTGGTGGTGCGCACCTGGGGCGCGCCGCCGCGGTTCGACTTCCCGCCGGCCGACCACGTCGACCTGGGCGCGCGCCTGGACATCCTGGACTTCGAGCGCGGGGCCAAGGCGGCGGGCTCGCGCTTCTACTACCTGAAAGGCGATGGCGTGCTCCTGGAGCTGGCGCTGGTGCGCCTCGCGGTGGACCTGCTGCTGGCTGAGGGTTTCCTCCTGGTGGAGACGCCCATGCTGGTGCGTACCGAGGTCATCACGGGGGCCTGGGGCGGCGTGACCTTCGACCCGCAGCAGACCTACAAGGTCGAGACCGACGACCTGGCCCTGATCGGCACCAGCGAGCAGTCCCTGGCGGCGTACCACATGGACGAGATCCTGGATGGCGCCCGCCTGCCGCTGCGCTACGGCGGCCTGTCGTGGTGCTTCCGCCGGGAAGCGGGCTCGTACGGCCGCGACGTGCGCGGGCTGTACCGGGTCCACCAGTTCTTCAAGGTCGAGATGTTCTCGCTGGCGCATCCCGCGCGCTCGTCCGAGGAGCACGAGTACCTGGTGAGCCTGGAGGAACGCTACGTGCGCGCTCTGGGTCTACCGCATCGCGTGGTGCTGCTGTGCGGCGGCGACCTGGGTCTGGCCATGGCCAAGACCTACGACGTCGAGACGTGGATGCCCGGCCGCGGGGGCTGGGGCGAGACGCACTCGTGCAGTAACGCCCACGACTTCCAGGCGCGCCGGCTGGGTATCAGGTACCGTGAGGGCCCGCGGGGCTCTGCGGAGTTCGTCCACACGCTGAACGGGACGCTGGTGGCCACCAGCCGCATGCTGATCGCGCTTCTGGAGAACTACCAGCAGGCCGACGGGTCGGTGCGCGTGCCCGAGGCGCTCCAGCCGTACCTCGGCGGCCGCACCGTGCTGCGCCCCGCGTCTGTCGTCGGCCCGTGATCGCCGTGCTCGCCGGCGTCGCGCTGCTGGGCGGGTTCGTCCTGGCAGTGCGCGGCGCCCGCGGCGCGTCCGTACGCTGGCTCGCGTGGGCGGGGGTCGCCGTGGGCGGGGCCGGCGCCTTCTACTGGCATCGCCCGCCGTTCGTCTACCTGGCCGACCTGCTCGGCGCCTCCTACGCCCTGATCATGCTGGCGGTCTTCTACACCTCGGCGGGCGTGCTGGTGGGCGCGGTCTACCGGTACCTCGCACGCTCCCCGGGCCACCTGCGGCGCTGATCGCTTCTTCATCAGGGCCGCCGTCCAGGCCCCTCTCGCAGGCCCCCGCACGCTCCCCGGGCCACCTGCGGCGCTGATCGCCGCTCCCGCGTCTCGGAGCGGGCCCGGCGTCGGCACCCACGGTCGGGGCACGTGGGGGGCCTGCGCCGCCCGCGGCCTGGCAGGACAGGCGCAGGGCCGGCGCGAACTACGGCCGTACAGTCTCCACGATGTCCTGTCCGCAAGGGGGGTGGGAGCGCAGTCGCAGCCGTGCCGTGCACGAGCACTCTTCCGGCCAATGCCCCACTTGTGCCACGCGGAGGGGCACCGCAAGGGAGGGAGAAGCATGTCGGAGGAAGTGAGCCGGAGAGAGTTCCTGAAGTCCCTGGGCGTAACGGTGGGCGCGGCGGCCGCCGGCGGGCTGGTCGGCCAGGTCGTCCAGCCGGCGCCGGTCGAGGCGCAGGCGCCGCCGCGCGGGCGCATTCCCGACACGCCCTACAAGACCGGGCACATGACGTTCCTCTCGGGGCCCGCGGCGGTACTCGGCGAGCAGTCGCGCAAGGGCCACCTGCTGGCGGCCGAGGAGATCAACGCCAAGGGCGGGCTGCTGGGCAAGCGCAAGATCGAGACGATCTTCGCCGACGAGGCCGCCGGTACCGACGCCAACGTGAAGGAACTCAAGCGGATGAAGCTCGAGGCGAAGATCGACTGCTTCACGGGCGTCATCTCCAGCGGCAACACGCCGGCCCTGGGCCCCGTCGCCGAGGACCTGAAGGTCCTGACGCTGTTCACCGACGGCTGCACCGACTTCCTGTTCGACAAGGCGGTTCCCAACCCCAAGTACATCTTCCGTCTCACCAACATCCAGTCGGCCGACGGGGTGATGTGCGCCCTGGCGGTGGCGCAGGCGTGGCCCGAGGTGCGCAGGATCGCCCACATCCACCCCGACTACTCCTATGGGCGCAACGCGTTCGACCACTTCACCGTGGCGATTCAGAAGCTACTGCCAGGCACGGAGGTCGTCTCGGAGGCCTGGCCGAAGCTCGGCACCACCGACTTCACCGCACACATCACCAAGACCCTGTCGGCCAAGCCCGACCTGCTGGTCTCGGCGGTCTGGGGCGGCGACTACGTCGCGTTCTACAAGCAGGCGCTGGGCTACGGCCTGTTCAAGCAGATGAAGTTCGCCAGCACCATCGCCTTCGGCGTGGCACCGCACGCCATCGGCAAGGACCACCCCGAGGGCATCGTGGCCGGCGTGCACGCCAACTACTACTGGACGTACCCGCCGGGCAACAAGTGGCCGCTCAACAACCTGTTCGTGCGCAAGTTCTTCAACCGGTGGAAGGAGTACCCCAACTTCGAGGCCGAGGGCGCCTACGTGGCGCTCTACATGCTGAAGGAGGCCATCGAGAAGGCGAACCGCCTGGTGGGCGGGTGGCCCGACGACGAGGCCATCATCGCCATGCTGGAGGGCATGATGTACCCGGGGCCTGCGGGCTACTACTACATTCGCCCCGACAACCACCAGGCCTACAAGGATGCCATGACGGGGTTCGCCAAGAACGACCCCAACTACCCGTTCCTCATCCTCGATCCGAGCACGGTCATCACCGTGCCGATCCGGAACATCACCGCGCCGCCCGGCTACCCGCGGGGCGAGCCCACCACGACGTACAAGTGGATCCAGGAGACCTGGCCGCGCGTGCGCGGATGAGCGCGGCAGGGCCGTGTGCGGGGGCAGCGCCCCGTCGGGGCGCTGCCCCCGCGTCTGTGCGCCGCCGGGACGCCGCCGACGCCCGGAGCCACACCACCACCTTCGTGACGGGTACGGTCGTGTGCAGGGACGCCAGCGTCCGGCAGGCACGCCGCCGGACCGGCTGGTGGACGCCATGCACCTTGGCCCTGGCGCTGGTGCTGACCGCGGGCGCCGGTGGTGCACGGGCGGGCCACGAGCTCGCCTACTCACCGGCGTTCTACCCGCATGAGATCCACATCGAGCCCGCGGGTGCCGAGGTGGCCGCGCGGTTGCAGCGCGGCGCGCTGCACGCGCTGGTAGGCCTCGACCCGTTCGGGCCGGGCGCGCTGCCGGCCGACGTGGCGGCTGTCGTGTCGCTGGGCGCCTACGTGGTGGTCGCCGCCGACGGGCCCGCGCTGACCGGCGCGTCGCGCGCGGCACGCTGCCGCGCGCTCGAGGGCGCGCTGCGCGCGCTGGCCCGTGCGCCCCGCTTCCACTTCCACCCCTACCCCGTGACGCCGTTCCACGAGGACTACCTGCACCACGCCGACCTGGCCCGGGCCGCGTCTGCGCGGTACGCGGCGGCCGGTGGAGACGCCCGGGCGCCTCGCCTGCGCGCGCGGGATGCGCTGGCGGCCGCGGTGCTCGCCGGCTTCGGTGCCACCCAGCCGCCGCTCGTCGCGGGCAGCGTGCGGCCGGCCGCTCCTGGCGACGACGCGCGCCCCGCCTGGGACGTGACGGTCGAGGTGGTGCCGACCGAACAGCTGCTCGCGCGCTGGGCCATGCGTCCCGACGGCGGGCAGGGGCCGCCGTGGGCGCGAGAAGGCTGGTTCCACGCCGTGCTGGTGCTGCGCAGCCGCCTGACCGACACCGAGGGCCGCGCCGCCGACGCCCTGGCGGCGCGCCTCGCGACAGGCCAACTCCACCGCTTGGAGGAACGCGTGGCGCTCGAGCGCGAGGTCCCGGCGCGTCTGGCCGATGCCTGCCGCGCGGCGGTCGCCGGGTACCTGGTGCGCCGCGAGCCCTACACCACCGAGTACTCCGCCGGCATCGAGAACGTCGCGTTCGACGCGCACGCGGGGCTGAACGCGCCGATCTTCATCCGCACGGTGAAGTTGAAGGACTTCCCCTGGAACGGCGTGGTGCGCCTGGCGGTCGCGGGAGCGCCGCAGGCGCCCTGGAATCCGCTGGGCGGGTTCACCGATCCCTTCGGCCGCCTGCTGTGGGCTGCGGTGGGCGACCCGGCGCTGCTGCCGGCGCCGTACGGCGCCGGTGTGGTGCCCAATCGCGTCGTGCCGCGGCCAGATCCCCCCTCTGGTGCCGCGGACCGGCTGCGCCAGTGGATGGCGCGGCTGGCCGGCGGCGACGTCCTCCTGCCGCGCGGCACCCTGGTGCCCGACGGCGACGGCCGGTGGCGGACGGCCGGATGGCGCGCGACGGCGCAGGCGCGCGTGGTCTACACGGTGCGCACCTCGGCGTTCCACGACGGCACGATGATGACCGCGGCCGATGTGTTGTACCCGTACCTCCTGGCGTTCCGGTGGAACGCGGCAGGGCCGGTCCACGACCCGCGCCTGGCGGACGCCACGGCGCTGGTGCGGGCGCACCTGGCGGGCGTGCGCGTGGCGCGCATCGAGGAGACGACGCTCGTGCTGGGCGACCTGCGGCTGCGGTGGCGTGATCCGGTCGTCGAGGTCTACCTGCGCGGCGCCCTGCCCGACGCCCGCTACCTCGCGGCGCTGGCGCCGCCGTGGACCGCCGTGCCCTGGCACCTCCTCTACGTGATGGAGGAAGCCGTCCGCCGCGGCATCGCGACGTGGTCGGCCGACGAGGCGCGCCGGCGTGGTCTGCCACCGCTGGACCTGGTGCGGGACCCCGCGCTCGTCGCGCGTCTACGCGCGCTCGTCGCCGAGTTCGAGGCCCGCGCTGCGGTTCCCCCGGGGCTCGAGGCGTTCGTGACCCCCCAGGAGGCGCGGCTGCGCTGGCGGGCGTTGGGGCGCTTCGCCGCCCGCACCGGCCACCTGCTGGTGACCGCCGGTCCCTACCGGCTCGCGCGCTGGGACGGACGGCGCGTCGCGCTGGCGGTGTTCCGCGACCTCACCTACCCGCTGGTGATCGGCGCCTTCGACCGCTACGCCCTGCCCCGGCCCGCGCACGTGGCGGCCCTGCGCATAGCGGACGGCCATCTGCGCGTGCGGGTCGAGGTCGAGCTCAAGGAGCGCGTGCAGCGCGACTACCAGGTCACCCGCGAGGCGCTGCGTGACGACATGCTGCAGGGGACGCCCCGCGTGCGGCCGGTCTGCCGGTTCGTCGTCGTGGACCCCGCGGGGCGCCCGCTGCAGGTGGGGGAAGCGGGCTACGCCGGCGGCGGCGAGTTCGCGGCGCCGCTGCGCACGTCCGGTGCGGCCGCGGTGATGGTCGCCGTGTACCAGGACGAGAACTTCGTGGCGCCCCGGGTGCACACGCTGGCGCTGCCTGGCACACGGTGATGACCCCAGCACCGGGCCGGGCGATGGCGCGGGGCGGGATGGTGGGCCGGCGGCCCGCACGCCGTCCGTCTTCATGAGGCCCGCGGTGCGCGCCAGGTCCCTGCCTGCCCGCGCGATGTATGCGGTGGCTGGCCTGCTGCTGGCGGGCGTCCTGTGGCCGCTGCCGGTGCGCGCCCATGCGGTGTTCGACCGCGCGCTGCCCGCGCCCGGCGGCAGCGTGGGCACACCGCCGGCCGAGGCCGTGCTGGTCTTCAGCGAGCCGATCGACGCCCGGTTCAGCGCTGTCGTCGTGCGCGACGCCAGGGGCGCGCAGGTCTCGGGGCCGGTGCACGCCGGAGACGACGGCAAGACGCTGATCGTACCGCTGCAACCTCTTCCCACCGGCGTCTTCACCGTGCGGTGGCGCGTGCTCTCGGCGGTCGACGGCCACGTGACCAGCGGGGTCTACGCCTTCGGCGTGGGCGAGAGCCCGACGTCCGACAGCGGCGCCGCGCAGCCCCGTCCCGAGCTCGACCGCGTCGTGGCGCGGTGGCTCGCGCTGGCAGCCGCGCTGGTACTGGCGGGTGCGGTGTACGCGCGCCTCCTGGTGTTCGAGCCCGCCGCCCGCACCCTCGCGTCGCCCGTCGGCGACCTGCTGCGCACGCGGCTGCGCGCCACAACGCGCGCTGCCGGTGGTGGCCTCGCAGTGGTCCTCGCGGCCGACCTGCTGCATCAGGCGCACCTGGTGGCCGCACAGACCGGGGCCGGCGCGGCGTTCCTGTGGGACAGCCGCACCGGGCAGGCAGCCGTGCTCGGCATCGTTGCCGCGCTGGCGACGTCTGTGCTCGCAGGACGGCCACGGGGGCCCGGCGCGCCCTCGCACGGCGGCCTCCCGTCCGTCGCCCCCTCGCCCGGCGGGCTCCCGTCCGTTCAGGCCTCGTCCGGCGGGCCTCCGCCCGTTGGCCCCTCGCCCGGTGGGTTCCCGTCCGTTGACCCCTCGCCCGGCGGGCTCCCGCCCGTTGGCCGCTCGTCCAGCGAGCTCCCGTCCGGCGGCCTGACCTCCGGTGCCTTCTCACGCCAGGCGAGACGACGCCTGCACGCGCCGCGCCCTCGGGCCCGTGAGGTCCTGACGGCGGCGACCGCCAGCGTGGTGCTCCTGACCTTCACGCTGACCGCGCACGCACCACCTGCCGGCCCGCTGGCCGTGGCAGCGGACTGGCTGCACCTGGCCGGTGCCGCCGCGTGGCTGGGCGGGCTCGCCGCGCTCGTGCTCGCTGTCCGAGGCCTCGACGACGCCGTACGGGCAGACCTCGCCCGGCGCGTGGTGCGGCCCGTCTCGCGCCTGGCGGCCGCTGGCCTGCTGGTCACCGCCGGCACCGGACTCTACGCGGCCTGGCTCCAGGTGCCGGCCCTGCGGGCGCTGGTGACCACGACCTATGGCCTCGCGCTGCACGTCAAGCTGCTGTTGCTGCTCCCGTTGCTGGCCTTCGCCGCCGTGAACCGCTTCCTGCTGCGGCCGCAGCTGGAACGCCACGCGCACGCGGGGCTGGCGCGGCGGTTCGTGCGCTCGGTGGCCGGCGAGGTCGGCGTGGCGACGGCCATCGTGCTGGCGGCCGGCGTGCTGACCACGACGCCGCCGGCCCGGAGCACCTACGGCGCCGGCGCCCGGACCGCGGCCCTGCTCGTGGGCCTCGCGGGCGAGACGAAGGTGCAGCTCGTCGTGGACCCGGCCCGCCCCGGGCGCAACCGCTACGACGTCGCCCTCGACGCCTCGCTTGGCAGCGGGCAGGACGCGCGTGTGCTGCTGCGCTTCGTGAAGCTCGACGAAGACCTCACGCCGACCGCCGTCGTCCTGTCCCCTGCGGGCGGCGGTCGGTTCGAGGCCCAGGGTGATCACCTCGGGGTCGCCGGCTGGTGGGAGGTCGAGGTCGTGCTCCGCCGCCGCGGCGCGCCCGACGTCTCCACGTTCTTCGCCCTCGACCTCGGCAACGGGCTGCCGGCGCAGCGCGACCCTGAGGCATTGCGCCTCCTGCAGGAGGCGCGCGAGGCACCGCTGGGCACCTGGCGCGAGTGGGAGCAGGTGACCGACGGCGCCGGCAGCCTCGTGATCACCCAGTACCGGCTGGCTCCGCCCGACCGGCTGCACCTGCGCTCGCGCTACGAGCTGGCGGCCACCGGCGCTGCCGGCCAGACCGAGGTCGTCGTGATCGCCGACCAGCGGTACGAGCGCCGCGACGGCGGGCCCTGGGTCCGGACCACGCTCCGCCAGCCCGTGATCGCCGAGGGGCACCGCGTCTACCTCAAGCTTGCCGAACACGTCGCGCTCGGACGCGAGGGGCGCTGCGACGACGAGCCCTGCCGCGTGGTCCTGTGGACCAACCCCGGCGGCAGCCCGACGTTCGCCGCGTGGATCGGCCAGCGCACGCTGCGGGTGCACCGCCTGTACATGCGCGCGCCGGCGCACTACATGACCGTGCGGCCGTCACCGCCCGAGGCCGGCGTGGTCATCACGGCCCCGCGGTAGGGCGGGACATGCGAGAGCGCGATTCCAGGAAACCCGGGAGGGGCAGGGACCGGGTCCCGGCCCCGGTGGGGAACCACGATGGACGTCGTGAGCCGTCGTGGAGGCCGATGCCGCGGGGGCGGCTGGAGAACGGTCTGCCTCGCTGGCGGAGCGCCTTGTGCAGCCGATGTCCTCCCCCGCCCTGAAGGGGCTCTTCCCAGAGCGATGAGGCCCCGGGCAACAGGCATCTGGTGCAGCCGGTGTTCTCGTCCGCCCTGGAGGATGCCGTGGCAGCGTCGACGGCGGGACGTCAAGCCATTGGACGACCTGTCGCATACTCTTGGCGTCGAGATACTGTAAGGATGTCCCGGCAATGCCGACGGCGGGATGTCAGCGGGTGGCGGCTGTGGGCCCCTCCGACATCCCTCGCCGCGCCGCTTCCCGCGCCCGCAGCTCCGCCCGGCGGATCTTCCCGGTGGTCGTCAGGGGCAGGGCATCGGTGAACTCGATCTCGCGCGGGTACGCGTAGGCGGCCAGGCGGGTCTTCACGTGCTGCTGGATCGCGGCGGCCAGCTCGGGCGACGGCGCGTGCCCGGCCCGCAGCGTCACGAAGGCCTTGACGATCTGGCCGCGCACGGGGTCGGGCGCGCCGATCACCGCGCACTCGGCCACCGCGGGGTGGGTGAGCAGGCAGCTCTCGACCTCGGCGGGCCCGATGCGGTAGGCGCCGCTCTTGATCACGTCGTCGGTGCGCCCCTCGAAGTAGAAGTACCCGTCGTCGTCACGCCGGGCGAGGTCGCCGGTGCGCAGCCACGCGCCCTGGTACTTGTCGGCGGTCGCGCGGGGATTGCGCCAGTAGCCCAGGAAGACGACGGGGTCGCCGGGGCCGCGCACGGCGATCTCGCCGGATTCGCCCGGCGGGGCCGGAGTACCGTCGTCGCGCAGCACGACGACGTCGTGGCCCGGGAACGCCCTGCCCAGGGAGCCCGGCCGCACGGGGTAGAGACGCGAGCAGTTGCCGCAGACCAGGTTCGCCTCGGTCTGGCCGTAGATCTCGTGGAGCATGACCCCGGGCAGGTGACGGTCCCGCCACTCGAGGATGACCGGGTTGACGGGCTCGCCGCCGCTCATGATGGCTCGCAACCGCAGGCCGTCGGGTGGCCGGGGCACCTGCATGCACATCTTCAGGGCAGTGGGCGGCAGGAACGTGTGCGTGACCCCATAGGCCGCCATCAGCCGGAACGCGCGCTCGGGGTCGAACTTCGTGGTCTCGAAGGCCACCACCGGGCCGCCGAGCCGCAGCGCCGGGAAGAGCAGATCGTAGGCGCCGCCGATCCAGGCCCAGTCGGCGGGTGTCCAGTACACTTCCCCGCCCTGGGGCACGAAGTCGAAGTACAGCTGCACGGAGGGCAGATGGCCCAGCAGCACGCGGTGGCCGTGGACCGCGCCTTTGGGCGGGCCGGTGGTCCCCGAGGTGTAGATGATGAGCGCGGGGTCGTCCGGGCCCGTCGGTGCCGGTGTGCACGTGCTGGCCGCCGGCTCCAGCACCTGGCGCCACGGCACGTAGCGGCAGGCGCCGACGCGGCCGCCGTCGGGCAGCTCGGGCAGCCGCGCGTCGTGGACCACCACGACGAGCTGCAGCTCGGGAACCTGGTCGTGGAGGCCCGCCAGCACAGGCACCACGCTCGGGTCGGCGACGGCCACCCGGCAGCCGCTGTCGGCGAGCCGGTAGGCCAGGGCGTCAGGCCCGAACTGGCGCGTGAGCGGCACGGCCACGGCGCCCAGCCAGTAGATGGCGATGTGCGCGGCCGCGGTCTCGGGGCGCTGGTGCAAGATGACGGCCACGCGGTCGCCGCGCTGCACCCCGTGGGCGCGCAGGGCGTTGGCCAGGCGCGCGGCCTGTGTGCGCAGCTCGCCATAGGTGACGGTGGCGCGCGCGCCCGTCTCCGATTCGTAGTGGATGGCGATCCGGTCCGGCGCACTCCGGGCCCACCGGTCGCACACGTCGAGGCCGATGTTGTAGGCCGCGGGAATCTCCCAGCGGAAGGCCTGGCGGGCTTCCTCGTAGGACCGCCCCGCGAAGAACTCGTAGCGGATCACGGGCTCAGACGCGCAGCGGGGTGGATGCAGTGGGGGGCAGGCCGCGCGGCTCCGCCGCGGTGCCCGGCGCGCCGGCCACCACCTGCCGGGCGAGCACACCGATGCCGGCGACGACGCCCGCGTAGACCACGACGGAGAGCGCCTGCGCGGTCCCGCTGAGGGTGGTCAGCGTCTGACTGGACAGCTCCAGGCCTGAGAGCGCCAGGCCCACCACCGGCAGCACCGGCGCGCCGCACCCGATGACGCTGCACGGCAGGGTGGAGAACCCCACGGTCGAGAGCAGGGCCCCGGCCACGCCGGCGCGCCGCCCGGTGGCGGCTACGGGCACGGCGCACGCCCGCAGCCGGTCCCGCCGCGCATACCACAGCGCGAAGTACGTCGCGAAGAGCAGCGCCACCACCACCCACCGCGCCACGTCGCGCACCGTGGCCGTGTACCCCCACTCGGCATCGTCGTACCTGCCCGAGGCGATGATCCAGTACAGCGCGGCGTTCCAGAGGAACTGGGCCTTGCGCTGCCAGGTCGCGTCGTCGGAGGCCAGCCATGCCGGCAGGTTGCGCAGCCAGGGGTTGATCGAGACGTGGTCCGGCGGCTTGCGTGCCACCGTCAGCACCAGCGGCGGCAGCAGGACGTTGACGAGGAACACGGCCACCGCCACCGTGGCGAAGAGGCGACGGCGTTCCCTCACGGCGAGGGCGATGCCGGTGAACGCGCCGCGAACGGCGCGCAGGCGCTGGCGGCCCATCGGACTCCCCCCTTGCCGGTGTCAGTCACCCCCGAATGGTCCGCATCACGTCATCGGCGGCCAGGGCCTGGTCCGGCGTGCCGCTGAAGATGATCTCCCCCCGATCGATGACGTAGAGGCGGTCGGCCACCTTGGCGGCGGTCATGACGTTCGACTCGGCCACCAGCAGCGAGACCCCGGCCGCCTTGATCTGCTTCACCGCGTCGGCGAAGCGGCGCACCACCACGGGCGCCAGTCCTTCGAGCGCCTCGTCCAGCAGCAGCAGCACCGGCGCCGTGGCCATGGCGCGGCTGATGGCCACCATCTTCTTCTCGCCGCCGCTGAGCAGCAGGCCCCGCCGCTGCATCAGGCGGTCGAGTTCGGGGAACAACGTCCGGATGAGCGCCGCACGGTCTTCTCCGCCGTTCCCGCGGTGGCCGCCGCCGTCCGTGCGGGCACCCCTGGCCATCCAGAACCCGATGGCCAGGTGCTCGGCCACCGTCAGGTCGGGGAAGAGCCCGCAGTCCTCCGGCGCGTACCCCAGGCCCAGCCGCGCCCGGACATGCGGCGGCAACGTCGTGATGGCCCGGCCCTGGAAGGTGATCTCGCCGGCGCGGGTGGGAACCAGGCCCATGATGGCTTCCAGAGTGGTGGTCTTGCCGGCACCGTTGCGACCGACCAGGCAGACGATCTCGGCTGCGCCCACGGCGAGGGTGACCCCGCGCAGCACGTGCGCCGTTCCGCGGTAGGCGTGCAGGTTGCGCACCTCGAGCATGGCCGCGTCAGGCATGTCCCAGCAGCGTGGTGGCCACCCGTTCGTCGGCGCGGATCTGCTCGGGCGGGCCGTCGGCCAGGATCTGGCCCTGGTGCATGACCAGGATGCGGTCGGAGTAGGTGAAGACGATGTCCATGTCGTGCTCGACGACGATGGCGGTCAGCCCGCCGTCGCGGCAGACACTGGCCACGGTGTCCATGATGCGGCCCTTCTCGCGCGTGCCCACGCCGCTGGTGGGCTCGTCGAGCAGCACGAGCTGCGGGCGCAGCGCGTAGGCCACGGCCACGTCCAGCAGCTTGCGCTCGCCCTGGGCGAGGCTCGCGGCCGGCAGGTCCCACTTGGGCACCAGCCCGAACTGCTCGAGGATCGCCATGGCCTCGTCGCGGACCGCCGTGTCACGCTCGGCCAGCGCCACAGCCGTGCGGATCTTGCCGTCGCGGGCGAAGAGGGCCAGGCGCACGTTGTCCAGGGCCGTGAGCTGGTCGAACAGGTTCACCAGCTGGAAGCTGCGCGCGATGCCGGCGCGGATGCGCTGGGGGGCCGGCAGGTGCGTGACGTCGACGCCCTGGAAGAGGATCCGGCCGCGGTCGGGCGTCAGCAGGCCGGTGATCAGGTTCACCAGGGTCGTCTTCCCCGCGCCGTTGGCGCCGACGAGCGAGACGAGCTCGCGCGGCTGGATCGTCAGGCTGACGTCGTCCACGGCGCGCGTCTCGCCGAAGTACTTGCGCAGGCGTTCGGTGACCAGCAGCGCCACGTCAGCTCCTCCGCAGGCGGGCAACCAGCCGGGCGCCCGCACCGACCAGTCCGGTCGGCATGAGCAGCACCAGCAGGACCAGCACCACGCCCAGCACGGCCTGCCAGTAGGTGGCATAGCCGACGGCGTATGCCTCCAGGTGGTTGAAGACCAGAGCGCCGATCAGCGGGCCGCCGAAGCTCTTGAACCCGCCCAGGACCGTCATGAACACGATGCGGCCCGAGAACGGCCAGTACAAGACGTCGGGGGTGACGTGGCCGTTGAGCGGGGCCCACAGCGCGCCCGCCACCCCGGTGAACGCGCCCGACAGCACGAACGCCGCCAGCCGGTAGGCGCGCACCGGGACACCCACGAACTCGGCGCGCACCTCGTTGTCGCGGATCGCCTGGAGGGCTTTGCCGAACGGCGAGTGGACGACAAGCCACAGGGCGCCCACGCACAGCGCGAACACCGCCAGCACGTAGTAGTAGTAGGTGGTGGCGAGGAAGGTGAGCTTGTCGTCGCCGCCCCCGATCAGCCCGAACAGTAGCGTCGGCGAGGGCACGCGGATGCCGTCGGTCCCGCCGGTGATCCAGAACAGCTTGATGGCCAGGCCCCACAGCACCTGCGACAGCGCCAGGGCCAGGATCGAGAAGAAGATGCGCGTGTACCGCACGCACACCACGCCGAACACGACGGCCACCACCAGGCTCGACAGGAAGCCGGCGGCCAGGTAGGCTTCCATCGAGGTCAGGTGCAGGTAGCGCACCAGGAAGGCGGCGGTGTAGGCGGCGGTGCCGAAGAACGCCGAGTGGCCGAACGAGAGCAGGCCCGTGTAACCCAGCAGCAGGTTGAAGGCCAGCGCCGTGATGCCGGCGATGAGGCCGTACGACAGCAGGATGCGCTGGAACGGCGGGACCTGGGGGATGAAGGGCAGCGCCAGCAGCAGGGCCGCCAGCGCCACCACGTAGCCGGCGCGGCCCAGGGTGCGCGCCGGCGCCGGCCGGGGCATCGCCTCGGTGGAGGCCGCACCCCGGTTCATGCGCGTCGCGCCTCGCGTGCCCCGAACAGCCCGCTGGGCCGCGTGATCAGCACCACGGCGGCGATGAGGTAGAGGATGGCCAGCTCGAGCTCCGGGACGTACTGGATCGCGGCGGTCCGGACGAGCCCCACGATGACCGCGCCCACCAGGGCGCCCTCCAGGCTCCCCAGGCCGCCGATGACGACCGCGACGAAAGCCAGGATCAACGCCTCGACGCCCATGCCCAGCACCGCGCCCTGGATCGGGACGATCACCGCACCGGCCAGCCCGGCCATGAAGCAGCCCAGGACGAACGCCTGCAGGTAGATCCGTCGGACGTCGATGCCCAGCGCGGCGGCCATGCGCATGTGCTGCGAGGTGGCCCGCAGCAGCACGCCAAACCGGGTACGGTAGACGAAGGCCCACAGCAGGGCCGCGGCCACCAGCCCGAGGAGGATGACCAGCAGGTTGTAGGTGGGGTAGGGCGCGCCCAGGATCGTTACCGGGCTGAACGACGACCACAACGCCGTGGCCGAGAGCGGCGTGGGGCCCCAGACGAAGCGCATCAGATCCTCCAGCAGCAGCAGCAGCCCGAAGGTCATCAGCAGCTGGTACTCTTCGGCCCGCCGGTACAGGGGGCGCAGGAACGCCGGCTCGACGAGCGCGCCCACCGCCGCCACCGCGGCCGCGGCCAGGGGCAGCACCGCCAGCAGCGCGGGCGCGGGCAGGCGCGCCGCCAGCCCGCCCACCAGCCATGCCATCACGTAGGCGCCCACGGCGTAGAGGCTGCCGTGGGCGAGGTTGACGATGCGCATGACCCCGTAGATCAGGCTGAGGCCGCCGGCGATCAGGAAGAGGATCGCCGCGTACAGGAGCGCGTTGAGCAGCTGGACCACCAGGATGTTCATGCCGCCTCCCGGCTCGGGCCCGCCGCCTGGGGTGCTGCACCAGATTTCTCCACGCCCCCGGCCGGTCCTGCCTACACCTCGTGGCCCGCGGCGCGTCGGTCAGGCCATGACCACGATGGCGCGGCCCACGATCTCGCCGCGGTCGAGCGCCGCGTACGCCGTGGGTGCCTCCTCCAGCGGCACGCGCCGCGTGATGGCGCGCTGCGGCGCCACGGCGCCCGCGCGTGTCAGGTGCAGCAGCGCCGGCATGTCCCCGCGCACCCGGGCGCCGTACGACCCGATCAGCCGCACGCTGCGCCGCACCAGACGCGTGATCTCCACCGGCACCGTCACGTCGTGGGGCGCGATGCCGACCACCACCACCCGGCCACCGTCCCGGACCGCCGCCAGGGCCGTGTGTACCGTCTCGGGGCGGCCCAGGGCTTCGAACACCACGTCGGCGCCGCGGCCGCCGGTGGCCTCCCGCACCGCGGCGGCGACGTCGGTGCGGGCGGCGTTCACCGTGTGCGTGGCGCCCAGCGCGCGTGCCGCCTCGAGCTTGTCGTCGCGCACGTCCACGGCGATGATGGGCGTGGCGCCGAAGGCCCGGGCCACCTGCACCAGGTTGCTCCCCACCCCGCCCGTGGCCACGACCGCCACCGCCTCGCCCGGGCGCACCTCCGCCTGATGGCGCACCGCGCCGTAGGCCGTCAGCAGCGCGCACCCCAGCACGCAGGCGTCGACCACGGGCACGTCAGGGGGCAGGGGGAAGACGTCGGTGGCGGGGACGACCGCGTATTCGGCCAGGCCGCCCATGCTGTACATGGCCAGCGGGGTGCCGTCGCCGCGGTAGAGCCGCGTCGAGCCGTCGTAAAGCACCCCGCGCACGCGGTTGAAGGCGAAGAAGGTCTCGCACAGATCGTCCCGGCCCTGGGCGCAGTACGCGCACACGCCGCACGGCATGATGAAGGCGCTGACCACCCGGGTGCCCACCGGCGGGCCCGCGACGCCCGGGCCCAGCGCGGCCACCGTGCCCGAGATCTCGTGTCCCAGCACTGCGGGCGTGGGGAACGCGACCTCGCCTTTGATGACGTGGAGGTCGGTGTGACAGACGCCGCACGCCGCCACCTTGACCAGGATCTCGCCGGCTTTGGGCTGCGGGGGCGGGATCTCCTCCAGGTGCAGCGGTGCCCCGACCCTGTCCAGGACCACGGCGCGCATGGTGGATCACAGAGTACGACCGGGCACGGCCGGTCTCCTGTGGGCACCGGCGGACACCTGGCGCGTCTGCCCGTGGCGCGCGGCAACCCTCCCCGGGGGTAGGGATAACCGCCGCCTCCCCGAGGGCAGGGACAGGCTGCCGCCTCCCCGGGCTGCCGGACCGCGCCGCAGCGGGCTGCCGCCTTCCCGGCTCGCCGGGTTGCGCCGCAGCGGGTTGCCGCCTTCCCGGGTCGCCGGGCCGCGCCGCAACGGGTTGCCGCCTTCCCGGGCTGCCGGGCCGCGTCGCAGCGGGCTGCCAAGCGCCGCAGCGGGCCATGCATTCCCGGCCACCCGCCGCGACACCGGGCGTCCCCGGTCAGTCTCGAGCGGTCCGCGTTACTTGGAGTGCTTGTCGGCTACCTTGGTGGCCCCGTAGGCGTCGGGCTTGATCACGGCGGCGTAGCCCGAGCCCGAGACCATGCCGACCACCTCGCGCACGATCTGCCGGGTCTCGCCCTGCTGCCCGACGTCCAGGTGGATCTCCA
>Ga0101943_1001361_pt1 | contig 22115 bp, 15 predicted proteins | sample DewCreD2012metaG_5_FD_75244 | JGI IMG/M metagenome (GOLD analysis project Ga0101943, IMG submission 75244) | Hot spring sediment bacterial and archeal communities from British Columbia, Canada, to study Microbial Dark Matter (Phase II) - Dewar... ... | reverse complement strand
GCGAGCTGATTTGCCTCCAGCGTCGCGCCCGATGCATAGGTGCGCGACGCTGCCCCCACATCGTGCGAGCACACGCTACGCACTTAGCGTGCGTCGACGCAGGAGGCCTCTTTGCACGCGCAGCAATGCCTTAGCGCATGCAGCTTCCGTATTGTACGCAGCTCTATCAAGGGTTCTCTTAGTCCCTTCCCACAGGGAACGGATAGTAAGTACTAATGGAGTAGCCTTGAAGGCGCGGAGGCACGCGCCAGCGTGCCCCGCGTCTCTCGGGCTTGTATTAATGATGCATATTCGGCCGCTGGCTCTCTCTGAAGATTTCATTGAGGATATAGGTGGCGATCCGAATCAGGGCTTGATGGTGCTTTTTGCCCTCTTTTCGTAGGCGTTTATAGAGGGGTTTCAGCGGTTTAGCGGTCTTACGGCTCCGCACGCTAATTGATACAGGGCGGTGCGCAGGTGTTTATTGCCCTGTAGTCCTTGCCTTTTGATTTGGTTGCCTGACTGGGCTCTCTGGTCGTAGAGCCCTGCGTATCTTCGCAGGGTTCTGGCGTTTCTCCAGCGTTCTAATGGGGCTATATGGACGGCGATTTTGATGATGGTATTTTGGGCTTCTGGGTAGAGGACTAAGAGGGTTTCGTAGAGACGGCTTGTGATGGGGTGGTTTTGGACGGTTTTTTGGGCGCGTCTCCAGGCTTGGTTCTCTAAGCGTTCTTGGTTCTCTAAGCGTTAATGGCAATGAAGGTTGTGCTTTGGCCGATATCCATGCCGATGTATCTCATGGTTCCTCCTCCTTGCATTTGACTTTGATGGATGGGTATCCTCTCTTCTATCGAGCAGATCGTTCTGGTGGGCAAAAGCACGGCGGAGTTGCGCGCCTGGATAGCCGAACTGGGAGAGCCTGCCTATCGGGGCACGCAACTTGCTGGATGGATTTATCGCAAGGCGGTGGATCGGTTCGAGTGGATGACCGATCTACCTGCTGCTCTTCGTGCTCGTCTGAACGAGGTTGCTTGCATCAGTCCCAACCGCATCGAAACCGTCCAGCGCTCGCGCGATGGCACCGTCAAGTGCCTGCTTACGCTACAGGACGAGCAGGTTATTGAGTGTGTGTTGCTGCCGTATGAGCATCGCGTCTCGGTCTGCCTCTCCACGCAGGTCGGCTGTGCGATGGGCTGTCGCTTCTGCGCCACGGCACAGGGCGGTTTCACGCGCAACCTCACCGCGGGCGAGATAGTCGACCAGTTGCTCCATCTACAGCGACTCAGTGAGCAACGCATCAGCCATGTCGTGTTGATGGGTATGGGCGAGCCGCTGCTCAATCTGGAGAATGTGTTGACGGCGATTCATCTAATACACAATGAAGTGGGCATCGGCATGCGGCGAATCACCCTCTCAACGGTAGGAATTGTGCCCAAAATCTATACGCTGGCAGACCAGAAGTTGCCACTCACGCTGGCGATCTCGCTCCACGCACCGGACGATGAGACACGCGCCCGCCTCATGCCCGTGAGCCGCAAGTGGAAAGTAGCCGACCTGCTGGAAGCGGCACGCTATTACTTTGAGCAGACGGGGCGGCGCGTGACCTTTGAATACCTTTTGCTGCGCGGGGTGAACGATACCCTGCACCATGCGCGGATGCTGGCAGACCGACTACGGGGTTTGCCCTGTTTGGTGAACCTGATCCCGTTCAATTATGTGCCGACGCCCGAAAACTTTCAGCGTCCCGACCCAGAGCGCGTGCAGGCATTCCGCCAGGTGCTGGAGCGAGCAGGAATCTGCGTGACGCAGCGCGTGGAACGCGGGCACGATATTGACGCCGCTTGCGGACAGCTGCGCGGCAAGCATTTCGGTAAGCCGATACGCCTCAATCTAATTCGTTCCTCCCCAATGACCCACCATTAAAATTGCCAGCCAGCCTGCCGATAATCGGCACGGGATGCAAAACACTCGGTGGCAGACGGCATTTCTATTGAGTTCTCTGGTGGCGGTGGGCGGGGCGCAGAGCGATACTCTCTGGCGTCTGCCGATCCTGAGCGGTCAAGCGGTCGCTTGCTCCCCCGACGGGCAGTATCTTGCTGCGGCCGCGCTGGGCGGGCAGATTGCTCTGTACCGAGTGAGTGATTATCGCCTCGTGCGTGTGCTGCGTGGCAGCGCCGCGCAGGTCAATGCCCTAGCGTTTTCGCCCAATAGCCAGCGACTGGCGTCCGCCTGTGACGATGGCACGGTACGACTCTATGCGGTTAGCACAGGGAGCCTCGTTGCCACGATTAATGCGCACACCGGGGCGACGCTCACCGTTGCCTTTTCGCCGGAGGGGAGCTTGCTGGCGACAGGGGGCACCGATAACAACGCCCGGCTCTGGAACGCCAACACGGGCGCGGCGGTGCGCACCCTAAGCGGGCACAGTGCCGCGGTCGCCAGCCTCGCCTTCTCCCCCAACGGTCAACGGTTGGCGACGGGGGGATGGGACGGCACGCTCCGAATCTGGCAGGTCAGCGACGGCACCCCACTGCAGAACATCAATGCGCATGCGGCCCCTGTGCATGCCGTTGCATGGTCACCCGATGGCGCCACGCTCGCTACTGGCAGCAGCGATTGGGATATCAAGTTGTGGTCCGCTTCCGACGGGAGCTGGCTGCGCACGCTCAGCGGGCACACCGATCTTGTCAGCGCCCTGCTTTTCACGCCGGACGGTTCCCTGCTGATTTCGGGCAGCTGGGACGCAACCATTCGAGTATGGAATCCTGTAGATGGAAGCCCCCTTCGCACCCTGACAGGGCACACGCGCGAGGTATTGAGCCTTACACTCACCCCCGATGGAGCACGCCTTGTTTCTGGCGGGGGCGAACACGCGGTGCGACTCTGGCGTGTCTCAGACGGCACACCGCAGGGCCATCTCGCTGCCCCCGCGGACACAGTGTATGGAGTGGGCTTCGTCGCGGGCGGCGCCGTTGTTTCAGCATGTTTCAACGGAGTGATTCAGCGATGGAGCGCGAGTGACGGCACTCTTCAGCAGAACATCGCCCACGGTTCGCCCATTCTGGCTTTAGCCGTTTCTCCTGATGGCACGCTTGTCGCGCTGGGTGACTGGGATGGGAATATCAGCTTGCGTTCGGTGCCCGGCGGCACGCTGGTACGCCAGTGGAATGCAAGCAGCGATGAAATTAAATCGCTTGCCTTCTCACCGGATGGGTCCACGCTCGCCTCTGCCAGCATGGACGGCTCTGTGAAGCTTTGGCAGGTATCGTCGGGGATGCTGATACGCACTTTGTCAGGGCATACAGGTGGTGCGACTTGCGCGGCATTTTCTCTGAACGGTGCCCAGATTGCCACTGGCGATTCGGGAGGCACTCTTCGGTTGTGGGATGTGAGTACGGGCAATCTGATTCGCACAATTAGCGCGCATGCGGGCTACCTCACGGCAATTGCTTTTTCGCCCGATGGGACACGGATTGCTTCCAGTGGAACGGACGCGACGGCGCACCTATGGGATGTGGCCACAGGGAGCCTGTTCGTTGCGCTCAACCATCCTGACACCGTTTCGCGGGTGGCGTACACCCCGGATGGCACACTGCTCATCACCACTTGCTGGGATGGAGCGGTGCGCTTATGGAACGCTGGCACAGGTGCGCTTTATCGCCAGCTGAACGCCCATGATATGCCTGTGTACGCGCTTGCCCTCTCACCCGATGGGCAAACAATGCTGACTGGGGGTGAGGACGGATTGGTCTATGCGTGGGTGGCAGGACCGCCCAATCAGCCCCCCGACGCACCCGTACTGATCAGCCCCGCGAATAATGCCAGCCTCACCGAGCGCACCCCTACTTTCCAAGTGCAGGTAAGTGACCCGGACGGGGATCGCGTGCAGGTGACCCTAGAAATCATCGCGAGCGACAACCGGGCACGCACCTATCCATCCAGCTGGGTAAACAGTGGCACAACCGTCTCTATTGGCCTCCCGGCGGATCAGTTCCTGGCGCCAGGAGTATACAGCTGGCGGGCGCGAGCCACCGATGAGCACGGGGCAACAGGCGACTGGAGCCAATCGCGCCTGCTGACTATCGCGAATCAGTCGCCCGGCAAGCCCGTGATTCAGGAGCCTGCGGACGGCGTGACGGTGCAATCCACGCCCACTTTCCGCCTGCAATTGAGTGATCCAGACAATGATGCCGTCCGCGCCGTGATCGAAATCACAGGCAACAATCAGACCCTCCGCTTTGAAACCGAGCAGGTTGTTAGCGGATCGGAGGTGAGTTTCACTGTGCCGCAGGCACTTGCACCGGGCAACTACACCTGGCGGGCGAAAACGCTGGACATTTACGGGGGCGACAGCGACTGGACAGGCACGCGCCGCTTTACAGTGCCCCAACCCAGCCAGCCACCTGAGATCCCCGTTTTAATTAGCCCATCGGATGGTAGCACCGTCACGCCAACACCCTCTTTCCGCGTGCGTCTGAGCGACCCGAACGGGGATACCGTGAAGGCGACCATCGAAATCACTTCGCAATCAGGCACCACGCGCACTCTTGAAACAGACTTCGTGGCAAGCGGTTCGGAGGCGAGCGTGAGCATTCCCGCTTCGCAGCCGCTGGGCGCAGGCAGCTACATCTGGCGGGCGCGCGCACAGGATAACGCGGGCAACCTCAGCGACTGGAGCGGCAGCTTTGTGTTTACGGTATCCACCACGAACCGTCCACCGGACATTCCAGTCGTGCTGGCGCCTGCTGATAACGCAACTGTCACGCCCACACCCACCTTCCGCTTGCGCCTGAACGATGTCGATGGCGACCGCGTGAGTGCAATTATTGAGATTACCCCACCGTCAGGGATGCCGTTCGAATACACGACCGAGAGCGTTGCCAGTGGGAGCGAGGTGAGCTTGACTGTGCCCACTGCGCTGACCCCGGGGGCTTATACATGGCGTGCGCGAGCACGGGACAACCAAAACGCGCTCAGCGACTGGAGCGCCCCGACACGCTTTATTGTGCCTGCCCCCGATAATCCGCCCAACCCACCCGAGCTGATTAGCCCGGCAGACGGTGCATACACCTCACGCACACCCGTGCTGCGCCTGCGGGCGACGGACCCGGAGGGACAGCCGGTCTCCTTTGAGATTGAAGTGCGCACCAGCTCGCAGACCTTGACCCTCACCACGGATCAAGTGCCCAGCGGCACCACCCTTGCTTTCCCCATCCCCGATTCAGAGCCTCTGCCCGTCGGTGCGATTACCTGGCGGGCGCGCGCCCGCGATGTGTCTGGGAACCTCAGCGAGTGGAGCAGTCCACGCACGCTGCAAGTGCTGGGTGAAGTGCCGCGCACACTGCATGGTGTGCTGACCTTTGCGCTCAGCCTGCGCCCAAGTGTGAGTGACCCCAACTCGCTGGGGCTAAGCGGTGCCGTGCTGATGCGCTGGAACGCTACGGCACAGCAGTATGCCCCCGTAAGTCAACTGCAACCCGGCGAAGGCTATTTCATCAAGGCGACCAGTCCTATCCGTCCCGATTTGCAAGGTGAATCGATCACGGGTGAGATCGTACTGCCACTTCAGCCCGGCTGGAACCTCATCGCGAACCCCTCACTTACGCCCATTGGATGGGATTTGGACACGGTTCAGGTGCAACATGGCAATGAGCGCAAGAGCCTGCGTGAGGCGCAACAAGCAGGCTGGATCGACGACTATCTGTGGACATGGCAGCAGAATCTTAGTGACCCGATGCGTGGGCAGTACTTGCTGGTGTACGATCCGCAGGAGCTGCCCGGCGTGCCGGGCGAGCTTGAACCGTGGCGTGCTTACTGGATACTGGCGCGAGTGGAGTGTGCGCTTGTGCTGAACGCGGGTGGGCGTGGGCGTGCGGCTCCCTCCACCCGCTCCCCAACCGTTGCAGGACACCGCCCGCGCGCCTGGACGCTGCGTATCGAAGCGATGGGTGGAGACGGTTCCAGTTCTGCGGTTTGGGTTGGTGTATCGGGTGGGCGTGCTGTGCTGGCAAGCCCTGCACCGGCGCCGTTAGGCGACGCGGCGCCCGTGCAGCTGCGCCTGCGTCGCGGCGAAGGCTACTTTGCAACCGACCTGCGCACCGAGTTTGGGCGAAACACGCGCTGGGTACTGGAGGTGGAGGTCGCGCCCAGCACCCAGCCCCAACCCATCACGCTGCGCGTGGGCAACCTGTTGAGCCTGCCGTACGGGGTGAACCTTGCGCTGGTGGATGAGCGCAACGGCATGCGCCGCCCGTTACGCACCGCGAGTGCTTTCACCTTTACCGCACCGCCCGAAGGCGGTCTTTACCGTTTCGCGATAGAACCCATCTCTCGCCAGGCACTCCTGCGTGTGCTGAACCCGACGGTGCAAGGCGGGCGCGGCACAGGGCAAACCTTCACAGTGCGTTTCGCCCTGACGGCGGAGGCGCGCCTGCAGGTGCAGATCCGCGCGGGCGGGCGTACCCTGCGCACGCTAAGCCACGGGAACACACGCAGCGCAGGACCGCAGCAGTTCGTCTGGGACGGCAGGGACGACACCGGCGTGCGCCTGCCCCCTGGACAGTATCTGGTGGAGATTGTGGCGATGAGCGAGGACGGGCAGCTCGCACGCGCCACCGTGCCCCTCTTGATGACCCGATAGACCGCTGCCAGGACAGGAGAGAGAGCGATGCGTACCCTTGAGAAGTATGGGCTATTCGGATTGGGATTGGTCACCCTTGTGCTGATTCTGGCGTGTGGCGGCGGTGGCGGCGGAGGCGGCGGGAGCATCACGGACACAACGGCGCCGACCATCAGTGCGCTCGCCGTCTCGCCCAGTCTGCTCACTGTGGGAACTCAGGCACAGATCAACGCGACCGTCGTCGATGCAGAAAGTGGCGTACAAGCCGTCGTCGCGGTCGTGACTTATCCTGACAACACCCAGACCAGTGTGACGCTGATCGCATCAGGCGACGGTTCCACCTACACAGGCCGCTTCAATGCCCAGTGGACACCCTCCGGCGCGGGCGCGAATGCACGGGTGCGGCTGCGTGCCGTCGACCGTGCGGGCAACGAAGCCCAGCAGGAGACCACCCTCCGCACGGCAGGCTTGCCACCCTCACCCCCGTTTTGAGGGTAAAATTGCTCGATGAATCAGCCGATAGTCAGCGTGCTGATACCCAGCTACAACCACGCACGCTTCCTGTCCGCCACGCTCCAGAGCGTGTTCGACCAGACCTTCACCGACTACGAAGTCGTGGTGGTGGATGACGGGAGCACCGACGGCTCGGTGGAGCTGTTGCGTGGCTATGGCGAGCGTATTCGCCTCTTTACCCAGTCGAATCGAGGCACCTATCCCACGCTCAACCGCTGCATCGCCGAATCGCGCGGACGCTACCTGGCGATCCTGAACTCGGACGACCTCTGGGCACCCACCAAGCTGGAGAAACAGGTCACCGTGCTGGACAGTCAACCCCAGGTCGGGCTGGTGCATACCGACGGGCGATTCATCGACGCGGAAGGCATGGAGCTTTCAGGCAACCCGCTGGGCTTCGAATGGCCCCGCACTCCGTCGGGCAACATCATCGAGGCGCTGGTGCGCTGCAATAAAATCATCGCCTCTTCAGTGCTGGTACGCCGCGAATGCTTCGAGCAGCTTGGTGGCTTCCGTGAGGATCTGTTCGGCTCGGGCGACTGGGAAATGTGGTTCCGCATCGCGCTGAAGTACGACATCGCCTTCATCGATGAGCCGCTAACCTTCTATCGGGTGCATGGAGCGAACGCCTCCTTTCAGCATCGGCGCGTGCATGAGGACGATGTGCGGGTGCGCGAGCAGACCATCCATGCGAATGAGGCGTGCCTGTGGCAGCGGACGAACGATCGGCGTGCGATGCGTCTGGCGCTGGCGCACTCCTACGCCTGCCTCGGCACCGAATATGCCCTGTTAGGCGACCGTCGCCAAGCGCGTCGCGCGTACCTGCACTCACTCAAGCTCTATCCCCTGCGGGTCAAGAGCCTCTTGCGCCTCATGCTGACCTTCCTGCCGATCCGCCCCCCACTGTAAGTGAACAAAAAACCCCCTCTCCCCGCGGGGCAGAGGGGCAGGGTGAGGGGATAATCCCCCGCTCATCCCACCTCCACCGACGGTTGAACTAACACCCACTGCCAAAGTTGAACAGCACCTGCAGCAGGTCGGCGTCGTCTACCACCCCATCGCAGTTCACATCCACGCGACCCAGGTTGCTGCCCGTCTGTCCAAAAGCAAACAGCACGGCAAGCATGTCAGCATCGTCCACGCAGCCGTCCCCATCCACATCGCCGTTGTGTGGGGTACAGAGCGTATCCAGCAGGTACGCTTCATAGCGCCCTGTGGCGGCGTTGTAGCCCCAACCCACAATATAGCGTCCGTCGGGCGAGATGGCGCGGGCTTCATAAAGCCATGAGTCGCCGATCAGCAGGCTGGCGTAGGTGATGTTCAGGTTTTCCATCCTGCCCGCTGCAGTCCAGCGAAAGGCACCCGAAAACAACCAGCTGGTGTATGCCCTGCCGACCACCACCGAGCCGTCCGCAGATACACCAGACGCCACGCTCTCATCAGCCAGATCCAGCGTGCCGAGATCCTGCATTCCAACACCCTCTACCCAGCGAAAGGCACGCTCATACCTGCTGGTGTTGTATGCCCTGCCGACCACCACCGACCCGTCCGCGGAAACACCATACGCATAGCTCGCCGAACCACCCAACGTGCCCAGCCAGGTCAGCGATTGCGCATAGACACGGGTTCCTACCCCAAGCATCACGCTCAACACAAGCCAGTTCCTGCACCCCCGTTTCATCGCTCTGCGCCTCCTCTCTTAGATTGCGGAAGGACGACCCCTTCCCGTTCGCGGCGGCTCCCCACGCGCAGGGGCATCTCAGGGAGCATTGCTCTGCAGCAGATCATTCCCTGACCGCTTGTGAAAACCCATCGCTCCACCGCGACGACGCGGCGTCAACCCACTGCTGTTTGTTTTGGGCAACGCGTGCCACGCGCTACCTTGCTGTATATTTTATACTATACGGTGCGTTTGTCAAGGGGGATGGGGGAAATTTGAGGGGAATTAGTTAACAGGCTCTACATCTCGGACGATACCCACAAAAAGCAGGGCGCCTGTCGCATTGTGCCGAATGGCGAAGAAGAAGGGGCGGTTCGCAATCAGCACGAAACGGTTCGGATTATAGGCGGTGATGCCGATCACCACGCCTGTCGCTGCAGCGGCTTTGGTGCCCTCCTCGTTCACCTCCACGACCGCCTTCTGCAACGCTTTGGAAATGAACAGGCGACCATCGGTCAGCGGGGCGATACCGCATAGATCGGCGCGTTCGGGGTCAAACGCATCGGTCATACCCATCGCCATGAGTGGCTCCTTTAAGGGATAGGTCGCCTCGATGCGGAAGCGTGGCAGCCCCACATCGCCCTCCATCGGCTTGAACCCATTCAGCCACTCCTTCCAGCGGGCGGGTGTCAAAGATTTCAGGAACTCTTCCAGCGAACGTCCCTCGTCAGGCAGAAAGAGATAGAAACTTAGCTCACCCTCACCATAAGGCAGCGCAACCGCCTGAAACCCATCACCCTTCAGATACTCGAACTTGCCAGACTGGTGCATCATCGGTACACGCTTCACCTTGCCGTCGCTCGTATGGAACTCCTGGTCGGTGGTCTGCTCCTTGTTGAACGGCTGCTGCCATTTGCCCTTGAAGTAGAGGGTGTTGACCACCACAAGGCGGGTCAGTCCGTTGAAGTCGTTTGGCTTAAACAGCTCTGGGATCAGCCCCTTGGTGTTCTCTTTTACCCAGTCGTTGATGCGCTGTGCCGCCCTCTCCCGATCCTGCATGAAGTCCACCCCATCGACTTCCGCCTCATAATGCTTCTGGCATGCCTGTACAAAGCTGGGCATCAGCGAGAAGCCCTGTTGCACCCATAAGGAGTTGGCAACCAGCGTCTCGGTCTTGGGGTCAGGTGAGCGCAGCAGATGCAACAGCAGCGCATTCTCGGCATTGATCGCTTCGAGGGCTTGCTCCCCGTAGCCAAGCACCTTTGCCATCTGGCGGTAGGTTTCTCCGCGCGCACCGTTGAGTACCATCGTCAGCGCAAGCGATGCACTCAAGGGAGAAAAGAAAAGGTTCGCCCCCTCGCGCCGCTTGTCCAACTCGTGCAGCAGCTGGAACCCAAACTGCAGGTTCGCATCTATACTGTGCGGGTCGATCTTCACTTTGGTCTCCTTAGGGACCGCTTGCTTGCCGGGTTGGACAGGCGGCGTCCCCACACCGCTTGTGCCGCAACCATCCAGCAACAGAATCGCTACCAATCCCGCCCATGCTTTTTTCATGCAGGTATCCTCCACCCATTAGACGAGCAAGACCCTCTACCCACTTCTTGATGGTGCTTCGCTGTTATTATACCGAACAGGTATCCTTATCGACGCCATGTTCGAAAGCCTGACCGATAAGTTGCAGAGCATTTTTGATCGCCTTCGTGGACGGGGACGCCTCGACGAGAAGACGGTGGACGAGGTGCTGCGCGAGATTCGGCTTGCCTTGCTGGAAGCCGATGTGAACTTTCGCGTGGTGAAAGAGTTCATTGCCCGTGTGCGCGAGAAGGCGATCGGTGAGGAGGTGCTGAAGAGCCTCACGCCCGACCAGCAGGTGATACGCATCGTGCGCGATGAACTGATTGCGCTGCTGGGTGGGGAGGCGGCGCCGATCCACTGGGCGTCGCAGCCTCCCACAGTGTTCATGCTCTGCGGCTTGCAAGGTTCAGGCAAGACCACCACCGCAGCCAAGCTCGCTCGATGGCTGCACTCACAAGGGCGCAACCCGCTACTGGTGGCAGCTGACCTGCAACGCCCCGCCGCCATCAAGCAGCTGGAGGTGCTGGGGCAGCAGGTTAACATCCCCGTGTTCACCCCCACGCATGGCAACACCTCCAACGCTGTACAAACGGCACAACGCGCAGTGGAGTATGCGCGGGCGAACGGACTCGATGTTGCCATCCTGGACACTGCAGGACGCTTGCAGATCAACGAAGCGCTGATGGCGGAACTGGAACAGATCAAAACCGCGCTCCAGCCCCAGGAGATCCTTCTGGTGGTGGATGCCACCACGGGTCAGGAAGCGGTCAATGTGGCACAGGCGTTCCACGAGCGATTAGGGCTGACAGGGGTCATCCTGACGAAAATGGACGGCGACACGCGGGGTGGCGCTGCACTCTCGCTGCGGGCGGTCATCGGCAAGCCCGTACGCTTCATCGGCACAGGAGAGCGCGTCGACGCGCTGGAACCGTTCCATCCCGACCGCATCGCCAGTCGCATTCTGGGCATGGGCGATGTCTTGTCGCTCATCGAGCGCGTGGAGCAGACCATGCAGGAGGAGGAGGAAGCGCGACGACTGGAAAAAAAGATGCGGGAAGCGCGCCTCGACTTCGAAGATATGCTGCAGCAGATACGCCAGATTCAGCGGATGGGACCCTTTGAGCAACTGCTCAAACTCCTGCCAGGCTATCAGCAGCTCAAAGGTCAACTGGGCGAGGTGGGGGTTGATGAGCGTGCGCTCAAACGCGCCGAAGCGATTATTCTCTCCATGACGCCCAAAGAGCGACGCCATCCAGAAATCCTGGACTACAGTCGCAAATTGCGCATCGCGCGAGGCAGCGGCACCAAGCTGGAAGAGGTGAACGCATTGGTGCGTCAGCTGATGGAGATGCGTCGCCTGATGAAGCAGCTGGCGAAAGAAGAGGAGCGGATGCGCCGCCGCAAATGGACCCCCTTCGGAAGGCGATAGGCTGCCACGCTCCTTGATTCTGCCGAGCCAAACTCTGCAGCGAGTTTCCCGAGTTGACCCGCTATCTGCAGGAACCTATCAAAAAATAGAAAGGCCCAACGAATGGGTTAGGTACAACACCCATTCTGACGCTGGAGGTATGACTATGGAACGCAGACTGAATCGGTTCAGAGGAACGGTCGCGCTGGTGTTGGGCATTGGGCTTGGCGCATGGACAACGGGCTACGCACAGTCGCTGACATGGCTCGGCACACTAAATGGGGATTGGAGCGAGGCTTATGGTGTGTCAGCGGACGGGCGTGTGGTTGTAGGGCAGGCACGCGCCGCTGAGGGCATTCGTGCCTTTCGCTGGATGGAGGGTGTTGGAATGCAGGATCTCGGCACGCTGGGCGGTCGTGAGAGCGCAGCTTACAGCGTGTCTTGGGATGGACGCGTGGTTGTGGGATATGCATACAACGCCTCCGGGGCATATCGTGCCTTTCGCTGGGTGGAGGGTGTCGGAATGCAGGATCTCGGCACGCTGGGTGGTTGTTGTAGTTGGGCTTTGGACGTGTCTTGGGATGGACGCGTGGTTGTGGGATGGGCAGATAATGCCACTGGACAACTTCGTGCTTTTCGCTGGACGCAACAGACAGGAATGGAGGACCTGAACCTCACCTATGCTCCCCTGCTGACCAACGGCTCCGTGCTTGCGATAGCCTATGCTATCTCACCTGACGGACGCTACATTGTAGGTTATGGCTACAACGCGGCGACGGGGCGCAACCAAGAGGCATTCTTGCTGGACACCTGGCGCATGGGCGACACGAATGGCGACGGCTGTATTGACGACAGCGACCTGCTAACGGTGCTGCAGGCGTTTGGCACGCCCGGCACAGGCTTAACCCGCCACGAGGACATCAACAAAGACGGCGTCGTGGACGATGCCGACCTGCTTGCCGTGCTGTTCCACTTTGGGGAGGGCTGCTAAGCTCTCCTCTCCTTGCCCGCCCACGCGGTGGGCAAGGGGTTTTAATGAATGATTGTTCTGAAGGTGTGGCAAAACGAAATATAATAACCCTGTGATTAATCGGAGAAACACGTCTCCGTCCTCGGAGCGTCTAATAAGCGAGGTGAGCAAGATGCGAACATGGCTGTGCGCGCTGGTTCTATTTAGCTTTGCGCTGTTCCTTGCCCAGGAAAAATCAATTGAGCAAGCGCCCATTCGCCGTGTGGTTATCTATAAGAATGGACACTGCCTGACCGAGCGTGAGATAGTTGTAGACCATACCGAGAACCCCTTCCGACTGGTCAACGCCACGAACGCGCTTTTAGGAGGCGTGTGGGCTGTCTCGCGCCATAAAACCATCTCTCTGAGCGGGATCTATGCACGCCTGATGGAAGAGAAGCGCCTGGTAGCGCCGGGCAGCCTCGCCGAGCTGTTGATGCTCAACGAGGGCAAACGGGTAGCACTGACCCTGATGTTTCCTGCGCCCACAGGGCAGGAGACAGTGGTTCAGGTGGAAAATCGCGAAGGTGTGCTGCGCGTGTTCAAACCGAGCGTGCGCTTTGAGGACGCTTATCCGACCGCCGACGCGCCGCCCGAATACACCCCTACACCTACTCCACAGCCTCCACGCCGAGACTGGTACTATCCGAGCTGGTACAACCCTCTACAACCCCCACCCTCGCAAAACCCGCCGGACTATGTGCAGGACTCTTTCAGCCGTACTGCTTCCCAGGCAAGCTTCGCTGTCGAAACGCCGCAAGGGATGTACTTTTTCACACCTGCTCAAGTCAAGCGGATCGAGTTTCTCGACCCGCCTGTGCGCGAGCGTGAGGTGACCGTAAGGCGTCCCGTACTGGAACTGACACTCTCGGGTGGGCGACGCGGCGAACGGGTTCCTGTCGCGCTGTATAGCCTCGAAAAGGGCATCCGCTGGTTCCCAGAGTATCACCTCAATCTGTCTTCCGCGCGTGCCAGCGAGGGCGAGCTGGTGTTAGGGGCTACGATTATCAACGAACTGGATGATCTCAAAGAGGTGGATGCGGCGGTTGCCGTGGGCGCAATCCAGTTTATGATGCAGGACCATCCCTCACCCCTGAGCCTGCGTGATGAATTCCGTCGCCTCTCGCGCTGGTTTGGAGAAGAGCCTAACGATCCGTGGCGCTACTCCTACGCTACCTTTCGCATGAGCGATCTTGTTTCCGCAGGGGGCTTTGGTGGCTTCGGTGGCGGTGCTGTACCAAGCGCGCCGAACATGGGCTTCGAACTTCAGCGTACCAGCATGGTATCCACCGATACCGTCGCGTTTCTGCCCGTGCCGAAGCTCACACTGCCCAAAAACAGCTCCATCCGCGTGGAGCTGTCGCGACATAAACTACCTGTGGAACACGCTTTCCTGTGGGTTCGGGACTTGAGCATGCGCGAACGTGACTATTATTCCTATTATAGACCACGCCGCCCCCAGAGGCTTCAGACGCTGGACGATCTGGCATACAAGCTGGCGTACGAGCGTCGCTTTCGGGGCGAGGTCTATGAGGCGATTATCTTGAAAAACACGCAGGACACGCCGTGGACGACAGCGCCGATTCTCGTAATGCGCAACGGGATGCCCATCGCCCAGGACATAATGCTCTTCACACCACCTGGTGAAGAGGCGTTCATTTTTGTCACACCTGCAACACAGATAGACCTCTCATGCACCGTTGAAGAGTACACAGAAAGTTCGGGCTTTGGACGATCGTTTGGACGTACCCACCGCGGCGTCATTCGTATCCAGAACGCCTACGAGAGACCCGTGCGCCTAATGGTGCGCCTGCGCTTCATAGGGCACTTTGAAGAGGCGAGCCGAGCACCCACACGCATCTCCACCAAATCGGCTGATGACCCGCGCCTGTGGGATTGGTACTATCGGAGCCAGCTACAAATGAACCCTTATACAGAACTGATCTGGGATGTGGAGGTGCCACCAGGCGCAAGTGAATGGTGGTTTCGCTTCGAACGGCGAGGGAATTAAATCACTCTCGTACGGGTTGTCGGCTCTGCCACCTCGTTATCGGTGCGAGCAGGGAACGGTCCCAGACGGCAGGATACCGAGCCATAGGGCGGTATAATAGAACATATAGGGGGTAGAGCATGCAAGACCTCTATGGAGAGTGGCAGGAACGGGGCAACGGGCTGCACCTCGCGGAGCGACGCCTCATCGGGCGCGTGGTCGGCACGGAACGCCAGCCCAACACCGCCTTCCAGTTCCACTTCTGGGCAACACCCGATAGCCCCGTCGGTATCGGCACGCTAGTGGTGGTGCACACCCCACAGCGCACAGTGTGGGGCGTGGTGATTGAGGGGCAGGGCTATAACGATGTCGCCAGCCCCATGTTCGACTATCTGGGCGCGGACGGCGACCCCAGCTTGCAGCCCCCGACCATACGACCCGAGATTCGAGTCTATACCGCCGCCGTGCTGCGCCATGACCCCGAACAGCCCGTGCAACCCGTGCCCATCGGACCCGTCTATCTTGCCACCGAGCAGGATGTGCTGGTCGCGCTGCGCATCGACACCATCCCCGAAGAGCGGCGCATTCCTATTGGCATCTATCAGAGCGGCAGCCTTAAAGCCCCTGTCTATCTGGATGCCGACTTCCTGCTGGGACCCGAAGCGGGGCATCTGAATGTGACGGGCACCAGCGGGCTGGCTGCCAAGACGAGCGCGATCCAGTTTTTGGTCTCCGCAATTTTCCAAAAGGTGCGTCGCTCCGTCGCGGCGGTCTGCTTCAATGTCAAAGGCGGCGACCTGCTCTTTCTGGACCAGCCACCCATGCACGAGCTGAGCGAGGAAGACCGCGAAATCTACCGCCTGCTGGGTATCCGCCCAGAGCCGTTCCAGCGCGTGGAGTACTATGCGCCTTTCAAACCCGATCGGGTGAACCTGGCGACCCTGCGCACGAACCCGCAACTACAGGGCACGGTCAAATCCCTCATGTGGGGACTGCAGGAGGTGATGCGCTATGTGGAAGTGCTACTCAATCGTGACGATGTGGATGTGAAAGCCGACGCCTTCCTGCAGTTCCTGCGCCAGCGCGTCATCGAGACGGGACGCTTCCGCTTCGAAAATGAGGAAGCCGAATTTATGCAGGAGATGGGGCTGCCCGTCGAACTGCGCGTGACCAACTTCACCGAGCTGGTGGCATGGTTCGAACAGGCGCTGCGCTTTCTGGAGCGCACAAATAAACGCCAATGGCGCAGCTTCGCTATCGAGACCATCCGCAAGATCCAAAATCGCCTCGTTAATCTCACCACACGCTTTGCCGGACTGGTCGCCGAAAGCGACATCGCGTATGACCTGCCCTGGGGCAAATTTCAAGACCGCACGCTCTATGTGATCGATGTAGCGAACTTATCGGCGGAAGCGCAGGATCTCATCTTCACGCGCATCGTGGCAGAACTGCGCGAGCGGATGGAGAAGCGGCAACTGGGTGTGGACACCGTGATTGTGATTGTGGACGAGCTGAACCACTACGCCCCAGCGAGCGCGCGCGAGACCTATGTAATGCGCACGCTGCGCGACATCTGCGCCCGTGGACGCTATCTGGGGCTGGTGCTGTTCGGTGCGCAGCAGTTCCGCTCGCAAGTGGACAAGCAAATCATTGGCAACGCTTCCACCTCGCTCTACGGGCGCATCGAGATGGAGGAGCTGGCACAGCCAGGCTATCAGATTTTCGGTCCCGCTGTGAAGGAGAAGATGGGCGCGCTCGCGCCAGGAGAGGTGCTGGTGCGTCATCCTTACTTCACGCAGCCGATTTTCGTACGCTTCCCGCGCCCGGCGATGATGCGTGGTCAGGATGGGCTGCAGATTTACCAGCCTGAGCCGGATCTGCCGCTGGAAGAAGCGGTCTGGCGCAAGCTGCACGGGTTAGACCCCACCATCACGCGCAACGCGGTGGCGGACATCATCGCCCGCACCCGTGACGGCAACGGTCAGTCCAATCATCAGTTCGTGGTGGAGGCACTCAATCGAGTGCTCGTGGAGCGCCCCCCAGCAGGGCAGGTGCTGGCGCGCTTTGAACGGCTCGTCCCGCAACGCCCCCCAGTGCGCACCGTCGCGCCAGCGGACGACCTGCCACCGCCACCCTTTCTCCCGGATCCCGACTGGGACGAGGAGACCGACGGGGGTGAGGGCGAGGACCCATTCCAGTAGGGTGGGGTATCCTTTCACACGGAGGCAATAGATGGCAACCATTCGGGTACTGGTCTGGGATGAGAATCCTCCCCATGTGGCGAAGGAGATCTATCCCCAAGGGATTCGCGGCGCCGTAGCAGAGGGGTTGCACGAGCTGGGTGGAACGGAACTGGAGGTGCAAACCACCCACCTCGACGAGCCTGAACAGGGCTGCTCGATGGAACGCCTGCGCCAGACCGATGTGCTTATCTGGTGGGGGCATGTGCGTCACGGACAGGTAGCCGACGAGACCGTCGAGCGCATTCAGCAACGCGTGCATCACGAAGGTATGGGGCTAATTGTGCTGCATTCGGGGCACTACTCTAAACCGTTTCAGCGCGTGCTGGGCTGCACGGGGCACCTCAAAGGCGGCTGGCGCGAGAAGCACCCCCCAGAGCCAGAGCATATTCGCGTGTGTGCGCCGTGGCATCCGATTGCGCAAGGTATCGACGACTTCACCATTGAACATGAGGAGATGTATGGCGCACCTTTCGAAGTGCCTCCCCCCTTGGTAGTGGTGTTTCAGTCCTATTTTCCTGAAGGCGGTGAGAGCTTCCCCAGCGGGCTGTGCTGGACCGTGGGCGATGGCATCGACCCGAACTTCACTTCGGGACCGGGCGGCGGTGTAAATCAGGGCTACGGCGTTGGGCGGGTGTTCTACTTCCGACCAGGGCACGAATCGGTGCCCACCTATTATCATCCCATCGTGCGCCGCATCCTGTATAATGGGGTGCTGTGGTGCGCGAAGCGAACCGGCTAAGCCCTGCGCGTGATTGAGCAGAATCAGCAGACAAAACCCACCACCTGATCCTGGCTGCTCTGGAAGCTACGCCACCGCCCCCAGCAAGAAGGTGTCCAACTGGGCAAAGCTGATGATGCTTGCCCCAGTCTGCTGCATCCACCGGTCAGCAAGGTGAGCCGCAGGCATTTCGGGCATCACGACTGCCGCCCGCTGAATGCCGAGATTCAGCAGACTTACAGCTCGGCGCACCTGCGGGATTTCCTCCGGCTTGAGACCGCCCACTCCACTCTTGCACTCCAGCAAGATCAGTCGGCGATCCCCATTGTGCAGGTAGATCAGAATATCCAGCTCACAGTTGCCGCCACCGTCGCAAAGCAGGTGCACATCGCGCAGTAGAAGCGCAGGTACTCGAGCCAGCCTTCTATGCACCGCTTGGAAAACCCCCATCTCAAACCAGCCGCCTGACAGATAGTTGCGCAACTCGGGGTGCACATCCACCTTTGCCGTGATCTGACCCCTGGCACGGTCATAGCGATACTGAGTCAGGATGCGCAATTGATAGAGGCGCGTTGCCACATTGGTCAGGATGCTTCGCTCTTCCACCGAGATATTAGAAGGCAATGGGAAACAGATGGTGCGCGGCTGATCCAGCGTCGCCCGCAGTTCAGCGAGGAAATTCGCCACAACAGGGTAGTGTTGACTCATAAAAAAGCCAAGATGGTACATCTCCGCGTCCAGCGGACCATGATAGAGTGGCTGCTGGTGGCTGTTCAAATGAAGCTTACGCGCGTTCAGAAGCTGATTAAGCCCCTGCATCAACTGCGCTTCACAGGGGCGCTGAGCGGATTCGGTGCGTGTTGCGGATGGAGCTGCAGGCACCGATGCTTGCGAAGGCGGATGCAGGGGTTGCTCCAGCAGCGCACGAATCGCTTGCAGCTCGGCACGAATCTCGCGAATCTCGTCCCCACATTTACAACTCGATCGCCTGAACCATCCTCTCCAGAACATACTGCTTACTATATACTTGATAGCACTGACAAAAGTTCCCTCACGGCCAGGAATAATCAGGCGTCTCGACACGGAAAAGCAACGCCAGCAGCGCCCAGACCACTGCAGAGAAAAACTCGCTCTTTTGGGGTATACTGGATAGTGCTATGGGACGAATCTATGTTCTACATGGGGATCGGGAACAGCTAATCGCTTATCTGAAACGTCATCCTGAGGCTCAAAGAGTAATGCTTATTATCCCTGGGAATGAAGACAGTGCTGGCACAATGGATTCGGTTGAGGGCACTTTGCCAGAAGGAATTCCTGTCCGTAATGGAGTTCCTCTATTCCCCGAGCTGCCAGACATGGTGCGTTTAACGGCAGAACTTGTGAAGCGGCTGCTCGATGAAGAAGAAACGTCTACCGATTGATCTGCCCGATGTGAATGTGCTGGTCGCGCTTTTTGAGCCAGCCCATGTACACCATGTGATGGCTCATGCATGGTTCGCGGAAGCGCGCCACAGAGCATGGGCAACCTGTCCACTTACCCAGAGCGGTTTTTTGCGTGTGGTGTCCAGTCCTGCTTACCCGAACAGAGACTTGACTCCAGCCGAAGCCGCCTTTCACCTGCGCCATCTTATATCTAATCATGCCGAAACACACCACTTCCTTTCGGATGAGACTTCTTTGCTGGATACTGCTCGATTCGATTTAGACAAGCTGAGTGGTCATCGCCAGATAACCGACCTCCATCTGCTGGGCATCTGCCTTCGTTTTCAAGCCCGTTTAGTAACCTTTGACAGAGGTCTTCTTGCGCTTACGAACGCACTGGTCTCGGGCACAGTTGAAATCCTGCTCCTTTGAAGAACCATCGAATCGCTGGGATTAAGCCCTCTATCACGGCCAGGGATAATCAGGCGTCTCGACACGGAAAAGCAACGCCAGCAGCGCCCAGACCGCTGCAGAGAAAAACTCGCCGAAAATCATGCCCAGAAAGAAGGGGCGCGCCCGCCGATACATCGCCATGCCCCCGTAACGGAGCAACGGCGTCTTAATCAGCCACGCGACCAGCATCGAAAACCACAGCACCACCACGCCCCATGTCGCGCTCATTGCAAAGCCCAACGGGTGAAACGGGAACCCCACAAACACCGAGCGTGCATAGGCAAGCACCAGAGTTATCACGAACCCCAATCCCAGAAAGAGCGGGCGATAGGAAGGAACAGGAGCATCCTGACCGCCTGTCATAAAGGGCGCATTCTCCTGAAAGAACTGCACCGGCGCGCGTTGATATACATAGGGATAGAGATTAAGCGCACCATAGTAATAGGGCAGCCAGAGTTGAAACAGAAACGCCACCTGAATCGCCAGCCCAACCCCACCCAGCAACACACGCAGCAATCCCGAGCGACCAATGCGCACCTCCTCACCCAACTTCTGCGCGTCCAGATAACCTGTAATGGTGATGCCCCGCAAATCGCGTGTGAACAGCCCGTCAATGAACGCCATCACGGTTAGATTTCGGGGCGAAAAGAGAGCGTACTTCTCCAGCGTTACCACATCCATCGGCGTGAAACATCCCTCGGTGATGAGCAGTCCGCCTTCCGCTGTGCAGCGTGCCATGACCAACCCCTGCACAAAGAGATAGATGGCAAACACCACCACGCTCACCCACCAGTCCATGCCCATCCGCACGCACCACAGCACAATCACCACAAAGGCAATCACCAGTCCCCAGAACGCGACCCGATAGGACATCAACTCGCTACCTCGCGGTGGCGACGGTTCGCTACCCACCACCACACGCCCAATATAGCGCAGATGATGGCGCGCCGAATAGAGAATGTAAAGCGCAACAGCGAAAAACGCCCCTGAACAACTCCACTTCACAAAGCCTGCCGCCGCCGCATGGCGTGCCTCCGTCTCAAAACCGTTCATCAAACCCAGAATCTCCAGACCCTTGCTCACCAGATAGAAAAACCAGAAGCTGAAGAGCAGCTCAGTGGGAATAAGAAAGAAGAAGCCCACCGCGGCGAACGAGAGATACGCCCGAAAAAAGGTGAGCCTGTCCAGCGGTGGGTTCGCAAAGTAGGGATTTAGCGGATAGCTCAGCGTGATTTCGGGGATGGTCGGAATGTTCTTGTGCAACCCGTTCAGCGTGAACACAAACAGGGGCAGCAGTGCCCCAAACCAGAAGGCGCGATTCGTCAGGAACTCGCCTCCACGCATCAACTCCAGCGGCAACTGCACCAGGGGGAACGCCAGCCGCTCATGTTCCACCCACTGCTTGCGCAGCAACACGCTAATGCACAGGAAGGCGAAAAAGACCGCACCAACGAGCACCAGCCAGTTCAGCGTGGAACCAAACCATGCAGCCCACGGGATTGGCTCGCCATACGGAATACGCTGATAGAACCAGCGCACCAGCGGCTCGGGCTGCGGATTCTCAGGCGACCAGGGAGTCATAAAAGGCTGGAGATACGGGAAATAGAGGGCATCCCAGCGGTTCGTCTCGGCATAGTAGCCCAGCGCGACCTGAATAGGGAGGAGCCGCTCCATCAACCCGCGCGAGGCGAGTATCGCCCCAAAAAGCATCATCACGAAGAGCGCGCCCATCTCGCGCGGGGTAAACGCCCAGCGCCGATTCACTCTGCCCAGCCAGCGGTTGAGCAGTGCCAACACAAACAGCACCGCCACCACTGCGGGCGGCAACTGCATCATGCCAATTTGGATGGTCTGCGCAACAAGTTCTGCCGACGCCACAATCACCGAAATGAGCGCGACCAGCAAAAAGCCCACCATCAACACGCGCCCAGTGCGGAACGGGGATTCTGACGAGAGTTCAGTTGCCTCCTGCACCCATACCTCCTGCTTCATTAATGCTCCCTGTTCGTGTTTCCCACCTCACTTTCCTGCCTGAACGTGCTGGAGATAGGAAAAAGTCGGGGCAGGTTCAACCCGCCCCGACCATCATCTTATTCACCAAATCCATTCCAATAATTTAAAAATCCATTCCAATACATTAATGAATGAATCGATATTGGAAATAACAAAAATTATAAAAATAATACGCTTTCTAAATTCTACAACCCTTTTCGAACAATGGGAACCTTCTTGTCTCTTCTTTGTTCCCATGACTACAATTATACCTCATCGATGAAGGCTTTGTCAAGTCCCCCTGAGGCTGTTCGAAAAATCCCTCAGAACCCCATTATCCACACACAACAGACAACAAAACCATCCGAACCATCCCCACCCAACCCCTGCACCAAACCCACCATGTTCCACAGCACAAACAGCCCCCACACCCACACCCGCGCACCCAACCACCAACGCGCACGACACACGCTCCCATACGCACCCTTCACACTACCAAACACCGGCTCTATCCGAGAACGACCCCGCAACGCC
>Ga0101943_1001359_pt1 | contig 22121 bp, 19 predicted proteins | sample DewCreD2012metaG_5_FD_75244 | JGI IMG/M metagenome (GOLD analysis project Ga0101943, IMG submission 75244) | Hot spring sediment bacterial and archeal communities from British Columbia, Canada, to study Microbial Dark Matter (Phase II) - Dewar... ... | reverse complement strand
AGGGGATGCCAATTTTCGTTTCTTCCAAAACCTGAACGTGCACGGCTACGTGGCAAAGGTGGCCGCCCCGGGACTTCGCCAGGGCACAACGGCATGGCGCGCCGGCATGAGTTGGCGAAATAACTTCTGGGATACGCGCCATTCCTTCACGAGCATCGGGGAGAATTTCAAGAACGAGCTGGGATTCGCCCCGCGTCTCGGTATTCGCAAGGCGTCGGATTTTCTCGGTCTGCACTGGAGGCCGCGCGCCATCAACCGCGTCGTTCGCGAGATCTTCCCGCACTGGCAGATCGATTACATCATGGACCCGTCCGGGCGATTGGACACGCGGCTTGTGGATTATCACCTCCCGCTCTTTTTCCAGAACGGCACATTCCTCGAAGTGGGCGTGAATTCGACTTACGAACGGTTGGTGCGGCCGTTTCAGATTCATCCCACGACGGTCGTCCCCGTTGGTCGCTACCGCTTCAACGAGTACTTCTTCCTCTTCAATAGCGATCGCAGCCGCCCTGTTTCGGTGAATCTTCGCTTGGGAACCGGGCCGTTTTACGATGGGTACCGCCAGAGTTATTCGGGCGGGGCGAACGTGCGCGTGAGCTATCGGTTCAACATGAGCTTCACCCACACGCGCAATAACATTCGCCTCTCGACCGGTCAATTTCGGACGGATCTGCTCACATTGCGCGCCGCCTATTCGTTCAGCACCTCGATCTTCCTCAACGCCCTCATCCAGTATAACAGCGTCGCGCGGACTTGGTCCTCCAACATCCGCTTCAACATCATCCATCGTCCGCTGAGCGATCTCTTCATCGTGTACAACGAACGTCGGGAGTCCGGTACGGGCCGTCTTCTCGACCGCGCCCTCTTGGTGAAGTTCACGTACCTCTTCAATTTCTGAACAGATCGGAGCCCCACGAGCGAGAGGGCAAAAGGGAAGTCAGCGGTGGTCGTTGTCCTTTCTTTCTTGGCGGGAAGCGGGAGAGGCCGTCAAAATCTGGCGCAGGCGCATGCGGGCTTTGTGGAGCTGGGATTTCGTCGTCCCCACGCTGATGCCGAGCATGTGGGCGATCTCTTCGTGCTCGTAACCCTCGATGTCGTGCAGGATGAAGACCGTACGATATCCCGGCGGAAGCGCTTGAATGGCGCGCTCCAGAGCCAGCCGGTCCAGCAGCCGGTTGGGCCGCTCGCGCGCCGCCTGATCGGTGAAGATTTTGATCTGCTCGTCCTCTTCGGCCTGTTCGTGTCGCACGATGCTCTTGCGCAAGTGCATGAGCGCGGCGTTGACGGTCAACCGATAGAGCCAGGTCGTGAAGGCCGCATCGCCCCGAAATGTCTTCAACTTCCGATGGACCTGCAGGAAGACCTCCTGCGTCACGTCCTCGGCATCCGCCGGATTCCCCAAGAGGCGGAGGCAGAGCGAGTAAACGCGGCGGCTGTAGTGCTGATAGAGCTGCTCGAAGGCCCGCTCATCCCCAGCCGCCGAGGCTTGGATCAATTGCCATTCCGAGATCGGTTGTGCCAGCTCTATACTCATCGCGCTCTCCATCACTCCGCCTTCTACGACCGAGGCCCCCACGTCGGTTTCACGCGACACTTATACAGACGGAGAACTCACCGGGAAAGTTCCAGATTTTTTCTCGGCTTGGCCGAAGACAGCCCTCGCTTCGACGGCAGGGCTTCGGGAAGGACGTATCGGTAAGGGATCTCAACCCCATCGGCAAAGACGCGCACGCGGCGGTTCCCCGTGAATTCCGAAGCTGGGACGGTCAATTCGTATGTTCCGACGTCACCCGGTTGGAGTCGGGATGGGCGAATCGGTACGATGCGCGTCTCGGTCAATTGGCTCCCGCGCTTGATCAAGGAGAGTTCGGCGTGGAGGTTCTCGAAGGTCTCGGACGTCGAGATATTTCGCACTGTCCCTCGGAACGTGAGGCGTCCGTCTTTCTCCTCCACCTGGTTGGAGTAAGAGACCTCCAAGTCCCTGGGAGGCGGCACAGGTTCCGGCGGTGGGGGCGGAGGAAGGAATCCCAATCGGATGCCCAGCCATGTGGCGTACGGTTTGAGAGCCGAGCGCGCCGGGGGGACGAGCAAGGCCAGAGCGAGCAGACCCAAGATGCCCGCACCTGCTATCAGCAGGCGACGACGAGCCTTTCGTCGGCGTTCGACGAGCGCTTGCAGCTCGCGCCTCAAGCGCACGCGTTCCAGTTCGGGAGGAAGCGCGTGACTGATCCAGAGGCTGCCCCGATGCGTTCCGGCTCGCTGGGCGAGCGGCTTTCCTGGGATCGGAACCTCCGAGGCGAGGGGAGTGCGGCTCACGGCCTCCTTGGGATGTGGATGATCTGGTTCAAGCGCTCGCCTTGAAACGTCCGGCGCATTCTCGCTTGAACGCACCGATTGCGATGAGGCGAGAGCAGGCGAAGGTGCGGATTCCGGACGAGCCGGTGCGCGCCGCGAGACTCGGCGTCTCCGTTGACGAGCGGACATCCAGAGAAGGACGAAGGCGAGACCAATGGCCAAGCCAAGGAGGATAAGGATCAAGATGAATCCGTCGCCCCCGTTCATTTCGCCTCCAGGCGTTCGCGCAGCGCGCGCAGGAGGTTATTCTCGATGACCCCGCGAGAGCGACAGCGAATCCACGCGCTGCTCACGACGTCTTGGGCAAGCCCCTCGATCTCCGCGACGACGGTCACGGTCGTCGCGTTCGGCTCGATGAGATTGACGCGGATCTCCACACGATACCGTGCGCGCGTCCAGTTGTGGATCTCGCTGCTTGGCGGATCGGCCACGCGCAGCAGCTCGTTCTTCGCGTGGACGCCTTTGCTGAAGACGTACCAGTCCGTTCGGAAGAGGCCCGTGCGGGGTTGACTCTCCCGCTTGTCGAGCGGGAGTTCCAGTTCTTTCAACAACTCCATAACGGCGTCGGAGACGATCTCCGGCGGGAGAGCGAATCGGTACGGATTCGGCAAGATCTCCTCATGCGTCTTTCCCCCGAAGGTGATCGCCGTGCCTTTCGGTCGCTCGGGGGTCGTCGGATTCGGAGGGGCGCGGCGCGGGTCCTGCCGAGCGGAGAACGCCTTCCCGAAGGCGGCCGAAGGAGCGTCCCAAGACGAAAACCTTTCGGACGAAGCCAGAGGCCTTGCTGAGGCCCACGGCGGCAGCGCAAGCTCCAGCAGGAGGAAGACCGGCGCGTATCGCTTCACGAGCATTTCCTCTTCGAGAGAGGTATGGTAGACCACGCGCATGGCATCGGGCAAGGCCCGAGATCGAGGCCGGAAGGCAGAGCCCTCGGATCCAGTCGCCCCACTTCTCGCTCACTCACGATCCCGACGCCTTGAGATAGGTGTCGAACCACTCGATCACCGTCCGATACCACAGCTCGCTATTTTGCGGCTTGAGGATCCAATGGCCTTCATCGGGGAAGACGACGAGCTTCGAGGGCACGTTCCGGCGCTGCAAGGCGGTGAACATCTGTAGCCCTTCGCTCAGCGGCACGCGGAAATCGAGTTCGCCGTGAAGGACAAGCGTCGGCGTCTTGAAGTTCTGTGCGAAATTATGGGGGGACCACCGTTCGTAGAGCGCCTTATTCGTCCATGGTGTGCCGCGAAACTCCCATTCGGGGAACCACAGCTCTTCGGTCGAACCGTACATGCTGATCAGGTTGAAGACGCCGGCGTGCGAGACGAGCGCGCGGAAGCGATCCGTCTGTCCGGCGATCCAATTGACGAGGTAGCCGCCGTACGATCCCCCGGCCGCGCCGATGCGATTCGGATCCACGAAGCCGAGGCTCACGACTTCGTCCACGCCGCGCATCACATCCTCGTAGACCTTGCCCCCCCAATCGCCGCTGATCTCGTCAATGAATCTCTGTCCGAAGCCGATGCTGCCCCGAGGGTTCGGCATGAAGATGACGTAGCCCGCCGCGGCGAAAAGCTGCGCATTCCACCGATAGTGGAACAGATCCGCCCATACGCTTTGCGGTCCTCCGTGAAGGAGCACGATCATCGGGTATTTCCGGGAAGGATCGAATCCCGGCGGCGTGATGAGCCATCCCTGTACGCGCGCACCCGCGGCGCCCGTGTACCAGATCGAGCGGACATCTCCCCACTGAATCTCCGCGAGCCGTTCGGCGTTCATCTTCGTCAACGGGGCGAGGTGGCTCCCGTCCACGTTCACGCGATACAGCTCGGCCGGTTGCGAGAAGCTGTGGCGGAGGAAGATGAGCGTCTTCCCATCGGGCGTGATCTGCAATCCTTCGTTCGTCCCCGTTGGCACGAGTTTTTGTATCTCTCCGGTCGCGATGGTCACGGCGTAGATCGGGAAGGCTCCGCCTTCGGCGACGGTGAAGTAGAGGCGCCGACTGTCGGGGGCCCATACGAACTCTTCGACCCAATGATCGAGAGCGTCGGTGAGGCTCCGCGTGCGCCCGGTCTGACGATCGTAGAGCATCAACCGCCACCGATCGGATTCGAATCCCGGACGCTCTTGCGCCCGATAGGCGATGTAGCGCCCATCGGGGGAATAGAGGGGGGAATTGTCGGCGGCGGGATTCGTCGTGAGGCGTCGGGGTTCGCCTCCGCGCACGGGGACGATCCAGAGATCGCTGTTGGTGCTGAGGGCTTCGTCATGACTCTCTTTTCGCGCGAAGCACATTTCGCTTCCATCGGGCGAGAAGGCGTAATCATCGGGGCCACCCAGAGCGAAGGGAGGGACGTCGTGATCACCCGGCGTGAGATCGCGCGCCGTGCCCCCGGCGGCCGGGATGACGAAGAGGTGGCGGCGCTTACCTTCCTTCCACGTGTCCCAGTGCCGGTAGAGCAAGCGGGTGTAGATGCGCGCCTTGACTTGGCTTCGAGCGCGCTCCTCTTCACGGCGACGCGTGCAGGCTTCATCCGGACAGTCGGGATAGACCTCGGCGGTGAACGCCAGATGCTGCCCATCCGGAGACCACAATACGCCGGAGGCGCCTGTGGGGAAACGCGTGAGCGGTTGGGGTTCGCCTCCGGTGACATCCATCGTCCAAATCTGCGGCGTCCCATCGCGCGTGGAGATGAACGCGAGCCGTCGTCCATCGGGAGCCCATCGCGGGCGCACATCGGCGGCCGGGTGCGTCGTGAGCGGGCGCGGCTCTCCTCCTGTTGTCGGGAGCAGCCAAATATTCGTGTCGCGCGCATTCCTCGCTTTGTCCATCGTCGTCACCGTGAACGCGATCCACTTCCCATCGGGCGAGACCTGCGGATCGCCCAAACGCTGGATCGCCATCAGGTCGTCGAAGGTGAAGGGCCGTTTGCTCACGGCGGCCCGCATGGGGAACGCGCAGAGTGCGGAAAAGATGAGGGCCCAGATCGCGCGTCGAGAAAAGGGCGTAAACGGTGCGGCTCGCATAGAAGTCCTCCTCCTCACTCGGAATTCGATCGAGGGAAGATTGTGCCTGAGGATGGGCTGCGTGTGCAAATCGCACGAGGGCGGTAAGAGGTGCTCTTCAAGCGTCTATGCCGACCAGGGCGAGCACAATGAGCAGCGCGCGTTTCAATCCGAGCGCACGGCCCTCGGGCGCATACCATTCCTGGAGCGTATGGACGTTGCCGGCTTCTCCTCCGGTTCCGATCGCGATGGCGGGCACGCCGAGGGCGATCGGGAGATTGGCATCGGTCGAGGCGCATTCCAGTTGCGGCGTGCGACCGAGCCACCGCGTGACTTCCCAAGCGATCCGCACGATCTCCGCATCGGGGGAGAGCCTTCCCGCCGGCCGATCCCCGAGCACTTCGATGTGATACTGCAGGTCTCCGCGCTCGCCGGCACGCGCGCGAGCCGCCCGCTGCCGCAGCTTCTCTCGATGAACCGCCTGCTCCAATGTCTCGCGGAGAAAGCGCTCGATGCGGGCGATCTCCTCCGGGGACGTCGAGCGCACATCCACGTCCAAATACGCCGTCTGTGGGATCGCATTGATGGCTTCCCCTCCGGCGATGCGCGTGAGGCTCACGCTCGTGTACTCCGGCAAGGGACAGCTCATCAGCCGCAACGCCGTGCGCACGAGCGGATGAATGGGATTGGGCGCGCCGAAATCCCCCCAACTGTGTCCGCCCGGGCCGCGGACGTGGAGGCGATAGCGGCGCGAGCCGAGCGCGCAGTGGACGATGCCGTCGGCACCGGCGCCTTCCAGGGCGATGAAGGCATGGACTTCGGGGAGACGCTCAGCGCCTTGGAAGAGGTAGCGCACGCCGCGCAGATCGCCTTCGCCTTCTTCGCCAACAGTGCCGAGGAAAAGCAGTGAGCCCCGCGTCCGAATCGCTGCGGCATTCATGGCCTCGCCCAGAGCGAGCAGGGCGGCCACCCCACAAGCGTTGTCGCTGATGCCCGGAGCGTAGAGCCGTCCGTTTTCCTGACGAACGCGAATCTTCGTCCCGGCCGGGAAGATCGTATCCAGGTGAGCGGCGAGCACGACAAGAGGAGCGGGCTGTCGTCCCAATCGCCATCCGCGGACGTTGCCGACCCCATCAATGTGGACGCGATCGAACCCCAGTCGGCGAAAGCGCTCGCGCAGGTACACGGCGCGCGCCGCTTCGCCAAAGGGAGGAGCCGGGATCTCGCAAAGGCGAATGTGCTCGCGCGTGATGTCATCCACGTGCGCGTCCAACCAGGCCAATGCCCGCGCGATGCGCGGATGGTCAAGGAGGGGGCGTAACCGCGAAGCGTCCGAGGGCATCGGCGGTGAAGTCGAGGTCGTGATCATGTCCGTCATCCGGAGGATCGCTCGCGCACGTCGGCGGATTCGGCCAGCAGCATCCACACCTCGTCCTCGGTGAGCACCCGCGGCGACTGCTTCGCCGCGGCGAAGAGGCGTTCGACGCGTTCTTCGGTCGGCTCGATCCCGCGCTTCTCCAGCCAGAAGATGACGTTCGACTTTCCGCTCATCGGACCGATCTCGATCGTTTGCTCCAAACCGAACCAATGAGCCGGAACGCCCGAGTAGACCGTATTGGCCAGCTCGACGTCATTCTTCCGATATGCCTTGATGACGGCGGCGGCGTGCACGCCCGTCCCCGTGCGGAACGCATCGCGACCGACGACGGGATAGTTGAAGGGGATCTCGATGCCACAGGCGCGCGCGACGGCGCGGCAGTAGTCGCCCAACTTCGAGAGGTCACGACGGATGTACCCCATCAGCTGCAGGTTCACCAGCAACAGGTCCATCGGCGTATTCCCGCACCGTTCCCCGATGCCAAGCGCGCAGCCGTGCACGCGGTGCACGCCCGCTTCGATGGCCGCGATCGTGTTGATCACGCCGAGGCCGCGATCCATGTGGCCGTGAAAGTCAATCTTCACGTCCTCGCCCGTGTCGGCGATCACCTGCTTGATGAACTGAACGAGCGCCTGCACGCCGCGCGGCGTGGCATGCCCGACCGTATCGGCCAAACAGATGCGGCGCGCCCCGCACTCGATAGCCGTCGTATAGAGCTTGCGCAGCGTCTCCGGATGCGCTCGCGTCGTATCCTCGGTGACGTACATGACGGGCAAGCCGTGACGGACGGCGAAGGTGACGGCGTCTTCGGTGGCGCGCAACATCATATCGAGCGTCCAATCTTCGGCGTACTGGCGGATGGGGCTCGATCCGATGAACGTACAGCATTCGATGGGAATGCCCACCTTCTCCGAAATCTCGATGACCGGCTGAATGTCGGCGCGCACGGTGCGCGCGGCGCAGTTGGGGCGAATCGGCAGACGCGCATTCACGATCTCCTCGGCCAGGCGCGTCACCGTCTCGACGACATGAGGGCCGGCTCCGGGCAAGCCGAGATCCGCCGACTCGATCCCCAGGCTCGCCATCAGATGCAGGATCTCGATCTTCTCCTCAATGGAGGGATTGGTCACCGAGGGCGATTGCAACCCGTCGCGCAGCGTCTCATCGTCGAACTCGATCTCCCGTACCGTCGGGACATCTCCCCCCACGCGATTCCAATCGTAGATGAGCGGATGCTCATCCATAGCGCTCGCCTCCTTTCCTCACCCCGGGTGGTGAGAACATTCTGTGAGCGGCAGCCTCTCCTTGTCAAGCGTGGGGAGAGACCGCCCCCGCCTACGGCGAGGCCGGATAGGAGCCGAGGATTTTCAAGAAGTCCGTCAACTGCCGCACGTCTTCGACCGCTCCGGCGATGTTCGGGTCATCCAAGCGCCCCTCCAGATCCACGTAAAACACGTATTCCCAGGGACGGCCGGCGATCGGTCGGGACTCCAGCTTCACGAGGTTGATGTTCCGATCGGCGAAGACCTTGAGCGTACGCAGCAGGGCACCTGGCACATTCGGCGTGCTGTAGATGAGCGACGTCTTATTCGCCTTCTCGGTGATCGCGTGCTCGGCCGAGATGACGAGAAAGCGCGTGTAGTTCCGCGGATCGGATTCGATGCCCTCCTTGAGCACGGCCATGCCGAAGCGTTTGGCGGCATCGAGACTGGCGATGGCCGCCGCATCGCGCAGCCCGTTCTCCTTGATGTGCTTGACGGCGCCAGCCGTATCGTAGACCTGGTGGATTTCCCATTCGGGATGTGCCGCGAGGAAGAGGTGACACTGCGCCATCGCTTGCGGATGGACGTAGATGTGGCGGATGTCCTCGAGCGTGACCCCCTCGTGGGCGATGAGGTTGTGAATGATCCGCAGCTTCAACTCGCCGACGATGGCGACGTCGTATTCGAGCAGAAGGTCATAGTTCTCGTGGATGCTCCCGGTCAGGGAATTCTCGATCGGGATCACGCCGTAATGGACGCGACGCGTCGCGACGGCCTCGAAGACGTCGCGGAACGTCGTGTGGGCGAGGGCCTGGGCGTTCTCGCCGAAATATTGGAAGACGGCCTTCTCGCTGAAGGCGCCGGGCTCGCCCTGATAGGCGATCTTCAGCGACGAGACCTTCACCCAGGCGGCCGGGATGACCGGCTTATAGGAGAGATCGAGCTGGCGTCCGACGACAGGAGCGATCACCTCCAGATCGCGCATGAGCTTCTCCAGTTGCTCGAAATAGAGGCTCTGCGGGCCATCGGAGAGGGCCTTCTCCGGATCCGGGTGAACCTCGACGATGATCCCGTCCGCACCGGCCGCGATCGCCGCCAATGCCATCGCCGCGACGTGCTGCCGATTGCCGGTGCCGTGGCTCGGATCCACGATGATGGGCAGGTGCGTCTTCGCCTTGAGGACGGGGATCAGGCTGAGATCGAGCGTGAAGCGCGAGTGGTCGGAGAAGGTGCGAATCCCGCGCTCGCAGAGGACGACGTTCTCGTTGCCGCGCACGAGGATGTATTCGGCGGCCGCCAGGAATTCTTCGAGCGTGGCGGCCATCCCGCGCTTGAGGAGAACGGGCTTTCGTTGCTCGCCGACGGCCTTGAGCAGCTCGAAGTTTTGCATGTTGCGCGCGCCGATCTGGAGCATGTCGGCATACGCGGCCACAAGCTCGACGTGTTCGGGCGAGAGGACTTCGGTCACAACGGGCAGCCCCGTGCGCTCGCGGGCTTCAGCCAATATCCGCAACCCCTCTTCGCCCAAGCCTTGGAAGCTGTAGGGCGAGGTGCGCGGCTTGAACGCTCCCCCGCGTAGCATCGTGACGCCCATGCGCTTGACGCGCTCGGCGATCTCCAGCATCATCTCTCGATTCTCCACCGCGCAGGGACCGGCCATGACGACGAATCTCTCGCCGCCGATGATCCGATCCCCCACGCGCACCAACGTCCGCTCCTTCTTCGCCTCCCAATGGACGAGTTTCAATTGAATGGCCATAGGCTCGCCTCCTTGAAGAGGATCTCCCGCGATCTTCCGGGAATTGGTGTTCGCTCGGGATGAGATGTCGGCGTCAGAGGGGATCAGTCGCGCTCGTCCGCCCGCGGCGGACGAAAGCGAAACGCTGTCGAGAACGCGAGGGGACGAAACAGGGAGCCCGGCGATGGTCCGCGCCTCCGCCGCGATCCATATGCTTCTGGCACCAGGCGGCTCATCCGTTCGATCATCCCCTGCTCCAACATCCGCACGTCCTTGACGGCGAAAAATACAAGCACACAGTATGGGAGGGATGCCTCCGACTGTCAAGAGCGAACGAGGGGGATTTCGCCCTCACACGAGAAAGCAGGCGACGAAATGGCCGGGCGCGACTTCTTTCAACTCGGGCTCGGCCTCTCGACATTCGGTCACGGCGAGGGGGCAGCGCGTGTGGAAGCGGCAGCCCGAGGGAGGATGCAGGGGGGAGGGCAATTCTCCGCGCAGCGGCACCCGTTGCCCGCGCACGTCCGGATCCGGCTCCGGCACCGCCTGCAACAACGCGCGCGTGTAGGGGTGCAAGGGATGGCGATAGAGCATCTCCGTCGGCGCGATCTCGACGAGTTTCCCCAGATACATCACGCCGACGCGCGTGGCGATGTGACGGACGAGCGCCAGCCCGTGCGAGATGAAGAGATAGGTGAGGCCGTGTCGCTGCTGCAGGTCCTGAAGCAGATTCACGATCTGCGCTTGGATCGAGACATCGAGCGCCGACACGGGCTCATCGGCGACGATGAACTTCGGCCGCAGGGCGAGGGCGCGCGCGATCCCGATGCGCTGCCGTTGTCCGCCGGAGAATTCATGCGGATACCGAGTGAGGGCGTCCGCCGGGAGTCCGACTTCCGCCAGCAACTCGCGGACGCGAGCGCGCCGCTCCGAGGGCGTCCCCACGCGATGAATGCGCAGCGGTTCCTCGAGGATCTCGCCCACGGTCATTCGGGGATTGAGCGAGGCGTAGGGGTCTTGAAAGATGATCTGCATGTGGCGCCGCCGCGCGCGCAGCTCGCGCTTGGAGAGTTGGAGCAGGTTTGTGCCATCGAACCACACCTCTCCGGCCGTCGGCTCGATCAACCGCAGGAGGCATCGGCCCGTCGTCGTCTTCCCACAACCGGATTCGCCGACAAGCCCCAGCGTCTCCCCCTCGCGAATCGTGAAGCTCACCCCATCTACGGCGCGCACCCATGCCGGCTTCCCGAACAGGAGGCCGCGCCGCACGGGGAAGTATTTCTTGAGATCTCTGACGACGATGAGCGCTTCGCTTGTCGGCATCGTCTCGCTCAAGGCAGAGCACCGTGAGCGACGCGCGTTTCTGCCGGGCGGATGGGCGATCCGCGCGCGACGCAGCGCACCAGGTGCATGGGAGCGATCTCAATCATCTCGACGTCTCCCTCTCGGCACGTCGGCTGGACTTCCGGACACCGATCGGCGAACGGGCATCCGGGAGGGAGGTTCAGTAAGTTGGGCACCGTCCCCTCGATCGTCTCCAGCCGACGCGGCTCCTCTCCCGACGCCGCAAGACGCGGCACGCACCGCAGAAGGCCGCGCGTGTACGGATGCTGTGGATTATGGAAGATCTCGCGCACCGGAGCATATTCGACGATGCGGCCCGCATACATGACGGCCACCTCGTCGGCCGTTTGGGCGACGACGCCGAGATCGTGGGTGATCAGCAACATGGCGAGATGAAACTCCTCGCGCAAGCGGGCGAGGAGATCGAGGATCTCCGCCTGGATCGTGACATCCAGAGCCGTTGTGGGCTCATCGGCGATCAGGAGCGCCGGGCGGCAGACGAGCGCCATCGCGATCAACGCGCGCTGCCGCAGGCCGCCGGACAGCTCGTGCGGGTAACTGCGCGCGCGCCGTTCGGGATCGGGGATGGCGACGGCCCGCATCATCTCGATGGCGCGCTCGAACGCTTCACGGCGGGAGACGCGCTCGTGCGCGAGCACAGCTTCCGCGATCTGAAATCCCACGGTGAGGACGGGATTGAGCGCCGACATCGGATCCTGGAAGATCATCGCCAAGCGGGCGCCGCGCAGGCGCCGCATCTCTTCCTCGGTCAACTCGCACAGGTTCCGCCCCTCGAAGCGGATCTCTCCACCGACGAGGCGTCCGGGCGGCGGCACCAGTCGCAGGAGCGAGAGCGCCGTGACCGATTTCCCGCAGCCGGATTCGCCGACCAGTCCCAGCGTGCGCCCCCGCGCGATCGAGAAGCTCACGCCATCAACCGCGCGCACAACGCCACGCTCCGTGAAGAAGTATGTGCGCAGGTCTCTCACCTCCAGCAACGGATCCCTCGTCATCGCTTGACGTTCGGAGCACGACGTTCATCGCCGGCCAAGACCCACGCCCCAGAGAAGGCGTGGTGCTCGGGCGTCAGCCGCGCCAGGAGAACGAGGCGATATTCGACGAGCGGAAGACTCCAACATCCCACTCGCTCGCTCCTGGCGACTTGAACCATGCGTCGCTCTCCTTGGCACGCCTCAGGCCGAGTCGAGCGTTTCCAAAAGCTCTCGCACGCAGCGTTCGATCTGGTCGCGAACCTGGCGGAAGATTTCCAACGATCGGCCTTTGGGATCCGGGATGTCCCATTGTACCCGTCGGCGCGCGGGGATCCAGGGGCATTCGTCGCCGCATCCCATTGTGACGACGACATCCCACGTCAGGTCGGGAAGTGCCTCGAATCCCTTGGGCATCGCTTCGGCCAGCTCGATCCCGCGCTCGCGCATGACCAGACGCGCGTGCGGATTGACTTCTGAGGAGGGGCGCGATCCGGCGCTCCAGGCCCTCACGCGCCCTTGTCCGAGATGCCGCGCCCAGGCCTCGGCCATCTGGCTGCGGCAGGCGTTCTCCACGCACACGAACAAAACGTTCTTCATCCCGACGAGCGATGAATATACATGCTCGGAGAGGGCTCGGACAAGGGGCGAATCGAATCGGCTTCCGCCTCCGATCGCCGCGCTTCCCTATGAGGGCTCGGGGAAGAACCCTTGATCGGCCAGCGGAAGGCGCGGGGTCGCGTAGCCGAGATGGCGATAGGCGGCTTCGGTGACGACGCGACCGCGCGGCGTGCGGTTCAAAAATCCGATGCGGATGAGATAGGGCTCGTAGATCTCCTCGATGGCGTCCTTCTCCTCGTTGATGGCCGCCGAGAGCGTGTTCAGGCCGACGGGCCCACCGTGGAACTTCTCGATGATCGTCAGCAGCAGCTTGCGATCCACTTCGTCCAACCCGAAGCGATCCACCTCCATGCGATTGAGGGCATACTCGGCGATCTCGCGCGTGATGCGCCCATCGGCTTCGACCTGGGCGAAATCGCGGACGCGGCGTAGCAGCCGATTGGCGATGCGGGGCGTGCCGCGCGCGCGGCGGGCGATCTCGCGCGCTCCCTCGGGCTCGATCTCGATCCCCAGAATGCGCGCCGAGCGCAGGACGATCTGCTCCAGCTCCTCCGGGGCGTAGAAATCCAGATGCAAATCAATGCCGAAGCGACCGCGTAAGGGGGCACCCAAAAGGCCCTTGCGCGTCGTCGCTCCGATCAAGGTGAACGGCGGCAGGTCAATTTTGATCGAGCGCGCGGCCGGCCCTTGCCCGATGATGATGTCCAGTTGATAGGCTTCCATGGCCGGATAGAGGATCTCTTCGACGGCGGGATTGAGCCGGTGAATCTCGTCAATGAAGAGCACATCGCGCGGCCCCAGGTTCGTGAGCAATGCCGCCAGATCGCCCGAGCGCTCGATGACCGGCCCAGAGGTCGCGCGAATTTCGACCCCCAATTCGTGCGCGATGATGTAGGCGAGCGTCGTCTTGCCCGTCCCCGGTGGACCATGCAGCAGGACGTGATCCAGCGCTTCGCCGCGGGCGCGCGCAGCGCGGATGAAGACGCTCAAGTTCTCCTTGAGCTTCGACTGTCCGATGTACTCGTCAAGGCGAAGTGGGCGCAATCGGGCATCGTACTGCCGATCCTCTTCCGTCGGCGCCCCGTTGATGAGTGGATGCCGCTTCGGCATATCGCGATCATTGTAGCACATGAGGCGGCGCCAAACGAAAGGGCCTTCTCGGCGTGGGAATCCCCTCGCGCCGGGGACCCTGGTCATCGCGTGCGGTTGCCATCATCGGGGACGGTGGGGTATCTTGAATTCTCCCATGCCCGGCACGTTGTACATCGTGGCGACGCCCATCGGGAACCTGGAGGACATCACGCTGCGCGCTCTGCGGATCCTTCGGGAGGTGGATCTCATCGCCTGCGAGGACACGCGGCAGACGCTCAAGCTGCTTCGCCATTATGGCATCCGGCGGCCACTTCTCAGCTATCACGAACACAACCAGAGGAAGCGGGCGGAGGAACTCATTGCGCGGTTGAAGGAGGGGCGGAGCGTGGCGCTCGTCAGCGATGCGGGCACGCCGCTTCTCTCCGATCCGGGCGAAGTGCTGCTTGAGCGGGCTATTGCCGAAGGGATTCCGGTCGTGCCCATCCCCGGTCCCTCGGCGGTGACGACGGCGGCGATGGCGGCGGGCTTACCTGTGGATCGGTTCCTCTTTGTCGGATTCCTTCCGGCAAGGCGCGGGCCGCGACGAGTGGAGTTGGAGCGGCTGAAGACGATCCCCTATACGCTCATCTTCTTCGAAGCGCCGCATCGGCTGGCGGAGACGCTCGCGGACATGCGCGAGATCCTGGGGGCGCGACCGGCCGTGTTGGCGCGCGAGCTGACGAAGGTGCATGAGACGTTCGAGCGCGCGACACTCGCGGAACTGGCCGAGCGCGTGGCCGAAGCGCCGGTCAAAGGCGAGATCGTTCTGCTGGTCGCGGGAGCGGAAGTGGCGCGCCCAACCGAAGTGGATGCGACCACGCTCGCCGAGCGGGTGAAAGCCGTGATGTCCGCGACCGGTCTCGATGCGAAGACGGCCACAAGATGCGTGGCCGAAGAATACGGCGTGAGCCGACAAGCGGTCTACCGCGCCTACCTGAGTCATCGAGAGGAGGCGAGCGATGCGTGAGGGACGGAGCGCGATCGCGCACATGGCGCAATGGGCGATTCTCGGCAGCTTCCTCGGTGGGGCGTTCGAGCTCGCGCTGGCCGAGCAAGCGCGCGTCGCCGAGCGCCTGCGATGGGGGGCGAACGTGACGATGGTCGTCTATGAAGCGTCGGGAAGGACGACGTCGCCGAATCCCGAACCGGTGCGCTTAGCGCAGACCTTCGAGAGTCTCGAGGCCGAAGCGACGTATCTCCGAAAGACGCTCGGGATTGAGCGGCTCATCCCCCGGCACGTTCGCTCCATCGGCCTTCTGCCCGGCGAACGCTTTCGCGACGGCGTGTTCATCGAGGGACGCTCCGCGGAAGGGAGCCGGCGCCCGATCGAAGAGGAGATGGACGCCCTCGCTTCGCGAGTTCTCTGGCGCGCGATCGAGTTGGTCGCCGTCTCGCGCGCGGACGTTTCGATGAACGTCGCGATGACGTACGGCGAACGGGCGATCCTGCGGGTGGAGGATGTCGAGGTGCGCCATTTCGAGACCATCATGCTCGAAGGCGCGCTCTCCACGGCTGAAGCGCAACCGCGGGCGATCCTCATGACGGTGACGGTGGCGATCGTCCCGCAGGCTCAGTTGCGGAATCGTCCGCGGGAACTCTCCGCTCCCTGCGATGAGTACGGGCGCGTGATCCCGATGCGGCCGGAGGACGTCTTCCTCCCTCCCGTTCTCGTCGAGCGCGTCATCCCGAAATTCCCCACGCGCCGTCCGCTGGGGACCGTTCTGGTCGAGGGAATCGTGACGCTCGACGGGGGCGTCACGAACGCGCGCATCGTGCGGGCGTTCGATCGAGAACTCGAGACGTTCGCCCTTGAGGCGTTCGAACGCTTCCGATTCCTTCCGGCGCGATTGAACGGACGACCCGTTCGCGCGATCGTTCGCGAGGAAGTGATGTTTCAAGCCATGCCGTGACCGATGCGGAGGATCTCGTTTGGAGGAGACCATGGGCGTTTTTCGCACGTTGCTGCTTGTGGGATCGCAGAATCAATGGTTGCGGGAGCGAGCGCCGCGCTATCGGTTCGTGCGCCGCACGGTCGAGCGCTTCATTCCGGGAGAGACGTTGGAGGCGGCGCTTGAGGCCGGGCGAGCGCTCCAGGAACAGGGCATCGGGACGGTCTTCACCTATCTCGGCGAGAACATCACCGATGCCCGAGAGGCCGAGGCCGTCGCCGCTCACTATGTGGAGGTGCTCGCGCGCATTCGCGCATGGGAGCGACCGGCGGAGATCTCCGTGAAGTTGACCCAGCTCGGCCTGGATTTGGACCCGGAGCTCTGCTACGCGAACGTGCGCCGATTGTTGGAGGCCGCGGCGCCCCATCAGACGGTGTGGCTCGACATGGAGGCGAGCCCTTACGTGGACATCACGCTGGAGATATATCGGCGGGCGCGCGCCGCCTACCCGAACGTGGGCGTTTGCTTGCAGGCTTACCTGTACCGGACCGAGCGCGACTTGCTCTCGCTGCTGCCACTTCGACCGGCTATTCGGCTCGTGAAAGGGGCCTATCGCGAGCCGCCCGATCGCGCCTTTCCGCGCAAGCGTGATGTGAACGCGAACTTCTTCGCGCTCGCCCAACATCTCCTCAGCGAGGCGGCGCGGCGAAACGGTGTGCGCGCGGCGATCGCCACGCACGATCGCGCGCTCATTCGCCGCATCGCCGAGTTCGCGGCCGCCGCGGGCATCCCGCGCTCGGAGACGGAGTTCCAGATGCTCTACGGGATTCAGCGCGAGGAACAACGGCGCTTGGCGCGCGAGGGGTATCGCATGCTCGTGCTCATCTCTTACGGGTCCTTCTGGTTCCCCTGGTTCATGCGCCGATTGGCCGAGCGACCGGCGAATCTCCTCTTCCTGCTGCGGCACTTGGTCTTCGGATGAAGATCACGCGGGCGTCGCCGCATCCACAAGGAGCGCGGTCAGGCGATCGAGATCCAGATTGCTGCCGGTGAGGATCACTCCGATCCGCTGACCGAAATCGCGCGGGGATTCCAAGAGGGCGGCTACGCCCACGGCCCCGGCGCCTTCGACGACCTGATGCTCATGTTTGAGCAGTAGGACGATCGCCTCGCGAATCGCCTTCTCGGAGACGAGCAGAATATCGTCCACATATTGCCGGATGATGGGGAAGGTGATCGCTTCCGGCTCGATATTCCCGGCCAATCCGTCGGCGAGCGTCTCTCGCTCCCGGACGCGAACGAGGCGGCCGGCGCGGAAGGATTCGTACATCGCCGGCGAATTCTCCGATTGCACGCCGAAGATCTTGATCTTCGGATTCAGGGTGCGAGCGGCGAGCGCGACGCCGGCCAACAGACCTCCGCCTCCCGTCGGGACAAGCAGCGCGTCCAATTGCGGAACGGTCTCCAACATCTCCACGGCGATCGTCCCTTGCCCGTGGATGACATCCGCGTCGTTGTACGGCGAGATGAAGAGGGCCCCTGAGCGCGCGGCCATCTCGCGCGCCTGCTGCTCGGCCTCGTCGTAGTCCTCGCCGACGAGCAGCAAGCTGACGCGATGACGAGCGATGGCTTCGATCTTCGTCGGCGCGGCCGTGCGGGGCACGATGATGGTCGCCCGCGCCTTGAAGAGTTCAGCCCCATAGGCGAGGGCGCGCCCATGATTGCCCGCGGAGACGGTGAGGATCTCACGGTGCTGCGCTTCCGGTCCCAAGCGCATGAGCTTGTAGAGAGCGCCGCGCACTTTGAACGATCCGGTCAGTTGCAGGTTTTCGAGCTTCAGGTAGACCTCCGCCGAACGGTGTTCGGACAACCAGGAGGAGCGAACAAGCGGCGTCGGCCAGATCACGCCGCGCAGCCGTTGTCGCGCTCGCAGGATCTCCCGCAGGTCCATGGCCGCGCGTGGCATTCTACGCGACCTCCGGCGTTCGCCTCAAGGGCCGAGCGCAGGGGCAAGCGGTGATCACCGCCCCACCGGATGCGCGCGATTGTATTCGGCGATGAAATCTCGGGTGATGTCGAGGGCGGGATCGAAATAGCTGATGGCCCCCGCCTGACTGAGCACGGCGTGATCGAGCACGAGTTGAATCTGCCGCGCCTGCGCATAGGAGGCGAGAAAGGTGAAGATGCGTTCACGGATGGGGTCGGTCGCTCGACGCATGGCCCGCTCGTAGTCGCGCTGAAAGTCCTCATTCTCGCGTTGATAGCGGTTCTGCAACTCCTCCAATTCGTCTTGCTTCTGCTCGCGAGCCTGGGGCGTGAGGTTCGCCCATTGGGTTTGCAGCTCGCGCTGCAGGCTCTGGATCTGCTGTTGGAGTCTCTGGAGCGCGGCCAAGCGGTCGCGGAACGATTCGTCCGTCTGCCGCATTTGCTGCAGGAGTTGCTGAATGCCGTTCTCCGTCGTGAAGAGGCGACTATCAATGATGGCGATCTTCAACGCTTGGGCATTGGATGCCGGTTGCGTCGCTTGCTCTCGTGCGGCGAACGCCCATCCGGCTGCTCCCATCACGCTGGCCAGGACGAGCGTGAAAAGATGCGTTCTCATCGCTCTCCCCTCCATCCGCTGAGGTTTCGATATCGAGTGAACAATTGTAGCATGCGCCAGGGACGCCTCCTAGCTCTCTGAAATGACGGCGATCCTCTCGCGTCGCATCAGCGATCAAGAAGAGGCGGGCGCGTGCGAAGTGGACGCGTTTTCGGCGCCGACGATGCTTCCGGAGCGGAAGGGGGTTCTTCTGAAGGCGGGAGAGAAAGGGGAGGATTCTCAACCGGGACTTCCGGGATCTCCTCGACCGGCTGACCCGGATGCAGCGTGCAAAGCGCAGTGATCTCGCGACCTTGAATGAACACCTCCACGCGCTTTTCGGGGCAGTGATCGGTCGCGCGAAGTCCCGTCTGCGGATCCACGACGTGCTCGACGATGCCGTCCGGAGGCGTGAAGCTCCCGGCCGTGAGATCCGGACGCAACGCCGCCACCTGCCGCATGAAGGCGATCCAGATGGGGAGCGCGGCGCGAGACGCCGCCAGCGGCAACGGCCGATTGTCGTCAAACCCCACCCACACGACGGCGACGAGCTGAGGGGTGAAGCCAACGAACCACGCATCGCTTCGCTGCGAGGTCCCGGTCTTCCCAGCGATGGCCGGAAGCCCGAGGGCGCTGGCCGCATGTCCGGTCCCATAGGGTTCGGCGATGACGCTTTGCAAGGCGCTGGTCACCAGGTATGCGACCGTGGCCGATAAGGCCTCGATTCGTCGAGGCGCCGTCTCTTGAAGCAGGCGTCCTTCGGCCGTGACAAGACGCGCCAGGGCGAAAGGCACGGCCCGTTGACCGCCGCCAGGGAAGACCGTGTAGGCCGCCGCCAACTCAAGAGGAGTGACTTCAGCGGCGCCTAACGCCGTCGCCGCTTGCGCCGGAGGACGCGGCAAGCCGCAGCGCTCGATCATGCGGGCGACCACGCCATATCCCGTCTCCTGCGCGATCTGAACGGTGACGACGTTGAGCGAGCGCGCCAAGGCTTCGCGTACGGTCACGGGACGAAGCAGATACGTATCGCCGAAATTCTTCGGCGTGTATCCCCCCTCGAAGGTGCGCGGCTCGTCCATGTAGAGATCGGCGAGCGTCAGCGGTCTCCCTTCGTGCTCCCCCGACTCCAAAGCCGCCGCATAGACGAACGGCTTGATGGCCGATCCCGGTTGACGGCGCGCATCGGTGGCGCGGTTGAATTGACTCTCCACGTAGTTCCGTCCGCCGACCATCGCCAGGATCGCTCCCGTGCGCGCGTGCAGCGCCACGAGCGCTCCCTGCACAGTCCCCGGAGGGATTCGCTCCCGACGCCGCGCCAATTCTCGATCCAGTCGTTCCAACCCTTCGGTCAGCGCCGTCGTGGCCGCGCGCTGCAGGTCCATGTCAATCGTCGTATACACGCGGTAGCCGAGTTGTCCGAGGTCGCTCGTGGGGAACAGCTCGGCCAGTTGCTCCTGCACGTAGTCGAGGAAGTACGGAGCGCTCACTTCCGTTCCCGGACGTCCGGCGCGAAAACGCACGCCGAGCGGAGCGCGCTTGGCCGCCTCCGCCTCCGCGGGAGTGATGAAGCCTTGTTCGGCCATCAGATCGAGTACGAGATTGCGACGGCGAAGACCACGTTCCAAGACCTCTGGACGAGGCGTCGCCGTGATGTAGGCTCCGGGGCGGTGGATGATCCCGGCTAAAAAGGCCGCTTCGGGCAACGTCAAGTGCGAGACGTCTTTGTCGAAATATTCCCGCGCCGCGGCACCCACGCCGTAGACCGAGAGTCCACCGCGCCGCCCGAGATAGATGACGTTGACGTATCGGGTGAAGATCTCCTCTTTGCTCAATCGCCGCTCTAAGGCGAGCGCGAGGAAGGCCTCGCGCACCTTTCGCCGCAGCGTTCGTTCCGAGCCGACGAGGATATTTTTGACCAGTTGCTGCGTGATCGTCGAACCCCCTTGGATGGCTTCGCCCGCGCGGAGATCGCGCCAGAGCGCGCGCAAGATGCCCCAATAATCCACGCCCGTATGCTCGAAGAATCGCTTGTCTTCGACGGCGACGATGGCGTGGATGAGATGCCGCGGGAGTTGCTTATATTCGACCTCCAAGCGCAAGCCGCGACTGGCATCCGTAGACGTCCCGACCGATCGCGCGATCGAGCCGATGGGTTCCGGTTCGAGCTCCGCGCTCTCCAGATCGCGACCGGTCTCCAGGTCCACGATCCGTTGGATCGTGCGGCCGTCGCGGGAGAAGACGATGCGCAGGCGCGGGAAGCGCTCGGCGGCGAGCACTCCGGGCCAGATGTCCACCCCCTCTCGCCCGTTTCGATACCGGCCGCGTCGAGGGTCCGTCGTCTTCGAGGATTCCGTGTATCCGGCGCGACTGAGATGCCCCAGCACGTGTTCGCGAGAGAGCCGCTGCCCGACGCGAATGCGACGCGGTGCCGCGTAGAAGATCGTCGGCTCGCTCTGCCCCAGACGCCCAGCGAGCCACGCCTCCAGGTCCTGTTCGGCCTCCCAGGAAAAATACCCGAACGCCAGCAGACAGAGCCCAAGGCCCGCGGCGAGCACGAGAAGCCCTCGACCGATCCTTTGCCGCCGCGAGTGTGGCACTTGCCGCTCCAGCACGAGGACCGACGCCGGTCCCCTCCGATTGGCCCTTCGCGACCTCATTCGGAGGAACATTTTACGCCATTTCCGCACCTCGAACCATCGCCAAGCGGCGCTTCCTTTGCACGAGGACTTTGAAGTTCTCGCCCAGATCACTCGGCAGGAGGAAATGCTTGAGCGCGAGCCGCGCGGCCAGCGCCTCGGCGGAAGAGGTGGCGCGCTGCAACCAAGCGCTCGCCCGCTCCAAAAGCCCGAGTTCCAGGAGGACTTCTCGTTGACTCTTGAACTCCACGACCTCCAGACCAACGGCCCGGCCGGCGCGCTCGATCAAGGTGAAGTCCACGCTCGCCGTGAGGTCCTGTTCCCCGGGGTGCGAGAGCGGATCGGCGACGAGCCGACGACGGGAGAAGCCGCGCAGCGTCCCCATCGGACGCGCGCGGCTGTAGAGCCGGTCGGCCGTGTCCCCGTAGTCAATCGTCACCACATACCCTTCTCGCAAGATCGCCGCCACGCGCTGAAGCCATGGGACGATGTCCATCGCGACATCGGCGATCTGCCCCTCATCCAGTTCGATCCCGATCTCCTCGAAGTAGCGGGCGATCTCCGGGCGGGTCAGCTCGCCGAGCGTCCACGCGAACGCTTCGCCGCGCAGCGTCACGTAGAGTTCGCGCCACTGCCCGCGCTCTCGCAGGACGCGATGGACGGGGAAGGCATCCAGCAGTTCGTTCGAGAAGATGAGGCCCGTGAGGCTCTCCGCCTCCAGATCGCCTTCGCTCACCCACGCGACATTGGATCGGTCCCCGAGGAGTCGTCGCTGCTCCGCTTGAAGGCGAGGGCTGATCTCGCAGATCAAGTAACGGATCGAGCGCCCCTCCGGCTTCTGCTCGAAAGCGGCGAGCACATCCGCCGCCAGTCGTCCCGTTCCCGCTCCCCATTCCAGAAGCGTCCATGGCGGCGCGAGGTCGCGGAGAAGGGCGAGAAATTTTTCCGCCAGAAGCTCTCCGAAGATCGGGTGCAGATGCGCACTCGTCACGTAATCGCCGCGCGCTCCGATCGCCGCGCGCCGCATGTAATATCCGTGTTCGGGATCGTAGAGGGCGGCGTGCATGAAATCCCGAAAGGGGATCGGTCCAGCTTCCCGGATGCGCGCCTTGAGCTTCTCTTCAAGCGGCCGCATGGTGCCGCACTGACTCATGGGGTCTTTCGGAAGCTTTCGTGAAGGAGGCGACAGCG
>Ga0101943_1001350_pt1 | contig 22280 bp, 22 predicted proteins | sample DewCreD2012metaG_5_FD_75244 | JGI IMG/M metagenome (GOLD analysis project Ga0101943, IMG submission 75244) | Hot spring sediment bacterial and archeal communities from British Columbia, Canada, to study Microbial Dark Matter (Phase II) - Dewar... ... | reverse complement strand
AGCGAGGAGGAGGGTATCATCCTCTATGGTTTTCCCAGCCCATGGCAGCGACGCCTGTTCGATCTGCTCATCACGGTGGGCGGGGTCGGTCCAAAGCTCGCGCTGAACCTGATGAGCGCGACTGAGCCAGAAAGACTTGCCCGCGCGATTGCCCTGAAAGACACGCGCACCCTTCGCGCCTTGCCCGGCGTCGGCGCGAAGTTGGCGGAGCGACTGGTGCTGGAACTTGCTGACAAGGTGGCGGAGTTGACCTTTGAGCAGCGCATCGAGCGGCTGAAGGTTGCTTCGCACGCCCCTGCCGATCTAGAAGCGTTGCTCACGGGGCTGGTGCAGCTGGGCTACTCGCGTCGGGATGCCAGCAGTGCACTTCAAGCCGCCCTGCAGGAGAACCCTGACGCTGATGAACAGACGCTGATGCGCCTTGCGCTCGCTCGACTGGCGCCCCGAAGGTAAGGCGAGACCTCGAGCTTTGCAGGGTCAGGAGATCTGACCCCTCCATTCCTGGAGCGTGGTCTGCAGGTTTTGACTACTCGAATCCACACAGGTCGACGCCGCGTTCACGGGCAATCAGCTTCGCCTTCTCGTAGCCGGCATGGGCATGGCGCATGATGGCGGTGCCGGGGTCGTTGGTCAGCACGCGTTCGATGCGCCATGCGGCTTCGTCGGAGCCATCTGCCACACACACCTGCCCTGCGTGGAGCGAGTAGCCGATGCCGACGCCACCTCCGTGATGGAAACTAACCCATGCCGCGCCGGAGACGGCGTTCAGCGCAAAGTTCAGCAGGGGCCAATCGGCGATGGCATCGGAGCCATCCAGCATCACCTCGGTCTCGCGGTAGGGGCTGGCGACGCTGCCGCCGTCCAGATGGTCGCGCCCGATCACAATAGGTGCGCTCAGCTCGCCTCGGCGCACCATATCGTTAAAGCGCAGTCCAGCTTTGTCGCGCTCGCCGTAGCCCAGCCAGCAGATGCGCGCGGGTAAGCCCTGAAACTTGAACTTTTTGACACCCTGGGTGAGCCAGCGGTGCAGCCCCTCGTCGTCGGGGAACAATTTCAGCAGCGCCGCGTCCGTGCGGTAGATATCCTGTGGGTCGCCCGACAGTGCCACCCAGCGGAAGGGTCCACGCCCTTCGCAGAACTGGTCGCGAATAAAGGCGGGAACGAAGCCCGGGTAGCTAAAGGCATCGGTGAACCCACCCTCCTTCGCGAATGCGCGCAGGTTGTTGCCATAGTCGAACGCAATGGCACCCGCGCGTTGCATCTGCACAATCGCCTCGCAGTGGATTGCCATCGATTCGAGCGCGCGCTGGCGCACACTTTGGGGGTCGGTGCGCCGCAGCGTCTCCAGGTCCTCACCCGGTTTGAGCAGCGGCACATAACCGTACAGCGGGTCGTGCGCGCTGGTCTGGTCAGTCACCAGGTCTGGGATGAAGCCCTGCTTGACCATGCGGGGCAGCATATCTGCGGCGTTGCCCAGCAGCCCGATAGAGAGTGGTTCACCCTTGCGTTTTGCCTCTTCCGCCATGCGCAGCGCGTCGTCCAGCCGATCGGTCCAGGTATCCAGATAGTTTGTTTCGAGCCGTCGCTGGATGCGGTGCGGATCGACCTCCACGATAATGGCGACGCCCTCGTTGAGGGTGACGGCTAATGGTTGGGCGCCCCCCATCCCGCCCAGTCCCGTGGTGACGGTGATGGTTCCTCGCAGCGTGCCGCCGAAGTGTTTCTTTGCGGCAGCGAGAAAGGTCTCGTAGGTGCCCTGTAGAATGCCCTGCGTGCCGATATAGATCCAGCTGCCGGCGGTCATCTGCCCGAACATAATCAGCCCTGCCCGCTCCAGTTCATCGAATACTTCCCAGGTCGCCCATCGGGGCACAAGGTTGGAGTTGGCGAGGATTACTCGGGGCGCCAGTGGGTGCGTTTTGAATACGCCCACCGCGCGCCCTGATTGCACCAGCAGCGTTTCGTCGTTTTCAAGCCGTTCGAGCACCTGCAGAATGCGCTCTACATCGTCCCAGCTGCGCGCGGCTTTGCCGCGTCCACCGTAGACAATCAGTTCGTCGGGTTTTTCCGCCACCTCGGGGTCCAGGTTGTTCAGCAGCATGCGCTTGGCTGCTTCCTGGATCCAGCCTTTGGCGGTACGGTGTGGTCCGCGTGGTGCGCGGACTGTTCGCGCCGTTGCCAGTGTCTCTACCTGTGCCATAGCCATCACGCTCCGATTCTTTATCTAAGACCAAAAGCCTTCTATATAGTCTCTTTTATCAGACTCAACCATAGCGCAACCCGCACTGTCAGTTGCAACAGCCTTGTTTGGCTGAGAGCCAGATACCTCATCAAGTCTCCGATAGTTCTTTCTTTATACCCTGCTGCGCTTCCCTCTGTCAAGTGCTGACGAGAGTGTTCGAAAAATCGTGGGGCATCGGGTATAAAACAACCTATGAAACGGCGATATCCACCCCAAGCGACCCTCACTACCCTGCCTGGGAAACACATCGACGCCCTCGTCCACCGCTTCGGCGAACAACACCCGCTCCCCAAACGACGAGGACGCCCCCCAAGTACCCCGAAACCCTCCGCCTCACCCTGCGGCTGCTCGGCACACGCGAACACGCCTCCTCCTGACGCCTGCGCTTCGCGCTTGCCCCCGAACGCCTCCCCGACTGCCCCCTGCCTGCTTTGGGCACCCTCGTCTACCGATTTCATCACCTCCCAGACGAACGGCTTCACCCGTTGCTGAGTTGGCTAGCCCAGCAGGGCATCGCCGCGGAGACGCCCACTTGGGAAACTCCCTGTGTCTTTGTGGACGGTACAGGAGTAGGGCATGCAGGAGCACTTTTCGCGCCGTATCTGCGGGGGGAGGTGGTGCATCGGCAGCGGTCGCATGGGAAGTTGGTGGCGTTGGGATATTGGCAAGGGGGACGGGTGTGGGGGGTGGGGCTGTCGTTGGGGGAGGCCTATGCGGAGGAGGGTCGGTTGTTGCAGGGGTGGGTGAAGCGGTATGGGCGTGGGGGTTTATCGGCGGGGACTTTGCGGGTGGGGGATCGGCTGGATGGGCATCGGGCACGGTTGCTGGGGTTGTTGGAGCAGGTGGGGTTTTTGCCTGGGATGCGTGTGGAGGACAGTTTCTGGCAGCGAGTGCGTGCAGGTTCGCGTTTGCGGGCGCGTTCGCAGGTGTAGGAATGGGCGTTGGTGGGGCGTTATCGGATAGAGCCGGTGTTTGGTGGTTTGAAGGGTGGGTATGGGGGTGTGTGGCGCGTGCGTTGGTGGGTGGGTGCGCGGGTGTGGGTGTGGGGGCTGTTTGTGTTGTGGAATATGGTGGGTTTGGTGCAGGTGGTTGGGGGTGGGTCTGGCGGTGGCTTTTTGTGGGTGCTGTGCCTCATAAGGATTTTTCGAACACCCTCTGTGCCTCTTGACTTTTGTGTCATGCGTTGGGTAATATAGAGGGTGTCGCAAGGGAGTGCGACCTTCAGCAGGAGGGTACCAATGGCAACCTCCCTGAAGCATCGGGACATGGAGGTCCCTTTTTCTTTCTGCAAGGGAGGGTTGGCTGCTTTCTATCGTGCCACTGTGCCGTAGAGTCGGTCGCCGAAATCGCCCAGTCCGGGCAGAATGAATTTTTGCGCGTTCAGGTCGCGATCCAGCGCGGCGGCGTAGATGGGTACTTGGGGAAAGCGTTGCGTGAGCCGCTCCACACCCTGTGGCGCAGCGACCACGCAGATGTGTGCTACATCATCTGCGCCCGCGTTAAAGAGCACCTCCAGCGCCTGCTCGGCAGAACCACCTGTTGCCAGCATTGGGTCCAGCAGCAGCACTCGACTGTTCTGCAAGGGGGGTAATTTGCAATAGTAGGCGCGGGCGATAGCGGTCTGCTCATCGCGTTCCAGTCCGATGTAGCCCACACGCACATCAGGAAACAGCTCGGTGATGGCTTCCATCATGCCCAGCCCCGCCCGCAGGATGGGTACGGCGACGATGGCTTTGGCGAGCGAGTGCCCCTCGGTGGTCTCGAGGGGCGTGCGTACAGGATGCGTTCTCAGTGGCAGGTCGCGCGTGGCTTCGATGGCGAGCAGGAAGGTGAGTTGTCGAGCCAGCGCACGGAAGCGCGCTGGCTCGGTCTCCACATCGCGCAGGCGGGTCAGGATATGTTTCACCAGCGGATGTTCCACCACATGCAGCGCCATGATGCTTCCCTGTTCAGATCAGCTCGTACAGTCCTGCTGCGCCCATGCCACCTCCGACACACATGCTGACGATGCCCCATTGTCCCCCGCGCTTGCGCAGGGCGTTCAACAAGGTAGCGATCATGCGCGCGCCGGTGGCGCCCAGCGGATGTCCCAGCGCGACCGCACCTCCGTTGACATTTAACCGTTCCGTTGGCAGGTCGGGCAGCTGGCGCAGCACGGCGAGCACTTGCGCCGCGAACGCCTCGTTGATCTCGAACAGGTCGATTTCCTCCAGCCGCTTGCCCGTTTTCTGGAGCAGTTTGGGGATGGCGTAGGCAGGGCCGATGCCCATCGTCTCAGGGGGTACCCCTGCGAGCGCGTAGCCTGCGAAGCGGGCGATGGGCTGGATCCCCAGCTCCTTCACCTTGCGTTCGCTCATCAGGATCGCCGCTGCTGCGCCGTCGCTGCGCTGGGAGCTGTTGCCCGCAGTGACGGTGCCGTCCGCTTTGAACACGGGTTTCAGCTTTGCGAGGGCTTCCAGACTGGTGTCGGCGCGGGGGCCCTCGTCGCGGTCAAACAGGAAGCGGTTCTCGTGGAGGGTACCATTTTTTACTACCTTTTCGTAGACCTCGACGGGCACAATTTCACCTTCAAACGCTCCCTCCGCTTGCGCACGCAACGCTTTCTGATGGCTGTGCAGGGCGAAGGCGTCCGCCTCCTCGCGTGTGATGCCGAACTGTTGCACGAGGTTCTCGGTGGTCAGCCCCATTCCGAGATAGGCATCTGGGTATTGACGCGCCAGATGGGGGTTTGGACGGAATACATGTCCTTCCATCGGCACCATCGACATGCTTTCCGTGCCGCCTGCGATGCCGACATCGATTTGCCCCGTCTGGATGCGTTGGGCGATGATGGCGATGGCTTCCAGTCCGGAGGCACACATTCGGTTAACTGTGGCAGCAGGCACATCGACCGGCAGTCCGGCGCGCAGCACGGCGATGCGGGCAACATTCATGCCCTGCTCCGCTTCGGGCACAGCGCAGCCCAGCACCACATCCTCGATTTCGTTTGGGCTTAGGCCGGGCACGCGCTCCAGCGCGGCACGAATGACCGTTGCTGCCAGGTCATCGGGGCGCGTGTTGCGCAACGAGCCACGCGGCGCCTTCCCAATGGCGGTTCGAACGGCAGCGACTATATAAGCCTCTTGCATTGGACATTCACCTCACCTTAGAGAGTACCCGCTGACGCGCGGATTTCCTGCCATCGGGGGATTAGGGGGCAGGAACTCTATTGAGAGAGGTTGAATCAGGCGTTCAAGGGAGGCTTTGGAATGAGACCACTGGATGGCTTTGAGGGTTCAGGTCCCCTATCACGGCTGATTTATCGGCGGGAGGGGCGCACACGGCGCGTCTCCAGCTGGGACCGCACGGGTGGCAATCGCGATTTTTTGACCATTGCGGCGGGGGCAACCGCCATGCTTGCCGAGATTCAGGGCGCAGGTTGTATCCGGCATCTCTGGATTACGGTCGGCTGTCGCGATCCCCTCTATCTGCGCAAGCTGGTGTTGCGCATGTTCTGGGACGGCGAATTGGAACCGAGTGTGCTGGCTCCGCTCGGCGACTTTTTCGGGCTGGGACATGGCATCGCCCGCTCTTTTATGTCGCTGCCCCTTGCGACCGTGACTCACGAGAGCAACGAGGGCAATTACGGTGGCGGCGTTGCGCTCAACTGCTACTTTCCGATGCCCTTCTCGCAGGGCGCGCGCATCGAGGTTCTCAACGAGTGTGAGCTGGAGGTCGGCTCGTTCTATTACTATATCGACTATGAACAGTACGACGCGCCGCTGCCGGACAATGTGCTGCGTTTCCACGCTCACTACCGACAGGAATATCCCACCCGCGGCGTGCAGGGCAACCTGTTCGCACAGCGACGCAACTATTGGGAGCTGGGCGATACGCCCAACCTTAGCGATGCCGAGAACTATCTGATCTTAGAGGCAGAAGGAGCTGGACACTATGTGGGCTGCGTGCTCTCGGTGGACAACATCGATCCGCTGCCCGTGATTCGAAAGCTCGGTTCACAGGAGCAACTCATCAAAGAGTATACATGGTGGGGTGAAGGGGACGATATGATCTTTATTGACGGGGAACCGTGGCCGCCCTCGCTGCACGGCACTGGCTCGGAGGACTATTTCTCGCAGGCATGGGGCATGCACCCAAAAGCCTATCTCTATTCCGGCGCGTCGATCTACGAGCATGACCCGAAGTTTCCCGACCGCCGCCAGTGCACCTCCTACCGTTTCCATATCGAGGACCCTATCCTATTCACCCGTTCTATTCGGGTGAGCATCGAGCATGGACATGCGAATCTGCAGGAGAATGATTACTCGAGTGTGGCGTACTGGTATCAAACGGAACCGCACAAACCGTTGCCGCCGTTGCCGCCTGTGCAGGAGCGACTGCCGCGCAACATGCGTTCGGAGTAGGATGGCTCCCTAATATGAGTTCACTCTGGATATTTCTGGTGGCGGTGGGGGCTGGTGCGTTTGGTGCGATGCTGGGACTGGGGGGCGGCATTATCCTGGTGCCTGCCCTCTCCCTGCTCTTTAATGTACCCATCACGCAGGCAGTTGGCGCCAGTCTGGTAGGGGTTGTGGCGACTTCCTGTGCAGGGGTGCAAGGCTATTTGCGGGCGGGGCTGGTCGATTGGCGAATCGCCGTGCGCCTGTTGATTCCCACGATGCTGGGCGCGATTGGGGGTGGCTTGCTGGTGGGCATTATCCCGTCCAAAGTGGTGGCAGGGCTGTTTATTTTGCTCATTCTTTATGTGGTGGTGCAGATGCTTTGGGCAAGTCGCCATCCGTTGCAGGTGGAAGTGAAAGCGGATGAATGCCGCGCGGGATGGAATAGTCCCTCTCAGAAGTGGTTGGCGGCGGCGCTGTCGGCAACGGGTGGTGTTATCTCTGCGCTGTTGGGTGTCGGGGGCGGACTGATTCAGGTGCCTGTGTTGCACACCCTGCTTCGGGCACCGCTGCGCTGTGCCATCGGCACCAGCGCGTTCCTAATTGGTGCAACCGCTTCCACCAGTGCACTGCTCTATCTGGTGCAGGGTAAACTTTTTGTCGATGTGGTGGTGCCTGCCACACTGGGCGTGATGGTGGGTGCGAAAATCGGGGTGCTGCTGGCGCACCGCACTCCTGTCATCGTGCTACGAGGCATCTTTTTGGTGGTGATGGTGTACACCATCGTCCGAATCTATATTAAGTGGTTCGCAGGTGGTTGACCCCGATGGGGCTACCCTTCATAGGGGGAACCTTTCAGGAAGCGAGGCGTCAAAAGCAAGGAGGACACGAGCTATGAGAAAACAGGAGATAATGGCTGGCTTGGGTGTGACGAGCCTATTGCTGCTGCTTATCTTCGGCTGTGGTGGCGGCGGAGGAGGCGGTGGCAATGGGGGTGGCGGTACAGGGACTCCCGTCACCATTACCATCACGGGCGCTGCCTTTGTGGCGGTGCAGGATGGTAAAACCGGGACATGGCAACGACTTTCGGGCAGCGGACCGAACTACAATTTTAATGTGACGGCAACAGACGGACGCTACTCGGTCGCATGGGTGTGCGGAGGTGACAAGCCGCAGGTGAACATTGTGCACGCCACCACCGCTGAAACCACCAGCATTGCAGCGACTTGCCCCTCCACCGCGAGCACGATTAATGTCTCTGGGAGTGTGCTGGGGCTTGGCAGCGGTCAGGTGGCGCTGGTCTCCTTTGGTTCCCAGACGCAGGCTGTGCCCATTAATGGAGGGAACTTCAATTTTACGCTGACACCTGGCACCTATGACATTATCGCGGTGCGAAGCGGCAATTCTGGTCCGAACAGGGTCTGGTTGCAGCGAAATGTGTCGATTAATAATAGCACCTCTGGGTTATCCATTGACTTCAACCAGCTCGACGGGACGGTGGTGCGTGTGTTTGATGTATCGGCAGGCACTTTGACCGTGACAGGGGCGGATCCATCGGAAACGGTGACCAGTCAGGTTGCGCTCCAGAGTAGTGGGCGCCTGTCGTTGTTAACGGTGGGTCTGCTAACCGTGCAGTACCCGATTTTTCCGGCGGGCATTATCGGACCAGGCGAAAGCTTTCGCATCTTGGTGGTCAGTGAAGCCCAGCGGGGTGAGGTGCGTGGGCTGAACAGCTTACCTGATTCGCTGAGCATTGCGCTCCCTGCACCGTTCAATTCGCCCGGTTTCAATTTCACGAGCACAGGCGCGCTTGCTTTTACGGTCACCTGGGGTACCTATGCGGAAAGCCCCACGCGTGGCTATCTGCTCACGCTGGGCGGCGATCAGCAGCAGCGCAGCTGGCGCATCCTGATCAGCGCAGGCTGGTTGGGGAGCGATACGCAGTACACAACACCCGTGCTGAACACGCTCAGTGGCTGGAACAGCGCGGCGTGGGACATTCAGCGTGGTCGCCCTGTGGATGCCAGTTTTACTGTACTGGTCAGTTCCAGCCCGGTGCAGGACCTGCTGGGGTATGAGCGCACCAGTATCGCGCCTGCCGGGTTCGGGTTGCGCTTTGCCACACGCACGGTAACGCTGACGCTTTGAGTCCCCCTCACCCGTACCCTCTCCCCCACGGGGGAGAGGGTTTTTTCTGTCCCTCACCCGTGCCCTCTCCCCAGAGGGGGAGGGGCTGGCGTTGGTTTTTTATTGGCTAATCCTCGGTGGCGGATGCTTGCCCTATCATCTTTTCCTGCAGCAGGGCGTATTGCTCTGGTGGGAGCTTCCGTCCTTGCGCATCGGTACAGTAGAAGCTGAGCAAGGTGCGCCCTGCCCAGTGACCCAGTCGGGCGCTATGGATGTTCCAGCCCAGTTGCGAGAGCCGAGCCGCCGCGCGATAGAGCGCCCCAGCATCTGGCGCGGTCTCCAGATCCACCACGGTATAGCGTTCCGAGGCGTCCTCGTGCACCTGCAGCCGGCGCACCTGCAGGGGACTGTCGGGATCTTTTCCGTGCGCCTGCAACAGGTCCCGCACCGACTGCTCTCCCGTCAGGATGCGCCGCAACGCCTTCTCCAGCACGGCGCATTCGTTTGGGGAGAGCGGACGGTGGCGCATAGTGATCCAGAGCGTATCGAGGGCCACACGCGGCTCATCCTCGCGGGTCAGCACCCGCGCGGCACTGACCTCTGCATCCAGTGCATAAAGCACCCCAGCAATCTTGCTTAACAGCCCCGGCTGGGGGTCATCCAGAGTGCAGAGAGTCAGTTCCGTGCAGGGCGAATCGGAAGCTTGATGGAACTCCACGATAGGCTCTTTCCTTTCGCGCACGCGCTGGATGTAATGAATGTGCAGCCTCATCTGTTCGGGCGGCACATTCAGCAGGTAAGCCGAGGGCATCTGCTGGATATGTTGTTCGATAAGTTCAGGTGGCAGGGGGTGGCGCGAGAGTTCCCGCATGAGGCGTTTGCGCAGGGCGCCGAGATTGGGCACTGTGGCGGGTTCACCCTCTTGCAGTGCGCGTATCGCTCGCCGATAGAGCTCCTGCAAGAATGCTGCCTGCGCGGGGGTCCAGATGCGCTCGCCCACCGCCTGCGTGTCAGCACAGGTAAGCAGGTAAAGCATTTGCAGTCGCTCGGGGTCATCCACGATGCGCACAAAGTCCCGAATGGTTTCGGGCAGGTGCAGGTCTCGCTGGCGTGCGGTCTGCGCCATTAGCAGATGGTGCCGTACGAGGAAGGCGATGTCTTCCATCTCTTCCTCCCAGCCGAGCTGGTGGGCGGTTTCACGCGCGATTTCTGCGCCCACCTCCGCATGCGGACGGGAGCTATTCTGTTTGCCCACATCGTGTAGCAGCAACGCCATATAAAGCCGTTCGGGGCGTGGCAACTGGTTCAGCAGAAGCGTGGTCAGTGCAGGCGGGTCCGACGCGGGCTGCGCAAAGCTGTCCAAAATGCGAATGGCTTGCAGCGTATGCTCGCCGACGGTAAACTCGTGAGTGGGGTCGCCCGCAGGGAGGTGCATCACGACCCCAAAAGCAGGGATTGCCCAGCCCAGGATGCCAAGCCGCGCCATTGGCTCCAGCACACGATAGACTTGTCCCGGCTGGCTAAGAATCTCGCGCAGGATATGCCCTGCCTCGCGTGGTTCTGGCGGGCGTGTGGTCGTGGCAAGCGTCGCCTCGATACGTGCCTCCATCTGCTGGCTCAGCGTGAGCTGATATTTCTGCGCCAATCGGAACACCCACAGGAGCCATTCGGGCGCTTCGCGTTCCAAGGCGGGAGCAGGCTCGATCTGAAGCTGGACACTATCTACCCCCAACCCCAGAATGAGTCGGGAGCGAATGAGCCGTTCAATGGCGCGTTGCGTCAGTCGTGCATGGGTGCCGAGTGCGTCCATGCATGTGCGGGTGAAGTGGTGCGCATCGAGTCCCAGTCGCTCCGCGATCTCCGCTTGGCGCGTGCGGGTGAGGCGGTCCTGCGCCTCGCCAGCGAGTGCGTGCAGCCAGTTTCGCACCTGACAAAGGGTTCGAGTGGCTTTGTCCAGCGCGTCGGCTTCGCTGGGTAGGAGGAGCCCCTCTGCGATGAGGGTGGGGAGCACTGCCTGCACAGGAATGCCATAGCGCACCTGAGCGAGCCAGTTGAGGGTATGGCGGTCGCGCAGCCCGCCGCGCCCTTCCTTCAGGTTCGGCTCCATGCGCAGAATGCCCTCGCCTTGCTTCGCCCAGCGTGCCCGATATTCCTGATACCGTTCCAACATGAACCCGGTCGGGTCCAGGGTCTGCCAGAAACGGGTTTCAAACTGTTCCGCGATGGCCCGACTGCCCGCTACCAGGCGCATATCGAGTAGCCCGGTGCGCGTCTTCTCATCTAAGGTGGGGCAGTCTTCCACTAGGCGGTAGGCATAACCGACTTTGAGTCGCGCTTGGGTGTGCAGGGCACTCATCAACGCTTGGAACAGATGTTTGACCAGCCGCTCGGTGAACGGCTCGTTCTCGTGCAGGGGTACAAAGGTGAGGTCGATATCGGAGCCGGGGGCAAGTTCCGCGCGTCCGTAGCCACCCGTTGCCAGAATCGCCAGCGCCTCGTTGGGGATGAGCGGCACTTCCTGCGCGGCTTGCTCGTACGCCCACTGGTAAATCGCCTGGATGGCTGTGTCGATGAGCGCGGTGTAGCGGTGGGAGAACTCCAGAGGCGCCTTTTCGGCGGGTTCTATGCTCTCGCGCCAGAGCTGCTCCAGCAGGCGCGCCCGCTCCGCCACGAGCCATGCGCTCACTTGCTCTGGTGTTTGCCCGATTGCCTGTGCCGCTCGTAGGCTCATAAAAAAATTATACCTGCTTGCCGTGCTGTTCGCCTTCGGTGGATCGGGTTACTTCCCCGTTGCCGACCTGAACTATGACACTGTTGTGGACGATGCTGACCTGCTGACAGTGCTATTCAACTTTGGGAACAGCTGTTGAAGGCGGTCTTACCCTGCGCAGTGAAACCCTTGAAAGTGCTGCTTGCTCAAGGGCACACCTGATGCAGGTATAATCTCGCCACTTGATGGAGGGAGGTGCGCTCGTTGGGGTTTGCGTGGGGGATTTTCGGGACGGGCAAGATTGCGCGCCGCTTTATGCAGGCGGCGGCGCTGGTGCCCGATGCGCAGGTTGTCGCGGTTGGCTCGCGCCATTTGCAGACAGCGGAAGCGTTCGGCGAGCAGTTCGGTATCCCGCGACGCTACGGCTCCTATGATGCCCTGCTTGCTGACCCTGAAGTGGAAATTGTGTATGTTGCGACGCCGCACACCCTGCACGCCGAGAACACCCATGCTGCCCTGCAGCAGGGCAAGCATGTGCTGTGCGAGAAACCGTTCACCGTGAATGCGCGTCAAGCGGAGCCTCTCGTTGCACTTGCCCGTCAGAGGGGGCTATTTTTGATGGAGGGCATGTGGACGCGCTGTTTCCCCTTGATGCGCGAGCTGGTCGCGCGTGTGCAAGACGGTGCGATTGGAACCGTTCGGCTGATCCAGGCGGATTTCGGCTTCCACGCGCCTTATAACCCTGAAGGACGCTTGCTGAACCCTGCTCTTGGGGGCGGTGCGCTGCTCGATGTGGGCGTATACCCAGTGGCGCTCACATTTCTCTTTCTGGGCGAACCGGCGCGTATTTATTCCGCTGCGCATATCGGGCAAACGGGCGTGGACGAGCAGTGCGCTCTACTCTTTGAGTATGCGGATGGAGCCTTGGCACTCCTCAGTGCCGCCATCCAGACCGAGACGCCCAAAGAGGCAACCCTGTGCGGCACGCAGGGGCGCATCCGGATCCACACCCCATGGTGGAAGCCATCGGAAGCAACGCTCACCCGCGCCGACGGCAGCGAGGAGGCCATTCGGTATCCCTACACAGGCGATGGGTTGCAGTTTGAGATTCGCCATGTTCATGACTGCCTGCATCAGGGGCTGACCGAAAGCCCCTGGATGCCTCTGGAGGAAACACTGCGCATTCTGCGCGTGTTAGACCAGATTCGCGCCCAGTGGGGACTGGTCTATCCCGATGAGGTGAACGGAGGGCGATCGTCAGGATGAGCCTGAGCAGAAATGGCTGGTTGATTGCTGTCCCGCTCTTTGTGATGGCGGTGGCGTTGCGCCTGTACAGTCTGGACGCGGACCCAGACTGGCGACTGGACTGGAACCCTGGCTTGCTGACCGATGAAGCCTTCTATATGCATAATGCCCGCAATCAGGTGCTGTTCGGTCAGGCGCATCTGGACGAGTTCAATAACGCGGTGCTTAGCCCGCTGGTGCACGGGCTGCATGTGTGGGTCTTTTCGCACTTTGGGGTGGGCTATGTGCAGGGGCGTCTGGTATCGGTTGTGCTGGGGCTGTTGAGCATTGGGCTGTTCGCGCGGATTTTGTGGTTGGCATTTCGGGGTGCAGGTCGGTCGGAGCGGGCTGTTTCTGGCGCGGCGGCGCTGGCGATTCTGGGCGCGGCATGGCTGGCGTATGAGCATCTTTATCTGCTGTACAATCGCACCGCTCTGCTGGAGACGCCCGCAGCATTCTGCTGTCTGCTAAGCCTCTGGTGCTTTGCCGAGGCGGTTGCTCGTCGGTCCAGGCGGAGCGCGGTCTGCTGGGGGATACTTGCGGGCCTGACAGCCGTTGCAGCCCTTGCAACAAAGCTGACCACTTTGCCGTTTGTCATGGCACTGATGCTGGGCGCGGCAAGCACCCTGCGCGATGGACAGCCCGCCCAAAGGCATGAAGCAGAGGAAAATAGCAAAAACCTTCTCCCCAAAGGGGAGAGGGTTTGGGTGAGAGGGTTCCTACTGGGCGCGGTGCTGCTTGGCGTGATTGGGGGTGTCGCGCTCTGGTATAGCTTGTGGCTCTCACCGCACTGGCAGACATGGAGTCGCATGCAGGGGTTCTACCTACGAGTGCAGGGCTTGCCCCACAGCTGGGCAGAGGGCTGGCGGGCAATTCAGACGGCATTGATAGGCGAGCGGTATGGTTTGATGCAGTTTCTCTTTCTGCATGCACCGCTGGCGTGGTCGGGCAGCCTTTTAATGATGGCGGGCGTGTGGCGCTCCGCTCGATTACGCACGGTTCTGACTCCCATCGAGTGGGTGTTTTTGCTCTGGGTCGCGTTCAGCTGGCTCCAGATGATGGGCATGCGCATTGCCCCGACGCGCTACACGGCATGTTTCATTCCGGCGATGGTCGCTCTGTTGTGGGTCGCGGTCGCGCGGTGGGACTATCTGCGACCGTTGTGGTTGCAGCAGGACGGGCGAAGCGGGTTTGCACGGATGCTTATTCTGGCATGGGTGGTCTACTTCCTGTTGCTGCTTGCTCTGCCTGGGGTGGAGTGGCACACGCTGGAGTTCCCGGTGCTGGATAACACTTTGCGCTGGCAGTTGCTGTTTGCGTCGTTGCTCATGGGAGGTGTGGGCGCATGGTATCTGCCGTACGGGTGGCAAAGGGTGCGTCTCCCGGAACGGTTCGCCCCACGCTTGCTGCCCATCATGGCATCCCTTGTGGCACTCAGTGTCTTGCTGAACACGCCCTGGTACCTGAGCTACTTCGGTCATCGCACCTATCAATTGAAGGCGTTTAATGAGGCGCTGACGCGCATGCTGCCCGAAGGTTCGGTGCTGGTGGGCGTGGCATTCGAGACCCCGTTTCGCTATTTCTTTGTGTTTCGTGGCTTGTGCAACGATCGTCAACCGCCTGAGGCGATGGGCGCCACGCATGTGCTGGTGGTCGGCTCGGAGGAGACGCTGATGCGTTTCTGGACATCGGGCGCCGATTTGAGCCGATGGTACACAGTTTTGGATCAGGTGGAGTTCGCTGCACATCCGATGCTGCGCGGGCGCGTGGGTCCATATCGGCTGCTGGTCTACGAGTTGCCCCGCTGTGATGAGCGTGGCTGGCGTGAGTCGTGGTTGCGCCCGCGTCCCCATCTCGCACCGAACACCCTGCTCAAACCGCCTACGCCATAAACCTGTGTCGAGAAGCGATGTACGCACAGGTTATCGGGGCAGTGGCAGAGTGGCCCGAAAGGCTTGATATTGCAACTGAGGGTTCAAGCCATAGCCTACAATGGTGGTGCCATCGGCGGAGACATCGGTCGCTGCCAGCAGGGTCCAGTTGCTGACGGCTGTGACCCCGGCGTTCATCAGCGCTCGTTTGAGATCCTCCATTTTCTTTCGGCTCGTCCAGCGGAAGGCGCGTTCACTGGCTGACGAGGAGTTGATGAGCGATTTGCCGACAATCACGGAGCCATCATAAGAAGCGGCGTAGGCAGCGCTCATCGGTCCACCCAGCGTTCCCAGTTCCTGCATGCCCGTGCTTGATGTCCAGCGGAAGGCACGCCACCAGGAGTCGCGATTGCGCGCCTCTCCCACGACCACGGCTCCGTTCCCCGACACCGCATGGGCTGTGCTGCTGCCTCCGTTGGGGAGCGTGCCCAGCGAACGGAATCCGCCTGCAGGGGTCCATAGAAACGCGTAATCCACAGGGCCAAAGCGATCTATTAGGGCGGTGCGATAGTTACCCACAACCGTCTGCCCATCCGCGGAGATGCCCTCTGCGAACAGCCCCTGCCCATTGATGACCATGCTGTCGGTAGTGCCGTCCACACGCCAGCGGAAGATATAGTTGAGACCGCTGCCTACCACATAGTTGCCATCCCACGAGACATCTTCCGCCAAGAACAGTGGGAGCACCTGCGTGGTGCCGGCACCTGTCCAGCGGAAGCCCCAGCTCCGTCCGTCGCTGAGGATTTGGGTCTGTCCCACAATGACGGTGCCGTCGTAAGAGCATTGCGTGGCATAGTAGTTCTCATCTATCGGCTGCACCTCGCCCGTGGCGGTCCAGCGGCAGGCTTGTTGAACGCCGTTGAACCCCGCGCTATAGCCCACCACATATCGTCCATCCGGGGAAACCCCATAGGCGAAGCTGGCAATATACCCCGGCAAGGGAGGGAGCCCGCGAAAGCTTGGCGTCACGCTCTGTGCCAGCCCGATGGACACGCTGAGCCAGCCCATCAATACGAAACGCATACCCCACTTCCCATCCATCATCCGTCTACCCTCCAAAAGCAAGAACGAACCACTACGGTAAAGGTTCCCCGGATGGAACCAACAGGAGGTGTCATTCGTACCCTTCTGGTGCATTTGATCCATCAGGAGAACCGCAATGAATCGGCGACACAAGGGGTTTGGAGTCTGGCTGATTCTGGGGCTGTTTGCTGCAAGGGCCGTTGCTCAGCCGCCGCTGCTCTGGGCGACACGCTGGAGCGCTGAAACCCATGACCGCGGTGCCTGGCTCGCCGCTGATGGCGCAGGTAATCTCTATATGGCGTGCGAAGCGCTCCATGTCGACTCAAACCAGTCCGATATCCTGCTGATTAAGTATAACGCGCGAGGCGCAGTCCAATGGACACGCCTGTTCAATGGCACAGGCAACTATCATGATGTGCCCTCAGGCATCGCGGTGGATCACGCGGGCAACATTTATGTGACAGGTGCTTCTTGGCGTGGCTATGTGTTTAACGGGGGCACCGAGTACGACTATCTCTTGCTCAAATACAGCCCGTCGGGCAGCCTGCTCTGGGTGCGTTATTATAACGGTCCGAGTTCACAGACCACAGCGATCAGCGATGACAAAGCCTACTCGATTGCGTTAGATAGCAGCGACAACATCTATCTCACCGGCTTCTCCACCGCGGTCAACCCGCAGGGTTCTGTGCGTTATGAGGTCGCCACTGTGAAATACAACCCCGAGGGTGTCCAGCAGTGGGCGCGACGGTTCCACCTGCCTCTTTTCGAGGGGGACGGCGGCATCAAGGTCAAAGTGGACACTTCGGGGCATGTCTATTTGGCAGGGCAGGGCACCGATCGGATCACGGGTGGGCGCGGGGATGCCGTGATCCTGCTCCAGTATGACCTTGCTGGTAACCTGAACTGGGCGCGCACTTTTAGCGCATCGAGCTCACTCAGTGATTTCGAGCAGCCGTTCGACCTCAGCGTGGATGCCCAGGGCAACGCCTATGTGGTCGGCTACACATGGCCAGGCGCAGGACGCAGGGATTTCTTTACCTTGAAATATCGTCCTGATGGGACGCTCGCGTGGAGTCGCATCTACGGGCGCGGCACGGATTACGACGACATCGCGCTAAGTGTGGCCGTCGACAGCACGGGCAATGTCTATGTGGCGGGTGAGAGCGACACCCACGACCCCATCGATGGCACAGACGTCCTGCTGATCAAGTATGACGCGAACGGCAATCTGCAGTGGACGCGCACTTTTGAAGGCGATCGGAGCGATTTTGAAAATCGCCCCCGTCTGGCGCTGGACCGTCGGGGCAATGTCTACATGGGGTGCCGAGCCGATTGGAATGATACCAAATATGACTACTCCCTCGCCAAGTACCTGCCAGACGGCACCCTTGCCTTTACCCTGCGCTACAGTGCCGGCGCCGATACGGACGACCTGCTGACCGATCTATTGATAGACCCGATGGGGAACCTTGTGGCAACGGGCAGCACCTATTTCAGCAGCACCTTTAGCGATATTATCACGGTTAAATATCGGCTGGCGCAAGAGGGCGATGTGAATGGCGATGGCTGTGTAGACGATGCTGATCTCCTATCCGTGCTGTTTGCGTTTGGTCAAACGGGTTCAAACCTGCAGCAGGATCTGAATGGTGATGGCGTTGTCGATGACGCGGACCTGTTGACCGTGCTGTTCTACTTTGGGGGCGGGTGCTGAACCTTCGATGTCAGGGTACAATAGCCCTGTATGGCGACGGAACGGTTTGCGCTCATCAGCGTGTCGGACAAAACGGGGTTAGAGCCGTTTGCAAAGGGGTTGCACCAGCTGGGCTATCGCTTCCTGTCCACGGGTGGCACAGCCCATGCCCTACGCGCATGGGGTCTGCCTGTCACGGAAATCGCCGACTGGACAGGCTTTCCTGAAATCCTCGACGGGCGTGTGAAAACCCTGCATCCGCGCGTGCATGCAGCGCTGCTTGCCGATCTGGATCGCCCTGAACACCAACGCACGCTGCAGGAACTAAGGCTGTCCCCCATCACGCTCGTGGTGGTCAATCTCTATCCTTTCGAACAGGCGTGGCGCGCGGGCGTGTCCGAATCGGAGCAGATAGAGCAGATCGATATTGGCGGACCGACGCTCATTCGTGCCGCTGCCAAGAACTTCGCGCATGTGGCAGTGGTGGTCGATCCGCGCGATTATGAATGGGTTCTCACGCGGTTGCAGGCAGGCGGTTTGAGCCGGGAGGAGCGGGGGCAGCTGGCAGCGCGTGCATTTGCCCTGATTGCGGAATATGATGCATGGATTGCCAACTGGTTTCGTCGTTATGACCCCGAAGGCGTGCTGCCTGAGCGACTGACACTTACCTATCGTCGGATGCAACGCCTGCGCTATGGCGAGAATCCGCATCAGCAGGCAGCCTTTTATCGGGAGCCTTTTGCGCCGGAGGGTTGCATCGCCGTGGCAGAGTCGCTGTGGGGCAAGGAGCTGTCCTACAACAACCTGTTGGATGCTGATGCGGCGCTGGAGGTCGTGCGTGAGTTTGAGCGTCCTGCCTGCGCGATTATCAAGCATACGAACCCATGTGGTGTGGCGGTTGCAGAGACGCCTGGGATAGCGTTCCGGCGCGCCCTGTCCACCGATCCCGTCTCGGCGTTCGGCGGGATTGTGGCGTTCAATCGTGCTCTCGATGCGGAAGCGGCGCAGGCAATCACGGCGCCGGGCAATTTTTTCGAGGTGGTCATTGCCCCCGACTTTGCGCCCGACGCGCTGACCCTCTTGCAGCAGCGCAAGGGTTGGGGGCAGACTGTTCGCCTGCTGCGCGTGGGGAGAATGCCCTCTGCTGAAACCCTGCGCGGAACCTTCACTCTGCGCGGATTAACGGGCGGTGTGCTGTATACCGAGCGCGACGCCATCGACCTGAACCCCGACGCCCTGTGGGTCGTGACGGAGCGGGTGCCGGATGACGCGGAGTGGCGCGATCTGCGTTTCGCATGGCGCGTGGTCAAGCATGTGAAATCGAACGCGATTGTGGTGGCAAAAGCGGAGCAGACGCTTGGCATCGGCGCGGGACAGATGAACCGCGTGGGGGCGGTGCGCCTTGCCCTGACGCAGGCGGGCGAGCAAGCGCAGCATGCGGTGCTGGCTTCCGACGCCTTCTTCCCGTTCCCTGACAGCATCGAAGAAGCGGCGCAGGCAGGCATCCGTGCCATTATTCAGCCCGGCGGCTCCAAAAAAGACGAGGAAGTGATTGCGGCTGCCAATCGCTTTCGCATCGCGATGGTCTTCACGGGCATCCGCCACTTCCGACATTAGGCCGCGGGAGTCTCGTCCAGGTGCGCCCTTAGGGAGTTTCTATCCGTCGGATCTTCACCTGAGGCAGCAGTTCCAGCACCTGTTCTCGGTGGGCGATTTCGGCGCCGCTGGTGGTGGCGGTGGCGGCGCCCGCCGCGGTACCCCAGCGCAGGGCTTCCTCCAGCGAACCGCCTTGTGCCAGAATATGCAGAAGACCGGCGACCATCGAATCGCCGCTGCCAATCGTGCTGCGTGCTTGCACTGGAGGCGGGATGGCTCGAAAGACGCCCTCATCCGAAACGACATCGGCACCGCGCGCGCCCCGCGAGATAATCACATGGCGAATGCCCCGCTCATGCAGTTCGCGGGCGGCGGCAAAGCAATCGGCGTCGCTGCGCAGGGCACGCCCCAGCAGGCGTTCCGCTTCTTGCTCGTCAGGTCGGGCTTGGCCCGCAGCCCTGCCAGCATGGGTGGTCCGTCGCTATCAAGCGCACAGGCTACCCCTGCCTGATGCGCTCGCTCTATCAGCAGGGCATAAGCTTCCCGCGGCGCACCTGGCGGCAGGCTTCCCCCCATCGCCAGCCATGATGCCTGGGGCAGGTATGCCTCTACCTTCGCTAACAACGCCTCCCATTGTTGCAGGCTAATCTCGGGACCCGGCTCGTTCAGCATTGTGGGCGGTCGCCCCGTCACCTCCTCGATGCAGAGGTTGCGGCGCGTGGGCTTATCGAGCCAGATGAAATCGTGTGGCACCCCCTCGGCATTGAGCACCGCGCATACGAACTGACCCGTTTTGCCCCCGACGAAACCCAACGCCATCACAGGGCTGCCCAGCGCATGCGCCACACGCGCCAGATTGATGCCCTTACCGCCTGCATCCACTTCCACGCGCAGCACGCGGTTCGTGTCATGAGGGCGCAACTCCTCCACGAACAGTGTTTCATCGACCGACGGGTTCAGCGTGACCGTGAGTATCATTTTGCTCGTGCTCGGTTCCAAGAGTTATGACCGCTGAGAGAGTGTTTAAGAACCATCCTTTGCAATATACCGCATCAGACGCTGTATCCCTGCCAACCATATCCAAGCCCCTTCCACCACACACAACACATCCCAACACCAAAACAAACAAGTACGGGTACGGCATGCCGTACCCCAACAACAACCACGCAAAACTACGCTCCACCAACCAACGACGCAACAACACCACAAAACCCCTACCCCCCCAAAACGACCGACACACTCTAAACCCACCTCCCACTTGCCCAACAACCACCCCAAGAACAACTCCCGATCCTACGCCCCCTCTGCTATCACTACCGATACCGAACAATATCGTGATAACACCGCATCCAACACCCCATACGCCCCCCGCGCATCCGACACATCTGCTGCCATGATCCATACCCCTCACAGGTTCCTCAACCAATCCACAACTCTATGCCGCTTGCACCCTTTGATTTTCTGCCCACCATCGTATCCACGCACCCCCCTTTTTGAGGGGTCGGCACACGCTGACTGTCCACCGCCACCGTTTTGGGCTGCCCGCGTCGCTCACGCCGACGCGACCTTGCGACCAGCGCGTGCGGCAGTTGTTCAAACACCCCTAATGCTTGCCCGCGACGGAAGGGATAGGAGACGGTTTGCCACGGGGGCAGGTCGTGGGGGAGGTCGCGCCAGCGGATGCCGTTGACGAGGACAGAGAGCATCGCGCGATAGAGGTCGTAGAGGCTGTATTGGTGGGGTGTGCCGATGGGTTTGCGTCCATAGAGGGCGTGCTTGAGGGCGGGTTCCATCACTGCCCCTCTTCGGGTGTTGGGTCTGATGGGTAGGTAGGTTGGATACTCATATCGTGATTATACCTCATCTACCTTCTTAAACAGTCTCTCACGGCGTTTGTAGTTTGTATAATTTCGATATAATGTAATATTAATTTGACAATGGCCGTAAACCAGAGTAGAATCGCAGTTATACTTATGACCGTAGAAAATATCAAAGAATATCTTGAAAGCCAAAAAAACGGTTGGTAGGCATTCCCAATCGAAAGCATCGCTGCAAGAGATGCCCAGACAAAAGGACGATGAGTGATTTTTTTATCACACTTTCGAAGAAGAAACATAACAAAGATGAGCACTCCAATCAGGATACAAAGAAAAATGCGACCCAACATGTGATTGGACAGACTGGTCAAAGGAAGTGGGCAAGATGTTGTAAGTGCCGTGAACACTACCTGTCCTCCCTTAGCGTAGATTTGAACCTCATAGTCAATCCCATCATACACAAGAATTTCATCATAATTACGTTGATCGGAAAGCCGTACTCCATCAAAAAGAATCCGTTCATGGGGCTCCCCAAAATTAGCGATCACTTTTCCAACTGGATCTCCAATAGAGATACTATAGAATTTGCTCATATCCATACCAAATACGAAGAGACTAAAAGTTTGCCCAATTTGCCAAACGATGAAAGGGATTATGCTGATAAGAAAAAACATAGATATCACAAGACACCAACCTGCTTTTATCCCATCTTTCATTCTCACTTTTTCCATCTTTTATTCTCACCTGAACCTGCAGTGTGGACATGGTCTGGGACCATATTTATGATTCCACCATGACTGGCAGCAGCTATTGCAATCCCCGCCATGCTTCCCACATTGCTCACCTGCCCAATTCGCCGTTCGATCCTCAGGGTCACCAATTATAGGAGGGTCTCTAAGCCAACCAAGACACCAAGCCAAGATCCTCGAGCTACATTGTGTGGCAACGCACATTGCTACACAATGCCCCATTTTGTCACAGTGGGAATGCTTGGGATGTTTCTTTTTACAAACCGCTATAGATTCTAAACCTTCCTCGCGTGCCAGCACAGCACAGGCAGGAGCAAACAACCAACGGAGAATCGTTTCAAAAGGCTCTTCAATGATGAGCCCATCGGTCGTACCGTGTAAAATTATTATCGTATCTGGAGGGTAAGGTAAAGGCAATAAAGGAGGTATCCCTGGCGGTAGTATAGGAGGCATCTCATTGCACTGCCCACCCTCACACCCGCCATACCCCAGCGGGGGGCATACCATCGGCACGAGTGCCACCTGACACACACACGCCAGCGGCAACTCGCTCTGCACCATTAGCCCGTTGCTGTCCATCGGATAGTACCCACTCGGCTCGCCTGTTGTACCCATTAGCAACAACTCACCACCCTACGGCGTGGGTAGATTAAACAGCGAGCGCGGTACCTGTTCTACCTGCGGATCTACAAGCCCGGATAAGACAACAAACCCAGACGCTTTATCTTTGTA
>Ga0101943_1001345_pt1 | contig 22363 bp, 35 predicted proteins | sample DewCreD2012metaG_5_FD_75244 | JGI IMG/M metagenome (GOLD analysis project Ga0101943, IMG submission 75244) | Hot spring sediment bacterial and archeal communities from British Columbia, Canada, to study Microbial Dark Matter (Phase II) - Dewar... ... | reverse complement strand
GGCCAGAAGCCCGGTCGGACGGTCGCTTTCATGGAGCAGGACCGCCCCGGCCCCGTCGCCGAAGAGGATACAGGTCCGGCGGTCGGTGAAATCCAGGATACGGGTCAGGGTGTCGGCCCCGATGACCAGGACGTTGCGGTACATCCCGGCGGCGATGAGGGCCGTGCCCATCGCCAGGGCGTAGACGAACCCGGAGCAGCCGGCGTTGATATCCACGGCGCCGGCCCGACCGGCCCCCAGGGCGTCCTGGACCTGGCAGGCGACGGCCGGGAGGGGGTAGTCTGGCGTGCAGGTGGCGACGATGATGAACTCCAGCCGGGCCGGGTTGAAGTCGGCCACCGCCAGCGCCTCCTGGGCGGCGCGGACCGCCATGGTGGCGGTGGTCTCTTTGGGGCCGGCCATGCGCCGTTCGACGATGCCGGTGCGGGTCCGGATCCACTCGTCGGTGGTCTCGACCAGCCGCTCCAGGTCGCGGTTGTGCAGGACCTTGGGCGGCACGTATTTGCCCCAGCCGATGATCTCGGCGTACCTTTTCACGCCTTGCCTCCTCTGGGGGCCCGGTGGCCGCTCGTCGGCATGGCTACTCCAGCCGGCGGAAGATCAGACAGGCGTTGTGGCCGCCCAGGCCGAGCGAGTTGGAGAGGGCGACCCGGAGCCGGGCCGGGCGGGCCTGGTTGGGGACGTAGTCGAGGTCGCAGTCGGGGTCGGGGTAGCGATAGTTGATGGTCGGCGGGATGATCTGGTCGCGCAGAGCCAGGACGCAGACCATCGCCTCGACCGCGCCGGCCGCGCCCATCATATGCCCGGTCATGGACTTGGTCGAACTGACCGCCAGCCGGTAGGCGTGCGCGCCGAAGACCGTTTTGATGGCGGCGGTCTCGAACTTGTCGTTGAGCGGCGTGCCGGTGCCGTGGGCGTTGATGTAGTCCACCTCCTCCGGGCGCAGGCCGGCCTTGCGCAGCGCCATGGCCATGGCCCGGGCGGCGCCCTCGCCGTTCTCGGCCGGAGCGGCCAGGTGGTAGGCGTCGTTGGTGGAGCCGTAGCCGATGACCTCGGCGTAGATCCGCGCGCCCCGGGCCCGGGCGTACTCGTAGTCCTCCAGGACCAGGATGGCGCAGCCCTCGGCCATCACAAAGCCCTGGCGGGTGCGGTCGAAGGGGCGGCAGGCCCGCTCCGGGCACTCGTTGTCCATCGCCAGAGCCCGCATCACCGTGAACCCGGCCAGCACCACCGGCACCAGGGCCGCTTCCGTGCCCCCGGCGATGACCGCCCGGGCGTCGCCCCGGCGGATGGTCTCGGCCGCCTCGCCGATGGCGTGGCCGCCGGTGGCGCAGGCCGAGACGACGGCCATGTTGGGGCCTTTGGCTCCCAGAACGATGGCCACCTGGCCCGAGGCGGTGTCGGGGATGAGGTTCTGCAGGCAGAAGGGACTGACCCGGGCCGGCCCTTTCTCCTCCAGGGTCTTCTGGGCGTCGAGCAGCGTCTTGATCCCGCCGACGGCGCTGCCGATGATGACGCCGACCTCCTCGGGTGCCTCGCCGATCTCCAGGCCGGCGTCGCGGACCGCCTCCTGAGCGGCGGCCACCGCGAACTGGACGTTGCGGTCGAGGCGCCGGGCCTCTTTGGCGTCGATGTACCGCAGGGGGTCGAAGCCCTTGACCTCGCCGGCGATCTGCACGGCGAAGGGCGAGGGGTCAAACAGGGTGATGCGACCGATGCCCGAGCGGCCAGCACAGAGGGCCGCCCAGGTGGTGGGCACATCCAGCCCGAGCGGGGTCACCGCCCCCAGACCGGTGACAACGACCCGGCGGTGCACAGTCTCCTCCGTGGCGGCGTCTCCTCGTCAGGACAAACACCACCAGCCGCCGCTGGTTACGGACCCCGCGCATTATACCACAGCCGGTCAAGCGGGTCGTCGCGGCGAGGGGCCGACCGCACGGGGCGACGGCGACCTCCCTCTACCTTGGCTGCTCCGGATATGGTATCATGGAAGGGAGTCTGAGAAGACGGGGGAGCCTCTTCACGGAGGAGCGCCACGATGACGTCGCGGAACACCCTCAAAACCGTTGTTCTCCTGGCGGCCCTGACCGGTCTCCTGCTGGTGATCGGTCGCCTGATCGGCGGTCCGGAGGGGATGGTTGTCGCCCTGGCCTTCGCCTTTCTGATGAACTTTGTCGCCTACTGGTTCTCCGACAAGATCGCGATCGCGAGTACCCGGTCGCGCCCGGTCTCGGAGGCGGAGGCGCCCGAGCTGTACCGGATCGTGCGGGAGCTCGCGGCCGAGGCCCGGATGCCGATGCCCCGGATCTACGTCTCGGAGATGCTCCAGCCGAACGCCTTCGCCACCGGCCGGGGCCCGGGCCACGCGGCGGTCTCGGTGACCCGGGGGATCCTCCGGATCCTGGACGAGCGGGAGCTCCGGGCGGTGCTGGCCCACGAGCTGTCCCACGTCGCGAACCGGGACATCCTGGTGGGCTCGATCGCCGCGGCGATCGGCACCGCGATCACGTTCCTCGCACGGATGGCGTTCTGGTTCGGCGGCGCCCGGGACGAGCGGGACAACGCGTTCGGGCCGTTCGCGTTCCTCATCGCGTGGGTGCTCGCGCCCGTGGCGGCCGCGCTGATCCAGATGGCGGTGTCCCGCTCCCGCGAGTACCAGGCCGACGAGTCGGGGGCGCTGCTGTCCCGGGACCCGGAGGCGCTCGCGAGCGCGCTCCGCAAGCTCGAGCAAGCGGTGCGAGAGGTGCCGGTGCCCGCGACCGTCAGCCCGGCCCAGGCCCACCTGTTCATCGTGAACCCGTTCCGGGGCCGTCGGGCCGCGATGGCCCTCGCGAACCTGTTCTCCACGCATCCGCCGACCGAGGCACGGATCGCGCGCCTGGAGGAGATCGCGCGCCGGATCCGGGCGTAGGACCGACGGGCCCGCGGAGGCGGCCCGGGCTCCTTGGGTCAGCTCGCGGCCAGGTCCTCCAGGAGGTCCCGCACGAGCTCAGGCGGGGTCCGGGGGTTCACGAAGCAGAGGCGGAGCACGCGCTCGCCTTCCCAGGTGGTGGGGAGCACGAAGGCGCGGGCCTCGGCGAGCACCCGGTCGCACCAGGCCTGGAGGGCCGCGGCGTCCCAACCCCGGCGGCGCACGAGCAGCACCGAGAGCTCGGGGTCCCGCACCAGCTCGAGCGCCGGGCGGCGCCGCACTTCCTCGGCCGCCTCCCGGGCCAGCCGGAGGACGGCCTCGACCGCCTCCCGGTACGCCTCGGTGCCGTGGACCGCGAGCGAGAACCAGAGCGGCAGCCCGCGGGCCCGGCGGGACATGTGGAGCGCGAGGTGCATGGGGTTCCAGCCCGGCGCGGCGTTCGCGTCCTCCAGGTAGGCGGCCTCCTGCGTGAAGGCGCCCCGCGCCACCGAGGGGTCCCGGTAGAGGAGCGCGCAGCAGTCGTAGGGGGCGAACAGCCACTTGTGGGGGTCCACCACCAGGGAGTCGGCGCGCTCGATCCCGGCGAACCGGTCGCGGGCCGACGGGGCGCAGAGCGCGGCGCCGCCGTAGGCGGCGTCCACGTGGAGCCACACGTCCCGCTCCTCGCAGGCCTCGGCGATGCCGGCGAGGTCGTCGATCGCGCCGGCGTTCGTGGTGCCGGCGGTGGCGGCGACGGCGAAGGCAGCCTCGCCGACCCGGTCCAGGGCCTCCCGCACCCGGGCGGCGGTGAGACGGCCGTGCTCCGCCGGCACCGCCACCACATCGACGTCCATCAGGCGGGCCGCCGCCCGCACCGAGGCGTGGGCCTCGGTGGAGGTCACGAGGACCCACCGCGCCGGCCCGTCGCCCCGTCGCTCCCGCGCGGCGTGCCGGGCGGCCGCCAGGCCGGAGAGGTTGCCGGCGGTCCCGCCGGAGACGAAGCACCCGCCGGCCGCGGGCCCCAGCCCGGCGAGGTCGGCCAGCCACCGGAGGGCCTCGTTCTCCGCCCAGATCGCGCCGGCCCCGTCGATCCAGCCCGCCCCCACCATCGAGGAGACCCCCAGGAGCAGGTCCGCGAGGGCGGCGGCCTTGGTCGGCGCGGACGGCACGAACGCGAGGAACCCCGGGTGGTCGGCGGGGATCGTGGCGGGGACCACCACCTCCCGGAACACCCGGAGCGCGCCCTCCGGCCCGAGCCCGCCGGGCGTGACCGTCGGGCCTGCGCGGGCCGAGAGCTCGTCCGCCGGGGCCGGCCGCCCGAGCGGCGGGGGATCGGCGCGCAGGCGCTCGAGGGCCGCTCCGAACACCGCCTCGGCGAGGCGGGCGGTCTCTTCCGTGAACCGGTGCATCGTCCCGGCCGCGTTCGCCGGCCCTACCGCACGAGCTCGGCGCAGAACGCGGCGAAGGCGTCCACGTACCGGGCGATGTCCTCCTCGGAGTGCTGGACCGAGATGGTCCACTGCTCCTCGTCGCCGGGGGTCATGAACACCCCCCGGTTCACCATCCAGTTGAAGGAGGCGTAGAAGAGCTCGGGGATCGTCTCCAGGAAATCCCGGTAGTTCGTGAGTGGCTCCCTCCGGTAGGACACGCATCCCTTCGACCCGAGGTCCACCGTGTGCGCCGGGATCCCGTGCTCGTCGATCGCCCGCTGGCACCCCTCGGCGAGGAGGGACCCGAGCTTCGCGAGGTGCTCGTAGGCGTCGCGGGTCAGGACCTTCGTGAGGGCGGCGAGCCCGGCCGCCACCGAGAGCGGGTTCCCGTTGAACGTCCCCTGCTGCGCGGTGCCCTTCGTCACCACCTCCATGATCCGGGCCTCGCCCCCGAAGGCGCCGATCGTGGCGCCCCCGCCGATGGCCTTCGCGAAGCACGCCAGGTGAGGTCGCACCCCGAACCGCTCGGTCGCCCCGCCGTAGGCGATCGTGCCCCCGCACTTCACCTCGTCGAAGATCAGCACGACCCCGTGGCGGTCGCACAGGTCCCGGAGGCCCTGGAGGTACCCGGGTTTGGGGAGCACGATCCCGATGTTCATCATCACGGGCTCGAGGATCAGGCAGGCGATCTCCTCCCCGTGCTCGCGGAACAGGTCCTCGACGGCCTCCAGGTCGTTGAAGGGCACGATGATCGTGTCCCGCCACATCGAGCGGGGAACGCCCTTCGAGGTCGGACGGGTCGTGTAGGCCGTGCCCCGGGAGTCCGCGGCCTCCCCGCCCACGTCGTAGCGGATGCCCAGGGTGTCCGCCTCCGGGACCACGGAGAACAGCACCGCGTCGTGGTGCCCGTGGTAGGAGCCCTCCATCTTCACGATCCGGTCTCGCCCGGTCGCCGCCCGCGCCACCCGGATGGCGTCCATGGTGGCCTCGGTCCCGGAGTTCACGAACCGGACCTGCTCGAGCTGGAACCGCTCGCAGATCACCTCGGCCAGCGCCACCGTCCGCTCGGTGGTGACGGCGAAGTGGATGCCCTCGCCCGCCACCTCCCGGATCGCCTCGACGATCGCCGGGTGCGCGTGCCCCACCACGTTCACCCCGAAGCCGCCGTGGAAGTCCACGTACTCGTTGCCGTCCACGTCCCAGACCCGCGAGCCCCTCCCTCGGGAGAGGTAGACGGGGTAGGGGTCGTTGGCCTGGAAGTTGGAGGCCACGCCGTCCGGCAGGCTCCGGACGGCCCGCTGGTGGAGCCGGGCCGAGCCCGGGGTCCGCTCAAGGAGCCGCTGGTTCTCCCGCTCGGCGATCTCCGCCGCCCTCGCCTTCAGCCGATCGATGTCCACGCTCTCTCACCTCCCGAGGTGCCGGAAGTCTACCCACGGGGCGCCGCGCCGGGGCTACGCCGAACCGTCGAAGGATCGGCCCGCGGGTGGGCGGTTCCGTCGTGGGCTCAGGGGCGGAGGTTCACGAACCGGAGGGGGATGCCGAAGTCCCGCTCGCGGATCGCCCTCATCACCGCCTGCAGGTCGTCCTTCTTCCTCCCCGTGATCCGCAGCTGGTCGCCCTGGACCTGGAGCTGGACCTTCACCTGGAGACCCCTCACGAACCGGACGATCTCCTTGGCCTTCTCCTCGCTGATCCCCCGCATCACGTGGACGCTCTGCTTCACGGTCCCCCGGGCCGCCGGGAGCACCGGCCCCTCGGAGAGGGCCTTGAGGGGGACCTCCCGGCGGACCAGCTTCTCCTTCAGGACCTCGAGGGCGGCCCCGAGGCGGTCCTCGGTGGAGGAGCGGAGCTCGATCAGGTCCTCATCCTGGGAGATGCTCGTGCCGGTCCCCTTGAAGTCGAACCGGGTGAGGATCTCGCGGCGGGCCTGGTCGACGGCGTTCGTCACCTCGGCCATGTCGACCCGGGAGACGATGTCGAAGGAGAACTGATCCCTGGCCACGTCGCCATGCTACCCCTGGGCCGGGAGGCCCGGTGGGGGCCCGCTCCTCCCGGGCTCCGCTACACTCAGAGGTGCTGCGGGAGGGTGCCCGAGCGGCCAAAGGGAGCGGTCTGTAAAATCGCCGGCGTACGCCTACGCAGGTTCGAATCCTGCCCCTCCCACCAACCCGGCCCGCCCGGCCTCAGGACCGAACGCCCACCTCGTCCAGGTGGCGGAGGAGGTCAGCGGGGTCCTCGTACACCCGGTAGGCCCCGGCCCGCTCCAGCTCGTCCGCGCCGTATCCGCCCGAGAGGAGCCCGACCCCGAGGGCCCTGGCCCGCCGGGCGGCGAGGAGGTCCCAGACGCTGTCGCCGACCACCACCGAGTCGGCGATGTCGACCCCCAGCCGCTCCGCGGCGGCGAGGAACAGGTCGGGGTCGGGCTTGGCCCGGGATACCTGGTCCCGGGTCACCACCGGCACCCCCTCCGGCACCCCCAGGCTCGCGATCGCCGGCCCGGCGCTCTCCAGGCGTCCGCTGGTCGCGATGGCCCAGGGGACCCCCGCCCCGGTGAGGTGGGCGAGGAGGTCGCGGGCCCCGGGGAGCGGGCGGACCTGGGGACGGAGGCGGGCGTAGGCCTCGGCGTGCCCGCGCTGAAGCCGTTCCAGGACCGCCGGGTCGAGGGGCCGGCCGGTCTCGCGGAGCAGGCCCTGGACGAACAGGCCCCCGCTCATCCCGATCCTCCGGTGGATCCGCCACACCGACAGCTCGATCCCCTCCCGCTCCAGGGCTTCCCGCCACGCCAGGACGTGCTGGTAGACGCTGTCCACGAGGGTCCCGTCGAGGTCGAACAGGAAGGAAGGGGGACGGAGGGCCGAGGGCACGCCTACCACCGCCCGTGGAGCTCGCTCGCGGGGTCGAAGAACCCCCCGGCCGGACGGGCGTGGGCGTGCCAGTGGTCGGGGATCCTCCGTCGCTCGGGGTCGATCCAGTAGCCGCCGTCGCCGTACCGGGCGACGGCGACCCGTTCGAGGTGGCCGAGGAGCTTGGCTTCGAGCTCCGGCTCCGGGAGCCCGTGGGTCCGCCACACGACCATCGGGGTGGCGCACACGAGGCAGTCCGCCACCCAGCACTCCTCGTCCTCGAAGTGCCAGGCCGTCACCCGCTCGGCCCGACAGAGCAGGCAGCCGGGCTCAGGGGAACCGGACCTCGACGACATCCCCGACCTCCACCCCGTGCTCCTCGAACCACCCTCGGTGCATCTCCACCGCTCCCACGTAGGCCGCCCCGGGCCGGTACAGCGGGCAGGGGTCGCGCCGGCAGGGCTCCATGTCGAGGATAGCGACCACCCGGCCGTCCCGGTCCCAGAACGCGATCGAGAGCGGGAGCGGCGTGTTCTTCATCCAGAACGGCCCGCGGGTGGGGGCGTCGAACAGGAACACCATCCCGCCGTCCGGCGGGAGCCGCTCGACCCCCATGAGCCCCCGGGCCCGCTCCTCCGGTGTCCGGGCCACCCGGAGGGGGCCCGTGCGGACCTCGCCCCGGTCGGTCCGGAACGCGATCCGCGCCCCGCCGGCGGGGTCGGGGGACGCGATCCCAGGCGGTCCGCCGGGGCCGGGGCCCGTGGGCGCGGTCCCCCCGCAGGCCGCCAGGACGACCGCCGTGAGCAGGGCGGACGCCGCCCGGCCGGCGAGGGAGCGGGTCTTCGGGGTTGCTATCATCGCGTGGGCGCTGGAGTAGCTCAGTCGGCAGAGCACCTCCATGGTAAGGAGGGGGTCGTGGGTTCGATTCCCACCTCCAGCTCGGAGCCGTCCGCGGGGACGGCAGGTAGACTCGGAAGCGCAGGTCGGCGGGGTAGCTCAGTGGCAGAGCAAGCGGCTCATAATCGCTGTGTCGCGGGTTCGAGTCCCGCCCCCGCTACGAGGAGATCCCAGGAGGCGTAGATGGCGAAGCAGCGGTTCGAGCGGACCAAGCCGCACGTGAACATCGGCACGATCGGCCACATCGACCACGGCAAGACCACGCTCACGGCGGCGATCACCAAGGTGCTCTCCGAGAAGGGCCTGGCCGACTACACCCCCTTCGAGCAGATCGACAAGGCCCCGGAGGAGAAGGAGCGGGGGATCACCATCAACATCGCCCACGTCGAGTACCAGACCGAGCGCCGCCACTACGCCCACGTGGACTGCCCGGGCCACGCCGACTACATCAAGAACATGATCACCGGGGCGGCCCAGATGGACGGGGCGATCCTCGTGGTCTCCGCCGCCGACGGCCCCATGCCCCAGACCCGGGAGCACGTGCTCCTGGCCCGGCAGGTGAACGTCCCCTACATCGTGGTGGCCCTGAACAAGGTGGACATGGTGGACGACCCCGAGCTCCTCGACCTGGTCGAGCTCGAGGTCCGGGAGCTCCTCTCCTCCTACGAGTTCCCCGGGGAGGAGGTCCCGGTGGTCCGGGTCTCGGCCCTCAAGGCCCTGGAGGGGGACCCCGAGGCCAAGCGGGGGATCGAGGAGCTCCTGGAGGCCATCGACACCTTCATCCCCGAGCCCGTCCGCGACGTGGACAAGCCGTTCCTGATGCCGATCGAGGACGTGTTCTCGATCACCGGGCGGGGCACGGTCGTCACCGGCCGGGTGGAGCGGGGCCGGCTCAGGAAGATGGAGGAGGTGGAGATCGTCGGGCTCCGGGAGACCCGGAAGACGGTCGCCACCGACCTCGAGATGTTCCGCAAGCTCCTCGACGAGGTGGTGGCCGGGGACAACGTGGGGGTGCTGCTGCGGGGGATCGACAAGGACGAGGTGGAGCGGGGCCAGGTGCTGGCCAAGCCCGGGACCATCACCCCCCACACCACCTTCGCCGCCCAGGTCTACGTGCTCTCCAAGGAGGAGGGGGGCCGGCACACCCCGTTCTTCAACGGCTACCGCCCCCAGTTCTACTTCCGCACCACCGACGTCACCGGCGAGATCCACCTCCCCGAGGGCGTGGAGATGGTGATGCCCGGGGACAACGTCGAGATGCAGGTGGAGCTGGAGAAGCCGATCGCGATGGAGGAGGGCCTCCGGTTCGCGATCCGGGAGGGCGGCCGCACCGTGGGCGCCGGCCGCGTCACGAAGGTCATCAAGTAGGGGAGCGGGCGAGGTGGCGGCACCGAGGATCAGGATCAAGCTCCGGGCCTACGACCACCGGGCACTGGACGCGGCCGCGCGCGACATCGTCGAGCACGTGACGCGGACCGGGGCCAAGGTCGTGGGCCCCGTGCCGCTGCCCACCGAGCGTCGGATCTACACGGTGATCCGCTCGCCGCACAAGTACAAGGACAGCCGCGAGCACTTCCAGATGCTCACCCACAAGCGGCTGATCGACATCGTGGACGCCACCTCGAAGACGGTCCAGGAGCTCCAGCGCCTGAACCTGTCGGCCGGGGTCGACATCGAGATCAAGCTGTGATGGACGCGGTGAAGGGCCTCCTCGGCACGAAGCTGGGCATGACCCAGATCTTCGACGACACCCGCGCCGTGCCGGTGACGGTGATCAAGGCGGGCCCGTGCCACGTCGTCCAGGTGAAGACCGCCGAGCGCGACGGGTACGAGGCGATCCAGCTCGCCTACCTGGAGGTCCCGGAACGCAAGGTGAACAAGCCGCTCCGCGGGCACTTCGAGAAGCACGGCGTGCGTCCCACCCGCTACCTCGTGGAGCTGCGCACGCCGGACGCGGCGAGCTACCGGTCCGGCCAGGAGCTCCGGGCCGACCTGTTCGCCCCGGGCGAGCGGGTCGACGTGATCGGGGTGTCGAAGGGGAAGGGCTTCGCCGGCGTGATGAAGCGCCACGGGTTCGGCGGCCTGGCGGGGAGCCACGGGACCGAGCGGAAGCACCGCTCGCCCGGGTCGATCGGCGCCGCCGCCACGCCCTCGCGGGTGTTCAAGGGCATGCGGATGGCGGGCCACATGGGGAACGAACGGGTCACCGTGCTGAACCTCCAGGTGGTCCAGGTGGACCCCGAGCGGAACCTCCTCCTGGTCAAGGGCGCCGTCCCGGGCCCCGTGGGCGGCCTGGTGATGGTCCGCTCCGCGGTGAAGGCGGCGGCGGGGAGGGGTGCCTGATGCCGACGGTCGAGGTCCGCGCGGCCGACGGCCGGGTGGTCGGCGACCGGGAGCTCCCGGCCGAGATCTTCGACGCCCGCATCAGCGTGCCCCTGATGCACCAGGTCGTCGTGGCGGCCCTCGCGGCGCGCCGCGCCGGGACCCACTCCACGAAGACCCGTGGGGAGGTCTCGGGCGGGGGTCGCAAGCCCTGGCGGCAGAAGGGGACGGGGCGGGCGCGCCACGGCTCGATCCGCTCGCCCATCTGGACCGGGGGCGGGATCGCCCACGGGCCCAAGCCCCGGAGCTACGAGATGCGCGTCAACAAGAAGATGAAGCGGGGCGCCCTCCGCTCCGCGCTCACCGACGCGCTGCGCAGCGGCAAGCTCGCCGTGGTGGAGGGGCTCTCGTTCGACGAGCCCAAGACCAAGCGGGCGGTGGCGGTCCTCGAGGCGCTCGGCCTCGGAGGGAAGGTGCTCCTGGTCCTCCCGGGGCCCCGCGAGGACGTGGAGCGCGCCTTCCGCAACCTCCCGAACGTCCGGATCGCCTACGCGGGATCCCTCGGAACCTACGAGGTCCTCGCCGCCGACCGGGTGCTGTTCACGGCGGCGGCGCTCGACGTCCTCGAGGGACGCGGCGCCGGCCCCGAGGCCGAGGGGGGTGAGGCCTCGTGAAGAACCCGCGCGACGTCATCATCCGGCCGGTGGTCTCCGAGAAGTCCTACGCGGGGCTGGAGCGGAACACCTACACGTTCATCGTGGACCCCCGGGCCAACAAGACCGAGATCAAGGAGGCGGTCCAGGCCATCTGGAACGTCCGGGTGGTCTCGGTCAACACGCTCCGTCGCCGGGGCAAGGTGAAGCGTCGGCGGTTCACGCTGGGGAAGCGCCCCGACCAGAAGCGCGCCATCGTGACGCTCGCCGAGGGCGATTCCATCGAGATCTTCGAGACCGGGAGCTGAGATGGGGATCCGGAAGTACAAGCCGACGACGCCGGGCCGCCGGGGGGCGAGCGTCTCCACGTTCGAGGAGATCACCCGGGACCGGCCCGAGAAGTCGCTCCTGGCCAAGGGCCGGAAGCGGGCCGGCCGGAACGTGTACGGGCGCATCACCGCCCGCCACCAGGGCGGCGGGAACAAGCGCCGGTACCGGATCATCGACTTCCGGAGGAACAAGGACGGGATCCCCGCCCGGGTGGCGCATATCGAGTACGACCCGAACCGGAGCGCGCGGATCGCCCTCCTCCATTACGCGGACGGGGAGAAGCGCTACATCCTGGCCCCCCAGGGGGTCAGGGTCGGCGACGTCCTCATGTCCGGGGAGGGGGCGGACATCCGCCCGGGCAACGCCCTTCCGCTCCGGAACATCCCGGTCGGTACCACCGTGCACGCCGTGGAGCTGAAGCCGGGAGCCGGGGCCAAGCTCGCGCGGTCCGCCGGCACGAGCGTCCAGCTGATGGCCAAGGAGGGCCGCTACGCGACGCTCCGGCTCCCCTCCGGCGAGGTGCGGATGGTGGACGTCGCCTGCCGGGCGACGGTGGGGGAGGTCGGCAACCCCGAGCATGAGCTGATCACCCTGGGGAAGGCCGGCCGGAGCCGCTGGCTCGGCAAGCGGCCCTCGGTCCGCGGGGTCGCGATGAACCCGGTCGACCATCCGCTGGGCGGGGGCGAGGGGAAGTCCTCCGGTGGGCGTCACCCGACGTCGCCGTGGGGGAAGAAGGAGGGCCGGACGAGGAAGAAGGGCAAGCCGTCGGACCGGCTGATCATCCGCCGGCGAGGGAAGGGGCGTGGCTAGGCGATGCCGCGGTCGGTGAAGAAGGGGCCGTTCGTGGACGACCACCTGATGGCCAAGATCCTCGAGATGAACCGCCGGGGGGAGAAGCGGGTCATCCGGACCTGGTCGCGGCGGTCCACGATCGTCCCCGAGATGGTCGGGCACACGATCGCGGTCCACGACGGGCGCAAGCACGTGCCGGTCTACGTCACCGAGGCCATGGTCGGGCACAAGCTCGGGGAGTTCGCGCCGACCCGGACCTTCCGGTCCCACGCGAAGACCGAGCGGAGCACGCGGGCGAGGTAGGACGAACGTGGAAGGACGCGCTACCCTGAGGTACGTCCGGGTCTCGCCGCGGAAGGCGCGGCGGGTGGTGGACCTGATCCGGGGACGCCACGTCGAGGAGGCCCGGCGGATCCTGCGGTTCTCCCCGCTCGGAGCCTCCCGGGACGTGGCGAAGCTGCTCGACTCCGCCGTGGCCAACGCGGAGCGGACCCCCGGGGTCGTCACCCAGAACCTGGTGGTCGAGCGGGCCTGGGTGGACGAGGGACCCACGCTCAAGCGCTGGAGGCCGCGGGCCTACGGGCGGGCGACCCGGATCAGGAAGCGGACGTCGCACATCACGGTGGTCGTGAGGCCGTTGGAGGGATAGCCGGTGGGACAGAAGGTGCACCCGTACGGGTTCCGCCTGGGGGTGATCTACCCCTGGAAGTCGAACTGGTTCGCCGGCCGCGACTACGAGGAGCACCTCCACGAGGACATCTGGATCCGCCAGCACATCCGGTCGCGCCTGGCCCGGGCCGGGATCTCCTCGATCGACATCGAGCGGAAGGGCGACCAGATCTGGGTCTTCATCCGGACCGCCCGCCCCGGGATCGTCATCGGACGGAAGGGCGCCGAGGTGGACCGGATCCGGAAGGACATCGAGCGGTACACGAAGAAGCGGGTCGACGTGAAGGTCGAGGACATGAACCAGGCATCGAGCGAATCCCGTCCCGAGACCGATGCCGCCCTCCTCGCGCAGGGCGTCGCCGAGCAGCTCGCGGGCCGGGTGTCGTTCCGGCGGGCCATGCGGCGCGCCGTCCAGACCGCGATGCGGGCCGGCGCCCTCGGCGTGCGGGTGCAGTGCGCGGGCCGCCTGGGCGGGGCCGAGATGTCGCGCCGCGAGTGGTACCGGGAGGGGCGGGTCCCGCTCCACACGCTGCGGGCGAAGATCGACTACGGGACGGCCGAGGCCAAGACCACGTTCGGGCAGATCGGCGTGAAGGTCTGGGTCTACCACGGCGACGAGATCCCGGCGGCGGAGAAGGAGGCCGAGCTGGCGCGCGCCCGCGCCCTCCAGCCGACCCGGACCGGCGCCGCCTCCACCGGCGCCCTGATCACCGACGAGCGCGAGGTGCTCGAGGAGGAGCCGGACGTCCCGGTGATCCCGGTCGGCGGGGAGCCGGTCGAGGAGCCGGCGGACGAGGCCCCCGTGGGCCCGGAGGGACCTGGGGAGGAGGCCTGATGCTCGCCCCGAAGAAGGTGAAGCACCGCAAGCAGCACCGGGGCCGGATGACGGGCCGGGCGAAGGGCGGCACCGAGATCCACTTCGGCGACTACGGGCTGGTCGCGCTCGAGCCGGCGTGGGTGACCAACCGGCAGATCGAGGCGGCCCGGGTGGCGATCACCCGCCACATCCGCCGGGGCGGGAAGGTGTGGATCAACATCTTCCCCGACAAGCCCTACACGAAGAAGCCCGCCGAGACCCGGATGGGCTCGGGCAAGGGCAACCCGGAGGGCTGGGTCGCCGTGGTGAAGCCCGGCCGGGTGATGTTCGAGCTGGCGGGGGTCGGTGAGGCGCTGGCCCGGGAGGCGATGCGGCGGGCCGCCCACAAGCTGCCGATGAAGACGAAGTTCGTCTCGCGGGTCGGGGGAGGCGAGTGATGCCGAACCGGAGGGCCGCCGAGCTGCGCGAGCTGCCCGACCAGGAGCTCCGGGCGCGGCTCGACGCTGCCAAGGAGGAGCTCTTCAACCTCCGCTTCCAGCTCGCCACGGGGCAGCTGGACGATCCCATGCGGCTGCGTCAGGTCCGCCGCGACGTCGCGCGGATCCTGACCGTGATCCGCGAGCGGGAGCTCCGGGGTTCGGAGGAGGCGTCGTGAGCGAGCGCGAGCGGGGTCGGCGGAAGGTCCGGACCGGCGTGGTCGTCTCCGACCGGATGGACAAGACCGTGGTGGTGAAGGTGGAGCGGACCTTCCCTCACCCGCTGTACGGGAAGACCGTCCGCCGCTCCTCGAAGGTGTACGCGCACGACGAGGCGAACGAGGCGCGCGTGGGGGACACCGTGCGGGTGATGGAGACCCGCCCGCTCTCGAAGCTGAAGCGGTGGCGCATCGTGGAGATCGTCGAACGGGCGAAGTAGGCGGGGATGATCCAGCAGGAGACGCGCTGCAAGGTCGCGGACAACACGGGGGCGAAGGAGGTCCTCGTGATCCGGGTGCTGGGCGGCTCCCACCGCCGGTACGCCGGGGTGGGCGACGTCGTCGTGGCCTCGGTCAAGGACGCCCTTCCGAACGGCGCGGTGAAGAAGGGCGACGTGGTGAAGGCCGTCGTGGTCCGCACCGCGAAGGAGCGACGTCGGCCCGACGGTTCCTACGTCAAGTTCGACGATAACGCCGTCGTGCTGCTCACGCCGGACGGGAGGAACCCGCGCGGGACGCGGATCTTCGGCCCCGTGGCCCGGGAGCTGCGCGAGAAGCGGTTCATGAAGATCATCTCGCTCGCCCCGGAGGTGCTCTGATGCCTGGCGTCTCGATCCGGAAGGACGACACCGTGATGGTGATCGCGGGCAAGGACCGCGGCCGGACCGGCCGGGTCGTGCAGGTCCTGCCCCGCGAGGGCCGGGTGATGGTGGAGGGCGTGGCGCGGGCCAAGCGGCACACCAAGCCCAGTCGGAGGAACCAGCAGGGCGGCATCATCGACAAGGACCTCTTCATCGACCTCTCGAACGTGCAGCTCGTGTGCAAGAGCTGCGGGCGGCCGACCCGGGTGGGGCACCGCGTCGAGGACGGCGAGAAGGTGCGGATCTGTCGGAAGTGCGGGGCGGAGCTATGAGCGAGCGCTACCAGCCGCGGCTCAAGGTGCGCTACCGCGAGGAGGTGGTGCCCCGCCTCATGACCGAGCGCGGGTACCGCAACCCGATGGAGGTGCCGCGCCTGGAGAAGATCGTCGTGAACATGGGGGTCGGCGACGCGATCCGGGACGGGCGGCTCCTCGACGCCGCCCTCCAGGACCTGGCCACGATCACCGGGCAGAAGCCGGTCGTGACCCGGGCCCGCCGGTCGATCGCGGGGTTCAAGCTCCGCAAGGGGATGGCGATCGGGGCCAAGGTCACGCTCCGCGGGGACCGCATGTGGGAGTTCCTCGACCGGCTGCTCTCGTTGGCGATCCCCAGGATCCGGGACTTCCGGGGGCTCGACCCGTCGAGCTTCGATGGGCACGGGAACTACACGCTCGGCCTCACCGAGCAGCTGATCTTCCCGGAGATCGACTACGACAAGGTCGTGAAGGTCCGGGGGATGGACGTCACGATCGTGACCACGGCGAGGGACGACGAGGAGGGGCGTGCCCTCCTCACCGCCCTGGGCTTCCCGTTCGCGGGGGCCCCGGCGGTGACGGCGGCCGCCTCGTAGGAGCGGCGATGGCGAAGAAGGCGCTGATCGAGAAGCAGAAGCGGCGGCCGAAGTTCCGGGTCCGCGCCTACACGCGGTGCCGGCGGTGCGGCCGTCCTCGCGCCGTGTTCCGGCGGTTCATGCTGTGCCGGATCTGCTTCCGGCAGCTGGCCCACGCCGGCGAACTCCCGGGGGTGACGAAGGCGTCATGGTGAGGGCCCGGGTGCGCACGAACGTCACGGACCCGATCGGCGATCTGCTGACGAGGATCCGCAACGCCAACCTCGCCTACAAGGACGACCTCGTGGTCCCGGTCTCGAGGATGAACCGGGCCCTCCTCGCGATCCTCGAACGGGAGGGGTACATCGCGGGCTTCGAGGAGGAGGGCGAGGGCGTCCATCGCTCCTTCCGGGTCAGGCTCAGGTACGGGCGGAACAGGGAGCGGGCGATCACGGGGCTGCGGCGCATCTCCAAGCCGGGTCGGCGGATCTACGCGGGCCGGGGGGAGCTGCCGCGGGTCCTGGGGGGCTTGGGGATCGCCATCCTCTCCACGTCGCAGGGCGTGATGACCGACCGGGAGGCTCGGCGCCGGGGTATCGGCGGCGAGGTCCTCGCCTACGTGTGGTGAGCCAGGGGGACGGGGATGAGTCGGATCGGCAGGCAGCCCATCGAGATCCCCGCGGGGGTCGAGGTGGAGGTCGGGGACCGGAACCTGGTCACGGTGCGCGGCCCCCGGGGAACCCTGCAGCGGCGCCTCCACCCCGACATCCGCGTGCTCCGGGAGGACGGGGTCCTGCGGGTGGAGCGGCCGAGCGACGAGCCGTTCCACCGCGCCCTCCACGGCCTGTCCCGGGCGCTGCTCGCCAACATGGTCGAGGGGGTCACCAAGGGCTTCGAGAAGGCCCTCGAGATCGTAGGGGTCGGGTACCGGGCCGCCCTCCGGGGCCAGGACCTGGAGGTCCAGGTGGGGTACTCGCACCCCGTCGTCGTCCCCCGCCCGGAGGGGATCGAGTTCGAGGTCCCCTCCCCGACCAGGATCGTGGTCCGGGGCATCGACAAGGAGCTCGTCGGCGAGGTGGCCGCGAACATCCGGAAGATCCGCAGGCCCGAGCCGTACAAGGGCAAGGGGATCCGGTACGAGGGCGAGCACGTGCGGAAGAAGGCCGGGAAGGCCGCCAAGGGGGCGAGGTGAGGGCGATGGTGACCCACGCGAAGGAGAAGCGCCTCGCGCGCCTCCGGCGCCACCGCCGGGTCCGGAAGAAGATCTCCGGCACCGCCGAACGGCCCCGCCTCGCGGTGTACCGGTCCAACCGGCACATCTACGCCCAGCTGATCGACGACGCGGCCGCCCGGACGCTCGCCGCGGCCTCCGACCTCGAGGTCGAGGCCACCGGCACGAAGGTGGAGCGCGCCCGCGCCGTGGGGGCCCTCATCGCCCGCCGGGCCCGGGAGCGGGGCATCGAGTCGGCGGTGTTCGACCGCGGCGGCCGCCTGTACCACGGGCGGGTCGCGGCGGTGGCCGAGGGGGCGAGGGAGGAGGGTCTCCGCATCTGATGAGGCGGTACGACGCGTCCGACCAGAAGAGCCCGTACGAGGAGCGGGTCATCTCGATCAACCGGGTGGCCAAGGTGGTGAAGGGAGGCCGGCGGTTCTCGTTCGCCGCGCTGGTCGTGGTGGGCGACGGCGCCGGGCGTGTGGGCGTCGGCTACGGGAAGGCCAAGGAGGTCCCCGCGGCGATCCAGAAGGGCGTGGAGGAGGCCCGCCGCAAGATGTTCGAGGTGCCGATGATGGGGACCACGATCCCCCATGAGGTGATCGGCGAGGACGGCGCCGGGAAGGTGCTGCTCAAGCCGGCCGCGCCGGGGACCGGGGTGATCGCCGGGGGGCCGGTGCGGGCCCTGGTCGAGGCCGCCGGGATCAAGGACATCCTCTCCAAGTCCCTGGGCTCGGACAACCCGATCAACATCGTGAAGGCGGCCGTGGCGGGACTCCGGGCGCTCAAGCGCCCGGAGGACGTGGCCCGGGCCCGCGGCCGGGACGTCCACCAGGTCGCGCCGAAGCCGATGCTGGAGGCGGTGGCCCAGGCCGACGAGCGGATCCGGGTCCGGCGGGCGGAGGTGCTCCAGGAGGTGTACGGTGGCGAAGCTTAGGGTCACCCAGCGCCGGAGCGTGATCGACCGTCCCCGCGACCAGAAGGACACGGTCCGCCGGCTCGGGTTGCGCCGGATCGGCGACTCCGTCGTGAAGGAGGACCGTCCCGACGTCCGCGGGATGATCGCCAAGGTGCGCCACCTGGTGGACGTGGAGGAGGTGGAGGGGTGACCTCCGCCGGAGCGAAGGAGGAGCGGTGAAGCTGCACCATCTGCGCCCCGCCCCTGGCGCGACCCGCCCGCGCAAGCGGGTGGGCCGGGGGAAGGCCGCCGGCCAGGGGAAGACGGCCGGGCGGGGCACCAAGGGCTACAAGGCCCGGCACCAGCCGAAGCTCGGGTTCGAGGGCGGGCAGATGCCGCTCCAGCGTCGCGTGCCCAAGCTCAAGGGCTTCCGGAACCCGAACCGGGTGGAGTACGCCGTGGTGAACGTGGAGGCGCTGGCGCGCGCCTTCGAGGGCGGGGAGGTGGATCCTTCGGCGATGGCGGCCCGCGGCCTGGTCCGGGAGGGCCGACCCGTCAAGGTGCTGGCCCGCGGCGAGATCGACCGGCCCCTGGTGGTCCGGGCCCACGCCTTCTCGGACCAGGCGCGGGCCAAGATCGAGGCGGCGGGGGGCCGGGCCGAGCTCCTCGGCTCCTCCGGGTAGGATAGAGCCGCCGTGCTCCGAGCCTTCGTCAACGCCTTCAAGCTCCCGGACCTCCGGGCCAAGATCCTCTTCACGCTGTTCATCATCGCCGTCTATCGGTTGGGGTCCCACGTCCCGGTGCCGATCGTCGACCTCTCCGAGCTCCAGCGGCAGCTGGAGGCGCAGGGCGGCACCGGGTTCCTGGCCTTCATCGACCTCTTCTCCGGGGGGGCCCTCACGCACCTGGCGGTGTTCGCCCTGGGGATCATGCCCTACATCACGAGCTCGATCATCATGCAGCTCCTCACGGTCGTGATCCCCAAGCTCGAGCAGTGGCAGAAGCAGGGCGAGATCGGCGTGAAGAAGATCAACCAGACCACGCGCTACGTCACGGTGGTCCTGGCGCTGCTCCAGTCGACGGGGCTCGTGTTCCTGTTCAACTCCCAGTACCAGGTGTTCCCGCCCGGCACGTTCACGCCGCCCAACATCGCGCTGATCGTGCTCACGCTCACCGCCGGGACCGCGCTGATCATGTGGCTCGGGGAGCTGATCACCCAGCGGGGGATCGGCAACGGGATGTCGCTGCTGATCTTCACCAGCGTGATCTCCCGCCTCCCCCAGCAGGGGGCGGCGATCTGGCGGCAGGGAGGGCCGGGGAAGTTCGCCATCATCTTCCTGATCGGTCTGGCGATCATCGTGGCCGTGGTCTTCATCGAGCAGGGCCAGCGTCGGATCCCGGTCCAGTACGCGAAGCGGGTGGTGGGCCGGCGGATGTACGGCGGCCAGAGCACCTACATCCCGCTCAAGGTGAACCAGGCCGGGGTCATCCCGATCATCTTCGCCTCGTCGGTGCTCTACTTCCCGACGCTCATCGCGAGCGTGTACCACGCCACGTGGTTCCAGAACCTCGTGAACAACCACCTCGCGAGCCCGCGGAGCGTCGCGTACATGGTGCTCTACGGCGTCATGGTGGTGTTCTTCTCCTACTTCTACACCGCGATCGCGTTCAACCCCGTGGACACCGCCGACAACCTGCGGAAGTACGGCGGGTTCATCCCGGGGATCCGCCCCGGTCCGCCCACCGCGAACCACCTGAACGACATCCTGGTCCGCATCACGCTGCCGGGCTCGCTGTTCCTGGCGACGGTCGCGCTCCTCCCCTCGATCGTGCTCGCGATCTGGGCGTTCCAGCAGTTCCCGTTCGGGGGCACCTCGATCCTGATCACGGTGGGCGTCGCCCTGGAGACCATGAAGCAGCTCGAGTCCCAGCTCCTGATGCGGCACTACGAGGGGTTCCTGAGGTAGGGCGATGCGGATCGTCCTCCTCGGCCCCCCGGGCGCCGGCAAGGGAACCCAGGCCAGGAGGCTGGCCGAGCGATACGGGGTGGCGAACATCTCGACCGGCGACATCCTCCGTGACCACGTCGCGCGGGGGACCGACCTCGGGCGACTGGCGAAGGACTTCATGGACCGCGGCGACTACGTGCCCGACGACGTGATGGTCCGGATGGTGATGGAGCGCCTCCAGGAGCCCGACGCGCGGGACGGGTTCATCCTCGACGGGTTCCCGCGGACCGTCCCCCAGGCCCAGGCCCTGGAGGACGCATTGGCGGACATCGGGCGGCCGCTCTCCGCGGTGCTCAAGTTCAAGATCGACGACGAGGTCGCGGTGAAGCGGCTGGCCGGGCGGTGGACCTGCCCTGCCTGCAAGCGGACCTACAACATGGAGTTCAAGCCACCCAGGGTCGACCGGGTCTGCGACCACGACGGGACCGAGCTCCTCCGCCGAGGGGACGACGACGAGGTGACGGTCCGCAGGCGGCTCGACGTCTACCGGCGGGAGACGGCGCCCCTCGAGTTCTTCTTCTGGGAGCGCGGTCTGCTCCGGGAGGTGGACGCCGAGGGGACCGAGGACGAGGTGACGGCCCGGACCATCGAGGCCATCGCCGACCTGGTCGACCTCTCCTCCTGACCCGTGATCATCTACAAGTCCCCGGAGGAGATCGCCAGGATGCGGCGGGCCGGCCGGATCGTGGCCGGGACCATCGAGCGGGTCCTGGCGGAGGTCCGGCCGGGGATCCCCACCGCCCGGCTCGACGCGGTGGCCGAGGCCTACATCCGCGAGCAGGGGGCCCTCCCCTCCTTCAAGGGCTACCGCGGCTTCCCGGCCTCGATCTGCGTCTCGGTCAACCACGAGGTGGTCCACGGGATCCCCTCGCCGCGGCGGATCCTCCGCGAGGGGGACGTCCTCTCCCTCGATTCCGGGGCGATCTGGGACGGCTACCACGCGGACTCGGCGGTCACGGTCTTCGTCGGCGACCCGCCCTCCGCCGAGGCGGAGAAGCTCGTGCGGGTGACCGAGGAAGCCCTGGAGGCGGCGATCGACCGGATCCGGCCGGGGGCCCGGCTCTCGGACGTCTCCCACGCCATCCAGGAGGTCGTGGAGGGGGCGGGGTTCTCGGTGGTGCGCGAGTACGTGGGGCACGGGATCGGTCGGAGCCTCCACGAGGATCCCCAGGTCCCGAACTACGGGCCGCCGGGACGGGGGCCCGAGCTCCGCCCGGGGCTCGTGCTGGCCGTGGAACCGATGGTGAACGCCGGGGGCTGGGAGACCCGGGTCCTGGCGGACGGGTGGACCGTGGTGACGGCGGACGGGTCCCTCTCCGCCCACTTCGAACACACGATCGCCGTGACCGAGGACGGCCACGAGGTCCTCACGGCCCGGGGATGAAGGCGGCCGGCGGCAGGCGGCCGTGGACGCCCGGGACCTCGGCCCTCTATACTGCGACCGGCCCCGTCCGGGGCCGGTTCCGGCCCGCCCTGGGGCGGGCCGAGGTTCGTCGTCGAGGGACGCCTGGAGCTTGCCGAAGAAGGATGTCATCGAGGTCGAGGGCACGGTGACCGAGCCGCTGCCCAACGCCATGTTCCGGGTGGAGCTCGACAACGGGCACAAGGTGCTGGCGCACATCTCCGGGAAGATGCGGATGCACTACATCCGGATCCTCCCCGGGGACCGGGTGCTGGTGGAGCTGTCCCCGTACGACCTGTCGCGGGGCAGGATCGTGTACCGGTACAAGTGAGCGGAGGAGCGGGCAGGTGAAGGTCCGGCCGTCGGTGAAGAAGATCTGCGACCGGTGCCGCATCATCCGGCGGCACGGCCGGGTCATGGTCATCTGCACGAACCCCCGCCACAAGCAGCGTCAGGGGTGAGGAGGGCACGGTGGCACGGATCGCAGGCGTCGACCTCCCCCGCGACAAGCGGGTGGACATCGCGCTGCGCTACATCTACGGGATCGGGCCCACCCGGGCCTACCAGATCGTGCACGCCACCGGCATCGACCCCGCCACCCGGGTCCGCGACCTCTCGGAGGAGGAGATCGTCCGGATCCGGGAGTTCATCGACCGGAACTACAAGGTCGAGGGCGACCTCCGGCGCGACGTCGCCTCCGACATCAAGCGGAAGATCGAGATCGGCTGCTACCAGGGCCTCCGGCACCGGCGGAGCCTGCCGGTGCGCGGGCAGCGGACCCACACGAACGCCCGGACCCGCAAGGGCCCGAAGAAGACGATCGCCGGGAAGAAGAAGGCGCGGAAGAAGTAGGCCGGGGGAAGCAGGGGACCGATGGCGAAGCCGAAGGCCAAGAAGGCCCGGAAGAAGGAGAAGAAGAACGTCGTCCACGGGCAGGCCCACATCAAGTCGACGTTCAACAACACGATCGTCACGATCACGGACCTGCAGGGCAACACGATCGCCTGGGCCAGCGCCGGCAACGTGGGGTTCAA
>Ga0101943_1001343_pt1 | contig 22399 bp, 26 predicted proteins | sample DewCreD2012metaG_5_FD_75244 | JGI IMG/M metagenome (GOLD analysis project Ga0101943, IMG submission 75244) | Hot spring sediment bacterial and archeal communities from British Columbia, Canada, to study Microbial Dark Matter (Phase II) - Dewar... ... | reverse complement strand
CGTGGTGCTGCGCCGCAAACGGCTCTCGGACGTGGCCGAGGACTACGCCTGGCGCGCCGACGAGGAGCTGGCCCGCTTCGACGCCGCCCCTGCCCTGCGCATGCCCTTCCAGGAGTTCGCCCGTAGCTGGGAGATGGACATGCGCTTCAGCGACGTCCCCTTGCGTAACCTGGCCATAGAGGACGAGCACGGCCGGCGCATCGGTAACATCATGTACTACAACGTGGATCGCTGGCGGAAGGAGGCCGAGATCGGCATCAGCATCGGCCAGCGAGAGTACTGGAGCCGGGGCTATGGCAGCGACGCCGTACGCGCGCTGGTGCGGCACCTGTTCCGCACTACGGACCTCCGCCGCCTCTACCTGCACACTCTCGACTGGAACGTGCGCGCCCAGCGGGCCTTCCAGAAGGCGGGCTTCAGGCCCTGCGGCACCGCCTACCGCAACGGCCACACCTTCGTGGTGATGGAAGTGCGGCGCGAGTGGCTGCCCGCCTAGCCCTGGGAGCGGGAAGGACGCCCGGGCACCTCCAGCTCGGGGGGCGGCGGGGCCGGGTTGGGGATGTCATAGGTGAGGAGCTGGGGCACCAGGTCGGCCAGCTCTTCGATTGTCCACATCCCGCCCTTGGTTATCTCCCTCATGGGCGACTCCTCGAACGCCAGGGAGATGGAGCCCCCCGCTACGTGGAAGATCTTGCCATTGATGTTCCAGGCCTCGTCGGTGGCCAGGTAGACGACGATGGGCGCCACATGCTCGGGCGTCCGCTCCACCAGCCCCGGCAGGGGTGGGGCTGGCGCGCCGCGCTGCGCCCGCAGCTCGGCCAGTCCTGCCGTCATGCGCGTGAGCGCGGCAGGGGCGATGGCGTTGCAGGTCACGCCGTAACGCCCCAGGTCCCGCGCCACCACCCGCGTGAACCCGGCTATCCCAGCCTTCGCCGCACCGTAGTTCGCCTGACCAGCGTTGCCGGTGAGGCCGGACTCGGAGGAGACGTTGATGATGCGGCCATAGCGCTGCTGCCTCATCAGCACCGAGGCGTGCCGCGTGCAGTTGAACGTCCCCTTCAGGTGCACCGCTATCACCGCGTCCCACTCCTCCTCCGTCATATTGAACACCATCCGGTCCCGCAGGATCCCCGCGTTGTTCACCAGAATGTCGATGCGCCCAAAGCTGTCCACCGCCGCCTGGATGATCCGCCCCGCCGCCTCGTAGTCGGCCACCGTCTCGTAGTTGGCCACCGCCGTCCCGCCCGCCGACCGGATCTCCTCCACCACCTGGTCCGCCGGCCCCCGGTCGTGGCCGACGCCGTCGGGCCCCACGCCCGGGTCGTTGACCACCACCTTCGCCCCCTCCTGGGCGAAGAGCATGGCGATGGCCCGGCCGATGCCGCGGCCGGCGCCGGTCACCACCGCTACCTTGCCTTCCAGCTTGCCCATGACCAGTCCTCCTGGGGGTGGAATATCGTTACGACGGGGTCACTGCCCCCGCGAGGGCAGGACGACCACGGCGGTGCCCGGGGTGGTCTTCTGCCCGTCCTCGCTCTCCGTCCATACGTCCAGCTCGACGATGTTCTGGCCGTCCTGCTGGTACTTCTTGGTAACGACGCCCTTACAGATGACGTTCTTGTCCACCAGGTCCATGCCGCGGTACTGGCACGCAACCCGCTTGATGCGCCCGCCCGGGGCGATCCACTCGTGCAGCATGCGGCCCAGCAGGGCGTGCTTCAGTGCCCCGTGCACAATGCGCTCCGGCAGCCCATTGCCCAGGGCGAAGTCCTTGTCGTAGTGGATCTGGTAAAAGTCGCCGGAGCCGGCAGCCCACATCACCAGCCGCTGCGAGTCGCACAGCACGGTGAGGGTGGGTATCTCCTGCCCCTCCTGCACGTCCTCGAAGTAGACCTTCTGCTCGATCATGGCCCGTACCTCCGCTAACAGGTCACACCGACGCCGGCTACCTAGTACCTGATGAGGGTGCCGCGCATCTTGGCGACCACCTGGTCGCCGCGCCGGTAGGTCATCTCGCTGACGATGATGAGCATCTTGCCCAGCCGGCCCTCCCGCTCCTGGAGGTCGACCACCTTGCTGGTCATGGTGAGGACATCGCCGGCGCAGATGTCGTCGAAGTATTCGATGTCGGTGCCGCCGTTCAGGTTGCGGGTCACCGTGGTCCGGAAGGGCGGAAGGTAGGAGCCCGCCTGCGGACGGGCGGGGTTGTACACCGGGTGGCCGAGGAACCCGGGCGGGGCCGGGATGCTGCGGTAGCCCCGTCGTTTGGCCTCCTCCTCGTCGTAGAAGACCGGGTCGGTGTACCCCACAGCCCGCGCGAACATGCGGCAGGCCGTCTTGTCCACTTCGACGGTGACGGGCTCCGACTCGCGGCCGATGTACGAACGCATTTCGTCGGTGATGAGGGTCGACTGGGTCATGGGTCCCTCCTTCGTCCCTAGAGGTCGGCCTCGCGGCCCGTGGGAAGAATACATCACCCTGACGGACGCGTCAAACCTGGCTCCCTCAGCACCACCGGCCGAAACAGGCCGCGCCGCAGGGCATCCATGAGGTCGTCCAGGTCGCGTACGGGGCGCAGGAACTCGGTGGCGCAGGTGCCTACATCGGCAGGGTTGTGAGCATCGCTGCCTGCCACCATGGGCAGCCCGAGGCGCTCGGCCAGCTCTCGCGAGAAGCGGTTCTCGTGCTCCTTCCCGCGGCCGTTGAACGCCTCGATGGCGCATACATGCGGGTAGCAGGGGTTGGCCAGGGCCCGCCCGAGCGCCTCCTCCCAGGCCCCATCCTTGCCGGGCTCCCAGGGGACTTGTCGTCGGTAAGGGTGAGCGGCCACCAGCACGGCCCCAGCCTCGCGCGCCAGACGCGCCAGCACCTCCACCTTGTCCATTCCGAAGACGTAGCGGGGCAGCCCGTAGGCGAGCACATGGCCGTGACCGGTGTTGACCTCCATGCCCGGCAGGACCAGGAAGCGGTGGCGACGCGCCAGGCTGCGCACCTCCTCGGGGTCCCAGGTGAAGTCGTGCTCCGTCAGGCAGATGCCGTCCAGTCCCGCCGCCTTGGCCGCCTCTATCAGGTCGTCGGGCGAGAGCTGGCTGTCGTACGAGAGCCGGGCGGTGTGGGTGTGCAGGTCGATGAGCATGGCCGCGCTCAGTCCGCCCCCAGCACCAAGGTTCCTGTGGCAGAGAGGGTGCCGCCGGTGGCGTTGACGAGGGCCAGCCTGGCGTTGGGGACCTGTCTTGAGCCGCACTCGCCGCGGAGCTGGCGGACGGCCTCGATGATGGGGAAGATGCCGTACATGCCAGGGTGGGTGTACGAGAGCCCACCCCCGTTGGTGTTGAGGGGAAAGTCTCCCCCGGGGGCCGTCCGCTGGCCGGAGACGAAGGGCCCACCCTCGCCTTTTCCGCAGAAGCCCAGCTCTTCCAGCGTCACCAGCACCGTGTAGGTAAAGGAGTCGTAGACCTCCACCACATCGATATCCTCGTGCCGGATGCCTGCCATGGCCATGGCCCGTGGGCCCGAGTAGCGCGCCGGCGTCTGGGTCAGGTCCGGCATCCCCGTGAGCGTCAGGTGCGTGTGACTGGTGGCCGCGCCCAGCACCCACACCGGAGGCTTGCGGCAGTCCCTGGCCCGCTCGGCGCTGGTCAGCACCACCGCCCCGCCGGCGTCGGTCACCAGGCAACAGTCGTAAAGGTGGAAGGGATACACCACCCAGCGCGAGGAGAGCACGTCCTCGATGGTCAGAGGCTCCCGCATCATGGCCTTGGGGTTGAGCATGGCCCATTTGCGGGTGGCCACCGCTATCTCGGCCAGTTGCTCGTGGGTGGTGCCGTACTCGTGCATGTGACGCATGCAGGCGAGGGCATACTGGCCAGCGGCGCCGCCCATGTAGTAGGGGGCCTCGAACTGGGCTGCCGGCGCCCAGGGGTCGAACGCCGGCCGCCCCCGCCCCCGATCCGAATGACCGCGCTGCCCGTGCGTGATGACCGCGACCTTGCAGACACCGGCAGCGATAGCCAGGGCCGCATGCTCCAACTGGATGGCGAAGGACGAGCCGCCGGTCATGGTGGTATCGGTGTAGGTGGGGATGATGCCCAGGTACTCGGCGAGCTGCACAGTGGACATCACCCCTGCCGAGCAGGTCAGGAGCGCGTCCACCTCCGACTTGTCGATACCGGCATCGGCCAGGGCATTCCTGGCCGCCTCGGCATGCATCTGCAGGGCCGACTTGTGGGGCACGATGCCGATCTCGTCGCTCTCGTCCACCCCCACGATGGCGACTTTGCGCAACAGCTCGCGCTTCTCCCGGATGTCCAGCTTCTCTAGGGGATGGATCCGCTCCTCGTGCATGGCCTCAGGCATGGGCGTCCTCCGGCAGGGGGCGAAACTTGGGCAGGCTCGTGCGCTCGTCCACGTCCTCGAAGACCACCTCCACCGGCATGTCGCAGCGCACCTTGCCCGGCTCGGGCTCCACCTCCACCAGGGCGGTGTAAAGGCGCACACCCTCCTCCAGCTCCACGATGGCCGTGACATAGGGCACTTCCGCCTCCCAGGCAGGGTGGAAGGCCCGGTAGTGGATAGCGAAGGTGTAGACCCTGCCGCGCCCGCTGGCCCGGCGCCATTCCACGTCCCAGGCGAAGCAACGGGGGCAAAAGTCCCGCGGGTACCAGAAGAAGCGCTGGCAGCGGGGGCAGTAGGGCAGCCACAGCTCGTGCTGGCGGCACTTCTCCCAGAAGAAGCGGGTCTCGGGGCTGGGCTCGGGCACCGGTTTGGCATACGGGCGGCTCTGGGCCACGGGCTCCTCCTATAAAGAGCGAGAGGCCGGAAGGGGCCTCTCACCGCTTACGCACCGATGGTAGCTATCCTTCCCGTGAGGGTCAAGGTTGCGGGCCTCGCTTGTGCCTATGGGGGGCGCATGCTATACTGGCGCCGAAACGCGACTGCGTTCACAAACTCTCGCCCATGCTGTCCGAGTGGGGTCACGTCGGCTTCCTGTTGGTGCTGGCCATCATCTTCCCCTTGGGCGGCGTGGTCACCTCCTGGCTCTTCTCCCGCCTGCGACTGCGCCCCGACCGCCCCAATCCGGTCAAGGAAGACACCTACGAGTGCGGTATCCCCACCGAGGGCCCGGCCTGGGTGCAGTTCAACTTCCGCTACTACATCTTCGCCCTGCTGTTCGTCATCTTCGACGTGGAGGCGGTGTTCCTCTTCCCGTGGGCCACTTCTCTGGAGAGGGTGGCTGTGGCCGGGTTCATCGAGGTCTTGACCTTCGTCCTGGTGCTCCTCATCGGGCTCATCTATGCCTGGCGCAAGAGGGCGCTGGAGTGGCTGTAACGAACGGGCCCCGTTCCCGACGGCACTCCGCCCTCCGCCATGGAGGGGGATAGGGTGGGCACCCGCTACCTGTCGGGCCTGGAGCTGGCCCACCGCATCTCGCAACGCCTGCCCGAGGCCGTGGTGGACGCCAACCCCGAGTGGGTGGAGGTGCGGCCCGACGACCTGGTGGAGGTCTGCCGCTTCCTGCGCGACGACGAGGAGACGGACTTCAAGTTCCTGAGCTGCCTCACGGCCGTGGACAGGCTCGACCACTTCGAGGTCGTTTATCACCTGCAGTCGTTTCGCCTGAATCAGCTGGGCGTGCTGAAAGTGAAGGTCTGGGACCGCGAAGAGCCAGAGGTGCCCTCCGTGACCTCCGTCTGGCTGGGAGCCGACCTGCAGGAGCGGGAGGCCTACGACCTGATGGGCATCCGCTTCCGGGGTCACCCGGATCTGCGCCGACTGTTCCTGTGGGAAGGGTTCCCGGGCCATCCGCTGCGCAAGGACTGGCTGGCCATGCCCGGACAGCGCATGCCGGGGCTGCAGCGCTTCCCGGGCGAGCCCGGGGAGCCCGATACGGGGAGGGGATAGGGATGGCCATGCGCACCGAGCCCTTCGTGGTGAACGTGGGGCCTCAGCACCCCAGCACCCACGGCGTCTTCCGCCTGCGCCTGACCCTGGACGGGGAGCGCATCGTCGACTGCCAGATGGTCATGGGCTACCTGCACCGCAGCATGGAGAAGCTGGCCGAGGAGCGCTCCTTCACCCAGAACATACCCTTCACCGACCGTACCGACTACCTGGCAGCCATGACGGGCAACCTGGCCTACTGCCTGGCGGTGGAGAAGCTCGCCTCGGTGCCGGTGCCGCCCCGCGCCCAGTGGATCCGCACCATCATGGCCGAGCTGCAGCGCATCGCTTCCCACTGTATGGCTATCGGTACCTTCATCAACGACTGCGGCGCCTGGCACACGCCCCTGCTGTACATGATGCGGGAGCGGGAAAAGGTGCTGGACCTCTTCGAGCTGGCCTGCGGCGCGCGGCTGACCACCAACTACATGCGCATCGGCGGGGTGTCCCGCGACCTGCCGCCCGAGTTCATGCCCCGCCTGCGCGACTTCGTGAAGGAGATGCCCCAGCGCATAAGCGAATACGAAGACCTGCTGGTGGAGAACGAGATCATCATCGCCCGCGCCCGCGGCGTGGGCGTTCTGCCCGCCGACAAGGCCATCAGCTACTCGGTGTCAGGCCCTATGCTGCGCGGTTCGGGCGTCGCCTGGGACTTGCGCAAGGCTGACCCCTACGCCGCCTACGACCAAGTGGAGTTCGACATCCCCGTGGGCACCAACGGCGACTGCTACGACCGTTTCCTGGTGCGCCTGGCCGAAATGCGCCAGTCGGTGCGCATCCTGGAACAGGCCCTGGACATGATCCCTTCCGGCCCGTACCAGACCCAGGTGCCCCTGGCCCTGCAGCCACCCCCGGGCGAGGCCTACGGCCGCATCGAGTCGCCGCGGGGCGAGCTGGGCTTTTACGTGGTCAGCGACGGGGGGCCGGCACCCTTCCGCTTCCACATTCGCTCGCCGTCGCTCATCAACCTGACTCCCTTGCCCGAACTCGTCAGGGGAATGACTGTGGCTGACGCCATCGTCATCCTGGGCAGCGTCGACATCGTGGTGGGAGAGGTAGACAGGTGAGCCCCTTCCTGGCCGAGTGGTGGGACCTGCGCGACCTGGGCAACCTGGTGGGCGCCATCCTGGAGTGGATCTCCGAGCGGGGGGCGCCCGACTGGGTAACCTACGTTCTCTCCGGCATCGTCGGCATCGTGGCGGTGCTGCTCTGGGCCATCCTGAGCCAGCTGGCCTTTATCTGGATCGAGCGCCGAGTCCTGGGGCGCATGCAGGTGCGGCTGGGCCCCAACCGCGTCGGGCCGTGGGGCATACTCCAGCCCCTGGCCGATGCGTTGAAGGTGCTGGCCAAAGAGATGGTCACACCCCGCAACGCCGACCGCGTGCTGTACTGGCTCGCCCCCATCCTGGTGGTGGTGCCGGCCATACTGGTGCTGGCCGTTTTCCCCTTCTCCCCCGGCATGGTAGTGGCCGACCTGAACGTGGGCGTCCTGTACATTGTGGCCGTCACTTCCACGGCTACCATCGCCGTCTTCATGGCGGGGTGGTCGTCCAGCAACAAGTACTCCCTGTTCGGGGCCATGCGCAGTGTGGCCATGCTCATCAGCTACGAAGTGGTGCAGGTGCTGGCCCTGCTGGCGGTGCCGGTGTTCACCGGGAGCATGCGCCTGGGGGATGTGGTGGCCTGGCAGGACAACTACAACGCTTGGCTGGTCTTCCTGCAGCCCCTCGGTCTGCTGGCGTTCATCATCGCCAGCGCTGTGGAAGTGAACCGCAGCCCCAGCGACATTGCCGAGGCAGAGTCCGAGATCGTGGCCGGCTACCATACCGAGTACGGCGGCATCCGCTGGGGCATGTTCCAGCTCGCCGAGTACGTGGCGGGGTTCGCTGTGGCCGCCACCATCGTCACCCTCTGGCTGGGGGGCTGGACGCTGTGGGGCCTGGAGGAGTGGGTGCCGGGCTGGCTGATCTTCCTCGCCAAGCTTTACGGCACCTTCTTCCTGTTCATCTGGATGCGGGGGACGTTGCCCCGCATCCGCATCGACCAGCTCATGGGCTTCGCCTGGAAATTCCTGTTGCCGCTCATGCTCCTCAACGTGCTGCTGGCCGGCCTGGAGAAAGTGGTCTGGACGGAGACGGGCGCCTCGGCAGGTCTGGTCCTGCCTGCCTTCGCCGTGCTGAACTTCGCCCTGACCGCGGCCCTGATCGTGGGGTGGGGCGCAATAGCCGGCGGCCTGAGCCCGCGCATGCGGGCCAAGCGCCCGCTGTTGGTGCGAGAGGTGGGCGGCATCTACTACCAGCCTTTGCCCTGAGGATAGCGCGGCATGGAGGACGTGGGCAGCGTCGTCGCCTTCTGGGCGCTGGCCGTGGTCACGCTGGGCGCCGCCCTGGTCACGGCCCTGGTGCGCGACCTGGTCCGGGCGGTCGTGGCCCTGGTGGTCAGCTTCCTGGGCGTGGCGGGACTGTTCGTCCTCCTCTCGGCCGACTTCCTGGGCGTAGCCCAGGCGCTCATCTATGCCGGGGCCATCTCGGTGCTCATCGTCTTCGCCATCGTTTTGACCCCCAGGGCGGCCCGCGACAACGCCGAGACGGGCATGCGCTGGCCGGCCCTGGTACTGGCTGGCGCTCTGGCCGGCCTGGTGATAGCCGTGGCCGTCGCCACCGACTGGGGCGATGGCGCCCGCGAGGGCTTCCGCGAGACCGCTTCGGCCATCGGCGAGGCGTTGCTGAACCGCTACGTTCTGCCCTTCGAAGTGGCCTCGGTGCTGCTACTGGCGGCGATGCTGGGGGCCATCGTCCTGGTCAGGGAGGACTGAGGGGTGAGCGTCGGCCTGGAGCATTTCCTCGTCCTCTCGGCCCTGCTCTTCGGGGTGGGCCTGTTCATGGCCCTGGCCAAACGCAACATCGTCGGCATCCTCATGGGCATCGAGCTGATGTTCAATGCCGTCAACCTCAGTCTGGTGGCCTTCGCCCGGTTCCTGGAGGCGGCCGAACGCCTTTCCGGGCAGGTCTTCGTAGTGTTCAGCATCACCGTGGCGGCGGCAGAGGCGGCGGTAGCCCTGGCCCTGGCCGTGGCCATCTATCGCCGCCGCGAGTCGGTGGACGTAGACCGGATAAATCTCTTGCGCTGGTGAGGCGACCATGTGGTACCGCCTGCTCGAGGTGAAGAGCGCCTACACGGCCGAGATGTGGAAGGCGGTCTTCAACGCCGAGGCTGTCTCGGTACTGGTGAAGCCGGCCTCCTCCTGGGCCGAGGAGGCCGAACTGGAGCCCCACACGGTCTATGTGCCCTGGGGCAAGGGGCACGTGGCCCGGGAGATCATGAGGAAGATCTGAGATGTTCGACCCGATACCGGAGGCAGCCGCCTGGGCCATCGTCCTGCTGCCTCTGGGCTCCTTCGCCGTCATCGCCCTGGCGTCCCTGCTCTCGTCCAGCGGGGTGAGGCTGTGGCGGCCGGCCTGGAGCGGCTACCTGACCATCCTCGCCATCGCCGCCGCCCTGGGCCTCTCTATCTGGGCGCTGGACTCGGCCATCCAGAACGACGGCCACGCCGTGGGCTTCGCTCCCCATGAATGGGTGACGGTGGGCCCGCTGACGGTGGACATCGGCTTCCGGCTCGACGGCCTCTCCGCCCTGATGCTGGTGGTGGTAACGGGCGTCTCCCTCATGGTGCAGGTGTACTCCCAGGGCTACATGGCCGGAGACCCGGGGTACTCGCGCTACTTCGCCTTCATGTCCCTCTTCACCGGCGCCATGCTGGGGCTGGTGTCCGCGTCCAATATCCTCCAGCTCTTCGTCTTCTGGGAGATGGTGGGCCTTTGCTCCTACCTGCTCATCGGCTTCTGGTTCTATCGTGACTCGGCGCGACGGGCGGCTACCAAGGCCTTCCTGGTGACGCGCCTGGGAGACCTGGGGCTCATCTCGGCCATCCTGCTCATCTGGTGGCAGACAGGCGAGCTGGACATCGCCCGCATCCATGAACTTGTGCTGGGCGGCGCCGTGGCGGGCAGCGTGGTGGCCTTCTTCGCCGGCGGGGTATTTGCCGGCGCTGCGGGCAAGTCGGCCCAGTTCCCCCTGCACGTCTGGTTGCCCGACGCCATGGAGGGCCCCACGCCGGTCTCGGCTTTGATCCACGCCGCCACGATGGTAGCAGCGGGCGTCTACCTGGTGGCCCGCCTCTTCCCGGCCTACGCCCTGGCCGAGGAGGCCATCGCCACGGTGGCCGTCATCGGCGCTGTCACCGCCCTCATGTCGGCCCTCCTGGGCGTGGTCATGACCGACATCAAGCGGGTGCTGGCCTACTCCACCATCAGCCAGCTAGGCTACATGATGGCGGGGCTGGGCTCCTTCGCCTTCGCTCCGGCCATCTTCCACCTGTTCACCCACGCCTTCTTCAAGGCGCTGTTGTTCCTGGGCTCCGGCTCCGTGAACCACGCCACGGGCACCTTCGACATGCGCCGGATGGGCGGCCTCGCCCGGCACATGCCCGTCACCTTCGCCACCATGACGGTGGGGGCCCTGGCGCTGGTGGGGCTGTTCCCGTTCGCCGGCTTCTGGAGCAAGGACGAGGTGCTGGCGGTGGCCTGGGACGAGCGACCCGTGGTCTTCTGGGCGCTCCTGGTGGGCGTTTTCCTCACCGCCCTCTACGTGGGTCGGATGCTCTTCCTGACCTTTGGCGGCCAGTACCGGAGTGGCGAGGCGGGCGAGCACGGCCACGCGCCGGCGCATCCTCACGAATCGCCCCTGGTGATGCTCCTGCCGATGGTACTGCTGGCCGGGCTGGCAGCGACGGCCGGCTTCACCAACCTGGGGCACGGGGTGGAGCACCTGCTGGCGGGAGCGCTGCCTGCGGAGGGCGAGGAGCTAGCCGCCGAGCCCCACTTCCGCTTCGGCATCGCTGCCGCATCGATGGCCGTGGGGCTCGCGGGGCTGGCAGTGGCCTGGGTCGTTTACGGGCTGCAGGCGGTCTCGGCCGACGCCGTCGCCCGCGCCCTGGCCCCCCTGCACCGGCTGCTGGAGCGCAACTACTACCTGGACGACCTGTACGAGGGCGTCATAACCGGGCGGCTGGTGCTGGCAGGCGTGGCCCAGGGCCTCCACCTGTGGGACCGTTACGTGGTGGACGGCGTCGTCAACGGCATCGCCCAGGCAGCGCGCGAGGCCGCCGACCGGCTGCGACTGGCCCAGGCCGGACAGCCGCAGGTGTACGGCGCGGCCGTGGCCCTGGGCGTGGTTCTGGCCACGGTCATCGTGCTTCTGGCCAATCCGTGACGAACGAGGAGAAAGGCGCATGCTGTCGTTCATGACCTTCTTCCCGCTGGCGGGGGCGGTGGCGGTGGCCCTGCTGCCCCGGGCCCGGGAGGCGTGGGCGCGGTGGCTGGCCCTGGCAGTCTCGCTGGTGGTGCTGGCGTGCGCCCTGGCGCTGTTCGCCGCCTATGACCGCGACGGCGCCCAGTTCCAGTTTGTGGACGCCCATACCTGGATCAGCTCAGAGGTAGCGCCCTTCACCGTGCGCTACCTGCTGGGAGTGGACGGCCTCTCGCTGCCGCTGGTGGTGCTGACCGCCTTCCTGGCAACGGTGGCCGTGCTGGTCTCGTGGAATATCGAGCTGCGGCCACGGGAGTACTTCGCCTGGCTGCTGGTGCTGGAGACTAGCCTTCTGGGAGTCTTCAGCTCCCTGGACCTGGTGCTCTTCTTCCTGTTCTTCGAGCTGGAGCTGCTGCCCATGTACTTCCTCATCTCCATCTGGGGCACCGGCCGGCGGGTCTACTCGGCCTGGAAGTACGTTCTGTTCACTTTCTTCGGCTCGGCCTTCATGCTGGTAGGCATCCTGGCCCTGGGCTTCGCTGCCGGCACTTTCGACATGCGGGAACTGCAGGAGATGGGGCCGCTGCGGGAGGCGGTGGTTCCGGCGGCGGTCATCTTCGCCTTCCTGATGGTCGCCTTCGGCATCAAGCTGCCGGTGGTGCCGTTGCACACCTGGCTGCCCGACGCCCACACCGACGCGCCCACGGCGGTGAGCGTTATCCTGGCGGGCGTGCTGCTGAAGATGGGGGGCTACGGCATCCTGCGCCTCTGCTTCTCCATACTGCCCGACGTCGCCCGCGACGCCTCGCTCTTCCTGGCCGCGTTCGCCGCCCTCAGCATCCTCTATGGCGCCCTGGTGACGCTGATGCAGCAGGACCTCAAACGGCTCATCGCCTACTCCAGCGTCAGTCACATGGGCTACGTCCTGCTTGGGGCCTCGGCCCTGGGCACGGTGGGGCTCACCGGCGCGGCCATGCAGATGTTCACCCACGGCCTGATCACCGGCCTGCTGTTCGTCATGGTGGGCCTGGTGTACGACCGCACTCACACCCGGGCCATACCGGAGCTCTCGGGGCTGGCCCACCGCATGCCGTACGTGGCCACGGTGATGGTCATCGCCGGGCTGGCCTCGCTGGGGCTGCCCAGCCTGGCCGGGTTCGTCTCGGAGATAACGGTCTTCCTTGGCACCTTCCCCCAGCACCAGCTCCTGACGGTACTGGGGGTGATGGGGGTACTGCTGGCAGCGGGCTACATCCTCTGGATGGTGCAGAGGGTCTTCTGGGGCGAGCCCAGCCCCCGCTGGCAGGGCATCGGCGACGCCGTGGCCTGGTGGGAGCGGGTGCCCACCCTCGCCCTGGTGGCCGTGATCCTGCTGGTGGGCATCTACCCGGCGGTGGTGATGGACCTGTTCGAGAGGGGCGTGCTGCCCATCGCATCCAGGCTGGGGTAGCGAGAGATGGAGAACGTCAACCTCATCGGCCCGCAACTGCTGTTGATGGCGGTGGGTGGCCTCCTCCTCATCTGCGACGCCTTCGCCGGCTTGCTGGGAGCGCGCCGCTGGATGGCCTGGTACGTCGTGGGCACGCCAGGTCTTGCTCTTCTCGGCGGCCTGGGGTCCCTGCTGTGGGCAGTGGCCCACGCCGCTACCGATACCCGCGGCAGCGCCTTCTTCGACACTTACGTTCTGGACGACTTTTCCCTCTTCTTCGCCGTGCTGTTCGCCGGCGTGGTCATAGCCGTGGTGCTGTTCTCGGTGGACTACCTCCGGGGCAACCGCCACCAGGCCGAGTACTACGCCCTGGTGCTGGCCTCGGCAGCGGGGCTCATGTTCCTGGCCGGGGCCAGGGACCTCATCGCTATATTTGTCGCCCTGGAGCTGACCAGCATCTGCCAGTTCATACTGGCCGGGTTCCTGAAGGACGACCGGTCCAGCGAGGCGGGCATCAAGTACCTGCTGCTGGGGGCAGTGGCGGCCGCCCTGACCCTCTATGGCATGGCCCTCCTCTTCGGGCTCTCCGGCTCCACGAGCCTGGAGGGCATCGCCAGGGCAGCGGCAGAGGCCGACGACCAGCGGCTGGGGTTCGTACTGGCCTCGGTGCTCCTGGCGGCCGGCCTGGGCTTCAAGATGGCCATCGTCCCCTTCCAGATGTGGGTGCCCGATGTCTACCAGGGCGCCCCCACGCCAGTGACGGGCTACCTGTCGGTGGGCTCTAAGGCGGCAGGGTTCGCCGTAGCCGCCCGCGTCTTCGTGGAAGGGCTGGGGCAGGGGGCCATCGCGCCCGACTGGGCCACCATGTTCGCCGTCCTCTCGGTGCTGTCCATGACCCTGGGCAACGTGGTGGCGCTGGTGCAGAACGACATCAAGCGGCTCCTGGGCTACAGCTCCATCGCCCAGGCCGGCTACTTCCTCATTGGCCTGGCAGCGGTAGCAGCGGGCGAGCCCCAGGTGGAGCTGGGGCTGGGGGGCCTGCTCTTCTTCGCCGCCAGCTACGCCTTCACCAACCTGGGCGCCTTCGCCTGCGTCATCGCCATCTCGCAGCGCATCCACAGCGACAGCATCGCCGACTACACCGGCATGGCGCGGCGGTCGCCATTGCTGGCGCTGGCGCTGACCCTCTGCCTGGTGTCGCTCACGGGCATACCGCCCACGGCTGGCTTTGTAGCCAAGCTGTATATCTTCAACGCCGCCGTCCAGGCCGATCTGGTGTGGCTGGCCATCGCCGGCGTCATCAACAGCGTTATCTCCGCCTACTACTACCTGCGCATCGTGCTGAACATGTATGTGGGCGAGCCGGTGAGCCCGGAGCCAGTGCGGCCGACCCCGCTCCTGGCGGTGACTGTGGCGGCAGCGGTGGCGGGCCTGCTGGTCCTGGGCGTTTTCCCCTTCCCGGTCATCGACGCCGCCGAAGCGGCCGCGCGGGCCTTCTCCTAGATGCCTGCTCTGCGGATAGACGTCCGCATCGACCCTCCCTTCCGTGCCGAGGCGCCGGCCCCCTGGCTGCGCGGGGTGGCCGCCACTGCCCTGAAGGCCGAAGGCGTCGGACGGGCGGAGCTGGGAATCGTCGTCACCGATGACGAGACGGTGCGGGAGCTGAACCGCACCTATGCCCAGGAGGACGCGCCCACGGACGTGCTGTCCTTCTCCCTGGAGGAAGGAGAGTCCTTTCCCGTGCCCGACGCCGTCCGCCGGCTGGGGGAGGTAGTCATCTCGCTGCCCACGGCCCGGCGCCAGGCCGAGGCAGCAGGGCGACCCCTGCGGGAGGAGGTGGCCCACCTGCTGGTGCACGGCATTCTCCACCTGCTGGGATACGACCATGCGGAGCCCCAAGACGAGAAGAGGATGCGCGAACGAGAAACGGCGATATTGACCGAAGTATTCCGCGAAAATTGACCCGCTATGTCGGCCACGGCTAGAATATAAGCCAGAACGGCCGCGGTGCCACATACGGTCTGGGAGGTGAAGTGCGGTGGAGACCCAAGTAGCAGTGGCCGCCGATACCCGCATGAAGGTGGCGGCAGCCCTCCAGAAGACCCTGGTGCACGTCATCGACCTCTCGCTGCAGACCAAGCAGGCTCACTGGAACGTCTACGGCCCCAACTTCCGCAGCATCCACCTGCAGCTCGACGAAGTGGTCAACGACGCTCGCATGTATGCCGACCTGCTGGCCGAGCGCATGCTGGCCCTGGGCGTACCGGCGGCCGGGCAGGCCGGCCACATCGGTCGCGACAGCACCCTCGACCCCTTGCCCGACGGCGAACTGCAGGACGCCGATGTGGTCCGCCTGATGATCGATCGTCTCGGAAAGGTAGCGGCGGTGGCCCGCTCCGCCATGGACGAGGTGGAGGACGACCTGGCCAGCCAGGACATCCTCATAGACGTGGTCAAGGGCCTGGAGAAGCACCTGTGGATGTTCCAGGCCCACCGGCAGCGCTAGGCCCGGCGCTAACGGGTCAACTAGACAGAACGCTTCCTGGCTGAGGGGGCGCCCGCGGCCTATACTGGGAGCCGTGATGGCGAGCGAAGCCCCCGGCTCTCAGGTGCTGTACCGCAAGTGGCGCCCTCAGCGCTTCTACGAGGTAGTGGGCCAGGAGCCCGTCACCCGCACGCTACGCAACGCGGTGGCCTCGGGGCGCGTGGCCCACGCCTATCTCCTCTGCGGCCCTAGAGGCACCGGCAAGACCTCGTTGGGACGCCTCATCGCCAAGGCAGTCAACTGCCCCTCGCCGGAGGACGGCGAGCCCTGCAACCGCTGCCCCTCCTGCCTGGAATACCTGCAGGGCCAGGCCCCCGACCTGGTAGAGATGGACGCCGCCAGCAACCGCGGCATCGACGAGATCCGCCGCCTGCGGGACCGGGTGGGCCTGGCGCCCATGGGCGGACGCTACAAGGTATACCTCATCGACGAGGTCCACATGCTCACTCAGGAAGCATACAACGCCCTCCTGAAGACGCTGGAGGAGCCGCCGCCCCATGTCATCTTCGTCCTGGCCACCACCGAGCCCCACCGCCTGCCGGCCACCATCGTCTCCCGGTGCCAGCGATTCGACCTGCGCCGTATCCCCATGCAGGCAGCCGTGGATAGACTGGCCCAGGTCTGTCAGGCCGAAGGCTACGACATCGACCGCCGCGGGCTGGAGCAGATCGCCCGCGCCTCGGGCGGCTCCCTCCGCGATGCCATAAACCTGCTGGAGCAGGTGGTGGCCTACTACGGCCCTTCCCCCACCGCCGACCAGGTGATGGATGCCCTGGGGCTGCGCGCCGACCCCCGCGGCCACGAGCTGGTGGCGGCCATCGCCCGCGGCGACCTGCCCGGGGCCCTGCGAGTGGTGGCCTCCGCCCATGACGACGGCGTTGAGATGCGCCAGCTCGCCCGCGAGGCCGTGGCCCACCTCAGGGCCCTGCTCCTCCTTCGCACCGGCGCCGCCGACACGCTGGACATGGCCCAAGAGGAGCTGGCCGAGCTGGAGCCACTGGCCCGCTCCGCCCCCGAGGCTCGCATCGTCCAGGCGCTGAAGGCCTTGGCCGGAGCCGACTTCCGCGACGATCCCTACTCCCCCCTTCCCCTGGAGCTGGCCCTGGTGGAAGTGCTGGGACCGCCTGTGCGCTCCGCCCCGTCGTCGGCGCAGGCAGCGGCCCAAGACCCACCCGCCGACCCCGCGCCGGCCGAGGGGCCGCCGCCTGCGCAGGGCCAGCCCCAGGCCGACGACCCGGGCCCTCTGCACGAGCGCCTCGTATCGTTATGCCGGCGGGTGAACCTCTCCCTCGCCGACCTGCTGGGCAGCGCCCGCATCGCCCGGGTAGACGAAGAAGAGCTGGTGCTGGGCTTCCCCTACCGGCAGCTCGTCGAGCACATGGACCGGCCCATGTACCGAGAAGTCCTGGAGCGCATCGCCTCCGAGGCGCTGGGCCGCCCGGTGCGGGTGCGGCTGGAACTGGCCTCCCCGTCCCGGACGGGCCGCGGCGGGCACCTGCTCAGGGAGGCGCTGCGCCATGGCGCTGTCCCCATCGCCCAGGAAGGAGGCGAAGACGATGTCCCCGCAGAAGAGGCCTGAACGAGACCTGATGCGCCAGATCCAGCAACTCCAGGAGCGTGTTGCCCAGGCCCAGCGCGCGCTGGAAGATACGGTGGTGGAGTCCTCCGCCGGCGGCGGCGCCGTGACGGTGGTCATGAACGCCCGCCCCCAGCTCCTCTCCATCGCCATACGACCCGAAGCCGTGGACCCCGACGACGTGGAGATGCTCCAGGACCTGGTGATGGCCGCCGTCAACGAAGCGCTGGAAAAAGTGCGGGCGGCCCAGATGCAGCAGGTCATGGGCATCGCCGGCGGCCTGGGCCTTCCCGGCCTGGGGCCGTGACCCGTTCAGGGAACGCCCCGCCTGGCCTATAATGAATGTGCTTAGCTGAGCGAACAAAGGGGGCGTTTCTGTTGCAAGAGTCCGCTGCAGCCGTCGGCCCTGTGGCCCGGCTCATCGAGGAGTTCCACAAGCTGCCCGGCATCGGGCCCAAGAGCGCCCAGCGGCTGGCATACCATGTCCTGCGCGCCCCGGCGGCCGAGGCCCGCGCCCTGGCCGACGCGATCATCGAGGCCAGAGAGAGGGTTACCCTCTGCTCACGCTGCCAGTACCTCACTGACACCGACCCCTGTCGTTTCTGCAGCGACCCCCAGCGCGACCGCGCTACCGTCTGCGTAGTAGAGGAGCCTCTGGACGTGCTGGCCATCGAGCGCAGCGGACGCTATCGCGGCCTTTATCACGTCCTGCATGGAGTCATCTCGCCCATGGACGGCATCGGCCCCGAGGACCTCAAAGTAGGGGAGCTGCTGGACAGGCTCCGCTCGGGCGAGGTGAGGGAAGTCATCGTCGCCACCAACCCCAGCCTGGAGGGGGAGGCGACAGCCATGTACCTGGCCCGTCTGCTCCGCCCCCTGGGCGTGCGGGTGACGCGCCTGGCCCGGGGCCTGCCCATGGGCGCCGACATCGAGTATGCCGACGACGTGACCATCGCCCGCGCCCTGGAGGGACGTCAGGAGCTGTAGGCAGGTGGAGACGCCCCGGCTCTTCAAGACCGAGGCCATCGTCCTCCGCCACCGCCCGCTGGCCGAGGCGGACCGACTGGTCGTCCTCCTCTCGCCCACTCATGGCAAGGTGGAAGCCAAGGCCAAGGGCGTGCGGCGGGCCAAGAGCCGCATGGGCGGCCACCTGCAGCCCCTGACCCGTGTCCTCGTACAGCTAGCCCAGGGCCACACCCGCTACGTCGTCGCCGGGTGCCAGACCCTGGAAAGCTTTCCCGCCCTCCAGGCCGACCTCGACCGGCTGGGCATGGGCCTCTACGCCTGCGAGCTGGTGGACCGCTTCCTGCCTCCGGGCAGCGAGTCGTATCTGGCCTATCACCTGCTGCTGGAGACGCTGCGCTGGCTGGAACAGGGCGCGTCGCCAGCCCTGGCGCTGCGCAGGCTGGAGGCCCGCCTGCTGCACCAGGGGGGCTTCGGCCCCGAGCTGGGCCGCTGCCTCGCCTGTGGCGCAACGGCGGTGGAGCGCGGGGCCTTCTCGCCCCTGGCCGGGGGCGTCCTCTGCCCGGCCTGCGCGCCCGGGCAGGCAGGCGCGCGCCCCCTCAGCGCCGGCGCCCTCGCCGCCCTGCGCGTGCTACAGAAGGGGCCGGCCGGGCAGGTATCGCGCCTGCGCCTGCCCCCGGCCATCGCCCGGGAGGTGGAACTGCACCTCCGGGCCTACATCGCCCACCTGCTGGAGGGCGATGCCCGCTCCACGTCGTTCCTCGACCACCTGCAACGGCAGTTGCTGACCGCCGCTCAGGAGGCCTGAGGCTATGCCCCTGTACGAGTATTACTGTCAGCAGTGCGATGATGTGTTCGAGGCGCTGCGGTCGATCAGGGAGTCCGACCGGCCCGCCGTATGCCCCCGCTGTGGTGGGGAGGCGGAGCGTATCATGCCCACCTCCTTCGCTGCTCGTTCCTTCAAGGCGGGCTATCCCCAGCGGGTGCCCTACCACCAGCGGCCCGTGTACAACCGGCCGCCCAAATTCGACCGCGTCATCGCGCCGGTGCGCCAGGAGACGGCACAGAAGGCCCCTCAGGGCCAGGGAAAGGAGGGATGAGGATGCCCCTCTACGAGTACTACTGCCGTGAGTGCGACGGCATCTTCGAGTACTTCCGCCCCATGCGCGATGCCTCCCTGCCGGCTCCCTGTCCCCAGTGCCACCGCGACGCGGAACGCATCATGTCCAGCTTCACGGCCTTCACCATGCGCGACGGCTACCCCCGCCGCATACCCGACAAGGGCACCTACTGGCACCTGGAGCGGGAAGTGAAGACCCTGGCCACGCGCATGCGCCACTACGAGCACCCGGAGCTGGCCGAGCCAGAGGTAAAGCCCAAGCCCACCAAGGGCGAACTGGAAGAAAAGGCCGAGCAAGAGCGAGTGGAGAAGTCGGAAGAGAGCTACCGCAAGCGGTGGGGCGTGGACAAGCAGGGCTTCCCCTTGCCCATCACCGTCAAGAAGAAGGCGCCCAAGACCATAATCAGCCCGCACGGCCGCGCTGAGGTCAAGGACTAGCTGGAGTAGGTCTTCGCGGGCCAGGGCCTCGGCGAGGGGCCCCTGCAGAATCCCCCGGCGCTCCCGGGGAGTGCGGGCAGCCTACCGCCCCCTTCAGCGGTACCGCGGTGCGCTCGCTCCGGCGTCAACCGGTCCACAGCAGACAATCGTCGGCGCGCCCGGGCGAGCGGTAGCTAGCTGCGGCGCTCCAGGATGTACTCCGCCAAATACTCCAGCGTCTGGCGCGCCTCGGTGCCCGGCAGGACGTCCAGCGCCTCCAGGGCCCGACGGCTGAACTGGCGGGCTATGGCATACGACTCGTCCAAGACCTCCGAGTCCCGCACCATGAGCACGGCCTGTTGCAGGTGCTCCTGCGTGCGCTCGCGGAAGAACCGCTGTACGGGGTTGTCGTCCGGGTAGCGCTGCAGCAGCAACAGTGAGGGGAGGGTCAGGGTGCCCTGCATCAGGTCGCTGCCCACGGGCTTGCCCATCTCGGCCTCGTCGCCCGTGAAGTCCAGGATGTCGTCCACGATCTGGAAGGCCATGCCCAGGTTGTAGCCGTAATCGCGCAGGGCCAGCACCCACTCCTCCGGTTCGCCGGCCACGATCGCCCCGCCCTCGCAGGCGGTGGCGAACAGCGATGCTGTCTTGCCGGCGATGCGGTGCAGGTACTCCTGCACGTCCTGACGGGAATCGTACGCCGACATGTCCTGCGTGATCTCCCCCCGCGCCATGACCATCAGCGTATGGGCGAAGAGGCGGATGACGCGGATATTGCCAGTGCGGGCCACCAGCTCGGCAGCGTGAGCGAACATATAGTCGCCCAGCATGACCGAGGTGCTGTTGTGGAAGACGCTGTTCACGGTGGGCCGCCCGCGGCGAGTGTCGGCGCTGTCGATGACGTCGTCGTGAACCAGGGTGGCGGTATGCAGTAGCTCCACCGAGGCGGCCAGGGGCACCAGCAGGTCGAGGCGGTAGTCGCCGAAGGTGCCCGAGAGCAGCACCAGGGCCGGCCGCAGGCGCTTGCCCGACCCGGAGAGGACGATGTCCAGCATCTGGGCCAGAGGCGGATAGTCCACCTGGCGCAGGGAGGCCATCAGCTCCTCTACCAGGGCCAGGTCCTGCTGCACGGGCCCGTACAGCTTGGCAGCGACCATCTAGGCTCCTTCCTCCCCGCCGATGTCCCCCAGGCCGAAAAGCCAGGCGGCGGCCAGCGCGGTGCCCCGGGCCACCCGCGACGGCTCCTCCCCTCTCAGGCTGGCGATAGCCTCCACTGTCAGTGGCAGGTAGCTGGGCTCGTTGCGCCTGCCCCGGTGGGACTGGGGCGGCAGGTAGGGGGCATCGGTCTCTACCGTCAGCCAGCGCAGCGGTATGCCGCGGGCCACGGTGCAGATGCGCTCGCTCTTGGGATAAGTGCAGGTGGCCGGCACCGACACCAGGAACCCGATCTGCACGTAACTCAGGGCCAGGGAGAGGTCGCCCGCGAAACAGTGCATCTGGCCCAGGGGGCGGTCCTTGGGCCAGTCGGGCAGCACCGCCCGCTCGTACGCCTCCAGTACGTGGAAGGTCTCCTCGTCGGCCTGGCGCGAGTGCACCACCACCGGTAGCCTCAGCTCGGCTGCCAGCTCCAGCTGGGCACGGAAGGCGCGACGCTGGTCCTCCGGCGGCGACAGGTTGCGGTAGAAGTCGAGGCCGGTCTCGCCGATGCCCACCACCTTGGCCGAATCGGCCATACGACGCAAGGAGCGGAGCGCCCGGCCGTCCAACCGGCTGGCATAGTGGGGATGGACACCGATGACGGCGTAGACGTCGTGATGCTCGTCGGCCAGGTCGATAGCCCGACGGCTGGACTCCAGGTCCCAGCCCACCACGACGAAAGCGCGCACGCCCGCCTCTCGTGCCCGGGCCAGGACCTCGCCACGGTCCGCCTCGAACTGGCGGTCTTGCAGATGGCAGTGGGAGTCCACCAGCACCGCTAGACCCCCAGGCGGGCCTCCTCCTCGGCTACGATGCCCGGGTCGAGCTTCTTGAAAAGGGGCTCCGGCTCGGCCAGGTGCTGCCCGGGGCGGGGCAGGTCGAACTTCCAGCCCTGGGACTCCAGAGTGCCGCGGTAACCGAGCATCTGGTGCAGGCGCTGGCTGGTGAAGGGCAGGTAGGGGTAGAAGGCAACCTTGAGCCCGTTGATGGCAGCGATGCTGGTGTAGATGACGGTGGCGCAGCGCGGCCGGTCCTGGGCCACCAGGCGCCAGGGGGCGCTGTCCTCAAGATAGCGGTTCGCCTCGCGGGCCGCCGCCATGGCCGCCTCCACCCCCGCCCGGAAGCGGCAGGCGGCGATGCTCTCGCCGGCGCGCTTCAGCGCCTGCTCCACATGGTGCAGCAGCGTCCGGTCGCGCTCCAAGAGCTGGGCCGGGGTGGGGATGGCCCGGTCGAAGTGCCGGTAGGCGAAGGCCAGCACACGGTTCACCAGGTTGCCCCAAGTGGCCACCAGCTCGTCGTTGTTGCGGCGCACGAAGTCCGCCCAGGTGAAGTCCGAGTCCGAGGTCTCGGGCATGGTCACCGCCAGGTAGTAACGCAACGGGTCGGGGTCGTAACGGGAAAGGAAGTCGAGCACCCATACGGCCAGGTTGCGACTGGTGGACGCCTTGGCACCCCGCACTGTCTGGTACTGGTTAGCCGGCACATCGTAGGGCAGGTTGTAGGTCTCGCCGGTGGCATCGGAGTAGGCCATGAGCTGGGCCGGCCAGATCAGGGTGTGGAAGATGATATTGTCCTTGCCGATGAAGTAGTACGTCTTGCACCGGGGGTCCTGCCAGAACTCGCGCCACTTCTCGGGGTCGCCCTGTCGCTGGGCCCACTCCTTGGAAGCCGACAGGTAGCCTATGACCGCTTCGAACCAGACGTAGATGCGCTTGTCCTCGTACCCCTCCAGGGGAATGGGCACACCCCACGAGATGTCGCGGGTGATGGCCCGGTCCCGCAGCCCCTGCTCCAGCAGCGACAGCGAGAAGTTGAGGACGTTCTTGCGCCAGTGGGCCTTGTCGCTGGAGAGCCACTTGCGCAGCCGGTCGTTGTAGGCGCTCAGGCGCAGGAAGAAATGCTCCG
>Ga0101943_1001340_pt1 | contig 22464 bp, 12 predicted proteins | sample DewCreD2012metaG_5_FD_75244 | JGI IMG/M metagenome (GOLD analysis project Ga0101943, IMG submission 75244) | Hot spring sediment bacterial and archeal communities from British Columbia, Canada, to study Microbial Dark Matter (Phase II) - Dewar... ... | reverse complement strand
TGCGCTTGCCCTGATAGGTGTAACTGACCAGGGCATCCTTGACGGCTTGGCGGCGATGCTGATCCAGCGCTTCGGGATAGACGCCGGTCCAGAAGAGGGCGAAATCGCCGATGTGGCGGTAGTACTCGCGTTGGGTGCGCCCTCCCGCCGGGAGCTGCTCCGCTTCCAGGACCATGTCCACCAACTCGGTCAGGGGCCGGCCCGCCGCACTGCGCAGACGGTAGATGGTGTCGAAGTGGATGAACCGGGTCAGCAACAAGGACAGATAGTCGGTCAAGCGCGGGTCAGCCACACCCAGATGGGCGAAAAAAGCGTGTTCAGTCAGTCCTGAAAAGAGGCGGCGCAGCGGATGGCCTTCTGGCGGCTCCCAAAGGATCATGGTTCCCGTCCCGTGACATTCAACCCTGAGGCAAAATCTCCCGTAGCTCCGAGAGTCACAGTTCCGCTCGGCCCCGCACCGACCGGAGTCCTTGACGGTTTGTACCATTTTACCTTCTTATCGGGCAAGAGAGCGAAGGAATCCCCCATTTTCTGCCGCCTTCTGCCGTCGTAGCGCTGGTGGAGGTGAAGGACCTGCCGGACTCACGGCTTGGGAGGACAAGCTGGCTATGAGCCTGGTTCCGCCCCGCTGGTTCCCACCCGTCGGACAGCCCACTCGCCGCCGGACACCTCCTAGTGCTATCGGGAACCGGTCTGTACTGAAATTGATCACCAGGACGGGAACCAAACGGGGAAAGCGGCGTGGGCGGCAGCCTGGCGGTGGCCACAGACGGCGATGGCCAAAGGAAGTAGCGGCGAGGGCGACCCAGCGAAACCGCAGGCGGTACAATTAGGGTACTGATAGGAGGGAAGACGGCCCCAACAGGAGCTAGGCGAGGAATCCGGGACCCAAGGGAGCAAACCGAGACGAAAAGGCCAGGAACGATTGAGGAATAACCCCAATCCGCCGCTGGGTCACGACATTTCGGTTCCGAGGTCTGTTTGGTCTGGAAATGGATCGGACCTGAGTGTCCGGCCTGATTTTGGTCTTGCTGGCTGATTCGGTCTCGCTGGCTGATTCGGTCTCGCTGGCTGATTGGTCTTGCTACCTGAACAGAGTAGGACAAGCGGCTCAGGGCTAGAGGCTCGAGAGAGAGAACCATGCCGAGGCGACTGACAGCGATCATTCAGCGGGAAGGGGACGGTTATGTAGCTCTGTTTCCCGAACTGGACATTGCCAGTCAGGGGGAAACGATCGACTTGGCCCGCGACAATCTCCAGGAAGCCCTGGAGTTGTTCCTGGAATGCGCTTCCCGTGAGGAGATCGCCGAGCGCTTCCAGCGGGAAGGTTTCCCATTGTGTGGCGGCGGAGAGGAGGGGCGAGGCATTACAAGTTGGCTGAGGTGAGAGGAAGGCGGCCCAGGGGGCAGGCTGGTCATTGTCCCACGGAAGAGCGCGTTGGTGGTTCAGCGGTGTGACTGGCTAGCGGCGCGGGGGAAGGGGTTTTTGGTTGCACAGGGGTAGGAACGGGGATTAGAATGAATAGCGGTTGAAACCATCCCCCCGAACGGGACGGCCCGGTGCCGCGGCAGAATCTGGACGTGCTGCGGTCTGCTTCCCGCCGAGTGAGGCCGTCCTCTGGTGGCTGCGATCAGTGTTCCTTTGCAGGGTGGACGAGAAGGAGCGGTGCCATGCGAAGTCAGGCGGTACCGAGGGCAGAGGTTCTGGGTGCGGCTGTGCTTCTGGTGGCGGCGGTCTGGGCCGCAGAGGGGCTTTGGCAGGCCAGCGTGGCGGCGGATACCCCGGCGGCAACCCCCGCTTCCTCCCCGGCGGTTCAGGGGCCTTCTTCTCCGGCATCCCCGCCAGCTTCGTCCCCGGCATCCTCCACCTCGGCGACTTCCGCTCCTGCCGGGAAGACTGTAGCCAAGCCGGCGGCTTCCCCACGCCCCCGCAAGGTGGACTTCCAGCGGGACATTCGCCCGATCCTGGCCACGCACTGCTATCCCTGCCACGGCCCCGATGGGAACGCGCGCAAGGCGGACCTGCGGCTGGATCGGCGGGACGATGCGGTAGCGGCGGGTGCCATCGTACCGGGCAAGCCGGAAGAGAGCGAGTTGTGGCGGCGGATCACCGCGAGCGATCCTGCGGAGCGGATGCCGCCAAGCGGGGCCAAAAAGCCACCCCTCACGCCGGAGCAGCTCGAACACTTCCGGCAGTGGATCGCCGAGGGAGCGGTGTACACGGAGCACTGGTCGTTTGCCAAGCTGGAGCGGCCGGCGGTGCCCGTGGTGCAAGGCGTGCGCGACGTGCAAGGCCAGCCCTGGCCGATCCGCAATGCGATCGACGCCTTCCTGGCCTACCGCTGGCAGCAGGAGGGAGTGGCCCCCTCGCCGGAGGCGGACCGGATCACCTTGATCCGCCGCTTGTCCTTCGACTTGCGCGGCCTGCCCCCCACGCCAGAGGAAGTCCAAGCCTTCCTGGCGGATCGCTCCCCGGACGCTTACGAAAAGCTGGTCGATCGCCTGCTGGCTTCGCCCCACTACGGGGAACGCCTGGCCGTCTGGTGGCTGGACCTGGTCCGCTACGCCGACAGCATCGGCTATCACAGCGACAACCCGATGAATGTGTCGCCGTACCGGGATTACGTCATCGCGGCGTTCAACAGCAACAAGCGGTTCGATCAATTCACCATCGAGCAACTCGCGGGGGACCTGCTGCCGCAGCCGAGCCGGGAGCAACTGGTGGCGACGGCGTACAACCGCCTGCTGCAAACGACGGAGGAAGGCGGAGCGCAGGCCAAGGAGTACATCGCCAAGTACGCGGCGGATCGAGTGCGGAACTTCGGCCAGGTCTGGCTCGGCGGCACGCTCCTGTGCGCGGAATGCCACAATCACAAGTACGATCCGTACACCATGGTCGATTTCTACTCCATGGCGGCGTTTTTTGCGGACATTCAGGAAGCGGCGGTGGGGCGGCGGGAACCCGGCATGCTCGTACCGACCCCGGAGCAGGAGCAGCGTCTGGAGCAGTTGCGCAAGGAAGAAGCCGAGGCCCAAAAGCGCTATCGCGCCGCCCTGGGGCTGATCCCCGCGGCAGCCCTGCGCCGGGAACGGGAGGCGTTGCAACGGGCCGAAGCGGCCCGCGCCGGACTGGAAAACACCATCCCCCGCGTGCTCATCACCATCAGCGGCCCGCCGCGCACCGTCCGCTTGCTCCCCCGCGGCAACTGGCAGGATGACAGTGGGCCGATCATGGAACCGAAAACACCGGCCTTTTTGCCCCCGCTGCCGCCCCTGCCCCCCGGCCAAAAGCGCTACACCCGCCTGGACCTCGCCCGCTGGGTCGTCGCCCCGGAAAACCCCCTGACCGCCCGCGTCATGGCTAACCGCCTCTGGAAACTCTTCTACGGCCGAGGAATCGCCCGCTCCCTGGAAGAATCCGGCACGCAAGGGGAATGGCCCACCCACCCGGAACTGCTCGACTGGCTCGCCGCCGAGTTCCAGAAAACCTGGGATGTCAAACACCTCGTGCGCCTGATGGTCACGGCGACCGCCTACCGGCAAAGCGCCCAGGAACGGCCCGATCTGCGCGAACGCGATCCGCTCAATCTGCTCTGGGCGCGGCAGAATCGCTTCCGCCTCGATGCGGAGTTCGTCCGGGATACGGCCTTGGCCATCAGCGGCCTGCTCGTGCCCCACATCGGCGGGCCGAGTGTCAAGCCGTACCAGCCGCCTGGCTACTGGGCCGCCCTGAACTTCCCGCCGCGGGAATGGATCAAGGACAGCGGAGACAAGCAATACCGCCGCGGCCTGTACACCCACTGGCAGCGGACCTTCCCCCATCCGGCGATGGTAGCCTTCGACGCTCCCAGCCGGGAGGAGTGCACCTGCGAGCGGCCCCGCTCCAACATCCCGCAGCAAGCCCTGGTCCTGCTCAACGACCCCGAATTTGTGGAAGCAGCCCGCGCCTTCGCCCAGAAAGCCCTCGCCGAAAGCGGACCGGACGACGCCCAGCGCCTCCGCTGGATGTTCCGCCGCGCCACTTCGCGCGAACCCCAGGAACCGGAGGTGCACATCCTCCGCGAACTGCTCCAGAAACACCGCCAGCATTACCAGGCCCAGCCGGAAGAAGCCCGCCGACTGCTGAGCGTGGGAGACCATCCCGCCCCTCAGACCATCCCCCCGGCGGAAGTGGCCGCCTGGACCAGCGTCGCCCGGGCCTTGCTCAACCTCCACGAAACCATCACCCGGCCCTGACGACGGGAAGACGACCTCATGCCCCAAACACGATGCGCCGCCCCACAGGCCAACCCACACGGAGACGGAGAGAGGATGGAGCCATCCCACCCCGCCGTGACAACATGACAACATGACAAGATGACCAGCATGAAAAGATGTGATGACAAGATAGCAAGGCGAAAAGAGGCCTAATTTTCGGAGAACTGGAAAAGCCGTCGGATCAACGTCAACGTTGCGGAGGCAGGCCGAGGTGTGCACCGATGACGTCGGGCCGAGCCGGTTCGCCTCAGCCCTGCGTAAGGGAGGTCCGGTAATGATGATGCCGATGCCACAGTTGCAACAGGTGCGTTTGTTACAGCGGCGGACGTTTCTGGCTCAGACCTGCCGGGGCATGGGGGCGGTGGCTCTGGCCAGCCTGCTGGAGCGGCAAGCCTCCGCCGTGCCGGGGGTGTTGCGTCAGCCGCACCATCCGCCGAAGGCCAAGCGGGTCATTTTCATGGTCATGGCGGGGGGAGCGAGCCATCTGGAGCTGTTCGACTACAAGCCGGAATTGGCCCGCCGCCACGGCCAGCCCATGCCGGAGTCGATCACCAAGGGGCAGCCGATTGCTCAGTTGCAAGGGGCCAAGCTGATCTGCTTCGCGCCACAGTGGGGGTTCAAAAAGCATGGGCAGGCCGGCATCGAGATGAACGAGCTGTTCGTGCATCTGCCCCAGGTGGCGGATGACCTGTGCATCGTCCGCTCGCTGTACACGGAGGCGATCAATCACGATCCGGCCCACACGTTCATGAACACGGGGAGCACCGTTTCGGGCCGGCCGAGCATGGGGAGCTGGATCACCTACGGCTTGGGGAGCGAGTCGGACAATTTGCCGGGTTTTGTGGTGCTCACCTCGAACGGGCGAGGCGGGCAGAATCAGCCGATCGCTTCGCGGCAGTGGAGCGCGGGTTTTCTGCCGGGGAAGTATCAGGGGGTGCATCTGCGCGGGCGGGGGGACCCGGTGCTTTACCTGACCAACCCGCCGGGCGTGGACCGGCAGCGGCAGCGGGACGTGCTGGATGCCGTGCAACAACTCAATCGCCGCTACAACCCCGTGGTGGATGACCCGGAGATCGCCACGCGGATCGAGCAATACGAGCTGGCCTTCCGCATGCAGATGAGTATCCCGGAGCTGATGGACCTGCGGGACGAACCGGTGCAAATCCTGGAGATGTACGGGACCAAAGGGGCGGACGGCTCCTTCGCCGCCAATTGCCTGCTGGCCCGACGGCTCGCCCAGCGCGGCGTCCGCTTCATCCAGCTCTACCACCGCGACTGGGACCACCACGGCAATATCAAGCCGGAAATCAAGCTCAAAATCGAGGAGATCGACCGGCCCCTCACGGCCCTGATCAAGGACCTCAAGCGCCTGGGCATGTTCGAGGAAACACTCCTGGTGCTGACCGGCGAGTTCGGGCGCACTCCGATGTCCCAGGGAGGCAGCGGCCGGGACCACCACATGAAAGGCTTCTCGGTGCTGCTGGCCGGCGGCGGGATCAAGCGCGGCCTGACCTACGGCGCCACCGACGAGTTCGGCTACCACGCCGCGGAAAACCGCATGTCCGTCCATGATCTCCATGCCACCATGCTCCATCTTCTGGGGATCGATCATGAACGGCTCACCTATCGTTTCCAGGGCCGGGATTACCGCCTGACCGATGTCCACGGGCGCGTCGTGCGGGACATCCTGGCCTAGGCCGGGAGCAGTTCCCCGGAACCGCCAGCGTGTGCGGGAAAGCTGACGGAGGCGGTTGCTGCGGTGTCAGGACGGGCGAGCGGTTCCGCCCCTTGGAGCTGTTGGCAGGTGGAGGTTGGCCAAGGCGGTGTTTCCTCATCCGTTCCGCCCAACCGCAGCCGGAAATGGCGCATCCGAGTCTTGCCCGCCAGCACCAGAGGCCTGCTCCACCCACGGTAGCGGCAGCGGCGTCCCGTAAGATCGCCGGGCCGGCGTGGTATGAGAGTAGCGTAAGGGGGACCCCCGCTTCAACCGAGGGAATTTGACGATGGGGCGACACAGCGCAGTCCTGGCAGCCGGTCTAGCCACAGCTCTGCTGCTGAGCCTGGGATGTGCGCGGCCGGCGGTAGAACCCGCGCCGACTCCGCCGCCGGTGGTGACCGTGGCTCAGCCCCAGGTCCACCTCCTGTGCGACTACGAAGACTTCACGGGCCGAACCGAGCCGTACCGCCTGGTGGAAATCCGCGCCCGCGTCACCGGTTATCTGGAACGGGTCTATTTCCAGGACGGCCAGGACGTGGAGGCGGGCGCACCGCTGTTCCAGATCGATGCCAGCATTTACAAGGCAGAGTACGAGCGGGCCGCAGCCGCGCTCCTGAAAGCCGAGCGGCATTTGGAGACCATGCGGCTCAATTACGAGCGGGCCAAGTATGCCTACGAGCGCAACGCCACGGCCAAGGAGGCGTATGATCAGGCGGTGGGGGAACTGGCGGAAGCGGAGGCGGATGTGGCGGCGGCCCGCGCGGCCCGCGACTTGGCGGCGACCAACCTGGCCTTCACCCGCATCAGCGCCCCCTTTGCCGGCCGGCTCAGCCGCCGCCTGGTCGATCCGGGCAACCTGGTCCGCGCCGATGACACCATCCTGACCACGCTCGTGGCCCTGGACCGCCTTTACGCCACCTTCGATGTCGATGAGCGGACGGTGCTGCGCTTCCGCAGCATGATCGCTAAGGGGGAATACACCTCGTCGCGGGAACGTCCCCGGCCCGTCTACATCGGCCTGGCCACCGATGAGGAGAGCTTCCCCCTGGCGGGCCGAATCGTCTTCACGGACAACCAGATCGACAGCAGCACGGGCACCCTGCGTATCCGGGCCTTGCTGGAGAATCCCCGCATCACCCGTCCGCCGTGGTACATGCTCTCGCCGGGCCAATTCATCCGAGTGCGTCTGCCGTTGGGGCCGCCCCATCCCGCGGTGCTCATTCCAGAAAAAGCCATCGGCACGGATCAGGGGCAGAAGTATGTCTTTGTGCTCAATGGGAAGAACGAGGTCCAGCGGCGGAACGTGCGCCTGGGCGCCCGCTATGGAGCGTGGCGGGTGATTGAGGACAAAGTGCTGTCACCGGAGGACCGGGTGATAGTGGAGGGCTTGCTGCGGGTGCGTCCGGGGGTGGTGGTGCAGCCGAAGGCGGCGGAACTGCCGCCGTTGCCGGAGTTTTTCCTGCCGCCGGAGGAAGTGGCGGATGTGGCGCCGCCGCCGCGGCCCGCCGAGCTAGCCGTGCCGGTGCGTACCCCGTTGCCGGCGGACCTGCGCTAAAGCCGCTGCCTTCACGTCTGGCACCGCCATGATCGCGCGTTTTTTCATCGACCGGCCCATCTTCGCCACCGTGCTTTCCTTGGTCATCACCCTGGCAGGAGGCCTGGCGGTGACCACTCTGCCGGTGACACAATTCCCGGAGATCGCCCCGCCGACCATTCAGATCGACTGCAACTATCCCGGCGCCAGCGCCCTGGTGGTGTCGCAGACGGTGGCCGCCCCCATCGAGCAGCAGGTCAACGGCGTGGAAGACATGCTGTACATGAACTCGCAGTGCACCAGCGATGGGAGCTACACCTGCACGATCACCTTCAAGAGCGGGACCGATCTGAACCTGGCGCAGGTGCGGGTGCAGAACCGGGTGAATCTGGCCCTGCCGCAGTTGCCCGAAGTGGTGCGTGCCACCGGGGTGACCGTGCGCAAGCGTTCGCCGGAGCTGCTTCTGACCATCGGGCTGACCTCGCCGCCGGAACCGGACTATCCCCAGGGACGATACGATCAGCTCTATCTGAGCAATTACGCCCTGCTGTATCTGCGGGACGAGCTGCAACGGCTGCCGGGGATCAGCGACGTGACGATCTTCGGCCAGCGGGACTACGCCATGCGGGTATGGCTGGACCCGGAAAAGCTGGCGGCTTTGCACCTGAGTGCCAGCGACGTGGTGGCGGCGATCCGGGCGCAGAATCTGCCGCTGGCAGCAGGGCAGTTGGGCCAGCCGCCGGTCCGACCGGATCAGCCGTATCAGTTCCCCCTGACCGGTGTGGGTCGGCTGGTGGAACCGGCAGACTTCGAGCGGATCGTGCTCAAGGTCGGGGAAGGAGGCCAGCTCGTCCGCCTGCGGGATGTGGCGCGTGTGGAGATGGGAGCCCGTGCCGAGGATGTCAGCAACCGGTTCGATGATCGGCCGACAGTCAGCTTAGCCATCTTCATCCTGCCGGATTGCAACGCCCTGGAGACAGCGGCGGCGGTTCTGGAAACGATGGCGCGGCTCAGCCAGGATTTTCCGCCCGGCTTGCACTACGAAGTCGGCTACGACACCACCCCGTTCATCCGCGAGTCGATCCGGGAAGTGTACCGCTCTCTGGGGCACGCGATCCTGCTCGTCGGTCTGGTCGTGCTGCTGTTTTTGGGATCGTGGCGGGCGGCCTTGATCCCGCTGGCGGCCGTCCCCACCGCCATTGTGGGCACCTTCGCCGTCATGTACGCCGCCGGCTTCTCGGTCAACCTGCTGACACTTTTCGGCTTGATTCTGGCCGTGGGGATTGTGGTCGATGACGCCATCGTGGTCGTGGAAGCGGTGCAGCATCAACTGGAGCTGGGTTACCCTCCGCGGGAGGCCACGCAGCGGGCGATGGATCAGGTCACCGGCCCGATCATCGCCATTGGCTTTGTCCTGTCGTTCGTCTTTTTCCCCTGCATTTTCATTTCGGGAATCGTTGGTGCTTTTTTTAAGCAATTTGCTTTGACCATTGCGTCGGCGACGTTGATTTCCACGTTCAATTCGTTGACGCTCAGTCCGGCCCTGTGTGCCATTCTGCTGCGGGGTCCGGGAGCGAAGCGGCCGGCGAGCGGGTGGCGGCGGGGGCTGCTCCTGCCTCTGTTGCCCCTGCGTCTGGTCAACAGAGCATTTCAGGGCCTGTTTCAGGCCTCCGGCCGCGGCTATGTCCGCCTGGTGGGCTGGCTGCTGCGCCTGCCGGTTTTGGTCCTGGCCGCCTACGCCGCGATCCTGGCGAGCGGCTATGCCGCCTGGCGGTCGCTACCCATCGGCTTCATTCCGCAGCAGGACAAAGGGTATCTCATCTGTAGCATTCAGTTGCCGGATGCCTCCAGTGCCGAGCGGACGCGCCAATTCATCTCGCGGATCAGCCAGATCGCGTTGAATCTGGAGCTGGAAGACGAAGCGGGGAACAAGGTCAAGCCGGTGCGGCATGTCAGTGGGGTGGCGGGGAACTCGTTTGTGCTGAGCGCTTATGGTTCCAACTTCGGGTCGATGTTTGTGATTTTGGAGAGTTTCGAGCGGCGGCGTTCGGCGAAGCTGAGTGCGGATGCGGTGGCGGCGGCTTTGCGGCGGGAGTTTGCCCGCCAGGCGCCCGAAGCGATTGTGAATGTGTTCGGGGCGCCAGCGGTACCGCGCCTGGGCCGGGCCGGCGGCTTCCGCCTCATGATCGAAGATCGCGGCGATGTCGGACCGGAAGCCCTCCAGGGCCAAACGGATAACTTTATCGACAAAGCCAATCAGCAGAAGCAACTGGTGGGGCTGTTCACGGTGTTCAAGGCCAGCTCGCCGCAGTGGTTCATCCGTGTGGATCGGGCAGCCTGTGCGGCGCGCGGGTTGGAATTGGGGCAGGTGTACGAGACGCTCCAGGCGACGATGGGGAACCGCTACGTCAACGACTTCAACCGCTTCGGGCGGACCTGGCAGGTGAATGTTCAGGCGGAGCCACACTTACGGGACCAGATCGAGGACATCAAGCGCCTGCGGGTGCGCAATCGTTGGGGCCAGATGGTGCCCCTGGGCGCGGTGCTCCAGGTGGAAGAACGGAGCGGCCCGCTGGTGATCACCCGCTACAACATGTATCCGGCGGCAACCGTCAACGGCAATATCGCACCAGGGGTGAGTACGGGGGAAGCCATCGAGCTGGTAGAAAAGCTGGCGCAGCAGGAGTTGCCCAGCCGGCTCGCTTACGAATGGACGGAGCTGACCTTCCTGGAGAAGCAGTCGCGGAACACAGGAATGGTGGTCTTTGCTCTTTCCGTGGTGTTTGTGTTTCTGGTGCTGGCGGCGCTGTACGAGAGCTGGCTGTTCCCACTGGCGGTGATGCTGGGGGTGCCGGTGTGCGTGGCCAGTTCGCTTTGGGCGGTGTGGTTGACCGATCCGGCCTCCGCCGCCGCTACGGTGCAGCAGTGGCTGGGGAATACCAGCGGCGGGTGGGGGCTGGAGGACTGGCTCGTGAATGCAGCCCGGTGGTGGGACGAGCAGTGCATCGCTCCCCTGCACCGGGGTCTGAGTCGGTTGGGCATCCGCAAGCAGGACGTGAACATCTTCACGCAGGTGGGGTTCGTGGTGCTGGTGGGTCTGGCCTGCAAGAATGCGATTCTGCTCGTGGAATATGCGCGGGAGGCGCGGCTGCGAGGACTGAGTCGGCGGCAAGCAGTGCTGGAAGCCTGTCAGTTGCGTTACCGCCCGATCCTGATGACCTCGGCGGCGTTTATCTTCGGGGTGTTGCCGCTGGCCGCGGCGCAAGGGGCGGGGGCGGAAATCCGCCAGGCCATTGGTGTGGCGGTCCTCGGCGGCATGCTCGGCGTGACATTTTTCGGCATCCTGTTCACGCCGGTCTGGTTTATCGTGGTGGATCGGCTGGCGCAGTGGGGCGGCGGGCAGAGCCGGGTTGTCCGCTGGCTGTCCGAGCTGCTCTGGTGGGGCAGCGGGGTGGGTCTGCTGCGCTGGGTGGTACGCCAGGGGTACCGCTGGCTCGTGCTGGTGGGGCAGGCATGGCGGCGGCGGCTGGCTGGTGTCGCCTCCCTCTTTGGGAAACGGCCGTTGTCCGGGAAGCAGCCGTCGGGACCGACATCGTCGGCGCCTCCCGCTTCGACCTCCTGAAGCCGCTCCAGCAAACCGCTCCCTTGGGCAGTTGAGGAGGACCATGTTCAGTCGTTTCTTCATCGACCGGCCGATTTTTGCCTCGGTGCTGTCGATCATTGTGACGCTGGCCGGGGGGGTGGCTTTGTTCTCCCTGCCCGTGGCCCAGTATCCGGAGATCACGCCGCCGACCATCGAGGTCTCCGCCGTCTTCCCCGGCGCCAATGCCCAGACGGTGGCCGACACCGTCGCCGCTCCGATCGAGCAGCAAGTCAACGGCGTGGAGAACATGCTGTACATGGCCTCGGTGTCCAGTAACGACGGCAGCTACACTCTCACCATCACCTTCCAGCCGGGGATCGATCTAAACATCGCCCAGATTTTGGTGCAGAACCGGGTGAATCTGGCGCTGCCCGTGCTGCCGGAGTTGGTCCGTCGGCGGGGCGTGACGGTCAAGAAGAAGTCTCCCAGCCAGTTGATGATCATCAATTTGTATCACCGGGGGACGGAGGCGGGCAGCGATCCGCAGCGGCGACAGGAGGCGCTGCTGTACTTGAGCAACTACGCCACGATCCAGTTGCGGGATGAGTTGGCGCGGTTGGAAGGGGTGGGAGACATCGCCTATTTGGGCCAGCGGGACTATTCGATGCGGCTGTGGCTGGACCCGGAGAAGCTGGCGAGCAAGGGTTTGACGACGGCGGACGTGGTGGCGGCGGTGGAGCAGCAGAATGCCCAGGTGGCGGCAGGTCAGGTGGGGCAGCCGCCGGCGCCGGCAGGCCAGGCGTTTCAGTTCCCGCTCAATGCCGAGGGGCGGCTGTCCTCGGCGGAACAGTTCGCGGAGATGATCATCAAGGCGGATGCCGAGGGGGGTCGGCTGGTCCGGCTGCGGGACGTGGCCCGCGTGGAGCTGGGCGCCCTCAACTACGACCAGACCTGCACGCTCGATGGCCGGCCCTCCGTGGCCCTGTCCGTCTATCAGCTTCCCGGCAGCAACGCTCTGGAAGTGGCCCGGCGCGTCCGCGCCAAGATGGAGGAACTGCGCCCCCGCTTCCCGGAAGGGATCGACTACGCCATCGTTTATGACACCACGCCGTTCATTGAAGAGTCGATCCGGGAAGTGTTCCACACGCTGCGGGATGCCGTGATTCTGGTGGCGCTGGTGATGCTGCTGTTTTTGCGTTCCTGGCGGGCCGCCCTGGTTCCCCTGGCGGCGGTGCCGACGGCTATCATCGGGGCCTTCGCCGTCATGGCGGCTTTGGGGTACACCATCAACACGCTGACGCTCTTTGGGCTGGTGCTGGCCGTGGGGATCGTGGTGGATGACGCCATTGTGGTCGTGGAAGCGGTGCAGCATCACATCGAGCGGGGATTGCCGCCGCGGGAAGCGACGGCTCTGGCGATGGAGCAGGTGGCCGGCCCGGTGATTGCCATCGGGCTGGTTTTGGCGGCGGTGTTCGTGCCGTGCGTGTTCATCAGCGGGATTGTGGGGCAGTTTTACCGACAGTTTGCGGTCACCATCGCGGTCAGCACGCTGTTGTCGGTGTTCAACTCGCTGACACTCAGCCCGGCGTTGTGCGCTCTGCTGCTGCGGGATGAGGAGCACGTGCGGGACCCACTGCCCCGCCTGGTCTTTCCTCTGTTGGGAGCGGCGGGGGCGTGGTGGGGTGTGGTGCCGCTGGTGCCGTCCTCCTGGCAGGCGGTGCTGGAGCAATGGGGTTGCCCGCCGCTGGCCCTGGCTGTGGGTTTGGCCCTGGGCGGGGCGTTGCTGGCCGGACTAATCAGCCGTTGGGGCAATCGCCTGCTGGCCGCCTTTTTCGCCGCCTTCCATAGGGGTTTTGAACGAGCAACGCAGGCTTACCTGCTGGCGGTTGGGGCGCTTTTGCGCCTGACCCTGCTCGGCCTAGCCGCCTATGCCGGCCTGGTCTATCTGACCTGGACCACCTTGGAGCAGGCGCCCAGCGGTTTCCTCCCCGCCCAGGACAAAGGTTATTTGCTGGTGAACGTGATTCTGCCGGACGCTGCCGCTTTGGGGCGCACGGAAACGGAAATCGCCCGTCTGGAGCAGATCGCCCTCCAGACGCCGGGCGTCAAGCACACGGTGAGCGTGGCGGGTCAATCCGTGCTTCTGGGCACGAATGCGCCGAATCTGGGCACGCTCTACGTGATGCTGGAGCCGTTTGAACAGCGGCGAAGTGCGGCGTTGCGCGCCGAGGCGATCGCAACCCGATTGCGTACTGCGTTGGCGGAAGCGGCAGTCGGGGCGGAGATCAGCGTGCTCGGCGCTCCGCCGGTGGACGGCTTGGGGACCGCCGGCGGCTTCAAGCTGGTGGTCCTCGATCCTTCGGCTGGCCCTGCCGCGGCGCTGGAGGAGACAGCCCGCTCGGTCGTGCAGCGCGTCCGGCAGCAACCCCACTGGCACGAAGTCTTCACCGGCTTGCGCACCGACACCCCGTGGCTGTATCTGGACATCGACCGCGACGCCGCCTACACCTTCGGCGTCCCCACGGCGGAAATCCTCAACGCCCTGCAAGTCTATTTCGGCTCTTACTACATCAATGACTTCAATCTCTTCGGCCGAACGTGGCAGGTCAATGTCCAAGCGGACGCTCCATTCCGGGATCGGCTCGCCGGCTTCCGCACGATTTGGGTCCGCAGCCGCAGCGGCGCGATGGTTCCTTTGGCGAACTTTCTGCACGTGCGGGATAGCAGCGGCCCGGTGATGATCCAGCGGTACAATCTGTACAACAGCGCGGCGATCAATGCGCTGCCGGCGGCGGGGGTCAGCTCCGGCGAAGCCATCGCGGCTTTGGAACAAGCCAGCGCCGACTTGCCCCAACAGTATCGCACCGCCTGGACGGAACTGGCCCTCTTGCAGCTCCAGACGCAGGACACGGTGGTCCGCGCCTTCGTACTCAGCGTGGTGTTGGTCTTTCTGGTCCTGGCAGCGCAGTATGAAAGCTGGGCGTTGCCGCTGGCGGTGATTCTGGTGGTGCCGTTGTGCCTGCTCAGTGCGGCCTGGGGGGTGGCCGGAGCGGGACGGGAGATCAACATTTTTACACAAGTCGGGTTCATCGTGCTGGTCGGGCTGGCTTCCAAAAATGCGATTCTGATTGTGGAGTTTGCCCGGCGGCGCGCCTTGGAGGACCCCGATCATCTGCGCACAGCGGCCCTGGAAGCCTGCCGCCTGCGTCTCCGGCCCATTGTCATGACCAGCCTCGCCTTCATCATCGGCGTGCTGCCTCTGGTGCTGGCGGAAGGAGCGGGAGCAGAAATGCGCCGGGACCTGGGCGTGGCGGTGTTCGCGGGCATGCTCGGCGTCACTCTTTTCGGCATTTTCCTCACGCCGCTGTTCTTCCTGGCCATCCAGCAGGTGGTGGTCTGGTTCCAGCGCAGCCGCACAACGGCAACGTCCCCCGCTACGGCAGCCGCCTCCCTTTCCGCCGCGGAAGCCTCTGGCCAGCCGCCCGTCTCATCCTGAGTAGTGATAGGGTACGGCCGGCGATCACATTCAGCTTGTGAGGACCGGCCTGTTTCTGGAACCATGGGTCCCGACAAGCCGGTGGATGCCGGTGGATTGCGACGGCGGAAGCCGAACGTGGAAAGCAGGGTTCCGAGAGAATGGAGTGTCTATGGCCAAGGTGATCGCCTCTGCGCATCCCGCTTTGCCCAAGCCGCCAGTGCGGAAAATTGCGCGCCCGCTGCTGCACTTTTTGCAGATTGAGTCCGCCAGCGGCGTGGTCCTGCTCGTGTGCACGGTCATTGCCCTGACACTAGCGAATCTGGAAGCCGTGCAGCAGTGGTATCACGACCTGTGGCACACCTATGTCGGCGTGGAGATAGGCTCCTGGAAGTTAGGCGGCGGCCTGGGTCATTTTTTCATCAACGATGTGCTCATGACCATCTTCTTTTTCGTGGTCGGTTTGGAGATCAAGCGGGAGCTGGTGGCGGGGGAACTGCGAGACCCGAAGAAGGCCGCCTTGCCTGTGGCGGCAGCGCTGGGGGGAATGGTGGTGCCGGCGGCGATCTACATGGCCTTGCAATGGGGCCAGCCCGGCTTCCGCGGCTGGGGCATTCCCATGGCGACGGACATCGCCTTCGTTGTCGGCGTCATGACCTTGCTCGGCCACCGCATTCCCTTCGGGCTGAAAATCCTGCTCCTGTCGCTGGCGATCGTGGACGACATCGGAGCGGTCATCGTCATTGCCATCTTCTACACCGACGACCTGAACCTGTTGATGCTGGCGCTGGCGGGGGGCGGGTTCGCCCTGACCTACACGCTCAACCGTTTGGGGGTGCGGGCCGTGCCCACTTACGTGGTGGTCGGAGCGTTCATCTGGCTGGCGTTTTACAAGTCCGGGGTCCATCCGACGATCGCGGGGGTGCTCTTGGGTCTGCTCACGCCGGCGAGCGCCTGGGTGGGGGATGCCACGCTGCGTGAGGTGTTGCAGGATGCCCTGGTGCGGGCGCCGGGACCAGGACCGGAGCGCTACTCAGTGCTGCGGGATGTCAGCTTTACCGCCCGCGAGTGCATCTCCCCGCTCGAACGCCTGGAGTTAGCCTTGCACCCCTGGGTCGGCTTCGTCATCATGCCCCTGTTCGCCTTGGCCAATGCCGGCGTCCATATCGAATGGGACGAAATCACCGATCCGATCGCGCTGGCGGTGGCCTTGGGATTGCTCCTGGGCAAGCCGATCGGCATCTTCCTCTTCAGCTATGGAGCGGTGCAGGCAGGTTTGGCCCGCTTGCCGCAGGGCGTCAACTGGAAAGTGCTTTTGGGCGGCGGCAGCCTGGCCGGTATCGGCTTTACCATGTCGCTGTTCGTCGCCGGTTTGGCCTTTGGCGACGATCCCCATCGGCTAGCCAGCGGCAAGATCGGCACTCTCACAGGGTCGCTCTTGAGCGTCCTCGCCGGAACCACGTTGCTGCTGGTTTTCCTGCCCTACCGGGACAAGCCGCTGCTGGGACTGGGCGAATCGCCGGGGAATGCCAACTCCTTGGACAACGGTTCCTCCGCCGCTTCGTCTAACCACAACGCTTCCGCCGCCGCTCATTCGTCCAACAATAATTCATCGGCTGCTGTCTCCCCTGTCGATGCTGCCTCCGCGTCGGGTACCATCTCCCCTCCGGACGATCCACCGGCTGGTTCCGAATCCAATAGCTCCAGGTCCAGGTAAAGGGCGCTCTGCTACAATCGGCGCTGTGCTTCCAGGTCTAGGTTCAGGGCGCTCTGCTACAATGACAGCATGCCCCAAGTGCTGATCATCGACGATGAGGAGACGATTGCCTGGGCCTTGCGCCGGGCCTTCGAGCGGGAGCATTACCGGGTGGCGGTGGCGGCCTCGGCGGAGGCGGGTCTGGGCTTGGTACGGCAGCAGCCGCCGGAGGTGATTTTTCTGGATGTGCGCTTGCCGGGGATGGACGGGTTGGCCGCGCTGGAGCAACTGCGGCGGTTGGCGCCGGAGTCAGCAGTCATCGTGATCACGGCCCACGGGGACCTGTCCACGGCCGTGCGGGCGGTCCAGGGCGGCGCCTTCGACTATCTGACCAAGCCGTTCGAGTTATCCCAGGCGCTGGAGGCAGCGCGGCGGGCCTTGACGCGTCTGACGCCGAGCCAGCCAATGCCCGGCAAGGAAGGCTCCCTCAACCGGGAGGGCAGCGCGGAAGAAGGCGGCAGCGGGGAAGCGCTGGTGGGGCGCAGCCCGGCGATGCAAACGGTGTTCAAGCGGATTGCGCGGGTCGCGCCCACCTCCGCCTGCGTGCTGATCACTGGGGAAAGCGGGACGGGCAAGGAAGTGGTCGCCCGCGCGATTCACGCCCACAGTCCCCGGCGGCATCGACCCTTCCTGCCGGTGCATGTCGCTGCTCTCAATCCGCATCTGGTGGAAAGCGAGCTGTTCGGACATGTGCGGGGGGCTTTCACTGGAGCGGAACGGCATCGGGAAGGATTGCTGCAACTGGCTCACGGCGGCACCGTCTTCCTCGACGAACTGGCGGACATCCCCCTGCCAGTCCAGGCGAAATTGCTCCGCGTGTTGGAACGGCAGGAAGTGTTGCCGGTGGGGAGCGGCGAGCCGGTGAAAGTCGATGTCCGCATCATCTCAGCCACCCATGCCGATCTGGCGGCGGAGGTGGCCGCCGGACGCTTCCGCCACGACCTCTACTACCGCCTCCATGTCTATCCGATCCATTTGCCGCCGCTGCGCGAGAGGCGGGAAGATATTCCCCTGCTGGCCGAGCATTTCCTGCGCCGCCTGGGAATCCCAGAGCCGGGGCGCCGCCTGCCAGAGCAAACCCTGCGCTATCTGCACTCTCGCTCCTGGCCGGGGAATGTCCGCGAATTGCGCAACGCCCTGGAGCACGCCGCCATCGAAGCCCACGGCGGACCGATCTTGCCGGAACACTTCCCCCCGCCGCTGCCCCTGGATTCACCCCATTCCTGGAACCAGCGCTTCCAGGAACTGATCGCCCAGTGGGTCCGCCAGCAGTGCCGCCCCGACAGCTCCCAGCCGCCCCCCAGCGACCTCTACCAGCAAATGCTCCAACTGGTCGAACCGGTGCTCCTGGACGAAGTCCTGCGGCACACCCAGGGCAACCGCCTGCTCGCCGCCCGCTACCTCGGCCTGGCCCGCGCCACCCTGCGCAAACTCCTGCGCAAGTACCACTGCGAACCCACCCCCACCCCGCCGCCGAACCCTACTTAAACAACCCCTGGTTGGCTGAAGTCCTCCCGGATCCCCTTCCCTGTATCCACCTGCCATACCCCAGGCTGTCCCAAGGAACTGCTCCTCCAGGTTCACCGGGATTTCATCATCCTTTCGCACCGCACGGGCTGCTGATCCTTATTCCTTCCCCCAGGAACTCCCGGCACGGGAACTCGGCTTCCTCCGGGAACACGGGAGCTTCCCCCTCCTGGAAAACGAGGAGGGAGCACTGCCTAAACCCATCCGGTCGCCTTGTTAACCGAGGAGAGTACAACGATGCTACCGCGTCTCCGAGAGCACCGGCGAATGGTCTCTCTGCTCGTTGGGGTACTGCTACCCGCTCTGGGGTTCGGAGTGATGGTGAAACCCGTTGCAGGCCAGAATGCCAAAGTCGCCGCTTCTTCACCGCCAGGAGGTGAGGCCGAGGCGCGCTCAACCCCCGGACCAAAGGCTGCGATCGGCGAAGCAAAGACGGTGGAAATCGTCGCGCACCGAGGGGCCTCGTGGGATGCCCCGGAGAACACCCTCGCCAGCATGCGTTTGGCCTGGGAACAGCAGGCGGACGCCATCGAGATGGATTGTTTCCTGAGCCGGGACGGGCAGATCGTGGTGATCCACGATGCGGATACGCGGCGCACGGCGGGGGTCAGCGGCAAAGTGGCGGACCTGAGCTTCGAGCAGCTCCGCCGCCTGGATGTCGGGCGGTGGAAGGACCCGCGCTTTGCCGGCGAGCGCATTCCGACCTTGGCCGAGGTGCTGCAAACCGTCCCTGCCGGCAAGCGGGCTTTCATCGAGATCAAATGCGGGCCGGAGATTCTGCCGGAACTGGGCCGTGTCCTGAAAGCCTCCGGGTTGAAACCGGCGCAGACGGTGATCATTTCCTTCTCCGAGGAAGTGATCGCGGCGGTCAAGAAGCAGTACCCGGAGCGGCCGGCCTACTGGATCGCCGTACTGACACCGCGACAGAACAAGGGTCAGCCCAGGAAAGTCGAGGAAGTGATCGCCATCGCTCAGCGGCTCGGCGCCGACGGAGTCGATCTATCTGCCGAGGTGCGCGTACTGACCGCCGAGTATGCCCGCGCGATCCGGGAAGCGGGATTGTTCCTGTCCGTCTGGACGGTCAATGACGTGGAATTGGCCCGCGCCATGATCCGCGCCGGCGTTCAGAGCATCACCACCGATCGACCCGGCTGGCTGCGCGAACAGTTGGGACTGAATCGTCCCCAGCCCTAACTGCCAGCGTCCCGGCGCTGGGTCCGCATTGCTCGGACGGCTGCGGAGGCGCTGGGACGCACAAGCGGCAGCTCCGAGGGGTTCCCGGCGATTCAATGCGCGAACATGATGTGCCGCCAGTGGGCCGGCTGATTGGTGCGGTAGCGGAAGAGCGCTTCCAGATAATGCTCGCTGGGGGCATGCCCCACGTTCGCGGCGGAACTGGCGGCGGACTCCACGACCGGGCTGGAAGTGGAGGGAACACTCCGCCAGGTCCAGCCCAGCCAAGCCACCAAACCTCCCACGGCGGCGAGCAGCAGGCATTTCCACAGACGAGATCGCATGGTCTCTCCGGCATCCGTGCCAGGGTGGAGCGCGCCCGCATCCTGTTGAGGGCAGCGTGCCAGCGAACCCTTCCCGGTCCGCCCGGTGCTCCATACCGTCTCTGCATTCGGGGAGCAAGGCAAGTCTGAACACAGGAAGCGGAAGTCACGGCGAGGCGGGGGCAGGGCCACGGTGAAACGGGGAGGGCGCGACAGGATTAGGCTTAGCGGAGGAGGCGGAAGGGGTCGGCTTCCTCACGGCTGGCCCAGACGTGCAGGTGGGGAAAAGCAGCTTGCAAGCGCTCGGCCAGATGTTCGACACCGAGGCGCTCGCTGGCATAGTGGCCGGGGAGAACGAGGGCGATTCCGGCAGCCTCGGCCCGCACGGCGTCATGGAAGCGCACTTCGCCGGTAAGGAAGGCATCCGCGCGCTGCCGCACTGCTTCGCCGAGCAATTCTCCCCCCGCCCCACAGGCGACGGCCAGCCGTTGCACCTGCCGATCCGGCGGACCGACGATCTGCACAGGGCCGCTGAGTTGCTGCCGAACCCGCTCGGCGAAAGCCTGCAAAGAGCAGGGCTGAGCCAGGGTGCCGATCCGTCCCGCTCCGCGGCGCGGAGGTACATGAAGCGGGTAGATGTCATAGGCGGGTTCCTCGTAGCTGTGGGCGGCACGCATGGCGGCCACGACCGCCTCCAGCCGCTCGGCAGGCACCACCACCTCCCAGCGCCACTCCGGCACCTCTTCCCGCCGGCCTTTCTGCCCCACCGTCGGATTGGTGCTGTCCGTCCCGAAGAACGTGCCGGTGCCCGCCAGACGGAAACTGCACTCCCGGTACTGGCCGATGATGCCCGCTCCCGCGGCGAACACCGCATCGCTCACCCGCGGCAGGTCTCCTTCGGGCAGGAACACGACCAGCTTGTAAAGCATCTCGGCGGCCCGCCGGCGCAGCGGCTGAACCTGTTCGATCCCCAAGCGTGCGCAGAGCTGCTCGTTGATCCCGCCGGGGGCGTCATCGTAGGCCGTGTGGGGGGAATACACGGCGATCCCCGCCCGCAGCAGTGGGAGCAGAACCGAACCGTCTCCGCGGTCCGCTGTCAGGCGCTGCACAGGGCGGAAGAGCACCGGATGGTGGGAAACAATCAGGTCCGCCTGTTCGCGGATGGCTTCCTGGACTGTGGCCTTCGTGACGGTCAGACAGGTCATGATCCGCCGCACCTCGGCCGCCGGGTCGCCCAGGAGCAAGCCGGTGTTGTCCCACTCCGCCGCACCCGCGGGCGGAGCGATCTGTTCCAGGACCTGGATCACGTCTCGCAGCGTCACCATGAGGACCTCTCCTCCAGTCCACGGATCCGAGCCGGTGCCCTCCAGGCATTGGTCGTCTGCTCGACGACCGCTGCCCTCACCGTCCATAGATAGCTAAGGGAAAAGGGCCAGGCGACAAAGAGCAAAGAGCCGGTAAGAAGGAAGAGGAGTCCGCCTGCCGTGGAGGCAGAAGGGGGAAAGGGACGCCACCGGCGGGTCCAGGAACCGGTTTTGGTTCCAGGAGCCGGTTCGAGTCCCAGGAAGCGGACTGTTCTGGTTCTGCCGAGGGGACGCGCGGAGAAGCAGGGGATGAGGTCGGTTCCCGCCATCCCCCCTCTAGGAAAAGCCAGGACGGCGCAGCACTCCGGCGTAGTCGAGCGGCAGGTGGTTCACGCCGCGGCGGGCAAGCGCAGGGCGGCACGCCGTCGGGCCGGGCTGTGCAGCAGAATCTCCAGGCCGTTGACGATCCGATCCGGTCCTCGGCCATCGAACATGTTGCGGGCGCAGCGGGTCATCCCCTTGCGTTCCATCGGGTCATCCAGCAAAAGATCGACGGCGGCGCGGAGTTGGTCCGGGCCCACCTCGGCGGCATCGCCCAGATAGGTCGCCACGCCTTCTTCGTCCATTTTGCGTCCGTTGAGGGCATGGCGGGGGGTCGTGCTGATGATCAACTGAGGGATGCCGACGACGCACAATTCCGGCGCCCAGGCGTCCCCAGCGGTCAGGGCGAAATGGACGCGGACCAAGCGGGTGAGCAGTTCCTTGTTCTCCGTGATGACTTCCAGGCGCCCGCCGGACTGCTCCGCCCGTTCGCGCAGGGCGTCGTAGAAGGGGTGATGGCTGCGGGCGGCCACCGACACCTTGGCGATGCGTTCGATCGCCAGCAACTGCTCGGCCCGGCGGAGGACCTGATCGGAGGCATCGTGGTCTCCCCAGGCCAGCAGGGCGCGGAAGGGGGGCAGCGGCTCGGTCGCCCGGATGGCTCGCTGCCGCCGGAAAACCCCCCGGCACAGGGCGAAGCGTGCCCCCAGCAAGCGCTGGCACCCCGGCCCAATCCGAAACGCCTTCTTCCCCGGTGCCAGGAGCGGATTGACCAGAAGATCCACCGGCAGCTCGAACGCCGCCGTCGAGTCGAAGACAAGCACCAGCGCCCCGGTCTCCTGCCGCAGACGAGCCAGATAATCGCTGGTCATGCCAGCCCCAGCCACGACGATCGCCGCGGCTCCCAGCGATCGAGCCTTGGCAATGGTCGCTTCCAGGTCCTTGTCCACCCCCAGGGGCTGCTCCGCGGCGTGCCATTCGTTGTTCCCCCGATGGATGGTCGTGGCCAGCGACAGCGGCTCCAGATAGCTGAAAAAGTGCGTGCCCCGCCGCCGCCGCTGTAAAGCCGCCGCCAACGACAAACACTGGTACAGCGCCTCCCAGCCTAATGCCACCGTCCCGTCACAGCGAAACAGAATCGGACCGCGACTCGCATCCATGCGCAGCACTCCTCCGCAAAACGGTATCTCGGATTCCCTGGGAACAAGCCGCCCCTAGCCCGCCTCTACCTCCCGAACGGCAGACCGGTGCCCCGGCCAGCTTCCGCGCCAGCCTCCCACAGGTCTGACCACCCAGGACGCAGCAGACACCGGGTGCCACCCGGCACTCACTGCCCTGGCAGACCGAACACGAGCGACTCTCAAACCGGCAGGTGCGAAGGAAAGGCGGCCAGCACGACGTGCCAGCTCCTGCTGATCGCGGTGGACTCCACCGCGCTTCGACACCTCTTCTCCGGTGGGGACCGTTCCGACAATCCCCGCTGCGCTGCCACGGG